>Ga0157374_10002941_pt1 | contig 14274 bp, 11 predicted proteins | sample M25metaG_FD_115308 | JGI IMG/M metagenome (GOLD analysis project Ga0157374, IMG submission 115308) | Miscanthus rhizosphere microbial communities from Kellogg Biological Station, Michigan, USA - M2-5 metaG | ecosystem: Host-associated > Plants > Roots > Rhizosphere > Soil | place: USA: Michigan...
CCACCGGCAGTGGAACTCCTGGCATTGATGTAAGGAGTCCTGAAAACGCGAGCGGTTCGGGTACCGGTAGTTTCTCCGGAGGCTGCGGCAGTGGGCCGGTTAACGGCAACTATTGCCATGGAAAGTACGCTACGGGAAGCATTAGTGACTACGCGTTGAGCAGTTATAACGGCTCGAACCTTGGCGTTCACACGAATGGTTCCAATTACCTGGCTTGCGATGGACATGCAAAGTATGTTCTGCCTGGAGCGGTCTCAGGAGGCGTAACGGCTCCTTCGCCGACGGCGCAAGAAGTCTACAACACAGGAGGCAACCAGGGAACTGCAGCGGGTACTTCTAGCATGCTGAACCACCATGGAACGACAGTAGCACTTACCTTCAGCCCAATCTAGTGGTCCTGTATTAGGGACGCATGAAACGCCGTCTAAACTGCCGGCAGCGGGACTCCTAGCTGGTTACAAGTTAAGCTAGGGGTCTCTGCCGCCGTTCTGTAGCAGTGTGTATCTGGGTTAGTTTTAGCGATCAATCGTAGGGTTGCGACTAGGATCAAGTTCAGAGAATTAAAACTTTTTGTATTTAATACGTGTGTTGCTTGACAAGGGGAAAAGTTTCTGATACAATTTAGACAAGCGGTTACATGGTCTAGATTTGTAGGAGTAAGGCAGAGTTTGTAGCCATGCATAGTCTCATAATATTTGAGCAAGCGCTTACACAGTATGAGCTGGTAAGTACAGTTTTTAAAGGAGAATGAATTGAAAAAGGGTTTTACGCTTATTGAGCTACTCGTCGTCATAGCAATTATCGCTATACTGGCAGCAATCCTGTTCCCGGTGTTTGCGAAGGTTCGCGAGAAGGCTCGACAGACAAGTTGTCTTTCAAATGAGAAGCAGCTTGGTCTTGGTTTTGTCCAGTACGTGCAGGACTACGACGAGACATATCCCGCCTGCCCCGATCAATATGGCACTGGTTGGGCTGGCAGAATATTCCCGTATGTCAAAAGCACCGGTGTCTATGGTTGTCCAGATGATACTACTCAGGCCTCAGTTGCCGACAGGTCCAAACTTTCGTATGCAATGAACGGCAATCTGTTAAACTTCGCAGCATTTGGTGGAGGTACTAACTCATACTATAGTGCCCCTTCATATCCTACAATAGCCTCACAGACTGCACCAGCCAGCACAGTTCTACTGTTTGAGCAGCAGGGTCAGACCGGTAGGGATTATCCTTCATCAGCCAATGCTGGTGCAGGTGGCGTAGCCCTCGACGTCCCGACTGAACTCGATTCCGGCACTGGTACTGGCAGTCCAGCCGGCGGTTGTGGCAGCGGCTTTGGGATAGAAGGACAGGGATGCAACGGCAAGTACGCGACGGGCAATATTGGCAATTACGCTCTTACAAACTACCTTGCCACTACGACTGGCGTCCATACGGATGGTTCTAACTTCCTGGAATGCGACGGCCACGCAAAGTGGCTTCGTCCTGGTGCAGTTTCAGGTGGACTGTCTGCGGCAAGCCCAGCAGCTGTGGAAATCCACAACCCTGCACACAACCAGGGATATGCGGCAGGGACAGGCAGTATGACCCAGGCTGCTAACAATGGCAGCACGACAGTAGCGTTGACCTTTAGCCCTATCTAAAAGACCGGAAATCTAGAGCAATCTGGAGCCACTCCAGAACCAAGACAAGACGTGCCTGCCCTCGATGATGGAGGCAGGCACGTTGTGGTTTCAGCTAAGAAATCTGCACTGGTTTGACAATACCGACGTTGATCGTCATAATTTGAACAAGCTCTTAAATAGCAACGGGTTGCGGAATGCTAAAACGTGCTGTGCTAGGGTAGGACAATAAATTTTTGCGAACTTCATTAAGACAGGTAGCTGAGCGGGCTGGAGTTTCCGGCGCGACGGTTTCTCGAGTACTCAACGATGTTAATGTGTGCATTACACCGGAGACTCGGGAGCGTGTTAAGAGCATAGCGGCTGAAATGGGATACCATCCCAATCGGGTCGCTCGTGCCCTGGCTACTGGTCGGACACAGGCGCTCGCGCTCTGGATTGTGAACTTCCGATCGCCGTATTACACCAAGCTGATGTACTACAACCGCAAGCAGGCCGAACTAAACGGGTACGACTTGATGATCAGCGGCGCCCAGATACGCAATGGCGGCAGTCTCGACGCTTCGAAGCTGGTAAGCTGGCCGGTCGACGGGATCCTGGCGGTGGATGTCCCACGCGGAGAAACCCCTGGATTGGCTGATAGTTTGTTTTGGGGCAAGCCTGTGGTCAACATGGGCGGCTATGTAACAGATCTTGCAGACTACGTTCGCGTGGATTTTAGGAATCGTTCCGCTGAAGCCGTTAAGCATCTTTACGAGGTTGGCTGCCGCAGGATTGCTTATGTAGTTCCTGACTGGTTTGAGTGGTTCAACGAGACGGATGACCCTCGCCTTCGCGGGTATCAGGATGCGATGGGCGAGCTCGGTTCTGAGCCCGAATACATTATTTCTACCAACGAATGGCGAAGCACAGCCATCGCCAGAGTCTCGGAGTATTATCGGGCGGGCAATCGTCCGGACGCTCTTTTTTGTTACAACGACGACATGGCTATTGGCGCCTACCGGGCGGTGCGCGATCTTGGCCTGCAGGTTCCGCACGATGTGGCGCTGATTGGCTGCGACGGTATTGAAGAGACGGAGTACCTGGATCCGCAGCTAACTACTCTTGAGCAGCCTGTTTCTAAGATGTGTGAGGTTGCATGGACGTTTATGAAGCAACGAATTGAGGATCCGGGCATGCCCCTTCAGCGCGCGGTGGTTCAGCCGAACCTTCTTATTCGTGGATCTTCGGAACGTTAGCGTTGGCGCGCCATTTTAAGGTAGGATGTAATGTGCAAGTTACCTTACAGCAGGTCGCGAAACAGGCGGGTGTTTCCGTCTCAACTGTTTCCCGCGTATTGAACAACGCCTCGGTTCGTGTTGGCCCAGAAACCCGCCAGCGCATTCGGGAGATTGCCGCAGATATGGGCTACCGCGCCAACGGCACGGCTCGCGCACTCGCAACTGGTAAGACACACAGCGTCGCTCTTTGGGCCGACAATGTGCTCTCCACATACTATTCCCAGATGATCTGCCTCCTTCGGACCGAGGCTGAGAACCACGGTTACGACTTGATGATCGGCAAGGCGGACACGCTGCACGACGGTTCCATCAATTCCGCAAAGCTGATGGCCTGGCCTCTTGATGGGGTCTTAACCATCGACTTGCCGCGCGCCCAGATCCCTGGATTAAAACAAAGTCTGCTGTGGGGTAAGCCATTTCTAAACATTGGAGCTTACGCTGCGGGAGATGCAGATTTCGTAAAGGTGGATTTTACGTCGGCTGCGGTCGAGGCGGTGCGGCATCTTGATTCCCTTGGCTGCGACCGCATTGCGAATCTTCTGCCGGACTGGCTGGACTTTTTTGAAGAGGTTGGCGACACTCGTTTAACGGGCTACCAGCTTGCCATGTCGCAGCTTGGCAAGAAAATTGAGTATATCTTCACGGAGAACGAGCGACGCCAGGGGACGGTTGCGCCGCTTGAGGCCTACATCCGCGACCACGGATGTCCGCAGGGCATCTTTTGTTACAACGACGACATGGCGATAAGCGCGCACCTGCTTATTCAGAAACTGGGGCTCAGGATACCCGAAGACGTAGCGTTGATTGGATGCAACGGCATCGACGACACCGACTACCTCTATCCTCAGCTCACTACCATCGTTCAGCCTATGGAGATGATGTGCGCCACGGCCTGGAATTTGCTCGAAAAACGCATTCGAGAACCTGGATGCCCTCTGCAGCAAGTAACCCTATCAGCCCGCTTGATGGTTCGAGGATCCACGGTTAAAGACTGGCAGCCGACCTGAGTGCTGTGGTGCGAGAAGAGTGGCAGAGTGGCCTGGGATGCCTCGAAGCCGGAATTCGCGCGGCGTCGCGTTCATCACCTGAAAGAACGCTGCGGAAAAATTGGAATAGGCAGAATATCCCAGTCGTTCGGCGATTTCTTTGATCGGCGTGTCCGTCTCTTTGAGTAGCAGGCAGGCGCGGTGGATCTTTTGCTCCAGCATGAAGGTGCGCAGCGATTTGCCTAGACGAGCCTGAAAGACGCGGGAGAGGTGTTCCCGGGTAACGTCGAGGCGTAGTGCTACCTCGTTTACGCTCAGCGCAGTGTCCGGATCAGTGGTAAGCATTGTGACTGCCGCCTGCACTAAATCCTGTGACCTATCCCCCCTCCCAATCTGTTTTGATGCCGACAGCGACATCAGAAAATCCAAAACGAGCTCAGTTGCCTCGTGCAGTTGAACTTGATGTACATGCGTCATTCCGGGAGAATAGTGCGGCCCTTCGTATCCAAGAAGGCGCTGTATTATTCTGGATTCGACCGGCAATTCATACACCGGTCCATATTTCTCCAACATCGCGCGCACCATCACGTGCGCCTGCAATCCATGAAACGCGAAGGCCAGGAAGCGCCATGGCGCAGTCTTTTCTTCCGGGTAGAAGTAGCTAGTCTGTGGGTTGTCCGTTTCAACCAGGAACGCCTGTCCCGGAGCTATTCTGTACGATCCGCTGCCATCAATGACGGCGCCGCAGCCTGAGAGTGTGTAGCAAAAGTATCTGATTGGATCTCCACGCCGGAGCCGGCAGTCGCACCGGTACTCGGGTCCCTTTACAACCTGGACGGCTACGCTTAACGGGCGAGCGAATAGCTTCGCATCTCCAAAAATTAAGAAGTCGCAATTCCACATCACTTCGTAAGTGTGCGGATGCGTCCTATAGTAAAGCTGAATCTCCTCTTCGGTGACGGGCTGGTCGTCAATTTGGTGGAGGCGATCTGAAACTTCAGGGTATATTAGCTGCGATCCCATAATTTGTTCGGCCCTTTGCCATTGTGACCCGCGCAAAAAGCTCGGACTTTAAACATCACAATCTCATAATGATTTTATCACATTGCGTCCGTTGACGTCGTAATTTCGGTTCACTATAATGATTGAATGAAGTCTCCACTCCTGTCCCTCACCTTCTTGGCCGCTGCCTTTTCACTAACGATGACTGCCGTTTGCGAGTCTATGCCTGCACCCACCGCGTTTGTGGACCCGTTTGTCGGTACAGACGGCCATGGACACACGTTTCCAGGTTCCGTGGCGCCGTTTGGCATGGTGCAGCTCAGCCCGGATACCCGGATTGACACTTGGGACGGCTGCTCGGGGTATCTGTACAGCGATTCCCGGATCATGGGATTTACTCATACACACCTATCAGGCACTGGTGGCGGATGCCTGGGCGATGTTTTGCTTATGCCTACCGTGGGCGAGGTGCATCTCGATCCGGGAATGCAAGGCAATGGATATGCTTCGCGCTTTTTGCATAAACGGGAAGCCGCGCAGCCGGGCTATTACCGGGTTTATCTACAGGATCCTGGTGTAATGGTTGAGCTGACATCGACGGAACGCTGCGGATTTCACCGCTATACGTTTCCAGCTACCAACGCGGCGCATATAGTGCTTGACTTGGACCATGGGATACAGAACAGCACGACCGACAGTGAAATTCGAGTGGAGAATAACACGACGGTGTCGGGGTACAGGCAGTCGAATGGTTGGGGCGGTTCCAGGGTCGTCTACTATGTAATGCAGTTTTCGCAGCCATTCGAAGCGTGGGGCTTGCAGAAGAACGGTCAACTACAGCCTGCGGGGGCCGCTGATGCGTCGGGAGGGGCTTGTAAGGCTTACTTCAACTATCGCACAACAGCTAACGATCAGATATTAGTTAAGGTTGGCATCTCCGGAACCAGTGTCGACGAAGCCCGCAAGAATCTGATGGCCGAAATACCTGGATGGGATTTCCATGCCGTTCGAGAGGCGGCCGACAAGGCGTGGAACAAAGCTCTTGGATGCGTTCAGGTTGAGACGCCGGATCTCCATCTTCGACGAACTTTCTACACGAATTTGTACCTATCGGAGATAGCGCCGTCGCTGTATAACGACGCGGACGGTTCGTACCGAGGGATAGACCATAAAGTCCACTCCAGCGGGGCGTTTCAGAACTACACCACATTCTCTCTTTGGGACACATACCGTGCGGAACAGCCTCTGATAGCCCTTCTGCAGCCCCAGCGGGTGAATGACATGATTCGCACGCTCCTTACGCAGTACGACCAGTCGGGTATACATCGGACGCCTATCTGGCCACTGTGGGACAACGAGACCTGGTGCATGATTGGCTATCATTCGGTGGATGTCATTGCGGATGCGTATCTTAAGGGGTTCAAGGGCTTCGACGCCGAATCCGCCTATCAGGCTATTCGGGAAACCGCCGTGCAGAACGACCTTGCGGGCTACCGCGATCTTGGATATATACCTTCTCAGCCGGGGGCGGGGGCTACGTCAAGAACGATCGAGTATGGCTTTGACGACTGGTGCATCGCGAGGATGGCTGAGGCGCTCGGGCATACGGACGATGCGCAGATGTTCTATCAGTGCGCATGCGATTACTACAATCTTTATGACAGAACTACGGGGTTTCTTCGCGGCAGAAAGGCGAATGGCGATTGGCGCCCGAAGTTTGACGCTATAGGACAGATTAACGATGAATACACTGAAGCAGACGCATGGCAGTATGCGTTTGGCGTTCAGCAAGACATTCCGGGCCTAATACGCATGTACGGAGGTGACGGCGCATTTACAAATAAGCTGGACACATTGTTTGCCATGGATTCGCGGACTCGGACATTTGATCCGGATATTTCGGGCATGATAGGACAGTATTCGCAGGGGGACGAGCAATGCCACCATGTAGCTTATCTATATGACTACGCTGGGGCGCCCTACAAAACGCAGCAGCGCGTGCGTCAGGTTGAGCGCCAGGAGTATCAGGATACGCCCGCTGGAGAGTGCGGTAATGTAGACTGCGGCCAGATGTCGGCATGGTATGTGTTCAGCGCCATGGGATTTTATCCTGTCAATCCCGACAGCGGCGTTTACGTAATCGGCAGCCCGGCGTTAAGCAAGGCCGTGATTTATCTCAATTCGCCAACCTATGGGCAACGGACGTTTCGCGTGGACGCAGACAACAACGGTCCGGCTAATATTTACGTGCAGTCCGCAATGTTGAACGGGAAGCCGCTGGAACATGCTTGGTTTACCTATCAGCAACTTACTGAGGGAGGCGAACTAAGGCTTGTAATGGGACCTCAGCCGAACAAGAGTTGGGGTGCGGCGGCGTCTGCTCGTCCGCCCTCGACAATGCCTGCCGATTTCCACTACGCAGAGGCGCCAAAACCTTCGGTCTTAAATATCGTTCATCTGACAGTGCCCATGCACGTCATTTGCGGGAGCGATGATCCTGTTGCCGGATTTGTACCCGATCCCAATATGCTGGATGGGCAGATTAATCATACAGATGCTGCGGTCGACGCCAGCATAACAGACGCAGCGCCGCCGGCCGTTTATCAAAGCGAGCGCTACGGCAACGACTTTGCGTACCAGTTTCCAGTCCCACAAGGGCGTAATTATACGGTTCGGCTACACTTTGCCGAAGTCTTTGACAAAGGGGGCGCCGGTCAACGCCTGGAGAACATATCTATCAACGGGCGGACCGTGCTTTCAAACTTCGATATAGCCGCCGCCGCAGGGGGCACGTTTAAAGCGGTCGTAAAGACGTTCACCAGCGTTCGCCCCGACATGCACGGCATTGTCTCCATCCGTGTATCGGCTGCCGCAGCCAGTCCGGACAAGAATGCTAAGATCAGCGCGATAGAAATACTGCCTGGATAGACGATGTGCCATCTATTTTGAGGCAAATCTTGACACTTTGAACCATGCATACTATAATGTGGCAGCACCGACGAAGCACAGCGCTTTCGCTAAGTCACAAAAGGAGCAACGCTTTACATGCCCACGTTTTCGTCAAGCCGGATTACTAAGACCGGTACGATTGGTTTAGCCCTTGTCGGTCTTGGTCTCATCGGCGGCCAGGCCGCCTTTGCCCAGAACGCAGACGTTTCCTCAGCGCCACAGAAATCCGGCGATATCCGCGCCGGCATACTTTTCCCACTTAATAGCACGATCACCCACAACATTGGGAAGACCATCCCGGTTGGCGGTGTCGATCTTGTTATCAAGCATGAAGGTGCAACACAGAACACGATTTTTTCCGCAGAATATCAGGAGCGCGATGAGCATGGCTGGAAGCTCCGAGTAATCCCGCTCACGGTTGGGCAGGTTAGCTACTCCGGCACTGAGGCATCGAAGATCCGTCCGTTCTTTGGATACGGCGTTGGCGCTTACCTCATTCAATCGACCCTTCCTGATTCCAACGGTTTCAGCGTGACGAACAATTCAACGGCGTTTGGCGGCTATCTTGGATTTGGCCTGGATCTATCCAGCGCGCTCTTCGTGGACGCACGGTACCATGCGGTGACGAAAGTCGGCCCTGCTAGTGCTTCCGGAATCGAAGTAACCGCAGGCTTCCGCTTCTAGCCGCGCGCGGCAATTATGGAGCTCTTCGACACGCACTGCCATCTGAACCACCGCGAATTTGACGCGGATCGGTTGGATGTTTGGAGTCGAGCTCTACAAAATAACGTCAAACGGCTGCTGGTGATCGGCTACGATCTTGCCAGCAGCCGTTCTGCTGTGTCGGTGGCCAGCGACTGTGGAGTTTGGGCCGCGGTTGGGATACATCCTGAATCGGCCCATGAATGGACAGAAGAAACTCAGTTAGCCCTCGAATCACTTCTCAAACAATACCCGGCAGAGATACGCGCCTTCGGCGAAATAGGTTTGGACTATCATTGGGAAACCCAGCCTAAGGATTTGCAGAGAAAAGTATTTCTCGAACAGATTGACTTCGCCTGCCGCCTTTCGCCCAGCCTACCGTTGATCATACACAACCGGGACGCCCTTGACGATGTCCTCTCTGTTTTCCAAGAAGCTGCGACTCCTGCACCCATAGTTATGCATTGTTTTACAGGAGCGGTCGCTGAAGCCAAGCGCTGCCTCGATGCCGGCTGCTATCTTGGGATTGGCGGGGTATCTACGTTCAAGAAATCAACAGAGCTGCGAGAGGCCATCGCATATGCGCCTCTTGACCGTCTGCTATTAGAGACTGACTGTCCGTATTTGGCACCGCAGTCGCACCGTGGACGCCGGAATGAGCCGTCTTACCTGCCTGAGATTGCTGCTACGGTTGCGGTTTCACGGGGTGTGTCTGTGGAAGACATTGTTGAGGCTACGACCAACAATGCGATGCGGCTGTTCAGTACGGAATTTCCCTGGATTAATTATAATTAGAGTCGATATGTGCCATGCTTTTAGCTTTGGAAAAGCATGCGTTTGGGGGCTTGGAGGACATGCTTTTTCAGGGCTAAAAGCATGGCACATGGTCGCTCGGTATGTGTGGGTTTACTCGTGTCTGAGGGCTTCGATGGGGTCTAGTCTGGAGGCTCGGAAGGCGGGGTAGATGCCGAAGAAGACGCCTACTCCTACGGAAAACCCAAATCCGAGGGCTACGGCCCACATTGGCACGAAGGTGGGGAGCATCTTTCCGAAGACGTGGTTGATTGTCGCCGACACAGCCCAGCCGAAGCCTATTCCGAACAGTCCGCCTAAACCGGACACGACAACGGCTTCAACTAGAAATTGCCACATAATATCCCCGCGGCGCGCGCCTACGGCTTTGCGTATACCGATCTCTCTGGTTCGCTCGGTTACGGAAACCAGCATAATGTTCATAATGCCGATTCCGCCCGTAAGGAGAGATAGGCCGCCGATGCCGCCAAGCACCAGTTGAAACAAGTCCAGAACCTTGTCCACCTGCTTAAGAAGACCTTCCTGAGTGTCGACAATGAAGTCCTTGTAAACTAGGGGGTGGCGCTGCTTGAGGACGCCCCAGATCTGGTCGGCGGCGGCCTGAGTTTGTGAGGTGTCGATTGCACGCGCTGAAAAGGAGTCTATCGTTCTCTGGCCCGTAAAGCGACGCTGCACCGAACGGAGCGACGCGAACACGCTGTTATTAAAATCTTCACCGCCCGGCCCTCTGTCTTTCTCGGCAAGCACTCCGACAACTACCAGCGATACTGTCGATCCGCCAGATACGCAGTCGATCCGCTGACCGACAGCATTTTCCTCGGCGAATAGATCTCGGTTCACATCGCGGCCTATGACACAGGCTTTGTCGATAGTTTCATCGTCGTACTCGTTCACGAATCGTCCGGAGGCTATCTGGATATTGTGTGTTTGGGGATAGGCGGCAAGGACGCCTGTAAGCGTCACCGATTTGCGTTGATCGTCGTGGCGGGCGGTTACGGAGGTCGAGGAGACAGGGCTCACTGCGTAAATCAGGTCACACCGCCGTTCGATCTCATCGATGTCGTCCATCGTAAGTCCGGAATAACCTTCTCGGTGTGGGGAATCGGGCTTGGGAGCGTAGAAGGCAAAGATCAGGTTTGAACCGATCCCTTCAAACTGCGATATGACTTTGCCGCGCGCTCCCTGAACTATGGAAACCATGATGATAACAGACGCTACGCCGATGATAACCCCGAGCATGGTCAGGATGGCGCGCAGTTTGTTGGCCCACAGGGCGGTAAGGGCGATCCGAAATGGTTCGATGATGGCCATGGAGGGTCCTTAGCTAACCCGGACCGATATCGATGGTGCGGCGGTCTTGTGCCGAAACTGGTGGTACGACGACCTTGTCGCCAGGCGACAGTCCCTGCAGCACCTCCGCGGCGTTGTCGTTGCGCAGGCCAAGAGTGACGCTTTTCGTGACTTGTTTGCCGGCGGCATCCAGCACTTTGACCGTACCGTGGTTCCCTTTAAAAGGCGTAGCCTCGAGCGGAATCAGGACAGCGCCCTCGCGCTTGGCCGTGATGATGTCGACATCAGCAGTCATGCCCGTACGAAGGTCGCGTCCTGGGTTTGCAATAGCGATCTGCACCGTATACTTCGCAACCGACGACGCTGTGGACGTGGTAGAAAACGATCCGTTGGAAGACGGTGAGATCGCAATGACGTCCCCTGTAAAAGTCTGGTCGCTCAGGGCGTCAACTCGAATGACTACGTGCTGATGCAGTTGAACCTTGGCGATATCAATCTCATTGATGTCCGCCTGAACCATCAAGGCGTTGCCGAGTGTTGCCACAATGCTTTCCGAATCTGAAAATCCTGTGGTTGCGCTTTGTATGATTTCTGAAGGCTTCTTATAGATCTTTAGAACAGTCCCTGCGGCAGGAGCGACGATCGTTGTATCGCCGAGTTGAACCTGCAACTGCACTAGGTCGTTGCGCGCCTGGCTTAGCGCCGCTTCCTGCTGAGTAATGTCCAGCTTGCGCAGGTTGTTCTGCATTGCGTTCGTGTAGGCAGTGTCCAGAGTGACCTGAGCCGCCTTGACCTGAGATCGCGCGTCCTCTATGTCTACAGATCTGGGTCCTGCGAGCGTCAGTGAGAGCTGCTGGTTGGCGCTATCCAGGTTGCTTTGAGCTGTATCTACTGCGACCTGCGCCGTATCTACATCCGACTGCGCAACAAATCCGCGCGAAACCAGTGACTGCTTTCGAACGAGAGTGCGATGGGCGTCGGCCAGGGCAATCTTGGCCCGGGACACAGCCTCCTGCTGCTGGGCCACTTCCTGGGCGCGTGCGCCTGCGGCGACGCTGGCGAGATGTGTCTGCGCGGAATGCAGCGAAGCCTGTGCCTGCTCGATTGCATCCTTCGTCTGTCGCACCTGTAAAGCGTATTGTGTTTTAGCCTGATCCAGCGTAGCCTGTGATTGCGTGACTGCGGCTTGCTGGCGAGCAATCTGAGGATCGATCAATTCCCGATCCACGGTTGCTATAAGCTGACCAGCCTTAACGGCCTCGCCTTCATGAATCGGCACACTAAGCAGGCGTCCGGCAACTTTGCTCTTCACATCTACCTTGGAAAGCGGCTGTATGGTCCCACTTTCGGAAACCTTGACCACCAACTCACCGCGCGTCACGGTAACGGTCACGGGAGGCGTGGGCTTGGGCGGCCTGTGCGTATACCGCCAGCCAGCCACGCTACAGCCAATCACAAGGATTACAATGATAGGGGTTCTAAATCTTCGGAAAATGGGAAACTCACTCTAAAAGCGCCACAAAAGTGCGCCGACTAGTAAAACATTGTAGCAGAATATCCCGCATTTTTAAGGCGCTGGTTTATGGAAGATATGTACAAGGGATGTGTCCAAAAACGGCGAACATGGATTCCGAAAAAAAACTTAGAAATCCCGGAAGCCTATATAGACATAATCTGCATTATGTATTACAATTGGACCGTTCTGAAAAGCAATGCAGAGCACAGTAAGCGCGATAAAAATTATGCCCGCTTGCTCTAATTGCAATACAGGATTTTCAACGGAAGTACCCTGGACACTGAACGGTCAAAGGCATGCAAACAACAGTTACAATTAACAACTCAAATCCCGCCGCGTCTTATGTTGGGTGGTCTCCCAGCCCCTGTCAGATTACACTTAGCGACGCCTCGGACGCGACAGATCCCGTCGACGTGGTCCTGAGCAACCAGAATACGTCCACTGGCGGACAGGTTGTTTTTTCCAGCACGGCCGACGGAAGCTTCGACGACACTTTAACCCTCACACTGCCTGTGGATGGTTCCGCGGTCGACTTTTTCGTCGCAGGAAAGTTTGGCTCGCCGAGCATCGCAGATAAAGACGCCTGCATTCAAGCTGCGGATTCTACAGGCGCCACGGTGTACTCGACAACACAATTGATGGTGCGGGTGCGTAAGGACGCAAATTCGCTGACGACTGATGAGCGCGATCGGTTTATCTCCGCATTCGCTACGTTGAACAACAAAGGGCAGGGCAAGTTCAGCGATTTTCGCGACATGCACACATCGGCAGCCCTTCCAGAGGCGCACAACGGAGCGGGTTTTCTCTCCTGGCATCGGTCTTATTTGCTCGACCTGGAACGGGCGCTGCAGAATATCGATCCGTCGGTCACTATTCCATATTGGAAGTTCGACGACCCGGCGCCAAATATCTTTACTCAGGACTTTATGGGAGAATCGGACGCCAACGGCGACGTTCAGTTTAGCGCTGCCAACCCACTAGCCTTCTGGACCACCGATAACCATCTGGGCATTAACCGAGGCCCTGGATTCGACACGGCAACAGAGCCCGCACACTCCGATGGAAACACGCTGCTTACGGAAGACCAAACGATCAATATCGGTACGGCATTTGCCGACTTCACAACGATGGAAGGAAATCCCCATGGGTCAGCCCATGTCAGTTTTACGGGATACCTTTCCAACCCGGCTACCGCGCCTAAGGACCCTATGTTCTACCTATTGCACTGCAATGTAGATCGTCTCTGGGCTAAATGGCAGCAAACCAACAAGCGTTGGGATGTCGCGAGTACGGATACTTTTGAGTTCCTCGGCAAATCGGGGGATCCTGGGGCGACCCGCATCGGTCACAATCTCCAGGACACTATGTGGCCTTGGAATCAGGATACAAGCCCGCCGCGTCCAAAAACTGCGCCGGGTGGAGGAATGACAACCTCGCCTGCGACCGACGCTCCCGGCGGCCAGCCGACCGTGGGCGACATGATTGACTATCAGGGTGTGATGGCCTCGTCCAGCCGGATTTTAGCTGAGTACGATGGCCTGGGATACACGCCCTAACGCCACTATATTAACGAAAGCTGGTACCTAAAAATGCAGGATACAGGACAAACAACTGCTGTAGAATCGAGAGATGAATACAAGAAGCAGTTAGAGCAGGCAGCCGGTCAGGGTGGAAGTTACTCGGACTTTCTCGACAAGTCGAAATCTGCCGCGGACCGCATCCAGGCTATCACTACGGTCCATGGATTGCCGACCGAGGATCAGGTTAATGAGATCGCGGCTGTAATTACCGACAAGGACGAGGATGCCGGCGTTCGGTCGGCCGCTTTGAACCGTGCGGTGAGCTATGTGGGAAAGAGCGAGACATGGATCCGGGATGTGATCGATATTTTGGTGGACGCTTCTGAACCGGTCAGTCTCCGAAGGGACTGCCTCAGGCTTCTGCAGGCGCTCAAGTTTACGTCTCAGCTCTTTAATGCCCTACGGCCCGAGTATCTTGACTCTCTACGGTCATTGGTCGACACACCGAACAATGTGCTACGTGGAGAGGTTATAGAGGCGCTGTCGCTTGAGAACGACGAGTATACGCAGCGTCGCCTGTTTGAGGGCCTAACGGATCCA
>Ga0157374_10002943_pt1 | contig 14269 bp, 9 predicted proteins | sample M25metaG_FD_115308 | JGI IMG/M metagenome (GOLD analysis project Ga0157374, IMG submission 115308) | Miscanthus rhizosphere microbial communities from Kellogg Biological Station, Michigan, USA - M2-5 metaG | ecosystem: Host-associated > Plants > Roots > Rhizosphere > Soil | place: USA: Michigan...
CGCCCCCATGCCTTTGGATAGTTCGCGCGCACATTGTTCAATACCGCCATACAGTCCGGAAACACGAATGGCAGAGAGCCTCCCGTGGCGCAAGGCACAAGCGTGCCATCAATCGGCCCTTGCAGCGGCGGCCCACCCCAGGCCGTGTAGCCACCCGCGAAATCAGAGGCTGAGATTCCCCAGAACTGGTCGTTGTAGTCCGAAAACTTGTTGCGCAGCGACAGGCAGAAAAGTTTGTGCGCCTTCGTCGCTTTCACAGAGTTCTCGAAATAATTTGTGTACCTGTCGCTCTGCTTTCGAAAGTCGTACCAGGCATGTGAGTATTGGTGCGTGAAGAGAGGATCATTTCCGGAAATATAGTCAATGCCCTCATAACTGATCGTCGGCCGCGACCAGGCATCCCACGTGCCCGGCGATACAGGATGTGTCGGCGAGCCAATCGCCAACAGGTAGATCATCATCAGTTCGCAGTAATGATTCCATCGGCCGTCGATGAAACCTGTCTCCGGATGCCATCCCATCGAGAAAGTCGTTCCTCCATCGAGCATCCACGGCCAGTCCACACGCTCATAGATTCTCGTTGCGAGATCCTGAATCTCGGCGTCGGAAAAATACTGGCGCGCCGTGAGAATCCCGCAATAGAGCAGGGAACTGTCGATTGAAGAAAGCTCGCATTTGTTGACGCGAGCGCCCGTATTCATGTCGACGAAGTGATAGAAGAATCCGTGTTCGTGCGGCAGGTCGTTTGCCACAAAACGCAGTGTCTTTCGCACGCGCTCCGTGATCTCGGCGCTGGAGCGATAGCCGCGTTCCTGGCCGATGCAGAGTGCCGAGAGACCAAATCCCGTGGCGGCAATACTGGCGGTTGTTCTGGGGTCATTCCCGTTAACGAGCGCGCGATCTTTTACCTGCCCCGTCTCCGGCGATGCTTCAGTCCAGAAGAAATCGAACATGGCCCGCTGCATTGCATCGAGCAACACTTCCGGATCAGCTGCTGGTGGAGGTGACATTTGTACCGACTTGCTGCCGCCGCAAGTTGCGAGCGTGGTCAACGGAGGCACGAGCAAGAATGCGCCGCATCCGCGCAGCATCTCTCTCCGGGAAAGCTGGCGAACCATACTCACAGATCACCGTCCTTCGAAATAAATCGATTTAGTTGTGCAGTGTGTACCGTGCCGCCCCACGCTAGTGTCAATTTTGGCAGGTAGGACACGTTGATTTCGCGATTCAAAAAATTGACATGGTTAAATTTCCTCGAGAGCAAGCAGCGACTTTTCGTGAAAGAATGAGGCTTAGAGTCACAGCCGACCGTCGCTATCGATGAAACAATCAGTCATTTTAAGACTTGCAACCGCCATTGTTTTACTTACTGCGATTGGATTCGCAGCAGATCAAGCGTCCCTGCAAAATCCGCCGGTGCTCGTCGAACTATTCACGTCCGAAGGCTGCTCAAGTTGTCCGCCTGCCGATGCGTATCTGCGTCAGCTGGATGAGCAACCGATTCCCGGCGCGCAAATGATCGTCCTTAGCGAGCACGTCGATTACTGGGACCATCTCGGCTGGCGCGATATCTATTCGAGTCATGAACTCACTGAGCGACAGAACGCCTATGCCGCGCATTTTCGCTTGAACAGTTCGTATACTCCGCAAATGGTGATTGACGGAACGAAGGAGCTTGTCGGCAGCAATACGCAAGCGGCGCAAGATATTTTCATCAAAAGTTCCAAGAATCCAAAACTGGCTGTGCAGATTCTCGATGCCAAACTCGATCCCGACGGTTCGGTTCGGGCACGGCTAGAGGTCCCGGCCCTGCAGGACTCTTCCCAAAAAGCCGACGTCTATGTCGTCCTAGCTCTCAATCGCGTCGTGTCGCAAGTAAAGCGCGGCGAAAACACAGGACGCGAAATTTCACACGTAGCTGTAGTGCGGCAACTCGTCCGCGTCGGCGCTGTCGGCAAAGGGGACGCCTTCCAGAAAGATATCCGATTGCGTCTTCGCGAAAAATTCCCACCGGGAGGGCTTCGGCTCGTTGCTTTCGTGCAATTACCTGGCCCCGGGGCTGTGCTGGGCGCAAATGCCGTGCCCCTGAAATAGGCGCTGGGCTTGGGTTTCGCAAGATCGTTCCTACGGCAAACCCTGTATTTCAGCCTTTGTCTAGCCGTTGTAAACTCGCCTCCCGTTGAGATGACGGGCCCGAGGTCATTTTCGTGACCATGTTGCGCTGGGTTCCACTTTTTGGACTACTGCTTTTGCTCGTTGTAACCGCCAGGGCCGACTCCATCACCATTGGCCAATTGCAATATTTGGGCACCGAAAATGGTGTCAGCGCTTTTAAGGTTGTCATTAACACCTCAGGTTTTACCCTGCAGAGTCTCCCGATCGCCAGCCTCTCGTTGTCAGTTAATGCGGCCACGCAACGAGTCGGGAAGCTCACCGCGCCGCTGACTGCGCTATTTACGGGCGGGCCCGGTCGCAGCCTCCCCAACTGTCCGTGTAGCACCGTTGTCCTGACGCTAACGTTCCTGTCCGCCCAGCCCTCATTGACGGTTACTCTCGCCGATGGTCGCACCTTTACGACTCAATCGATGCAAATGTTTAATCTACATGCAGCGCCCGGCCGGGATCTGAAACCGGGAGACGAAATCCCCCTAACTCTGGTGTCTGTGCCAGAACCAGCGGCGCTGTTCTTGATGGGAACAGGCATTCTTTTCATCAGCCGGAAGCTTGCCCGGAGCTTGCGCAGCGGCTAGATTGTTTTTAGACGCACTAATCTCACCGATCCGCCGCTTTCCCTTCCCGCCGATTCGAACTAGCCTCCACCCAATTTCTTTTTGGCGACAGGACGAGCGAATGCATTGGTCGGCCCGTGCGAATTATTGGCCATGACTTTTTCATAATATTGTTTTGCTTGCGCGGCATCGCCCGATTTCTCGAACGACTGTGCCAGCAATATCAGGATGAACGGATCGTCCTGGCTCGCCTTCTGCAGATCGGCGATCGCAGTCTTGTAGTCACCGCCGTAGAACGCGACGTATCCAGTCAAGTAGGGAAGGAATTGCGCCTGATCGGGGTTATTTGCTTTCTCAAGAGCGACTTTCGCTGCAGCGACCTGTTTCTGGGCTTCATCGCGTTGTCCGCGACGCGCGGCAATGCGGGCTTGCGCGTTCGCATACCGGAACGCCCACAAGTTTTTGTCCGCGTCTTTCATATCAGTCTTGCGCGCGGCCGTGTCGTATCCAGTCTTGTACCAGGTGGCGGCGCCATCGAGGTCTCCCGATTCGAGCTTGATGCGGGCCAGTTCGTTCGCCACTCCGGCGGCCGCTTCAAAATTCTGTGACGCCACGAGCGAGTCGAAGGCCTGCCTCTCGAATTTCTCAACTTCAGCCCCGTTGCCCTCGAACGCGTACGAGAAAGCCATCACGCGGAGCGCGCGGTTTTTTTGGTCGCCGGGTGCTACCTCGATCGCTTTCTTCAAATGTTGCCGCGCCGCTGAATACTCGCCCTTCAGATCGAGCGCGATGCCCGACTCAATGTGCGCTTCGTACAAGTCCGGAGACTGTTCGAGTGCTTGTTCGTAGAGTTTCAGAGCGTCGTCCTGCTTGCCCTCGGCGTTCAGCTTTTGGCCCTGTTTGACCAGTGCCTGCGCGTCGTTCGAGAAAGCAGACGGGGCTGCCTGCGCCCTCGCCGCTTGCCCCAAGCAGGTCACGGAAATCACGAAGGCAGCAAAGAAAAAAGCAAATCCACGATAAGAGATTTTCATGGGCGGGATTATAACGCTCGCGCAGAGATCTGAGTGCCGTGACACACGCGGTGAGAGTGAGACGCGGCGCGCCGGGGTCAACGCGGAACGACGCTAACCCGGCGCACCGATTGTCCTATTGTTCGACCGAATTTCTGGATTGCAGCACAACCTCGACGTTCCGCTCCTGATTAAGTTTAACGGTCTGCGTGAGATTAATGCTCGACAAAGGGACTTCCTGCTCGCGGCCATCTTCGGAAACGCAGTGCATGGTGTCTCCTTCGACCCAGTACTGCCGCGCAAGGTATGCCTCTCCCGATCGCAATGCGATGACCGCCAATTGGGCGTCGGGAGCGTTATCACGCGGAGCGGCAGCTACTCGCTGGAGTGCTGGTGCAGTCGGTCTTCGCACCGCCGATGCGGGCCGGAACACTGGCGCATTTGATTGATAGCTGCTCGGCGTGGCCCATGGAGGCATGGGAACCGCCGATCTCGTCGCAAAAGGAACCTCAACGTCGTCCATGAGGCGCAAGGACAGCCGGCTTTCACCTTTCAACGACGGAAAAGGTCCGCGCGCTGGCAAGGTCAGAACCTTAATGGGCCAGAGTACTGGAAGAGCCCACAAAAACGTATCGCGCTTGGGATGTCCCTTGCTGTGCATGTTGCCTTGAGGGTCGGTCTTGAGGTGAGGTGCGGAGATCACCTTCGCCGACAATGGCAGCATTTCCGCTCCGGGCAAGATCATGCGATCGAATTCAATTGCCATCCAGCCTTTGCCGAAGAAATGGCCGGGATTTTTGTAGTCCTGCAAATGTCCACCGAGCATTGCACCGCGCGGAAGAACGGAGTGTCCGAAAGCGCCGACGGGACCGAGATGACACAGCACTGGATCTCCGATCATCGCGGTCTTGGATGAGAAGTTGGGTTCATCGAGCGTGCATTGAAGAATTGTTCCGGCTGGGATGACATCTTTCACTGCAGCTCTCACAGCGGTTGCGGAGGTGCAGAGAACAAGGAGTGTGAGCAGGGACTTGCGGCGCATGACGCCTCCTAACACGATTCTCCTGGAACTGGAAAACAGGCCGGAAGCATACAACAACTTGGCGCACTGAGGGCACAGAAAAAATACCTTAGTGCGTCAATTTCGGCGCGGGCTGCGGGATTTGGGGGAGTAAGAAGCCTGGCGACCCCGGAGGGACTTGAACCCCCAACCCTCGGTTCCGAAGACCGATGCTCTATCCATTAAGCTACGGGGTCGCTCGATGAAACTTTATCACTCTGAAAGAAACTTTATCATCACAGTCGGGTTTTAGTCTCCGACAAGTGCGTCTGCTCGTTTGATTTTGTGCGATGACCGGGACTCGCCACTTTGTTGCAACAGTTTCGTGACCAGTCCCGTCCATCCTGTCTGATGACTGGCTCCGATTCCGGCGCCCGTGTCGCCATGAAAGTATTCGTGGAATAAAAGCAGATCACGCCAGTGCGGGTCCGACTGGAATTTTTCAATGTTGCCGAAGACTGGTCGTCGATTCTGATCGTCTCTCAGAAAGATACTGTTCAACCGGCGAGACAGTTCGCGGGCGATCTCCCACAGGTTCATTAACTGCCCGGAGCCAGTTGGAAACTCAACTTTGAACTCGTCGCCCAGGTAGAAATGAAATCTCTGCAGTGATTCGATCAGAAGAAAATTGACAGGGAACCAGATCGGCCCGCGCCAGTTCGAGTTTCCGCCAAATAAACCGCTGGTCGATTCCCCGGGTTCGTAGTCGACGCGGTGCTCGCCGTCGTTCACCACGATGGTATAGGGATGATCCATATGGTAGCGCGACACTCCACGAATGCCGTGTGGGGAAAGGAATTCCTTTTCATCGAGCATGTACCTCAGGATGCGTCGCAGCTGTGATTCGTTCGCAATAGAAAGCAGGCGGCGTTCGCCGCTTCCGGTGGTGCGCATGCAAGCCAGGTTTCTGGTGAGGTCGGGACGATTGTCGATGAACCATTCGAGGCGACGCTTAAAGTCGGGGAGTTTGTTGAGGAGTTCGGGCTCTAGGCTTTCCACCGCGAACAGCGGAATCAATCCGACCATGGATCGGATTTTCATCGGGAAGTGACGGCCATCGGGGGTTCTCAGGACGTCGTAGAAAAAACCGTCTTCCTCGTTCCACAAGCCCACACTTTCATTACCCCGATGAGACATGGCATCGGCAATGTAGATGAAGTGCTCCCAGAATTTGCTTGCGACGTCTTCGTAGGCGGGATCATCCTGCGCCAGCTCGAGAGCGATGGCTAGCAGATTCAATGTGTACATCGCCATCCAACTAGTGCCGTCGGACTGTTCGAGGAAACCGCCGGTCGGAAGTGGAGCGCTTCGATCGAAAACGCCGATGTTGTCCAGGCCGAGGAACCCGCCTTGGAAAACGTTCATGCCTTCGGCATCTTTTCGGTTTACCCACCACGTGAAATTCAGCATGAGCTTGTGGAACACGCGCTGCAGGAACTCGCGGTCGCCCTTGCCAGTGCGCTTCTTGTCGACCTTATAGACACGCCATGCGGCCCATGCGTGAACAGGCGGATTAACATCGCCAAAGGCCCATTCGTAGGCCGGGATTTGTCCGTTGGGATGCATGTACCACTCGCGAAGCATGAGGACGAGTTGTTCCTTGGCAAAATCGGAATCGACCAGTGCGAGCGGGACGCAGTGGAAAGCAAGGTCCCATGCGGCGTACCACGGATACTCCCACTTGTCCGGCATGGATATGACGTCGGCGTTATATAAGGATGCCCAATCGTGATTGCGCCCGTTGCGCCGCTCGGCCGGTGGCGGAAGATTACCTGGATCACCGTCGAGCCATTGCTTCACGACGTAGTGATAGAACTGCTTAGACCAAAGCATGCCTGCGAATCCCTGACGCATAACGTTCTTGGCATCGGGGGAGAGATCGCTGGGAATCACGTTTGCGTAGAACTCGTCGGCTTCCTTTTGACGAATCGTGAAGATGCGGTCGAATAACGAAAACGCGTTCTCGTTCTTCTCGTTTGTATCGGTTAGACGGAGGCGGAGGGTGACGGTTTCGCCCGAGCCCACGCTGAGTTTGTAGTCGGCGGCTGCTTTGGTGCCCGTGCGCTCGTGATTGACGGCGGTGCGGACGCCGTTGACGACGTAATCGTTGATGCCGTCTTTCACAAAGGGGCTGCGATTGGGAGACTTGAAGAGTCTTTGCGCGTTGGTTTCGTTCTCCGTGAAAAGGAGATCGGGAGAACCTTCACAATGCAACCAGAATGGTTTTTCCGCAGTCTCAAGTTCAATGACAGGATCAGGCGCGCGGCGGGATTGGAACATTGCCGGTTTTTGGTTTTCGCTCCCCCATGACCAGGTATTGCGAAACCAGATGGTCGGAAGGACGCGGAGGAATGCGGATTCCGGACCGCGATTCGTGACTGAGATTCTGATAAGAATGTCTTCAACGTCAGCTTTTGCGTACTCGATGACGACATCGAAATAGCGGTTTTCGTCAAAGACCCCAGTGTCGATTAATTCAAATTCGGGCTGGCGTTTATCGCGCCCACGATTTTCGTCGACCAGACGGCTGTATGGGAATTCAGCTTGCGGATATTTGTAGAGCGCCTTCATGTAGGAGTGCGTCGGCGTGCTGTCGAGATAAAAGTAATATTCCTTCACATCCTCGCCATGGTTGCCTTCGTTGCCGTTCAATCCGAAGAGGCGTTCCTTCAAGATCGGGTCGCGCCCATTCCACATCGCGAGCGCAAAGCAGATTGCCTGGTGGCGATCGCTGATCCCGGCAATGCCATCCTCATTCCACCGATAAACGCGGGAACGTGCATGATCGTGGGGGAAGAAATCCCAGGCGGTGCCGCCGGAGCTGTAGTCTTCGCGAACCGTGCCCCAGGCGCGCTCGCTTAGGTAGGGTCCCCACCGCTTCCAATGTTTCTTGCGGTCGTGAGACTCGGATAAGCGCAGTTCTTCTTGGGTAGTAGCTTGCGTCATCGAACGTTACCTATGAACACATGGAGGCTGCGGAGCAGGGTCTCATTATTCATGATGGCATCCCTCGCCCAACAATCTGATTCGGGAGCGCGGAAGAGGATACAAAACCAACAGCTACTGTGTCTTGGGTGAAGCATTCAGGCGACGCGTCTCAAACTGACGAGCTTTTTCTTGTGCCGAATCGCGAACCGAACTGGCTGGGACAGGCATCCAAGGTAGGGTCGGAATGGGAGGTGGAGTGTGTCAACGGCTACCCAGTTTGTCACACACAGTGGAGTCCTCGACCGTCTTCGCGAAGCGCGGCGCCAAACTGATTCGTTATTCAAAATCGTGCGGCCAGAGGCGCTGTACGACCGGCCCATCGGCGAGCGCCACCGGATCATCTTTTATATCGGTCACCTCGAAGCATTCGATTGGAACTTGTTCCGAGATCGAATGTTGCCGCTTGACGTTTTCGACGCGCGTTTGGACCGGTTGTTTGCGTTTGGGATCGATCCCGTCGATGGCGGCCTACCCTCGGATCAGCCCTCGGATTGGCCGAGCGTGGAAGAAGTCCAAGACTATGTACGCCGAGTGCGCTCGTCGATTGATGATGGCATTGATCGGCTGGACACGACGCGCGCCGGCGACTTCGAATTTCCTCCCAACCAGTTGCTCAATGTTGCCATAGAGCATCGCCTGATGCACGCCGAAACGCTCGCCTACATGTTTCATCAACTTCCATTCAGCAAGAAGCTTGCTCCGTATGGTCCGGGGTTGATTCTTTCTCACAGCTTTTATCCGGAAATGTGCCGCATTCCGGCCGGGCGGGCGACGCTTGGATTACCTCGGAATTCCGTCGTGTTCGGATGGGACAACGAATTTGAGGAACAGCCAGTTGACGTGCCGGCGTTCGACATCGACCGCTACATGGTGACGAATGCGGAATATTTGGATTTCATCACCGCCGGTGGCTATACAAACGCCTCGCTATGGAAGGACTCGGATTGGCAATGGAGAAATGCGCACTCGATCGAGCACCCCGTTTTTTGGAAGAGGGTGGAGGGTGGGTGGGTCTATCGAACGATGTTCCAGAAGATCCCCTTGCCCCTTGATTGGCCAGTGTATGTCAGCCATGCCGAGGCTAGCGCATACGCGAAATGGGCAGGGAAGAGGTTGCCTACGGAAGCCGAGTGGCACAGGGCCGCGTATGCCGATGTGGATGGAGCGGAGCGCCAATTCCCGTGGGGATCGGCCGCTCCCAGCAACAAGCGGGGAAATTTTGATTTTGACCGCTGGGACGCCACCCCGGTGGGAAGTTTCCCGCACGGTGAAAGCGCGTTCGGAGTTTCCGATTTAATTGGAAACGGCTGGGAGTGGACAAGCACATTGTTTTCGCCACTAAATGGGTTCAGCGCGTTTCCTTTCTATCGGGGTTATTCAGCCGATTTCTTCGATGGAAAACATTACGTGATCAAAGGCGGTTCGGCGCGCACAGCCGCCAGCATGCTTCGTCGGTCGTTTCGCAACTGGTTCCAACCGCATTACCAGTACGTCTATGCGGGGTTCCGGTGCGTACGGGAACTGTGAAAACGGAGGATGGAATGTTGACGTATCCGATTGCACCGACGAAGAGCAAAAGCAACGATTTTGCCGCCGACGTTCGCGCGGGCCTGGAAATGCGCGGACAGAAGGAACTGCCGTCAAAATATTTGTATGACGACGTTGGTTCGGCCTTGTTTGAAGTCATCAGCGTGTTGCCCGAATACGGGCTGACGCGCGCTGATGAACGACTGCTTCGACGGTCTGCGGACGACATCGTACGACGCGTTCCCAAGCCGGTGGTTGTGGCGGAACTCGGCAGTGGAAGCGGCAAAAAGACGCGCTGGCTACTGGAAGCGCTGTCGCGCCGGCAGCGTGTGTCATATTGCCCGATCGAAATCTCTCCAACAGCCCTGGCGATGTGCGAACGGGAACTGGGCGACATCGATTCGATCAGCATTGTGGGCTTCGAGCGCGAGTATCTGGATGGATTGCTCGAGGTGGCGGCGCGGCGGCAGGCCGGCGAATCGCTGCTGGTGCTGTTCCTGGGAAGCACGATTGGAAATTTTAACCGTGCGGCAGGAACTTCGTTCCTGAACGGCGTGCGCCAGATACTTCAGCCGCGGGACATGCTTCTGCTGGGGACTGATCTCGAAAAACCCTGGCCGCAATTGCAGCTTGCCTATGACGATCCTCTGGGAGTGACCGCGGCATTTAATTTGAACCTTTTGGCGCGCATCAACCGCGAATTGGATGCAGACTTCGAGCTTCATCAGTTTCAGCACGAAGCGCGGTTCAATCCAGAGGAGCGCGCTGTGGAAATGCACCTGCGATCGTTAAGAGCACAGTCAGTCCGGATTGAGGCCGCCGATCTGACCGTGGAATTCCATGCGGGTGAAACTATCTGGACAGAATCGAGCCACAAATATTCGCTTGATGACGTCTGGCAAATCGCCGAGCAAGCTGGCTTCTACTGCGAAGCGCAGTGGTTGGACCGCGACTGGCCCTTTGCTGAGAACCTGCTGGTCGCGCATTGATCTGGCGCGGCTCCGGAAGCGTGAACTGTTTCAGGTAAGATAAACCCTCAAAATCTCACGTTTCCGGGAACCAAATGATTGCGCTGTCGGACGTCAAGCAGGCGCTGGGTCGCATCCGCGACTCGATTTATCTCTCACCGTGCGCACTTTCGGCTGCGTTCACGACGCTGACGGGGAATTCCGTCTACCTCAAGCTCGATAATCTGCAGCGCACCGGCGCGTTCAAGGAGCGGGGTGCGCTGAACAAGTTGCTCACCATGACCGAAATCGAGCGGCGCAATGGAGTAGTCGCCGCATCGGCGGGCAATCACGCGCAGGGTGTTTCCTACCATGCGGGACGACAAGGAATTCGTGCGGTTATTGTAATGCCTCTACCTACGCCCCTGATCAAAGTGTCGGCGACTCGGGGCTACGGCGCGGAGGTGATTCTCCATGGCGCGAATTATGACGAAGCATTCGACGAGGCACTGCGCAAAAGCCGACAGGATGGCCTGACGCTTGTGCACGCTTTCGACGATGACGCGGTGATCGCGGGGCAAGGAAGTCTGGGTCTTGAGATTTTGCAGCAAGTGCCAGATGTGGAAGCAGTCGTGGTGCCGATCGGTGGCGGAGGTTTAATCGGAGGCATCGCCTGCGCGATTAAAGAATCGAATCCAAAAGTAAAAATGTTTGGAGTGCAGCCGTCACGTCTGCCATCGATGAAGGTCGCGGTTGCCGAAGGAATACCGGTAACGATCAGCCCGGCAGCTACGGTAGCGGATGGCATTGCGGTGCGCCGAGCAGGAGATCGAACGCTGCCCCTGGTTCAAAAGTATGTTGATGACATTGTGACGGTGGACGAAGAAGAAATCGCGAACGCGATTCTGCTTCTGCTGGAGCGGGAGAAGACATTGGCGGAAGGGGCAGGGGCTGCCGCGATTGCTTCGCTTTTGAACCACAAACTGCCGCTGACCGGCAAGAAAGTGGCGGTGCTGGTGTGCGGTGGAAATATCGATGTGACCCTGCTATCGCGAATCATTGAGCGTGGCTTGGTCAAAGATGGGCGGCTGGTGCGCTTGCGCGTGCATTTGCCGGACTATCCGGGCGCTCTGCACCGCCTGACCGGAATTCTGGCGCAGCACCGCGCCAACATTGTAGAGACGGCGTACGACCGCGCGTATTACGGCGTGAATCTTGGGGACACGGCCATCGACATAACAATGGAAACGCGCGGTCCTGATCACATTGCAGAGTTGTTGTCTGCGCTGGGGGCAGGCGGGTACGCGCACGAGAGGGTGCTCTGAGCACGGTTCGGAGGGCCAATACTCTTCGCGACCAATTCCGAAGTAGAAGTATCTAACGTATCTAAGCGTGCGGGAGTGAACACTCCTGTCATGTTCTAATCCTGATTTTTCTGGAACGCTCTGGCTGGAACGGAATTCTGATTCGTATGGCAAAACCAATTTTACTTAGCGTAGATGACGATCCCGATGTTTTGCGGGCGATCGAACGAGATTTGAGATCCCATTACGGAGACCGGTACCGAGTCCTGAGCGCGAATTCTCCAAACTCCGGTCTGGACGTGCTGCGCCAGTTAAGACTGCGGAATGATGGTGTCGCTCTTTTGCTCGCGGATCAGAGAATGCCGCAGATGGATGGAGTTAATTTTCTGTCTGAGGCGATGCAGATTTATCCCGAGGCGAAGCGTGCCTTGCTGACAGCCTATGCAGACACGAGCGCGGCGATTGGCGCCATTAACCAGGCGAACATTCATTATTTTTTCATGAAGCCCTGGGATCCGCCGCAGGAGAACTTGTATCCAGCGCTCGATGATCTGCTCGACGATTGGCAGGCGTCGTTCCGTCCGGCTTACGACGGCATACGAGTGCTGGGAACAAGGTGGCATCCGCGAAGCTACGAATTGCGGGATTTTCTGGCGCGGAATCACGTGCCATTTCAGTGGATCGATATCGACGCTACCGCGAATGATCCAGAAACGCAAAGGTTGCTGGCGGCATTGGGAGATGAAGTGAGCCTGCCCGTTGTGCTGTTCCCGGATGGGACCAAGTTGCTGGAGGGAACGTTCACCCAGGTTGCAGCGAAGGTTGGGCTGCGAACCCAGGCGCAAACGGATTTTTACGACCTGGCAATTATTGGAGGCGGTCCGGCAGGACTTGCGGCGGCAGTCTATGGCGCGTCGGAAGGGTTGAAAACGGTGATGGTCGAACGCGAAGCGCCGGGCGGGCAGGCGGGCCTAAGTTCGAGAATCGAAAACTACCTTGGATTCCCCACTGGTCTGAGCGGAGCGGACCTGGCGCGCAGAGCCGTAGTACAGGCGCAACGCTTCGGAGTCGAAATTCTGGCACCGCAAGAAGTGGTGGGCCTGCGAGTGGACGGGCCATATCGAATTCTCAAGCTGGCGGATGGCGCGGACATTTCCTGCCATGCTCTGATGATCGCGAGTGGTGTGCAATGGCGACGCATGGACGTGCCGGGTATGGATCGCCTGCAGGGCGCTGGCGTTTATTACGGCGGCGGAGCTTCCGAAGCGATGGCCTGCAAAGGCGAAATCGTGTACATCGTGGGCGGTGCGAACTCGGCGGGACAGGCAGCCATGCACTTCTCAAACTACGCTGAGAAGGTCGTGATGCTGGTACGGGGAAAATCGCTGGCAGCGACCATGTCGCAATATCTGATCGATCAGATTGAGCAGACACCAAAGATACAGCTCTGGGCCAACGCTTCGATCAAGGAGGTGCATGGAGCCTCGCGTCTGGAAGAAATTTCGGTGCTGTGTTCGGACACGAATAAAGTGGAGCGCGTTCCCGCGACATCGCTATTTATCTTCATCGGAGCGCTGCCGCGAACGGACTGGATGGCAGGCACGATCGAACGGGATGACAAGGGATTCTTGCTGACTGGCCCGGATTTGATGCATGACGGAAAATATCCGAAGGGCTGGCCGCTGGAGCGCGATCCCTTTTTACTCGAAACGAATATTCCGGGCGTGTTCGCGGTCGGAGATGTGCGCCATGGATCGGTGAAACGCGTCGCGTCAGGGGTCGGCGAGGGATCGGTGGCGGTGCAGTTTATTCACCAGTATTTGAGTAAAGTCTAGCGATGGCGACAATCGATAAAGCGGAGCTAACCAAGGTCCCTGCGTTCCAGGGAGTGCCGGATGACGAACTTGACTGGTTCCTGAGTCAAGCCGAAGAAATGCGCATGGCGGGCGGGCAAAATGTCTTTTACGAAGACTCTCCCGCCGATGCCATGTACGTAATTCTGGAAGGGGAAATTCAGGGGCGGTGGGAACAAGGCGGCGAGATGATGGTGTTCAACATTGCTGCCGGAAATGTCACGGGCAAACTTCCATTCTCGAGAATGTCAACCTTCACGGTTTCGGTACGAGCGTTGGTCGCCACACGGCTGCTGCGATTTCCGGCTTCGCAATTCAACGAACTGATCCGGCGATGTCCAGAACTGGTGCGGCGATTGGTCGGCGTGATGTCGGATCGAATCCGCGAGACCACGCGAATGGAGGAGCAGCAGGCCAAACTGGCGGCGCTTGGAAAGCTCTCGGCGGGACTGGCGCACGAACTGAATAATCCCGCCTCGGCTGCCAAGCGCGCTGCGAGCCAGTTGCGGGATGCGCTGCAACGCATCCGGGATGCGAGTCACGAACTAGGCGCGAGAGAATTGAGTCCCGATCAAAAGAAAAAGATTGATGCGATTGAGCAAAAGTTCATCAACCATGACCGGACGCCGCCAGATGCGTTACGCGTGAGCGAGTTGGAGGACCAGATCGATAGTGCGCTGCGCGCGCGGGGATACGACGATATGTGGCAACTGGCAGGAGACCTGGCTCGCCGCGGGTTCGACGCTGAATCCTTAGGCCCATTGCTGGAAAATTTCGATGCCGCGACGGTGCGCGCGGCGCTCGGCCGCTTTACGGCGGCGCTCGAAATCTGGAGCCTGGTCGACCAGATC
>Ga0157374_10002945_pt1 | contig 14266 bp, 15 predicted proteins | sample M25metaG_FD_115308 | JGI IMG/M metagenome (GOLD analysis project Ga0157374, IMG submission 115308) | Miscanthus rhizosphere microbial communities from Kellogg Biological Station, Michigan, USA - M2-5 metaG | ecosystem: Host-associated > Plants > Roots > Rhizosphere > Soil | place: USA: Michigan...
TGAGCGTGCCCATGGCTTCACCGATTTTTTCAAAGTCGGCATCGGTTAAATTACCGGTGCGCAGCGCCCAGGCGTCGACCCCTGACTCCATGGCCAGCAGACGGTCCACCAGCTGTTCTTTGCTCATTTCCAGGCTGAATATCAATACCGGTTCTTTGGCCTTGACGGCTACTTTATGGGCTAAATTTAGTACAAAAGCAGTTTTCCCCATTGACGGCCGGGCGGCCAGGATAAATAGGTCAGAGCGCTGCAAACCGGCCAGCATATTATCCAGATCACGATAGCCGGTCGGTATGCCGCGGATTTTTTGTTTATCCTTATGGAGATCATCGAGCCGTTCAAAACTTTCGGCTAAAATTGCCTCCAGGCTGATAACATCTTGTTTAACATGCTTCTGGCTGACTTCAAATAAACGAGTTTCGGACTCTTCAATGAGTTCTTTGAGCGATTTGGTCTCGTCAAAGCCCAAGGTGGCCATTTCCTGAGAAGCAGCTATAAGTCGCCGGCGCAGGGCTTTTTGGGCCACGATATCAGCATATTGTTCAGCGTGAGCAGCGGTTGGCACAAAGTTGGTGAGTTCGGTAAGGTAGGCTGGTCCGCCGACCATGTCCAGATAGCCGTTGTTCTTGAGCTGATCAGCTAGGGTTAAAACGTCGATGGGACTGCGTTTTTCGTATAGCCTAGCGACGGCTTCATAAATTCGGGCGTGGCGTTGATCGTAAAAATCACTGGCCGTAATGCTATCGGCAACCTTCACGATGGCATCAGCGTCAATCAGGATGGCTCCTAATAGCGATGCCTCGGCTTCGGTATTTTGTGGTACCTGCCGAGCAGCCGAACGATTATCTGGTTCCATGCTTCTCTCGCTTCATACTATGATTCTAGCAGTTCGCCACCGCCGAAAATATTGCTTATGGCTGAAAGCGGCTCGTTGTTGCTTGATTGCGGCGGCATGTGAGTAGCAGTGGTTGGTTTGGCGGCAGTTTTTACATCAGTGGCAAGCACACAAATAATCTCTACCTGAGCGCCTGTGACAGACGCAATAGCGTTGCTCAGTATCTGATGATTTTTAGCCTCACTGAGGCGTTTTTGGTGAAACGCGAACGCAAAAGCTAATTCTAGTTTGTTCTCTCCTAAAAAGCGTGGTTTAGCCATTCGTGCCACGCTATAGAGCGTATTGTATTGTTTTTTGAGCTCATTTAATACCTGCCCCCAGCTGGCTTCATCCAGGATGCCACTGGCTGGTTTTTTAGGGGATGTCGGTTCGGTTTCGGCGAGCGGCTTAGTTTTTACTGGGGTGGTAGTAGCTGGAGCCGGCTTCGTCATTGTTTCGTTCGTTTCTTTAGAGGGTTTAGCTGTTTTTACGGAGGTGGACTCAGAAACAACTGCTTTAGCTGGCGTAGCCGGAACGATTGGCTCAAGGGGTGGTACGGCAATACCTTGTGTGGGTGGCAGCGCGTCCAGTAGAGCAATCTCTAGGTAGCGTTCTGGGTCCGATGACACCGGTACTTCCAGGAGTTTTGTCAGCAACGCAGTAGTCGAAGCCGATGAGCCAGTAAATGTTCCACCTATCAATTGGGTTCGTAAGGCGCTCCCCAGTTGCTTGGCGATAGCGATTGCCTGAAAGCCCTGATCGTACAAGTCGCTGAGCACACTCATAACTCCTGCAATAGCTGGATTTTGTTGCATCTGAGCTAACAAATCTTCGATCGCTTGACGCGGCGGTACACCGAGCATCAGCTGGATAGCGTCGGCATCGATATTTCCCCCCTGTCCGGCAGCTTGATCTAATAAGCTAATACTGTCCCGGAAAGACCCATCGCCGTGCTCGGCAATCAAACCCAAAGCCTCATCGCTGATAGTGATCTTTTCTTGCTTGGCAATGTACTTTAAATGACTGATAGCTTTAGTGGTTTCGATAGGCTTAAACACAAACCGTTGAGTGCGGCTGACAATTGTGGCCGGTAGCTTGTGCATTTCGGTGGTAGCCAGAATAAATACGACGTGTGCCGGCGGTTCCTCTAAGGTCTTAAGCAGCGCATTAAAGGCTTCTTTGGTCAGCATGTGGACTTCGTCGATGATGTATACCTTGTATTTGGCCTGAGCCGGGGCAATGTATACCCTGTCGCGCAAATCACGAATCTCATCGATTCGTCGGTTGCTGGCGGCATCGATCTCGATAATATCCAGATGTGTTTGACCTTCGTTGTACGCCAGGCCGTTGATCTCGTGGGCTAGGATACGGGCAATCGAGGTCTTGCCAACACCGCGCGGTCCGGTAAACAAATAGGCATGGCTAATTCTCCCCTGTTTAACTGCTTGCTGCAGTGTTTGGGTAATGTGGTCCTGCCCGACGATTTCGTTAAGCGACTTCGAACGGTACTTACGATATAATGCTTGCCCCATGGACTTACTATTATACGCTGAAAAGACTGGCAGCGGTGCTGTAGAAATGTCCCTATGCTGGCTAGACTACAATCTTGGCCCACACGGCAGCGTGGTCACTTTCACCTTCAAAGCTACCACAAGCTTCTGCAACACAGCCTCTAATATAAATATCATCTGACGCAAAGCCAATTCCCCTCAATTTATTAAAGGGCCACGGATATATGTGGCAGTATTGTTTAACAGGAGCAGTTCTAGGATGCTTTTGTCCAATCGCGTCGAAGACTGAACAAAAACCTGCGTGTTTTAATAGTTTTCGCGACTTAAACCAAGAAGCGCTGTTGAAATCACCCATGATAATTACGGGTTTTTTATGCCCAATGTATTTAAGAAGTTTTTTGATCTGTTTTCTATGCAAGTGTTCGCCGAGAAATCTAAATGACAGGTGTACGACGATCACGCGAATATCAGGCCGTTTGATAATAATTGCTACAGACCGCTTACCCAGATCCAGTGTCTGAAAGTCTGCCACTTGCTCAAGCATCACCCCTAAATAATCGTTAGGACGCTCGTTGTGAACCTGAAAATAATTGCTTAAACTGAGAGCTCGGGCAACGCGCATTCCATTTTCGCGCTCAATTTCGGCACAGCCATAAATAGTTGAATTGGGTAACTCGTGCAATTTGCTGATCATTGCCGGCAAGCGTTGTTCTTGGCTTAAAGCTTTGCTCGGCTGGAAGGCATCGAATAAAATGTTCCAAAAACATACCGTGAAGGTGTGCTTAGAGGAGTCCGATTTCATTCCTGGGTTTTACAAAGCGGCTTCGAGAGCGGCCCACTCGGCATTGCTGTCATCTTCGGGAACGTTCACGCTGACTTGGTCACCAGGCTTGGCCTTGAAATACGTAACGCTGGCTAAGAGTACGCGGTATTCTTTACCACTTACATCTACGAAATAATGGCCGTTTTCTAACTTAAGAGCGCCTACAACTTGCTTGCGAGGAATTGGTCCGATTTGTTTGTATAAAAACGCCCCGTCGTCGGCAATGGTTAGCTTGAGAATATCACCCTGAACTAACTTGGATTTGCTGGCGTAGTTAGCGGGCACCGGATAATTTTTACCATCAGAACCGACCATATTCTGGCCATCGAATACGCCCTCGATAATTTTGCCGAGGTTTTCTTCGCGTGTAACACTGGTGACCGCCTCATCTTCCCCGACCAAGCTAATAAGTAGCTCATTAGCAGCCGCGAGGTTAGTTTCAGCCTCTTGAATAAGCGCGCGAAGTCGTTTGATTTGTTTTTCTGGTATGTCTGACATGTTTATTCCCGTCTCACTCTGGTAAGCCTCTGTTTGTTTGGTACACTTACACCCTAAAACTATCATGTTTATAAAAGCAAGTCAAAGGTTTCGCTTGTCCTGTGGATAAAGTGCTATGAAGTGGGGTGTATGGGCGGCGTACGAACGGGTGAATTTACGAGGACTGGCCGGCCTGGGGAGGGAGTGATTCGGCTGCCAGGGGGAAGTTAGGTGGCAGCTGCAGAACGCACATAAAGCCCAAATATTCACGGGTATTGGTATTTAATTGACTTGGCTCCAGTTGACATGCAATTGCTCCTAGTGGTCGAACTGGTTGGCCGTTATAGGAGCAATTGCCATTTCGCACCATCTTTTCAACGTTCGCAAACGAGATATGTCCAGGGAGTTCTTCGTACCAATGCCGTGGGGCTGCGGACACATAGGCGTATGAGTCCCTAGGGGGCTGTTGGGGTACAAAGGTATTACAGGATAAGGAGTAGCCTTTAAACGGGGTTTTTACCCCTGGGACGAGTACCGGAAAGAACGATACAGTTATAGCAGTAACAGCAATACCCACGAAAATAGTGCGCTTGTTTCTCCGAAAAAACTCTTTACACTCCATACTTAATCATCTTCTACGAAAACTACCAGCATACTTCAGATAGTAATATGCTGGTAGTTTTTACGCTGTAAGGTTTTCTCTTAGGCAAGTTCGACGGTAGCGCCGGCGTCTTCGAGAGCTTTTTTAGCCTTCTCGGCGTCATCTTTGGCAGCTTTTTCAAGCACCGGCTTTGGTGCGCCATCAACGATAGCCTTGGCTTCGCCAAGACCAAGACCGGTGATGTCTTTCACGGCCTTAATAACGGCGACCTTCTGAGCACCAGCGTCCTTAAGGACGACATCGTACTCAGACTTTTCGTCAGCGGCAGCGGCGGCATCACCACTGGCGGCTGGACCAGCCACAGCCACAGCGGCAGCGGCTGGCTCAATGCCATATTCGTCTTTAAGCACAGTTTTTAATTCGTTTACTTCTAGAACAGTCAGCTTGGTCAGCTCTTCTGCTAATTTCTTTACATCAGCCATTTCTTATCTCCTTAGGTGATTGATTTATGAGGCAGCTTTGGCTTCGACACCGTCGAGCAAAGCGTGCAAATTGCCACTGAGGGCGTTAGTAATATCGTGAACCGGTGACAGCAAGGTGGCCGCAACTTGGGCGATCAGTTCGTTCTTGCTTGGCAAGAGTGCTAAGGCCTTGACATCATCGGCAGCAACAAAGGTGCCTTCGGCGCTGATAGCCCCGACAAACTCAATAGTTGGGTTCGCCTTAGCAAAGTTGGCCAGCACTTGGGCGGCCGCAACTTCGTCTTGGCCATTGAAAGCATACAAAAGCATGCCTTCCAGGTTGCTGGTATCAACCGCTTTTAAGCTGTCGGTTGCCTTTAGGGCCTGGATAACCAAGCGGTTTTTAACAACCTTTACCTGGGTACCGTTGCCACGAGCGTCACGACGCAAACTTTGTAATGCTTTGACGGTCGTGCCCTGGTATTTGGCCACAACAGTCATTTTAGAAACTTTGAGTAGCTCGCTGACTTCAGCGACCACTTCGTTCTTCTCTTTTTTGGTTAGTGCCATAAAACTCCTGAGTAATAGAGACAAACCTTCGGTTTTTCTCAGGCCCAGATAGTTCGCTATATGAAGGAGAGGGTCCCCTCAGCGTCTACAGAAAATGTCCGCTGGACATTTCTGGGCTGCTCTTTTCCCTTACTCTGGGGGAGAGCTTAGTTTTTGTTAAAACCTATCGACCTGAGGTTTATAGTATCGTTGCCAAACAAAAACGTCCTCGTCCAGTTACGGTCGAAGACGTTCAAACTCTACATGTAAGAGATTGTTCGTACCTCGGTAGCATTCTTAAGTGTCAGTTATATAGGTTTATATAACTTCGACCGCTACTGTCTCTGGCAACTTAGAGCTAATTATACAAAATTAACTATAGTGGGTCAAGCATGGGCCTAAGCGGCGAACTGGGCTTCCCAACGCTGTTGAAGTATGCCCAGGGCATTAAGTACTAAGTCCACCTCATGGCCGCTGGTAAGTGCATCATCACCTAGTATACCCAGGAGAGAAGCACCCTGGCTTCTCGGACTGTATCCATATGTTGGATCGTCTGGATCCTGGTCGTAAACGCGCATATACATATAGTCTGCCAGTAGTTGAGCCGGTGAGGGCTGGGCAGTAAAATGTGTATTAGGGCTGCCTATTTCTAGAGTTGGACGATTAATGATCGGGCACAATCCAAGGGTGCCGGCCTGTAGTGCGGTATCAAGCTTACGTCTGGCTTCCACCAGCGTGAGCGATGCGGGGGCTTCAGCTAGGGGTGAGCCATTACCAAGGTGCAGGTCCCCTCCTCCACCAATCGGTGGCCCTGATAGAACATCTTTTCCTATAGACATGAATTTCCTCGATTTATATTCGTGAATTACTGATTAGTAGCGCGGCTTCCAAGCTTTAAGTATTACAGAACTGACGCAAGCTCGGCTGTGGGTGTGACAAGAGCACCAGTGTTTGCGGCCAAAGCGAAATATCGTTGCGGATTTTCTGGTGGCAGATTTGGATCTTGTGTGGCCGGCCAATCCCTGTAATCACTTAAATAAGCCTGCCCTCCTACATCACCATTTACTCTTACTCCCTGATTTGCTTCTGTTAACATCATGATTATCCCCCAAATTAAAAAATAAGCTCCGGTTGGAGCCTTTTGTGCGGGTTACGGGGCTGTGCTAGTCGAGCTTAACGCTCGGTGGCTCCAACCATGTTGAAGCACAGCCCTTGTAGGCCGAGAATAATAATCACAAAGCTTCGTAGGTTGGAACTCATATCACCTTAGAGTATAGCTACGGAGCCGCTTACTTGTCAAGATCGAGGGCGTTGGCTAACAATGGATGAACTTCGGTAATTTTATCGCGCATATTAGTAACTAGCTTACGGGTGGCTCGACTATTTTTTATTTGACAGAGCTGGAAGGCATCTTGAGCAGTATGGGTTAATTGGTAACGGAGTTTGTGACCATGTAGCACAGCATACTGGGCTTCGCGCGGATGACCGGCTTCCTGCAGGAGGCTATACAACTCTAGGCTGAGGCTGAAGCACGCTTCAAACTGATCGCTCAAATTGGCTTCCTCGATAATGCTCGGCGTACTATAGCCGTAACGAGGTGTCAACATTTGTCGCTCTAACGTTTGTGTGGCCTGGGAGTTTAGGAGATCAGAAAAAGTACTATAGCTGGAAATAAGATCCCAGCAGTAGTGAACTCTCCGTAGTGCTGATTGGTGGTTATTAGCAGCCAGGTATGCCTCGAATACCTCTGCCTTTTTGTCATATGACCAACTCTCCACCTCAACCTCAAGTGCATCAAGCGGTAGATTGCTTTCAGCGTACAGCATATCACCGACAAGCGATAGTTCGCTTTTTGGCCAGACATTGGTTAGGATAACTTCCCTATCGACATCAGTTGGGTAGGTTTCAGAAAGATACGTACTGGCCAAGGTGGTAAGCTGTTGACCTGAATTTTCCGATTCCACCGGCACTTCAATATCTGTAAAAGTCTCCGGTTGAGTTTTTCGGGCTTTGGCTAGAATATCTAAAGCTGCAGTTTTGGCCTCTGGCAATTCACTGGCTTGGAGCTTTTGTAAAAGCGGAGGCATAACCCGGGCCGGCATGTCGAGCGTAAGTAAGCTTGCCTGGGCAAGCGGTACTACAGCTCGACAAATTGCCTCTGCGCGGGCCTCTAATTTTTGATGGCGGCTATTTTTAGTCGACTGGATCTGGAGGTGTTTTGTTAATGACTCAACTAGGCTTTTGCGCAGATTAGTTAGAGCAGTAAGTTTTTGCTGATAGAGTTCACGGGTTTCCCCGGTTAGTGATGCCGGTACAAAATACTGTTGATTGCCCGATTGACGTTTTACCTGCACCAGCTGAGTGCTCTTTAGAAGTTCCAGTAGTAGGCCGGAAGTATTTTCCAGGGTTACATGCACCGTATCTGAGGTCGAAACAGCTGCCGAGGCGCTCGGTACGACTGCTGTCTGGGCAGTGCTATCCAGGGGCGGTTCATGAGGGAGGGCGGGCTGTTGTTTCTCGGCAATGATTTGTTTGAGCGAGGTCGGTTCGCTGGCGCTGAGGGCTTTACTGCCACCGCGGATAGCCAATGTCTCGGTGACTAGTTTCCAGATACTTTCGGTGACGGCTTGCTCGTCTTCGGTGGCAAACACGACTGGCAGGTTACGTTGTTTAGCTTCCCACAAGTAACCGGCTCGTACTCGCTCTAAAAACGCTTCATCCAGATTATCAAAGCGTTCACCTTGGCCCCTGAATTTAGCACGCTCTTTTAAGGTTTGCACTGGCGCGTCCATCACGATGCACAGATCCGGCTCGACACCGTTCACGGCAAAACTAATGATTTTGTTAATGGCATTATAGTCAGGTACATCGCCGCGGCCGTAGTATTGGATAGCCAGGGTTGTCAGATAATTCCGGTCAACAATGCAAATAACACCTTGCTCAACGCTTCGTTTTATAACTTGCAGTGATTGGGAACGAGCCGCATTGTACAACAATATTTCGGTGTTGGTATTCATGGGGTAGCGGGGATCTTGGGTTAATTGACGCAGGGCCCGAGCCGTTAGATCGCTTTGGCTATCCGGTTCCCTTAGAGTGCGGACCGGTAAACCGGCAGCCTGCAGTCGTCTGGCGAGCTCTAATATCTGGGTGGTTTTACCGACCCCTTCGGGACCTTCTAGGACGATATACTTGCCTCTATTCATAACCAAGTCCGTCGATGGGCGGTGGCAGAGTCCGCTTATCTTTATAGGCTTTGGGCAGCATCATGTCTGGCGACCAGATTTTGATTATGGTATCGAGATCAGTTCCCTGCTGGTATTTGCCGCTTAGACCTGTGCGGCTGGCAGTTCCATACGTGCCTTCGACCTCTCCACTGGTGTGGAAGACGATTTGAGCAAAGCGTTCACCGACCGGTAGCAAGATAGTTTCGCGCTCATTGAGGTTAAAAATACTTAGCGTCAAACGGTTGGTATAACCCGGGTCAATCCAGCCGGCATCAAAAGAGACAGCCAAGCCATTACGCCCCCAGCTGGAGCGGGAGCGGACTTCGCAGACGCCAGGCGGCTTGATGCCAACAAACTCATGGGTGTGTGCCAAGATGCGTTCGCCTGGCTTGAGGGCGATTACCGGGTGATCAAGCGGAATATTGGCGACGGGCTTGAAGCCATTTAGATTGGCCCATTCAGCGTGGGGCATGGCTTTGTAGGGGCCGTCAAAATAACGCTCGACATCCTCACGGTCAAACGGATTATAAATAGTTCGCTCGTTCATGCGCTCGATGCGGTAATAATGATGGCCCAGCGTTAAATCAAGGCTAGCCAGCGAAACATTTTGTGGAATAAATGGCACACAGACAATGCTGCCGTCATCTATAGCTGCCCTGATCTGTATATTGCTATAAATCCCCACGTCAGTCTCCTTATCTCAACTCTATTTTCGCAATATTGTAGTAAAAAAGCAAATATAAAATAGCATCGGTCACGTAGTCATTTTAGTGGCGTAATGTAAAGTGGGGATTGATATGGGTGATCTGAAACGTTTCCTAGGCTGGGCTTGGCAAGCTCTTCAATGACTTGGGCATGGTAGTCAGGTACAATAGGGCCATATGGCGCGGCCTCAGTTTACTGCTCAACTACGGATTCGACACGAGTTTATGCTGCAGCTGGTGGTTATAACCGTCGGCTTGCACGGCTTATTTTTGCTGGCTAGTACCCTGGTAGAACAATTGGGATTTCGCAGCGCTTTACGCTTGAGTGATATAGACGTAAATGTACCGCTGCTGCTTGGGCTTGGCCTGGTGTATCTGAGTACGTTGTTGCGCCGGCGCAAACGAACGGCCTGGATTGTAGCATTGCTTGCCTATACTTTTATGCTTGGTTTTTATGCTATGCGGATCGGCGTTGCCCTGGATCATCACAATCTACGCCAAATTTTTGAAAAGCTGGTGTTACCACTGTTACTACTCGGCTTGTTAGGGCTTAATCACAAAGTGTTTACTGTGAAGAGCGACGTAAGAAGTTTTGGCTATTCACTGAGGGTATCGTTGTTGGTGCTAAGTGTGGCATTAGTGTATGGTACCAGCGGTTTTCTCCTTATGGATCGTCACGACTTTCATCAGGAAGTTACGCTGAGCGAGGCGGTACACCGTACGATTGATCAGTTCGGGTTGACTAGTTCCAAAGTGCTGGTACCTCACACTAAGCGGGCGCAGGTTTTTATTGATTCGTTATCAGCGCTAAGCATCGGATCGGTAGCATATGCGACGATTTCGCTGTTTCAGCCAATTCGCGCCCGATATACTGCCCAGCACGACGCGCGGGCGGCCACGGAAAGACTTCTAGCCGAATACCCTGGAAAAAGTGAAGATTTCTTCAAGCTATGGCCCCACGATAAGTCGTATTTTTTTGATCGGAGCGGAAAGGCCGCTATTGCCTACCGAGTACAGCGCGGTGTAGCCCTGATTGTAGGCGATCCAATTGGTGAGCGCGCAGCTGGCAGACGGCTGCTGGCTGAATTTCAGGACGTCTGTTACGGCAATGATTGGCTACCGGCCTATATTCACACTGAACCGGATTGGAGCGATCTCTACACCCGTCATGGTTACGAACTGCAGAAACTGGGAGAAGAAGCGATAGTAGACCTTGAGCATTTTACTGCCCATGTGCAGGGTAACAAATATTTTCGACAGATATGTAATAAATTAGCAAGAGAAGATTATGCCTGTGAAATGCTCCAACCGCCTCATAGTGCAGCAATCATTTCACGGCTGCGGGCTATCTCGGAGGAATGGCTACAGCGTCCGGGCCGGGCGGAACGCGGCTTCATGCTCGGATATTTCAGTGAAGAATATGTGCAGCTGTGTTCAGTGCTGGTAGCCCGCGACAGCGCCGGCACTATTCAGGCTTTTGTAAATCAAATCCCTTCGTACGATCCTGACGAAGCCAATTTTGATATGCTGCGCCATACTAAAGAAGCGCCCGGAAATGTTAATGACTTTGTGCTTATGAATTTCATTGACCAGCTTCAGGAGAGCGGCTTTAAACGGCTTAATTTGGGACTTGCTCCGCTGGCGGGGCTAGACGACAGCGAAGACAAGTCTGTCATTAATACGACGCTTAAGTTTTTATACTCAAATGGTGACAGGTTTTATTCCTTTAGTGGGCTGAAGCGCTTCAAGGCCAAGTATGAACCAGATTGGAGTGATCGGTACTTGGCCTATCCTGGGGGCGCTCGCAATTTTGCGCGGATTATGAATGCCCTCAACCGTGTTATGCGCGTAAAGATAAAATAAGTGAAACCACTCTAGGAACTAAATTGGCGCCCAATAATATTGTTTGGCGAATCTCTGTTAAATAGCTCTTCGCTATGCTCTAGCAAGTGAACTTTGGTAATGCCTTGAGTTAGCATAGCCTGCCAGCATGGTTGGCAGCACCACCAATGTCCCCATAAGTATATATCGGCGTTTTTAAGCCGTGTTTTGCCAGTGTTTTTAAGGGCATCAGCAACAGCTTTGGGCTCGCTGTGGTTTTTAGGGTGGCAACCCTCACACAGTTCGTAGCCTTGGCCGGTTGGAATGTGCAGCCGAACCCGTTCGCAGCCGTGCAGGTCATGATAGGTACCGCCATTGGCTCCACGACCGATTACTTTGCCGTTTTGAACTACCACGCTGGCATTGGGCATGGCCTTGTCGAGTGAAAATTGCTGGGCATAGGCTTTGGCTTGTTGCATGAAGGGATTGTTTGCAGCAACATACACAATGTTCGCCTCAGCGGGCATATATGGGTAAACTATAGGCGATTTTGGCACTGTTTTTGCACTAGACATCGCTAGTAATTTTAAAGTGATTTATCTATAATCACAAGTAAATGGCGAAGTTTGACGAAATTTATCAGGGTATGCTTAAACAGATAATGGACCAGGGCGTCCGCGAAGTAAACGAGCGCACTGGCCACGAAACGGCGGCTGTGCCGGGTTTAAGCTTTTCGATTGATATTGAGCGTGAGGGTTTTCCGTTGCTAGCCCTGCGTAAAATCCCGACTAAAATATTTATTGCGGAACAGCTGTGGTTTATATCGGGGGCTCGCAAGCCGGAGATATTCTTACGCGATTTTACCAGAATTTGGGATGATTTTACCAACCCCGGCGATGTTGTAACCGTCGCCTACGGTTATCGCTGGCGGCGGCATTTTGGTCGCGATCAGCTGGGAAAACTGATTGAGTTATTACAAAAAGACCCATCGTCACGCCATGGCGTAATCGTTACCTGGGATCCGGCCAGTGATGGACTGGGTGGTGTGAGCAAAGGCAATATACCGTGCCCCTACACCTTTACGGTCAATATAATTGGTGGCCGGCTCAATCTTATGAACGTGGTACGTTCCAATGATATGATCTTGGGCTTCCCGCACGATGTGGCCGGTTTTGCGCTTTTACAGCTGCTGTTGGCTCAGAAACTAGGTGTTAAGCCTGGCATATACACGCACATTATCGCCAACGCGCATGTCTATGACACCCATTATGAGGCGGCGTACGAAATGATGAAGCGGCCGACAAACCATCAGAAAATTACCCTGGCGCTGCCACCTAAAGCCTTTGATCGAGCCGAAAAAAAGGACGTACAACTAGTGAGCGAAATTAATGATACGATTACTGGTCAATACACCCCTGGGGAAGCCATTAAAGGGTTGAGGATTGTGCTGTAGTCTTTGTCTTAGATCTTTCTGACAGGATAGCCACTGATACTGGTATAATTGGGTTAGCAAAGTGAGCTTTAAGCGGCAAAGTATACGCTAATAGGGCAAATTAAGAGTTACGGAGTATTCCACACATGTCGGTTCTTACCAAAGAAGAAATTTTACGCTACGTCCAAGATAAAAGAATTGGCTTTAAGCCGGTACTGGATAGTTTTCAGCTGCAAGCCCATTCGGTCGATTTGCGCCTGGGCTTCACCTTCTTAATCCCTAAGTCATGGCAGCTCACCAAAGCGGGCCGTGAGGCCATGCACATGGATTATTTTGCCGAAGATCGGCCCGAGTATTTCGATATTATTGAACTGGAACAGGGTCAGTTCTTTGACATTTTGCCTGGTGAGCACGTGCTGGTTTCGTCACTTGAATCAGTGAAAGTACCCGAGGATCTAATGGCGGTTATGTACCCCCGTTCCAGTACTAATCGCAAAGGGATTTCAGTTGACTTGACCGGCATCATTGACAGCGGTTACGAGGGCCAACTGGTTATACCAATTCGCAATAACACCCAGTCGCAGACCGTACGACTGTATCCTGGCGAGCGCTTCTGCCAGGTTGTGTTTGAAAAGTTGGATCATCCGGTGGCAGCTCGCAAAAGTCGTTATCATCAGCGCGACATCATTGAAGGCGTGGATACCGATAGTCTCCAGAAAGAACGAACGGTCGAAGTGAAGCTTATCCGTAAGGGCGAAATTAAGAAATTGAAGGCTGAACACCCGGCGCGCTAAGTCCAGCAGCGTATCTGGCTAATTCTGCCACGGTTGGCCTAACCCCTATCGCTTTTCCGAAAGCTCTTTCAAAGTGCTCGGTTGCAAGGTCAAAAGTGCCAGCAATTGTGTCGGCGTGCTGGCTATCCGGGTCAAGCGGAAAATGGGACGCAAAAACTGGTTGAAAAGATGCAAAGTCTAAATCAAGCGGGTGAATTCGCAGCGCATTTCGCACTTTCGTGGTGTTGAAATGCAGGTCGTCCAAGTGTACCACGGGCATGCCCTCTTGAATGCCCCCGAATTTGATAACTTCAAGTGCTGCGAATCCCTTGTCGGCCAGCTGATAGTGCCCCCTGGTAATAACGATACCATCACAATTCTTAGGGAAATGCTTGCCTATAAAATTAACGACTGATAGTTCAGTTCCCTCAATTGCCGATGTAATAAACGTGACATACACACCCGCTCGCCGCCAGCCCTCGATAGTATGGTGTATACGTTCTATGTCTGGATCTGCCTGGAGGCCGAGGAGCGAGTTCTTGACCAATAACATGAGCGGGTTTTTAGTGGCTACATCGCTATCATCAAACCACATACCTTCTCCGTAATCGTGGAAGCTGCGCCGTTGATAGACTTCATCGTGTTCCGCGGAATATTGTACTCGACGCAAGGCTGTTCCCAGGGATCCAAGGAGATCATCAACATCCACAAAAGCATAGCCGGTAGGAGTAACTGTCGATCCATCGACGTATTCTGGTCGGCGTAGGGCGGCCAGGCTGTCGTCCAGGGTAACAACCTGCTCTGAGCCTGGCCATACCGCATCAGCAAAATGTTGGCGAAATTCATCAGTGGTGGGCACCGTAAACTCGGCCGTAAGTGGCATGCCCGGTACCCACAGCTCCTGCGCGGGATCTTTACCTGTCGAAGATTGTTCGCTCATGACGCTTTACTTCCTGCGCCCACCAGTTAGTTTCTGTAATGTTTATGGCTCTTAAACTTCAGTAGCACTAATGGCA
>Ga0157374_10002947_pt1 | contig 14253 bp, 12 predicted proteins | sample M25metaG_FD_115308 | JGI IMG/M metagenome (GOLD analysis project Ga0157374, IMG submission 115308) | Miscanthus rhizosphere microbial communities from Kellogg Biological Station, Michigan, USA - M2-5 metaG | ecosystem: Host-associated > Plants > Roots > Rhizosphere > Soil | place: USA: Michigan...
AGGCGGCGCAGAATCGGGTCGTCATTGCAGAGGACGAGCATTCCGTAGAACGGAACGCGATCCATGAAATCAAGGAAAGCGCGCTTAATGTCCTGCATGTTGCGGTAGCAGTCCATGTGCTCGCGGTCGATGTTCGTGACTACGGAGAGAATGGGGGAGAGCTTCAGGAACGAGCGATCGCTCTCGTCGGCCTCGGCCACGAGGTACTGCGAGCGCCCCAGGCGCGCATTGGAACCCATCGCATCTACGCGGCCGCCAACCACGACGGTCGGATCCAGGCCACCAGCAGCGAGCACGGCAGCAACCATGGAGGTAGTGGTCGTTTTGCCGTGCATACCCGCGATGGCAATCCCGTACTTGAGACGCATGAGTTCGGCGAGCATCTCGGCCCGCGGAATGACCGGAACATGCAGCCGAATGGCCTCGAGGACTTCAGGATTGGCCGGACCAATGGCGGAACTTATGACAACCACATCCGCCCCCGCGACGTTCTCCTCACGGTGCCCCTCAAATACAGTCGTGCCGAGCCATTTCAGCCGGTCGGTGACCAAGGATCGCTTCAGGTCGGAACCGGAGATCTTGTAACCAAGGTTGAGCAAGACCTCGGCGATCCCGCTCATGCCGATCCCGCCGATACCGACGAAGTGAACGCGTTGAATTTTTGCGAACATGAATGAACGTCATTTCCACGGATTCATACCGATCAACTGGGGTATGGAATCCGCCTCACCCGTGCTCACCCGAGGGCTGAATTGGAACTCCCGCAACTTTAGCCGCGAGCTCAGCGATGTCCTTAGCGGCGTTTGGATGCGCCATGCTCCGCGCCGCATCGCTCATCCTGCAAAGCCGGGCAGGATCCTCGAGTAGTGCAGAAATCGTGTCCACCAGCCAGACCTCGTCGAGTTTGGTTTCTTCTAGAACGACCGCTGCCCCGGCTCCCTCCAGGGCTTCGGCGTTGCGGCGCTGGTGGTCGTCAGCCGCAAGCGGAAATGGAACAAAAACCGCAGGCTTGCCGGCTGCGGTGATCTCAGCAACCGTGCTGGCACCCGAGCGGCAAAGAACAAGGTCGGCCCGAGCGAAGAATCCTGGCATGTCGTCGAGAAACCTATGCACCTCTGCCGCCACTCCAGCCTGCACATAGGCAGACTGAACCTCATTGTAGTCGCGCTCGCCGGTCTGATGAATGATATGCAAACCGGGCACGCGCCGGGCGAGCAGCGGAAGGGCACGCCTCATCGCCTGATTGATCGCATGGGCTCCCTGGCTGCCCCCGGAAACGAGCAACGTCGGTGAGGTCGGTTCGTAAGCTTTCCTCGAGATCTGGAAAAAGGCGGGCCGCACCGGAACCCCGGTGACCGACGGATTGTGAAAGTAGTCCGCCGTTTCTTTGAAGTGCACCGCGGCCGCAGAAACAAAGTGCGCGACCATGCGGTTGGCGAATCCCGGAACAACATTGGGCTCGAATGCTACGCGCGGAACGTGTTTCAGAATTGCTGCCAGCATCGCCGGGCCGGAGGCGTATCCGCCAACACCGATTACCACATCCGGCTGGAATTCGTTGATCATTCGAGCGGCTGAAAAAACCGCGCGTGGAAGGTCGAACAAGGTCTTCAATCGAGTTGCCAGGCTGACCCGATTCAGCGCACCCACTTGAACGAGTTGCAAGGGGAAACCAGCGTTAGGTACAAGGCGATTCTCGAGGCCGCGCGCCGTGCCGATGAAGAGGCACTCTGCGTGGCAGCGGCGTTGAAGCTCTTGGGCAATGGCGATGGCGGGGATCACGTGCCCGCCGGTGCCTCCGCCTGCAAGGATTGCGCGCATGGAAGAACTATAAACGGTAGTATGCCGCCCGCCGTGAGTCGTCAGAAAACCTCAGCCATAGGTCGCCGTATGTAACCGCGATAAAACGGCTGCATTCTACTCCGCTTGCTTGCTGATGTTGAGCAAGATGCCTATGCAGGCCAGGGTGATAAAGAGCGATGAGCCACCGTAGGAGATCAACGGTAGAGGGATACCCTTGGTTGGCATCAGACCAAGCACGACGCTCATGTTGATGAATGCCTGCACCACGACCATGCTGGTGATTCCGACAACCAGAAAGCGGCCGAACAGGTCATCGGTTCGAAGCGCTGTTCTCACCCCCCGCCACAAGAAGACAGCGAATAGAACGACAACCGCCATGCACCCCACTAACCCCAACTCTTCCCCAAGCACTGAAAAGATGAAATCCGTGTGTGGCTCAGGAAGGTAAAACAGCTTTTCCTTCCCTTCCATGAGGCCGACGCCGCTGATACCGCCGGTTGAGACGGCGATCAGCGACTGAATAATGTGGAAGCCTTTGCCTTGGGGGTCCGAGTAAGGGTCCAAGAATGCCAGAATGCGGTCACGACGGTAAGCGACATGGAAAATCAGGAAGTACAGCGGCAATAGGGATCCGAGGAAGGCATACGCCAGGTACTTGATCTCGAGACCGGCAACGAAAAGCACGCAAACCGTGATTGCCGCACAGGCGATGGCTGTTCCCAAGTCTGGCTGAAAAACGATCAGGCCAACAAATACGATTGTGGGCAACACCGCTGGAATCAGGGTGTTGCGCCAGTCGTCCATCGATTTCGTGCGGGTTTCCAGGAAAAAGGCGAGGAACAAAATCAACGCCGGCTTAGCCAACTCCGAGGGCTGGAATGAGAATCCGCCAAAGTGAATCCAGCGGTGGGTGTTGTGGGCGCGGTCGAGGAAGAAGACCGATATCAGCATGAGCGTCGTCATGCCCAGGATCGAGAACACAACCGCCGGCTGCTTCAGCTTCTTATAGTCCAAGCGCATCCCAATCAGCATGACGAGGAAGCCGCCCACTGCCCACCCCAGCTGGCGCAGCAGGAAGAAGTAACCGGAGTGATAGCGCTCTTTGGCCATCACGGCAGAGGCGCTAAAAACCATCACGAGCCCTATAAAGACCAGAACCAGAGTGACCACAAACAGCCACCGGTCCACACTGATGCGCTTAGCCATTGAAAATCCATTTCACCACGGAGACAGAAGACAGGCAGGACTCTTATTGTGGGTTTTACGGAAGAGAGTTGACTCTTGTGGTTCAGCCGCAATGCTAGCTACTTCGGCAGGGCCAACACCAATTCCTTGAACACTCTTCCACGGTGTTCGTAATTCTGGAACTGATCAAAACTGGCGCAGGCAGGAGCCAACAGGACGATATCGCCCACCTGGGCGTTCCCCGAGGCCTGGGCAACGGCCCTGTCCATGGTTCCAGAAGCGGAAATCTTGGTGGCCCCCGTGATGTGCTTCTCTATCTTCTCTGCTGCCGCACCGATCGTGTATACGCATCGGACGCGCTCGCGAAGCAGGTTGTTCAGCGCGGTATAGTCGCTGCCCTTGTCCTTCCCGCCTAGGATCAGGTGAATGTTGCCGGGGAACGACTCGAGCGCCTTGATGGTCGCGTCGACATTGGTGGCTTTGGAGTCGTTGTAGTACTCTACGCCGCGCACCGTAGCGACGTACTGCAAGCGGTGCTCGACGGCTTTGAACTCGCGAACTGCGGTCCGGATCGAATCCGGTTGGCAGCCCAAAAGCTTGGCCGCGCATATCGCGGCCAGAACGTTCTCGACGTTGTGCGCGCCCTTCAGCGGAATCTCGGCAACTGGCATAATTTCGTATTCCGTGCCATCACCCCGGAACTGCACTACCCCTTGCCGGACGAACGTACCCTGATCGACCTCGCGCTTGCGATTGAACCAAAATACCGAGGCCCTGGTCTTGCCCGCCATGGCCATACAGGTGGGGTCGTCGGCGTTCAATACGGCAAAGTCGTGTTCCTGCTGATTTTCGAAAACTCGCGCTTTGGCGGCCGCATAGGCCTCAAAACTACGATGACGGTCCAGGTGGTCGGGGGTGACATTTAGGACGACAGCGATTTTCGGCCGGAACCTGCGGATGGTTTCGAGTTGGAAGCTTGAAACTTCGAGAACGGTAAACGTCTCGGGCGTGGCTTTCTCCACGAGAGAAACGGCTGGCGTGCCAATATTTCCGCCAACCAGAGTCTTGCGCCCCGACTTGGCGAGAATCTCGCCGACGAGCGTTGTGGTTGTTGTCTTCCCGTTCGATCCGGTAATGGCAACGATCGGGCCGGACAGAAACTCCGCGGCCAGCTCAATCTCCCCGATCACCTGCTCACCGAGCGCTCTGGCCTGGACCAAGGGTTGAGCATCAAAGGGAACCCCTGGACTGACGACAATCATGTCCTGGTTCTGAAAGGTTCGCTCACCGTGGCGTCCGGTTTCAACTGCGATCCCGTGGTCGAGAAGAACGGGGATCTCCTGCCCGAGCTGATCTTCGGACTTCGAGTCGGAAACGGTGACCTTTGCGCCGTGCGACTGCAGGAACAGGGCTGACGCGACACCCGAGCGGCCAAGCCCAACGACAAGAACGCGTTTGTTATTCAATTCCAACAAATCTCACCGCAGAGACACAAGTGACGGCACAAAGGGAATCCAGGTCAATCGGTAAAAGATTTTCGCCGCCGTTGAGAATTATCGCAGTTTCAGAGTAGTTAATGCGAACAGAGCAAAGATCAGCGAGGCAATCCAGAAGCGCACAATGATCTTTGACTCCGACCAGCCCATCAGTTCGAAGTGGTGATGGATAGGCGCCATCTTGAAGATACGCTTCTTGCGCAGCTTATAGGAAACGACCTGCAAGAGCACCGACAGTGCCTCGATCACAAATACCCCGCCGATGAAGGGCAGCAACAGCTCCTGCTTAATCATGACCGCGACGGTTCCGATGGCGCCGCCTAGCGCCAAGGAGCCAACGTCTCCCATGAAGACTTCTGCCGGGTGAGCGTTGTACCAGAGGAACCCGATCGACGCCCCGACCATGGCACCGCAGAAGATCGTGAGCTCTCCAACCTGCGGCATACGCTGCAATTCAAGGTAGTTTGAGAACGTCGCATGGCCGCTCACATAAGTGAGAACCGTGAGCGCTCCTGCCGCGATCACTGTGCAGCCAATGGCGAGACCATCCAGGCCATCCGTCAGGTTCACGGCGTTGGTGGAACCGACGATCACCAGCGCCACAAACCCGATGAACACGACGAATGCGACCGGCCAGAGCTCGGGGTTGTGCATGAATCGGTCAATTACCAGATCGGGCCGGAACTGCTTTACGAACGGCACCATCAGCCGGGTAGAGTACATTCCTTTGGTTTGCATGGCGATCAGCGCGACCGCGATTAGAAGGCTGACCAGAACTTGCAGACCCAACTTGCCGCGGGCGGTGAGACCAAGGTTTCTCTTATGAATCACCTTGGTGTAGTCGTCGGTAAAGCCGATAGCAGCGAACGCAATGGTAGAAAGGACGGCAAGCCAGACAAATGCGTTCGTCAGGTCCGCCCAAAGCAAAGTAGGAATAACGATGGAGATCACGATCAACACGCCCCCCATCGTTGGCGTACCGGCTTTTTTCTGGTGTGCCTTGGGCCCTTCTTCGCGGATGTATTGCCCAATTTGGAACTCGCGAAGCCGCTTAATCACGAGCGGACCGATGATCAATCCGGTAAAGAGCGCGGTAAGACTGGCAAAGGCGGTGCGGAAAGTGAGATAACGGAAAATCCGGAACGGCGGGAAAACGTGAAACAACTTTAAGTACAGCAGCCAGTAGAGCAATCCGCCTCCGGAAACCCGCGATTGGTTGTTGGTTAATGCTGTCGGTCGTTAGTCTTTCGCCTGATTGCTGGTTGCTACTTCGAATGCAAAAGAGACTTCCAAGTCTCGAGAGCTCTCTCCAACCTCACTCCGCGGGACGCTTTTAGTAAAACCACGTCTCCATCCCGGGCATTCTGGGCAAGCCATTCGCCTGCGGCTTCCGGAGTCGGAACAAAAATCGCTTGAGTTCCCGCTCCGATTGCACCTGCGACCATCTGCTCGGCCAGTCCCCGAACTCCAACGAGCTGATCGACTCCTTTTTCCGCAATGTGGCGACCCGACCCGTGGTGCATATCTGCGCCGGCCTGACCGAGTTCGAGCATCTCGCCAGCAACCACGATGCGCCGATTCGCCTGCATGGTGGACAATGCGTCCACCATTGCCGCTAGCGCCGTTGGATTGGAATTGTAGCAATCATTAATTACGGTGATGTTGCCCAATCGGACAACCTGCCCGCGCTTGTCAGCAGCGGAAAGCGAGCTCAGGGCCGCGGTGGCTTCGGGCAAGCCGAAGCCATGTTCTAGCGCGACGGCAACAGAGGCTAGGGCATTGAGGACATTGTGGGATCCGACCAGAGGAACAGCTGCTCGCTCCCGTTGATGGCCCACCACAATGTCAAACGCGGAACCCCCTTCACCCAGAGATTTCACATTGTCCGCCCGGAGAGTGGCCCCGGGGCTCATGCCATAGGTCACCACCTTCCCCGGGAAATCGCGGCCAAATTGGGAAACATATTCGTCATCCCCGTTGAGGACTGCCGTGCCGTGAGCGGGCAGGGACTCGATGAGTTCGTACTTGGCGCGCGCAATCCCCGCGAGCGAGTCAAAGAATTCCAGGTGCACGGGCGCGACGTTGGTCACCACCCCGACTTCAGGCTGGGCGATTTTCGCGAGTGCGGTGATCTCTCCGGCATGCGACATGCCCATCTCGATCACCGCGACGTCGTGCTCAGGCTGAAGCTTCAGGAGCATCAATGGCAGGCCGAAGTGGTTGTTGAAGTTTCCTTCCGACTTATGCACTTTCAGCCGCGTCGCAAGGACGTGGGCGATGGCCTCCTTGGTCGTCGTCTTTCCTGCCGAACCTGTGATCCCGACCAAGGGCTTGCCCCAAAGCCGACGGACACAGGTTGCCAGAGTCTGAAGCGCACTGAGCGTGTCCCCAACCCCGATGAGCGGAAGATCAGGAGGAAACTGCGCCTGTTGGTCGCGGGAAACGACCGCCGCCACCGCGCCTTTTTCGATGGCGGGGGCGACGAAATCATGCCCATCCATCTTCTCGCCTTTCACCGCGAAGAAGAGCTCGCCCGGTTGAATGGTTCGCGAGTCGATGGAGTAGCCAGTTGCGGCCGCCTCCGCCCGAATACCAGCGGATTCAGAAGCAACCAGGAATTGTGCAACACGCGACAGTGCGAGCTTCATGCGATTCCTTCCTGGTTGTTGGGGTTTTCGTAACCAAGATTGCGCAGCACTTCAACGGCAACTTCACGATCATCAAACGGAATGGCTCCGGCCGATGTGATTTGGACCTTCTCGTGCCCTTTGCCGGCAATGAGCACAATGTCGCCAGCTCGGGCTTCTCCGATGGCAAGTGCAATCGCAGCGCGCCGGCTCGGCTCGGCTTTATAGCGGCACCCGGAGCGCTGCAAGCCGACAACCGCATCATTCATAATCGCCAGAGGATCCTCGCTGCGCGGATTGTCGGAGGTCAGAACCACGAAATCGCTGCCCTGGCCCGCGGCTTCACCCATCAATGGCCGCTTGCTACGGTCACGATCGCCCCCGCAGCCAAAAACGGTGATGACGCGCCCGGAGTTTTGCTTCACAAATTCGCCGGCCAGCGATGCGAGGTTGCGTAGGGCGTCATCGGTGTGCGCGTAATCCACCACCACCGTAAACGGCTGGCCCCAATCTACCCTCTCAAATCGACCAGGCACAGCTTTGAGGCATGCCACTCCCTCTGCAACCGATTCGAGCGAGCACCCCCGCGCAACCGCGCCGGCGCTGGCGGCGAGGATGTTGTATACGTTCACGCGGCCAATCAGGGGTGAACGGATCTTCATACGGCCTTGCGGGCAGATCAGCTGGAACCTGGTTTCGCGCGCGGTGATCTCGACGTCCCCGGCGTGGAAGTCTGCTTTCGACCAGCCGTAGGTAAACACCACCGAGCCTTGGCTGCGGCCAAACTCAGCAAGTCTCATTCCGTATCCGTCATCGGCATTCAACACGGCGGTGCGCGGCGGGGGTGAACCCGAACCGGCGAACAGAATCTTCTTGGCTGCGAAATACTCGTCCATGGACTTGTGATAGTCGAGATGGTCTCTGGTAAGGTTGGTAAACACCGCCACATCGAAGGGAATGCCATACGTACGTCCCTGGGCCAGGGCATGCGAGGAGACTTCCATGACTACTTCGCTTCCGCCGCATGCGAGCGTCTCACAAAACAACCGTTGCAGGTCCAAAGACTCCGGGGTGGTATGCGGAGCCGGAAGCACCTTCTCGCCTACGTGGTACTCGATCGTGCCCACGAGCGCCCCGCGTCGGCCTGACGCACGCAGGACCGCTTCAATCAGAAACGCCGTCGTGCTTTTGCCATTGGTGCCGGTGATTCCTGTAATTCCCAATTTCTTCGCGGGTTGGCCATAGAAGTTGGCGCTCAAAACCGCCAGCGCTTGCCTTCCATGGGCAACGCGCGCCCAGGCAACGCCCGCGGCCTCCCGGTCTGAATCGGTAAGGACGGCGACGGCACCCCCGGCGATTGCCTGATCGATAAATCGATTGCCATCGCTGGTTTCGCCGCGCATGGCGACGAACAAGTTGCCCGGCCTTACGCGACGCGAATCGTATTCAATGCCGGTAATTTCCGGGTTGTCGGCCATCTGCCGGCGCACTCCGGAGGAAGCGAGTTCCACCCCCTTTAACAATTCCAGAAACTTCATTGGTTTTGATTGTATTGCAGGCTAGTGAACATCACGGGAGGCGAACCAGAAACTGCACGCATGCCCGGTTTTGCCTTACTATGGTCGGCAATGCAGCTCTGGTTTTCGCGGCAAAGCGACACTAGCATACGGGAACAACTGGCCACGCAGATCATATTGGCCATCGTTAGCGGCGAACTTGCCCCCGGGCAGCGCTTACCTAGTACCCGCGAACTCGCCCGCCGGTTTCATTTGCATCCGAACACGGTGAGCGCCGGATACCGGCAGCTCGAGAAGAGTAACTGGCTCGAGTTCCGGAAGGGCAGCGGCGTCTACGTCAATTCACGCCAACAGGAACACAAGAGTGGCCAGCTCGCACTCGATCATCTGATCGGGGACTTCTTCCGCTCCGCCAGAAAACTGAACATGCCGCTGGCGCTGGTTCGCGAGCGGCTCAAGCAATGGCTGGAGATGCAGCCACCCGATCATTTCCTGTTGATTGAGCCCGATGAGCAACTGGCGCGAATTGTCGCCAGGGAGATGCAAGCCGAGTTGTCCCTGTCGGTCAAAACCGTCCCCGAGGTTGGCGTGCAGGCTCCGCCAGGCGCGATTCCGGTGGTCCTCTCTGCCTCAAGCGCGAAGCTGAAGAACCTGTCGTCCTTGAACGATGAGCTGCTGACGCTTCACCTTGGGTCGGTTCGGGAGTCGCTGACGCCGTATCTTCCAGCGATTGCCTCGGTACTGATCGGGGTTGCATCTGGCTGGCCTCTTTTCCTGAAGAACGCGCGCACCATGCTCACCTCGGCCGGATTCGACCCCGACTGCCTGGTTTTGCGTGACACCGCGAAACCGGGCTGGCAAAGAGGACTCAAGGATGTTGCGGCGGTGGTTTGCGATTCCCTGACATCAACCTTGCTGGATGGCTATCCCCGTGTTTTGACTTTTCCTCTATTGTCGAAAGAAAGCCTGCAGGAGCTGCGGCGTTATGAGCAATTCATCCGTGACCCGCTTAGGGTCTGAGCCGATTCGAACAGTTCCCAGAATCAACGGCCGAATCGTACCGTGATGCGCGCCCCGCTGGCGACATGGGAGCCGGGTAGAGGAGATTGATCGAGCGCCTTGCCGCTGCCTACGACATTCAACTCCAACCCGCTGTCTTGAGCCATCTCAATCGACGAACGCACAGATTTGCCCAGAAATGACGGCACCACAATCCCGCCTTGTTCGACGTCCACGACTACGGTTCCGCTCGCCGGGTTAGGCACGGCGGAACTCTGAGGCGGCGGAGCGGTTGATCGTTCCGTCCTTTCCATGGGAGCGAGGGGCTCGGTTTGCCGCATGGTGGCTGCCACCACCGTCCCGGGGGGAGCGGGTCCCGAGGTTGGCGAAGGCTTAGCATTCTGATGCGGGTCGAAACCCGGTTGCGGCTTCGAGTCGGCCAGGGTATCTGCTGTGGGTTGAATCTCGTCGATGCCCTCGCCCGGGTGATCCGGGGAGCCTTCCTCAAGATCTTTGTCGCTCGCCTTTGCCCGAGCTAACAGGGTTTTGTTCGCTGGAATCTCGATGTCATGTGGCGTGTGCAGATACTCGAGCACCTGCTGCGCAATACGATTGAACACAGGCGCCGACACCTGACCTCCCTGGTGCAATCCCACCGCAGAATCGAGTACCACCGCGATTGTCACTGCGGGATTGTTGACCGGAGCAAATCCGGCAAAGGTTGCCACGTACTTTGTGTGCGAATAGGCGCGGGTTGCCGGGTCTACCTTTTGCGCTGTTCCGGTCTTTCCGGCCGAGGTATATCCGATCAAGAGAGCTTTTTTACCCGTCCCATGAAGCACCACTCCCTGCATCATCTGCCGCATTTGCGCCGCCGTAAGGGATGAGATAATCCGATGCTCATCTACCGGATGGAAGGCGATGGTCTGAGGCGCGGCCTGCGGCTCTGTGTTGGCGGCGACGATGCGCGGCGCCACGTACACGCCATCATTCGCCATTGTGGATATCAGGCCAACCAGTTGCAAAGGGGTGATGGCGATTTCCTGGCCCATGGAAATGGCAGCGATCGAGACTTTCGACCAGCGGCTAGGAGGCTTGGTCAAACCGCGGGTCTCGCCGGGCAATTCAATCCCCGTCTGTTGGCCGAAGCCGAAGCCCCGAATGTACTTGTAGAAGCGGTCCTCCCCGAGGCGCAGGCCGATCTTGATGGATCCTACGTCACTCGACTCGGCGAGAACGTCGGCGACCGACAGCACCCCGTGCGGCTTGCTGTCGCGGATGCGCATGCCGTTGTAAACGATCGACCCCATCTGGCAATCGAACATTTCCTCAGGACGCGTGACCTTCTCTTCCAGAGCTCCGGCAATGGTTACGAGCTTGAACGTCGAGCCCGGCTCGTATACATCGCTGACCGCGTGGTTCTTCAGCCGCTCCGGAGTTATCTCCTTGGACAAATTTGGATTGAACGTCGGCCGATTGGCGAGCGCGAGGATCTCACCGGTACGGGGATTCTCGACGAGGACGGTGCCGGCCATGGCCTTGGTCTGCGCCATCGCGGTTTCGAGCTCGCGTTCGGCGATGTACTGAATTTTTTCGTCAATGGTCAGAACAATGTTTTGGCCCGGCTCCGGCTGCTTTTCAACGCTGCCAAAGTACTTCTTACGCGCATCCAGGGATATGAGCATTTGCCCTGGGCGTCCATGGAGCTCATCTTCGTATTCGCGCTCAATGCCGCTCAGACCCTTGTCGTCCATGCCCACGTAGCCGAGCACCTGGGCTGCCAGGTCTCCCTTCGGGTAATAGCGCTTGGATTCCTTCTGGAAATAGATCCCCCGCAGATTCAGAGATCGAATGCGTTCCGATATCTCGGGATCGGGTTTTCGGGCCACCCAGCAAAAAGTTTTAGTGGCTTCGCATCGGGCCATCAACTCGCGAGGATCTTGTCTTGTAATCCGGGCAAGCAGCGACATGGTGCCCGCCGGCTTCGGCATCTCGGTGGGAACCGCAAAGATCGAGTCCACATTGATGGACATCGCCAGTTCGTTTCCGAAGCGGTCATAAATGATCCCGCGGCGGGGAGACACTTCTTCGCTGCGCTGCTGCTGATGTTGGGCCCGCTGCTCGAAGGTCCCATAACGAAAAATCTGGAGATATACGAGACGGGCGCAGATTCCGCAGCACCACAGAACGAAAAGGCCGGCGAGGAGGTAAATGCGGAAGCCCGTGCTGTTGCGCGCTGCGTTGGCCACAGTTTTTCTCAGACAAATATGGCGGCCGGTTAGCCGCCTAGCTCAAAGCACAAACCAATTGTCGCTTCGAGCAAAAGTCCGCTTGCGGATTTGCTCCAGAGTCGAGTCATCGAAGCGAAAGACTCACCCTCGCTTCGAATGACAGCAGCTCCTGGCAGAGGGGGGTATGCGCCCCGCCTGCTCCACAAACCTTACCGGGACGAAACCACTGCAACCGGTGTTAGGCTTGCCACCACAGAACTTGAAGACTCCGGCATCGAGCTGTCCATGCGGACAACCTGCCCGGCCTGTGGAGATTGCAATCCCATTCCCCGAGCAATCCGGTCAATGCGCTCTGGATCGCGCAGGGATGCCTCATCCAGGCGCAGGGCGCGGTTCATCTCGATCAAATTGGCGCGTTGCGATTTTAGGGCTTCGATCTTGTATCCATATTCAATGGCTTTGAAGTGCTGGAATGCGTATCCCATGACCAGCACAAACAAGAAAGCCAGGGCAATTCCGAACTGGCGCATCTCACGTGTGCGCCGCGGATCTTCCACTTTCACCAGCCGCGAGTTGTCGATGGGCTTGGTGAAATAGATTTCAGGCGTGCCAGTCCATGACCGGCGACGAGGGGCGACTGGAACCTGAACCGCGGCGGCCGCCATATTAAGCCACCCCAGCGAGTTCGCAGGTGCCCAGATTCGCGAGTTCGTTCTGCGCGACTGTGTACCAGTAGGCCAGTTTGGATTCCTGCTCCGGGTCGAGGCGGAAGCTGTCTTCGGCGCGCTCAACCGTCGAGATCAGATCGTCAATTATTGTTCCTGTGAACATCCAAGTTCCCCTTGCGTGAATTCCCACCTGCAGAACAACTTTGTGTAGGGCGGCAAGATCTCCCACCCTCACTTTCCGGAGCGTTGCGGCACTCTCTTTACCTGCACTTCTAAACTCTTTCCACTCCCCGCAATTTCGCACTGCGAGCCCGTGGATTGGAAGCGATCTCTTCTTCCCTGGCCGTCACCGGCTTCTTGGTCAATAACTTGTACTGCCCTCCCCGCGCGGCGGCTCGCATCGTGTCCTTCACGATGCGGTCCTCGAGCGAGTGGAAGCTGATGACCACCAGCCTTCCACCGGGTTTCAGCAACTGCGGCGCTACTTCGAGCAGCTGCCGCAGGTCATCCAGTTCGCGGTTTACGAAGATTCGGAGAGCCTGAAAGGTCAGCGTCGCTGGATGAATGCGCTCATGTTTCATTGGCCGGGCCGCGGCTGAAACGGCCGCTGCAAGTTGCGCAGTGGATCGTATCGGCCGCGACCGGACAATGGCTCTGGCGATTCTCCGCGACCTCCTTTCCTCACCGAATTCGTAAATCAGATCGGCAAGCTCACGCTCGTCGAACTGGTTTACCACTTGTTCGGCGGTCAACTCTGACTGCGGATTCATCCGCATATCCAGAGGTCCTTCCGCCTGAAAACTAAAGCCGCGCGCCGGATCGGAAAACTGAAGGCTGCTGACTCCGAGATCGGCGAGGATTCCATCGACCCCGTCGTCGATCTTCGGCGGTCGGTCGTCGGCCAAACTCGCGAATGATCCGTGAATCAGTTCGACCACCGGCCAATCTTCCGGCCTTTCCGAGTCCGACACCCGAAGCCGGGCACTCGCTCGCTCCAGCGCCTGGGGATCTTTATCGAAGCCAATCAAACGACCCGGTGCGCCGAGGCGTCTTGCGATTTCGTAACTGTGCCCGCCTAGGCCCACCGTGCAATCGATATAGGTCCCGCCACGCCGGACGGCTAAAAAGTCGATCGCTTCTTTTAAAAGAACCGGAACATGGCCAAACTCTTCTTTCAAGCCATGCCCACCCCGCTCGGGGGTGTCTTCCAAACCCTTCGCCACTAGATGCCCAATTCGTCGAGCGTCTTCTCATCCTCAGACGTAAACGGCTGCTCTTCGATCTCCTGGCGATACAGCTCCAAGTTGCGAATCACTAGGTAGGTCAGCTGTCCGGTGACGGCTACTTCACCTTTGATCTGCGCCGATTCCCGCAGCAACTGCGGCATCAGCAGGCGTCCCTGCCCGTCCATCTCGACTTGCTGTCCCCAGTAGTTCACGCGATCGAGAAACTTCTTCTTCGTAGGATTGAAAGTGGAGAGGCCTGCAAGCTTCTGCTCGATCCGCTCCCATTCCTCGAAGGGATAAACTTGGGCAACCTTTCCGTCCAGGCTTGTGATGTAAAATTGCTGGCCATATTTCTCGTCGATCACGCGCTTGAATTCCGCGGGGACCTTGAGGCGTCCTTTTTCGTCCACGCGAGTTGGGTGATTGCCGCGAAACATGGCTTAAAACCGCCACCAGGGAGGCAAAAACGGCGCAAAACTCGGTCGTATTGGGCTGGACGGG
>Ga0157374_10002950_pt1 | contig 14245 bp, 12 predicted proteins | sample M25metaG_FD_115308 | JGI IMG/M metagenome (GOLD analysis project Ga0157374, IMG submission 115308) | Miscanthus rhizosphere microbial communities from Kellogg Biological Station, Michigan, USA - M2-5 metaG | ecosystem: Host-associated > Plants > Roots > Rhizosphere > Soil | place: USA: Michigan...
ACCAGCCGCTTCCAAAGCCAGTGGCCTCGTCATCACCAAAGAATTCGTTGATTCGTTGCTCGATCACGATGTCCCCTAGTTTACGTTTCGCCTCTCACCGTGAGCTAGTAGGAAGAGAGCTACATGCCGCCTCTTGCCGGGGTGCTAAATAAGTTGCCCACCCGGTCAGCCTCGATGTTCAGGTTGAGCGAGGCAGTCCGTATCTAGACACCCTGATACACCCACCCTAAAAATGACTTGGCCGTCTGGAAGGATTGTCCCCACTCCGCGTCGTAGCGAGCGGTTGGTTTGGCTGCGATCACCTCTTCCAATGTCCTGCCCTGCTTCTTCAGCTTGGCGACTTTGTCGCGCGCCTCGACCAGCACGTCGCGAAAAAGCATGAGGTCGGCTTTCCCTCCGACGGCGCCATGACCTGGAATCACCATGGTGCTCGCGCTCACCTTTGCCAGGTTCGCCTCCGCTGCGCGAATCTGCCCGTCGATGCTGCCTCCTGTCGAGTAGTCGATAAAAGGATAGTTGCGATTCCAGAGGGTGTCTCCGGTGTGCAGAACATCAGCCTCGGTAAAGTGTACGGAGATGTCCGAATCGGTATGAGCGGGACCATAGTACTTGAGCGCAAGAGTGGAGCCGTTAACGTGAACCGTGTGCTCATCCTGGAAAACGGTTGTTGGGATCGCTCCGGCGGGCGCGGCCGGAAAGGTGTAAAACCAGCCTTCAACGCGCGTGTCAACGGAAAGGCGCTTGCGCGTATTTTGATGAGCCAGAATGCCGGCTCCCGCCTGATGCAGCCACTCATTGCCGCCTGTGTGATCAAAGTGCCAGTGCGTGTTAATGAGTTGCTTGATGGGATCCGCATTAATGCTGGCAAGAGCCGCCGTAACGTTGGACCGCGCGGTGACGATCTCCGCATCGACGAGAAGCTTTCCGTCCGGACCTGCAAGAACCGCGATGTTTCCCCCGGGACCCTGCAAGACGCTGATGTTCCGCCGAAGCGCTTGCACCGTGATCTTGGCTGTAGCCGATTCCTTTAACGCGATTCCGACCAAGCCTTCCTGCGAAAAGAGCTGGGGAGGGGCAAGACAGGCGGCCGCCACCGCGACACCGCTCGAAATCAGAAATTGACGCCGCGAAACTTCGGCCCTGCTGCTCATCGATTTTCTCCTCATCTGTGCTTTAGAGGCTGGGAAAGTGACCCGCGTGTTCGTGAGAGTATACCCGGCCAACGTGAGACGCAGGCGGAGAAAAACGCGCCAGCTCCCCATGACATGAAAACGACCCACGGTGCGGTGGCCCATTCAAGCCGGATTTTGGCTTGAGTGGGGAAACTAGAGTCGGACAGAGTCTCTACCGCCCGGTTCGCAAGCCCCGCATACCCGAAGCCCCTTTCCTGACATGACCACGGGTTGCAGGTTACGTTCGCCGCAGCTAAATTAGGTGCAAGAATTGGAACTGATAAGGGAAGGGAGCGTCGTTGTGGAATCTGCATCTGCGTTCATCGATCAGAAAATCAAGGGACTTGGCGACTGGCGCGGCAAGACGCTTGCAAAAGTACGTGAAATCATACACAGGGCGGACCCTGAGATCGTCGAAGAGCTGAAGTGGGCCAAGGCAACATCGCCAGGTGTGCCCGTCTGGTCTCACGGCGGTATTGTCTGTACAGGAGAGACGTACAAGCGCGTCGTGAAGCTGACATTCGCCGAAGGAGCTTCATTGAAAGATCCTTCTGGTCTGTTCAACTCCAGTCTCGAGGGGAATGTCAGGCGTGCGATAGATATTCACGAGGGCGATACGATCAATGAGGCAGCGTTGACGGATCTCATTCGCGCTGCCGTGGCCCTCAATCTCAAGAATAAGGGCGGTAGTAAGCCGAAGCGAAAATCCGCAAGCTAGATCTTGCCAACCACGCAAACCTCAAACCGAATCAGCCTATGCAGTCATTCCAGAAGTGGGTAAAAATAAAACCTGTGCTGCTGCCTGAATTTGTACTGCCAAGGTCAAAAAAATAAATAGTTGGATCTGTCGATTTCGCCGCCCGTCATTCGACGTCTAATTGGAGAGAGGATAGTCCGAAGCAGGGGTCTCAACCTTTCTTTGGGACGAACGGTTAGGCGCCCTCGTCTCGTTGCGAGAGTCCGAAGAGTCCGAAGAGTCCGAAGAAAAAGAAATTTAAAAATCAGATTGAAACATTAGAATTTAGGTTTCTAAAAAAGCATAAGCGCACCGCAAAATTCAGGGAGGAGGAAGTAATGAGCAAAGTACGGGTGCTGGTGGGTACACATAAGGGAGCGTTCATCCTGACCGCGGACGGGAAGCGCGAGAAGTGGGACGTCAGCGGACCGCACTTCGCGGGTTTTGAGCTCTACCATCTCAAGGGATCGCCGGCCGATCCCAATCGTATTTATGCATCGCAGACCAGTGGATGGTTTGGCCAACTCATCCAGCGCTCTGACGATGGCGGCAAGACCTGGCATCAGCCCGGAACACCTGCGGGAGAAACAGCCCCGCCCGGCCCGCCGAAGAGTGAAAGCAACAAGTTTGCCTACGACGCAGCCGCTGCTCCGCTGACCACGCACCAGTGGTATGACGGCACGCAGCATCCCTGGGAGTTCAAGCGGGTGTGGCATCTGGAGCCGTCGCTGACCGATCCCGACACGGTTTATGCCGGCGTGGAAGACGCCGCGATTTTCCGCTCGACCGATGGCGGACAAAACTGGCGCGAACTCCCTGCCCTCCGCGGACACGGCACCGGCCCCAAATGGCAGCCGGGCGCAGGCGGTATGTGCCTGCACACGATTATTCTCGATCCCAGCGACCCGCAGCGGATATACATCGCCATCTCCGCCGCCGGCGCCTTCCGCACCGATGATGGCGGCAAGACGTGGAAGCCCATCAATCAGGGACTGCGTTCGCAATATATTCCGGACCCCACTGCCGAAGTCGGACACTGCGTGCACCATATCGCCATGCATCCCAAAAGACCGGGCGTCCTCTTCATGCAGAAGCACTGGGACGTGATGCGCAGCGATGACGCTGGCGACAATTGGAAAGAAGTCAGTGGTAACCTGCCCACCGACTTCGGATTTGTGATCGACGTGCATGCGCACGAGCCCGAGACGATTTATGTTGTCCCCATCAAGAGCGACGGCGAACACTTTCCGCCCGAGGGCAAACTGCGCGTGTATCGCAGCCGCAGCGGCGGGAACGAGTGGGAAGCCCTGACCAAAGGCCTGCCGCAGGAGAACTGCTACGTGAACGTTCTGCGCGACGCCATGGCGGTAGACTCATTGGATAAATGCGGCGTCTACTTCGGCACCACCGGCGGGCAGGTCTACGCCTCCGCCGATTCCGGGGGCAGCTGGAATCCTATTGTCAGTAATCTTCCAGCCGTCCTCTCCGTAGAGGTTCAGACGCTGCCCTAATTAGGTAAACTAAGCGGTCGGTGCAGCAGAACGAGGTCAGGGTGCCCCACCCTCCTTCGCGCATTTTGCGAAGAGGGTGGGTGTGGACAGCATCAAGTGACTCACATCTCCACCAGAATCTTCGCTGAGCAAATCCAAGCTACGAGTTCAATATGGTCCGAGTCGTACTCCCTCCGCACCTGAGAAACCTGGCACAAGTCCGAGGCGACGTCGAGCTTGAAGTCGCCAGTCCGGTCACGCAACGCACAGTGCTCGATGCCCTCGAAGTCCGCTACCCGATGCTGCGTGGAACCATCCGGGACCACGGCACCCAACTGCGCCGCCCCTTCCTGCGCTTCTTCGCCTGCGAAGAAGACTTGTCTCACGAATCGCCGGACGCCCCTCTACCCGACACCGTGGCCGCAGGCACGGAACCGTTGATCATCCTGGGAGCAATCGCCGGAGGCTAGCGGCAGTCTTATGAAATCCAAGGCCCAGCGGTTGCGATAATCTTAAGTTTCGAGGGATCCAACCGATGCGTACTTTGGTGGTGGGAGCGGGCGCGATCGGCGGTTATTTCGGCGGCCGTTTGCTCGAGGCAAATCGTGACGTAACTTTTCTCGTCCGCCCCAGACGCGCCGAAGAATTGGCGAGTCAGGGTCTGAAAATTCGTAGCCGCCTCGGCGACGTCACTATTTCGAAACCGTCCGCTGTCCTGGCTGAAAATCTCCACCAGACATTCGACCTCGTGCTGCTCAGTTGCAAGGCCTACGATCTTAAAGATGCGATACAGTCGTTCGCTCCTGCAGTAGGGCCGCAAACCGCAATCGTTCCCCTGCTCAACGGCGTGCGGCATCTGGAAATTCTGGACCAGCAGTTTGGCCGCGAACGCGTGCTCGGTGGTCAATGCCTGATTGCCGCTTCAATAAACCAGGGCGAGATCGTGCATCTCAACGAGAACCACGAGCTGTCTTTCGGTGAACGCAGTGGTAGCCTGTCGGACAGGGTGCAGAGGATTGCCAGTTTGATGGACGGCGTTCGCTTCAACGCTCACGCCAGTGCTGAGATCGTTCTTGAGATGTGGGAGAAGTGGGTATTTCTGGCGTCGCTCGCGGGTAGCACATGTCTGATGCGCGCTGCCATTGGAGATATCTGCGCCTCGCCGGGCGGCACCGATTTCATCCTCGGACTCCTCGACGAGTGCCGTGCGATCGCGGCCGATGCAGGTTATCGCATACGGGAAGACAAATTTAACCGAGCCCGCGGCATGCTGACAGCCGCTGGCTCAGCCCTGACGGCCTCGATGCTCCGCGATATCGAGCGCAACGCACCGATCGAAGCCGACCACATCATCGGCGATCTGACAAACCGCGGCGAGAAGTCCCAGATAAAACTTCCGCACCTGAATACTGCCTACACGCGCCTGAAAGCCTACGAGGCCCGTCGCACGCGCACTCTGCCTGAATCAAAATAACTCCGGGAACCCACCTTTCAAAATCGAAAGGTGGGGCACCCGGGCACCCGGGTTCAATACATCCATCGAGACCCGTTACGCTTTCGACAGCGGCAGTTCGCGAATGCGCTTTCCGGTGGCGGCGAAGATCGCGTTGCAGATTGCGGGGGCAAAAGGCGGCACGCCGGGTTCGCCTACACCCGCGGGCGGCGCGTCGCTATCTATGATGTGGACCGTCGTTTTGTAAGGAGCTTCATTCATGCGAGCCACAGGGTAGTCATTGAAATTCGACTGCTCAATCGCCCCGTTCTTCGCGGTGATCGCCCCGCTGCGCACAATGCTGGTCCCAAAAACCGCGGCACCCTCGAACTGGGCCCGCGTCCCTTCTGGATTCACGACAATGCCTGCGTCCACGGCCGTGTGCACGGAAGGAATTTTAATGTCTCCCTTATCGTCTACTTCTACTTCGACGACCGTGGCAACGTAAGTCAGGAAGCTCCGGTGCACCGCAATTCCCAGGCCTGAGCCCTTGGCCATCTTCCGTTTTCCCCACCCGGATTTTTCGGCCGCCAGCTCGATCACGCGCCGAACGCGAGCCGTATCCAACGGATACTCAGCTGGCGCTCCGCCATAGTTGTCGTTCTCAGGCGCGGTCGCCTTTATGTCGATGATCCGCGGAGATCCGACCAGCTCCAGCAGATATTCGACGTGATCGCGTCCTGACTCATGCGCCAGTTCGTTTACGAACGATTGCACCGCGAAGGCATGGTAAATATTTGCCACCGAGCGCAGCCATCCAATGCGGACATGGTGTTCCGCCGATCCGTTCTCCGCGCGATGATTGGGAAGGTCGAACGGCAGATCGGTCCATCCCAAACCCATTTCTCCGCCATCGGCGTAGGTGGTGTTCAAGGCGAACGTGGAACCGATCGGTGGAAACACCGAGCGCTGTAGCCAGGCCACTGGCATTCCTTTTTCGTTCAGTGCCGCTTTCAGGTACATCGCGGAAACAGAGTGATAGAAGCCGAACTTGATGTCATCCTCCCGGCTCCACACCACCTTCACGGGCTTGCCGATGGCTTTCGACAGAATCGCTGCCTCAGCCGCGTAGTCTGGTTTCGATTTCCGCCCAAACCCGCCGCCCAAAAGAGCTACGTGGCACGTCACATTCTCTTTGGGGATGCCGAGTTCTTCGCCAATCGTTTCCTGCACCGCCTGCGGATTCTGTGTCGATGTCCACACCGTTACCTTGCCATCTTTGTAATCCGCAAGCGCGACCGGCGGTTCCATAGTGGCATGCGCCAGGTGAGGCAGGTAGTAGTCGGCCTCCATGATCTTTCCGCCCTTGGCGAATGCGGCGTCAACGTCGCCGATATTCCGCACGACCTTTGCTGGTTTACGGGCAGTTTCCTGTAACTGCTTCCGATATTCATCGGAGTTGTAGCTGGCATTGGGACCGTTGTCCCACGCCACGTTCAGCTTCTTGCGCCCCTGAAAAGCGGCCCAGGTGTTGTCGGCAATGACTGCGACTCCACCCAGCGGCTGAAAGCGATGCGGCGGAGTAAACGGCTTGATGGGAATAGTTTGCTTCACGCCCTTTACCAGCAGCGGAGCTTTCTCGTCGTAAGACTTAACCTTCCCGCCCAGCACCGGCGGGTGTTCAACCGAGGCATAAACCATGCCGGGTATGTGCGCGTCCATACCAAAGCCGGCTTTTCCGGTACAAAGATTTTGCAGGTCGTAGCTGACCGCGCCTTTGCCGATGTAACGCCATTTGGTTTTCGGCTTGTAGGTCAGATCTTCCTTCTTCGGCACCGGCAGCTTGGCGGCGGCCGACGCGAGTTCTCCGTAGCCGGCCTTGCGCTTGCTCGGCTTGTGCACGATTACGTGCAGGTCCGATTCGCATTCCGAAACCGGCACACCCCACTTCTGGGCTGCGGCTTGAGTCAGCATCAGGCGTGCCGTAGCTCCAGCTTCGCGCATGGTTACAAAGCCATCGCGAACGGAATGCGATCCGTCGGTATCCTGATCTCCGTATTTTGGGTCACCGATGGCCTGTTCCAGCTTCACGCGCTTCCAGTCCGCATCCAGTTCGTCGGCCAGAATGAGCGGGACGGAAGTGCGGCTGCTGGTGCCCATCTCGGAACGGTGCGCCACCAGGTAGACGGTTCCATCGGAGTCAATGCCCACAAAGACAGTGGGATGAAACGCGGCACCATCGACGTGGGAGCCGGCAGCCGTGTCCGCGGCCCATAACGCCTCGGGAACCAGGCGCACGCTCAAAACCAGGGCGCCGGCGGAAACCAGGCCCTGCAGAAAACCGCGACGGCTGACATTCAGAATATTGTCGCTCATTCCTTTTCTCCCGCGGCCGCCTTGATGGCCGCCCGAATGCGCTGGTAGGTGCCGCAACGGCATATATTTCCCGACATGCCGCCGTCAATGTCCTCGTCGCTGGGCTTGGGCTTTTCTTTCAGCAGGGAAATAGCCTGCATGATCTGTCCCGACTGGCAGTAGCCGCACTGCGGCACGTTGTACTCGATCCACTTCTGCTGGACGGGATGCAATCCGTTTTTGGAGATCGCCTCGATGGTGGTGATCTCTTTGCCGGAAGCCGCGCTCACGCTGGTGGCACAGGAGCGGATCGCTTTTCCGTCCTGATGTACGGTGCAGGCGCCGCACAGCGCCATCCCACAACCGAACTTGGTCCCGGTCAAGCCCAGCACGTCGCGCAGATACCACAGCAGCGGCAGGTTGGGATCGCCGTCGAAGCTGCTTTCCACTCCGTTGACTTTGAGTTGGATCATCGTTGCCCCCTCGCGTATTGCTCGCCGCTATTCTTCCAGAAGATGCCAGTGGAAGTCTACATTCGATGAAGGGTAAACGTGCGAAAAAGCACGAAACCACGGAGGACACTGAGGCGTTCAAGGGTTTCCTCTATTTCCTCCGTGTCCTCTGTGGTTAAAAGGGTTTTCGCGCGAGACAAAGATGACCGTGGGATGAACGATCAATTATGATACCGCCGATGCAGCCGAAGGGTAGCCATGCGATCAAGACCGTTGGAACACATGAACGAGACGGGAGCGTGTGATGGAATTCATCCACGATGACTTCCTGCTGCACTCAGAAATGGCGCGCAGGTTGTACCACCACTACGCTGCCGGAGAACCGGTTCTCGACTACCATTCCCACCTTCCGTCGGCTGACATAGCCGCTGACCATCGCTTCCGCAATCTTTGGGAAATCTGGCTGCAAGGGGACCACTACAAGTGGCGGCTGATGCGAGCCAATGGCGTGCCTGAGAAGGACTGCACTGGCGACGCTCCCGAGTACGAGAAGTTTCTGGCCTGGGCCCGCACCGTTCCAGCTACGCTTCGCAGTCCTCTTTATGTGTGGACGCACCTCGAACTGAAACGATATTTCGGAATCGGCGACTTGCTGAATGAGAACAACGCCAAACATCTCTGGGACCGCGCCAACTCGCTACTGCAAAACAGCGATCTGACTACGCAGGGAATACTCCGAAAATTCAAAGTCCGAGTCGAGTGCACAAGCGACGATCCCTGCGATGACCTTGCCGCTCATCGTGCCTTCAACGCTTCCGCCACCGATTGCCGGATGTATCCTACATTCCGCCCGGACCGCGCTTTGCGTATCGGAAATCCCCCGGATTGGAATGCCTGGGTAGATCGCCTGCAGGAGGCGAGTCAAAAGGAAGCCGGATCTCTGCAGGGTTTTCTCGATGCACTTCGCCAGCGCCACGATTTGTTCCACGCCAGCGGAGGAAGGCTCTCCGATCATGGATTGACCAGGTGCCATGCCATGCCTTGCAGTGATCGCGAGGCGCAAACTATTTTCGCCAAAGTGCGCGCTGGTAACGTGCCCAGCGAGACTGAACAGGAATTGTTCGCTTCTCTCCTCATGCTGTTCTTTGGCCGCCTCGATGCAGAAAAGGGTTGGACCAAGCAATTGCATCTCGGCGCGATCCGCAACGTAAATTCACGCCGGGCGCGCGAGGCCGGTTTGGATACAGGTTATGACAGCATCGGCGACTGGCAGCAGGCGGCCGCTCTGGGCGTCTATCTCGATCTGCTGGAGCAGGAACATTCATTGCCCAAGACCATCATCTATAACGTCAACCCGGCGGACAATTACGCCTTTGCCACCGCCATCGGCAATTTTCAGGACGGTTCAATCGCCGGCAAAATACAATTCGGCAGCGCCTGGTGGTTTCTCGATCAAAAAGATGGGATCGAATGGCAACTGAACGCGTTGTCGAACACCGGACTGCTCTCCCGCTTCATCGGCATGCTGACCGATTCACGCTCCTTCATGTCATTTCCGCGGCACGAATATTTCCGCCGCGTTCTCTGCGATCTCCTCGGACGTGACGTCGAAAACGGTGAACTTCCCAGCGACGAAAAACTGCTGGGCACAATGGTCCGCAACATTTGTTTCACCAATGCCCGGGAATATTTAGGACTCGAAATGCCTCCCGGCGGAACAATGGCAGGGCACAAATGAGCGAGCGGAGATTCAGACCCAGAGACTATGTCGGATGTATTTTGCTTCTTCTACTGACGGGATTCTTGCCGCTGCTTGCCCGTTGCGAAGAAAATCCCCTGACGGTAAACGTTCAGGTGCATGCCGACCAGCCCGACGGCACCATCGCTCCCATCTGGAATTACTTCGGCTACGACGAACCGAATTACTCTTACGCGCCCAACGGCAGGAAGTTGCTCAAAGAGCTGGCCGCGCTCGGTCCAGAGCCGGCATACATTCGCGTCCACAATCTTCTGACCACAGGGGACGGATCGGCGTCCCTCAAGTGGGGATCGACCAACGTCTACACCGAAGACGCGCAGGGGAAGCCGGTGTACAGCTGGACCATCCTCGACCGCATCTTCGACAGCTTTCATGAATCGGGAGTGAAGCCGCTGGTTGAAATCGGTTTCATGCCAGAGGCGCTGTCAACTCATCCGGAACCTTACCGTCACAATTTTCCGCAAGGCTCCATCTATACCGGTTGGGCGTACCCTCCGAAGGATTATCAGAAGTGGGCCGAAGTCGTCTTCCAGTTTGTCCACCATCTGCGTGAACGCTACGGCGATGCCGAGGTGAAAACCTGGCTCTGGGAAGTCTGGAACGAGCCCGACATCGAATATTGGAAGGGAACGCCGCAGGAATATTTCAAGCTTTATGACTTCAGCGTGGATGCAGTCCTGCGGGCACTTCCGGCGGCCCGAGTCGGAGGCCCGGACAGCACAGGCCCAGCCAATCCCAAGGCGGCAGAATTTCTGCGTGCATTTCTTGATCATTGTGCGCATCAGACCAATTACGTGACTGGAAAAGTCGGCTCGCGTCTCGATTTCATCAGCTTCCATCCCAAGGGATCGCCGAAGTGGCTGGGCGACCATGTGCAGATGGGTATTTCGCGCCAGTTGTCCGCCATCGAGCAGGGTTTTCAGATCGTGGCATCGTTTCCGGAATACCGCCGCACGCCGATTGTTCTCGGAGAATCCGATCCCGAAGGCTGTGCCGCGTGTTCGGCTCGCAGCAATCCCCAGAATTCTTATCGCAACGGACCGTTGTACGCCGTCTACACGGCCGAGACCCTGAACCAGATCTTCTTTCTCGTCAACCGCGAGCACGTCAATTTTCTTGGCGCGGTGACCTGGGCTTTTGAGTTTGAAGAGCAAGCGTATTTCGAAGGCTTCCGCACGCTGGCCACAAACGGCGTGGACAAACCTGTGCTGAATGCTTTCCGGATATTTGGGCTGCTGGGCAACAATCGCGTCAAGGCCACCAGTTCCGGAACTCTGGCTTCAGAGAATGTCGTCCGCGACGGGGTACGCGGAAAGCCAGATATCAGCGTGATCGCTACACGCAAGGAAAAGCGTAATGAAGTCGAAATACTAATCTGGAATTATCACGATGACGATCTCCCCGCCGCTGCGACCCCGATCGATCTCGTGATCAGCGGACTACCCGCCAAAATCAACCGAGGTCAGCTCGAACACTTCCGCGTGGATGCCAGTCACAGCAATGCTTTTGCCGCGTGGAAAGAAATGGGCTCGCCCCAATCGCCGGAGCCGGCGCAATACGAACGGCTGGAAAGCGCGGGGCAGCTGCAACTGCTTACTTCTCCTGCATGGACGCCGATCTCGCAAGGCGCAGCCCATCTGCAATTTGTTTTGCCCCGGCAGGGACTTTCATTGGTTCGCATCAGCTGGCAGTAAATTCTGTTCTCAGCCTTGCCGTTGCGACTTGATCACGGCGGAAAAATCCTGATCGCCGTAACCCTTGGCAATCGCATCTTTGAAGATAGCGAGCGCCGAACTCGCGGTCGTGAGCTTTTGTCCAAACTGAGAAGCCTGGTCGATGGCATAGCCCAGGTCTTTGGCCATTAGATGCAGTGGGAAATTCGGCGTGAAATCATTGGCAAAAGCGCGCGCCGCGGCTCTTTGCACCAGTCCGCTGCCGGGCGCCCCGTGAGTCAGCACCGGGAGGGACTTCTCAAGGTCGAGTCCGCCGGCCGCGATCATGGCCTCGGCTTGCGCAAGAGATGCTGCCTGCACGCCGCACATGAAATTGTTGATCAGCTTCAACAGCGATCCGCTACCGGTCGGTCCGAGATGAATGATCTCGCGGCCGAGTACGGATAAGACAGGCCGCGCCGCCGCCAGTGCCGCATCCGATCCACCAACCAGAAAAGACAACTCTCCGTTAGCCGCGTGGGGTTTCGTGCCGGTGACAGGCGCATCCAGCAATTCGCAGCCGCGTTGCACGCCTGCAGCAGCGAGTTCCTTGATCCAGCTCACGGTCAGCGTGCTGCATTCGATCAGCACCGCTCCGCGGGCCGCTCCCGCGAGCGCGCCATTCTCTCCCAGCCATACTCCGCGGGACGCGACATCGTCCGCCACCATGCTGATGATGAACTCCGCCCCGGACGCGGCTTCGCGCGGCGAGTTGGCGATGGTCGCACCCGCGCTGGCTAGGGGACCAGCCTTGTCCTTATTTCTGTTGTAGACGGCCAAAGGAAAGCTTGAAGACAGCAAACGTGCCGCCATACCCCCACCCATAATCCCCAACCCGATGACTGCCACGCGCAGTTTTGACATGATTTACTCCAGACCTTTTACGCTGATTAAATTTGGTTTAGTTCCAGCCACACGCAACGGATTGCGCAGCGGCCGGCCATAATCCGTGACCGAAACCTGCATCAAATCGCCATCTTTCAGGCTGACTCCATCGCTAAAGCTCAAGCCATCCGTCCCGAAGAAATGCACGTGCACGTCTCCCGGACGGCGGTGCGCCTCATATTTGAAATGGTGGTGTTCGATATTCGCCAGGCTGTGACACATCTCGGCTTCGCCGCTGCGAAATGTTTTCGACCACAACAGATTGCCGCACCGTTCAATCTTCACTTCAACCGGTACAGATTTGAAATCAGAGTCCACTCGCAGCTCGGGACCGAGTGAACACGAGCGCAGCTTCGATCCTGCCAGGTTCAGATAGTTCGTCTTCTCGAAGACGTGATCTGAAAATTCGTTGCCACCGGCCATCCCGATGCGATACGGCTGGCCGTTGGCAGCGATCAAGTAGATACCCGCGAGCTCCGCCTCCTCGCCGCCGTCCCCGGCGTAAGGTGGCACGTCGAGTGCCTCACCGTGTCCGCGCAGAATTGTTCCCGCGCCTTTGTAAAACCACTCTGGAGCGGTTCCGATCGATCCCGGCGCGGGACTTCCGCCTTCAATGCCCCAGCGAAACATTTTCATGCTGTCGGTCAGGTCCGCCTCGGATGCGGCGTGCATGCTCTGTCGATTACGCGCGCTGCCCAAATGAGTGAGTCCGGTTCCGGAAACCAGGCAGCGTGCGGGTTCCGTAGGATGGTCAATCGCCGGCAGAATTCTCCAATCCGACTCTCCGCGATAGATAGGATTGTATTCGAGCACCTCGCCAGTAGCTCGTTCCCGCGCCAGATCGCTAAGCTTAACCTTGCCATTGATCGCCGAACTTGCCAGCTTGTAGATCGAACTGTATCCGTCAAGCAGTCGAAGATGCGGCTCCTCCACCCATGCGACCCGTCTGGTGTCGCCGCGTTTAAGTTGAACCAGTCTCGTCATGAAAAGTTAATTTCGCTCTTCCTTAGTTCATTCAGTGATTTCGAACTTGTCCAGCCCGGCTTCGTTGATAGTCAAACCCATCCCCGGAATATTTTCGTCCAGGTCGATGAATCCATCTTTCGCTTTGGGCTCGCCGTTGAAGATGTACCAGAATAATTCGTTGCCAACTTCCACGTCGACCACGGGAAAGTATTCGGCCATGGGCGAGTTCAGGCTGGCCATCACAACGTGATAGTTGTGCATCTGCCCGGCATGCGGAATCACAGGTACGGAATACGCTTCCGCCAGTGCAGCGATCTTGCGGGCCTGCGTGGGCCCGCCCACGCGGTTGGTGTCAAACTGTATGTAGTCGAGCGCGCGGGCTTCGAGCAGATCGCGAAATCCATATGCTGTGAATTCGTGCTCACCGCCGGCGATGGGAATCAGCCCGTATGACTTCAATTCCGCGTAACCATGCACATCATCTGGAATGACCGGTTCTTCCAGCCATCTCAGATTGAACGGTTCAAGCAGTGGCAGCATCCGCTTGGCATAGTCGAGCGTCCATCCCATGTAGGCGTCGGCCATCACGTCGATGCCATCGCCGACGGTCTCGCGCACCGTGCGAACCAGGTTCACATTGTGCTGCATTCCGGCTGCGCCGTCCGTCGGGCCCCAGCCAAAGCGAAGTTTCATCGCCTTGCAGCCTTCAGCTTTGTAGTGCTTCGCCTCATCGGCCAATTCGCTCAACGCGACGCTGTACAACCGGCTGGCATAGACAGGAATGCGTGGCTTCGTCCTGCCGCCAAGCAGCCGATAGACAGGCTGTTTCGCCGATTTCCCCAGAATGTCCCACAGCGCAATATCGACTGCGCTGATCGCGACCATTCTAATCCCCCGGCGGCCGCACGCCATCGTCTTGCGATACATCAGTTGCCACAGAAACTCGATGTCCCATGGATCTTTGCCAATCAACAGCGGCTTGAGATGAAGATCGATCACCTGTTTCGTAATCTGAGGCGTGAGCGCCGCATTACCGATGCCCACTAATCCGTCATCAGTGAAAACCTCCACCACCAGCCAGCCATGAAACGCGAACGTCTGCATGGAAGCTTCAGGCAGATTCAAAACGTCCATGGGATTGGTACAGAAATGCGCCGGCAAGGGGACGGTCTTGCCTTTCCATCGCATCACACGCGTACGAATCTCTTTGATTCTCATCCAACTCCCGGGCCGCTCAGTCTCCGCTCCAGAGTCAAAGATCCAACCACAGGAACGGTAAGAATAAT
>Ga0157374_10002954_pt1 | contig 14239 bp, 15 predicted proteins | sample M25metaG_FD_115308 | JGI IMG/M metagenome (GOLD analysis project Ga0157374, IMG submission 115308) | Miscanthus rhizosphere microbial communities from Kellogg Biological Station, Michigan, USA - M2-5 metaG | ecosystem: Host-associated > Plants > Roots > Rhizosphere > Soil | place: USA: Michigan...
ACAGCCATGTGATGATATAGAGTAGTTTATGTTTCATGGTTGTGGTTTTGGTTGAATACTTAGTGAATGATTAGAATTTAAACCTGCTGTTCGTCAGCAACAGGTTGCTTGTTAGTGAAAATGTGATTGCCGTAGCCATTTTCTGCGATCTGCCGCGCCCTTAGGGGATATGATGACAGGTCAGTCGGCGTGTTAGAGGCCAGCCCATCGACATACCGGTTGAACATGCAGAATGCCGCGGTGATCAATACCGTATCGTGAATGTCCTTGTCTGTCGCGCCGAATTGTTTGGCTGTCTCCACCTGTTCAGTGATTACAAACTTTCCGCCTTTTTGAGCGCTGCCGGCGATATGCAGCAGGGCCTTCAGCTTGTCAGATACCGGTGCACGGGCAATATCTTTGAGCACCTGTTCCACGAGTTGATTATCGTCGTTGAGGTAGCAGCTTACAATAGCCCCGTGTGAATGCTGGCAGTAAAAGCAATCGTTCAGGTTCGATACGTATGTTGCGATCAGCTCTCGTTCGGCCATACTCAGGCCTTCGTTGGTGCGTAACAGCAGGTTTGCCAGTACGCCCATTGGCGCGGCAGTCTCCGGGCTAAAGGCCATTAACGACCGGATACCCGGTAAATCTTCATTTACCTTAATATGTGGCATATCTAAATAGTTAAATTGATAATGGAGCGTCAAGCAAAGTTTGCTCATCGTCTTGCTTTACGATCACGCTGATATCTGTTGTCGACGCCCATTTGCGGCGCGATCATACCGGTTTGCGATCAGGTATTCCCTGGTGAGAATTCCACCTGCTTTGCGCCAACACTAAGCTGATAGGCGCAAAAGCGCGTCAGACAGCTATAGCTGCTAAAGCAAATGTCAAATAAACCCGGAAATAGCTATTAAGCTTCGGGCGGCTGAGCGCCGACTTCGAGGGATGGGTTGGGGATACCAGGCGATTCAAAGCGATGGCCGGGCTTCTTCACTTTTATTCCCAGTGAATGATTATAATTAAAAATTAGTAAAACGCTTTCGCTTAAGCTCTTTTTGACCACAGGGTTGCCCGAGCGCTTGCTGTTGGAGGTTGGCAAGTCATTAACCAGCTTGCCGTATAGCACATTGGCTTTAACCAGTTTATTTAGGTCGGGATTAGGCACCACACGCAGGTATAGTGTATCGCGCGTAATCTTGATCTCGGCATAATCGTATTTATTGTTTTTGATCTGGATTTGGCCGCCGATGGGCACATACTCGCCGGAGTACTCCTGCGGCGCCTGTGCCGGAATATCCACAGGAACCTTTATTTCGACCAGGTCCGACTCCCGGTAACGACTGTGGTTGATCTTATCAAATATCCTGCTGTCTGACCGGTAGATCAGGTATTGAAAAAACAAGTCATAACCCCCTGAATTGAACAGGATGGCGACTACCATAACGATGGCAAATAGTTTTTTCAATTAATTCGGGCGAATTGGTTGAAATTAAAGGTATTTGAAAAAATTCATTCTTACAAAAAATTTATTATTTAATGCAGCCCGGTCAGCCTGATTCGTTCTTAGAAATCAAACCAGGCGCTGCCGCGAATACCATAACGCGAAACATTGGGATTGTTGAGGTAGGTAAAGCGCTCGATAAAGTCGATGCGGAATATTTTAAATATATTACCGATGCCTATGCCGCCCTCCACGTAGGGCTGATGATTGAGCGTGTAGGTTTGTGCCGTTCCATTCTGATTTACCGGGAACTGCAGCAACGCGGGGTTCAAAGCCGGATTATTCTCGTCGCGCAGGCCGCCGTATAGCACTTTGAATGAAATGATCTCACGCCACTTCAACTTCTTGATCAGCGGCACTTTGTTCAGGATAAACCCATTCAGGTTATAATCGAGCTTGGCATCAGCGTAATGGTCGCTCACAAATTCCAGGAAGTTCATCAGGTTGTATGAATCGAAATCGAACGAATAGGTTTGGTTGCCATGATGGATATCCAGCAGCGGGAACGGCACCTGCCCGAACAGGTAACTTCCCTCAACAGAAAAGTCGGCGTAACCAAGCTGCGACAGGTAAAAACGCTTATCGATACGCCCTGACACATTCCGGTAATTGTATTGGCCGCCGAACAAGCCTTTGATATTTTGCTGAAAATCAAAAGTCAGGACCGGGTATTTGCTTGGGATGCCGATACGATAAAGCTTGCCTTGCACAACCTGCTCGTGAGGGGCATAGCGCAGGCCCAGTTCAATGTCGGAAGTAGTTATGCTTGGTAGTGAATGCGGCACACCATTCAATGTATTATTGAAATACAGCGACCCCGCCGGTGTTTGCTGCCAATGTTTAAACTCAAGCGAGTATGAAAAATGATTGTCGAACTCTTTTACATAATCCAGCTTGTAATAACGGTTATAAAGAAACTTGTTATTAACGCCCCGTGTGAACGAGTTATAAAATTCGTCGGGGGCCGCAAAGGCTAATTCTTCACCGGGTATCTTGATATCATACTGCGTGGACAGCTTGATATAATCGTTCGGGAACTTGTAGATCGATTTATTGTTCAAAGAATATGCTGCGCTCGCCAGGTATTTGAATTGCTTGTCGCCGAAACCATAGGCTCCATATGTTTCCAGGTACCAGCGTGTGCTGAAAGTATCTGTTGTCCTCAATGCGAGCTTGAACCGTGAGCGCTCAACCGGGTTATAAGTGTAAAATGTACCAATAGGGCCCACCTCGACCGGACCGGCTTGTATAAACCCAACGGCAAATAAATTGATCGCTGTCATCAGGTGTTTGAATGAGGGGATATTCTGAAGGCTGTCAATGTTTTTGTAAGCATTCGCCTCGATAGCAGTCAGCGTATCGCGCCCGCGGCTTGTGGTCCAGAACTGGTCGTTGCGGTACATAGCGCCGTTTTGGATTACCTGGTCAGGGCCGCTATAAACACTATCGGGCCGGTGGACGTTCACCTGGTAGTTCATATAGGATATCGTTCGTTCGCCAAAGATCCCTTTGTCTCCTTTTTTCTTCACTCCGAAACTGGCTTTGGTGGTGCTTTTCGCCAGGTGGTAGCGGCCATCGGGATTTTGCTCGTAATCCAGGTCGGCCTGCATGCCCTTTACCCAGTTGAGGTTGACGTTTTTATTGATAGACAAGCTGGCTTTTTGCACCCCATACTTCCCGTCGAGCGTAACGAAGATCAAGCCTTCAAAAAGCATATCATTACCATTTCGCGGCGTAAAGCTTAGTTCTATAAGCTTCTGGTGGTTTACTTCGATGGTATCGGTGATGAAAAACTTGTAGAAGGTCGGCGCTTCATCGCATATCGGGCTCAGGAACTGATTGGTCATCAGGAAGATATTGTTCTGATAAATATCTATCTCGTTGTACATGCGGTTCAGGTAGGTGTTCACGCCTTCTTCATCCACAAAGGTCACCACATTCGCCTTTTTCTCGCCCAGCACGATCTTTTTGGTCTTGAGCGGGTCTTTCCGGTAATAAGTTTGGGTGATCTTTTCTTCCTGGTAAACCGGCAGCAGTGATTTGCCGGGCAGATCCGTGGTATCGCGACTATCGTACAGGAACTTATAATTATGGGTCAACCCTTTTTTGAAGAATTTTTCCGACACGTTGATGAATGAGAATTGCAGCTTTTCATACTGCTGGTATTCGGTATAATCATAACTCTGCATCCGGTTAGAATCTTTGTGTGCGATCACCTGGCGAATAAGCTCGACGGCAGGATTACCTTTATTGCGGTAACGGGTTTTCTTGCCCGATTTGATCGTAACGGCCTGCAGCGTCTGCACGTCAGACTGAAGTTTTACATTAATTACCTGTTCTTTGTATGCCACAATGGTTCGCACAACCGGTTTATAACCCACAAAGGAAAACTTTAGCTGTGTGTACGATTTGCCGGATTCGAGCCGGTATTTGCCATTATTATCGCTATTGACACCAATGGAAGTTCCCGGGAAAGAAACTGAGACAAAAGGCAGCGGCTGGTTGGTTTGGGCGTCGGTGATAGTACCGGTGACGATAGTATTTTGTGCGTAGGAAGCAATAGACAGGCAGACAAGAAATATAAAAAGTAGAAATTGTTTCATTCGCACGTTTTTCAAAGGGAAGGCTATCTGCTGTATTATGTCTTGTTTAAAAGCATTATGTAAAGGAGTATTAATAAACTGTAATGTTAATCCTCATTCCATACTTAAACACTATGAATAACGGCACTATTTTGCAAATTGTTGTAAATGATTTATTAATATGCCGTTAAAATAATGTTCTCAAATTAGATGTGCTCCCATCGCCCGGGTTTAATCAGCCGGAAAATTTGTCAACTACAGTTCGGCCTGTTTCTTATTTTTATCCAAAATACTACCGCACTAAATGCACTTTCTCACAACAATAGGCATCATACTGGCAGCTATCGGCACCGTGCTGATCCTTATTCTGAAACAACCGTTGAAAACCAGCGATAAGCTACTGATCGCCATCCTGGTGACGTTTGTTGTGAAATTCAGTTTTGACGAAGTATCCATCATCACCGGCGCTTTTCTATACGGCGCCATTGCAGCCATATTCGGCATGAGCACTATTGTTACCTGCGGCTGGTATATCAAATATCTTACGGACAGCGAAACAGGTTTCGGGCTAAAGCAATTATATATTTATTCGCCATTGCTCATAATAGCCGCCCCGATGGCTGTTTTCCTCATGCATCCAATAACCGGCACTGTATATTACACCGTGCTGTCGGTAGGGATAATTGGCCTGATATGTTATTATTTCTGGTTTTGTGTGGATATGCTGCGTAAACACCAAAAACTGATCCGCGAGAACTATTCCGGTGCGCCGGGCAGTATTACGGTCAACTGGATGATCATTATCATTACGCTCCAGATTACCGAATTTTTCCTGAAAGGCGTGCTGGACAGGTTGATTACCAGTGATAATAGCATCAACATCAATATAGTAACCAATGAATATTGCTTCATTATCATGACTTTCCTGTTGGTGGTATTGGGTATCTGGCAGAAAAGCATACCGGTTTTTATTCCGGCGAACGAGGATACTTCCCAGCCCGCTTTGCCGGCCGATGACCTGAAGCGTTACCAATTGAAGCTGGAAAAGTTCATGGATGATGAGAAACCTTACCTCGACCCGGAACTGACCATTGAAAAACTAAGCGAACAGGTGCGCATCAGGAAATTGATGCTCTCACAAACGCTTAATAAGGGTTTCAATAAAACTTTCTTCAACTTTGTGAAAGAATACCGTGTCCGTCATGTCGAAACCGAATTGAAAAGTAAGAGTAATGGCGAACGCACCATTATGGACATTGCCTATATGAGCGGCTTTAACAGCAAAACTGGCTTCAATCGTGCTTTTAAGGATGTTACCGGTAAAACGCCTACCGAATATTTGGAAAAGTAACTTCAATTTTCCCGCTCAATCAGGTGCCATTTTTATTTATTTAAAGTGGTACTTTTAATTTCTTCTGCTTAAGTAGAATTGTATAACTATTAATCACACCGCTATGATAAAATTTATTCGGACCTCCACTTTTTTGCCATTTCTATGCTTGCTTTTTGCGACGCCGGCATTCGCACAAACTAAGCATGACACGACCAGCTATATACAGACCGTCGATGTCAAAACAGGAAAAATCGATACCGTTTTAGTTGCCCAGGGCGATTATGAAGCACCCAACTGGCATCGCGATAATTTTCTTGTAGTGAATTTTCGCGGCAAAATGTACAAAGTGGATCTGGCTACTAAAGCCTTGACGGTGATCAATACAGGCTCCATCAATACCCTCATGGACGATCATGGTCTTTCACCCGACGGCAAATGGATGGCCATAACCAACACCGATGCTTACGACCCGGCAAAAAAGCTGATTAAGTTTTCCTTTTATGTGGTACCTGTAACAGGCGGGGAGCCAAAAAGAATAAGCGTGGGTGATATTTCTTTCTGGCACAGCTGGAGCCCGGATGGTAAGACATTGGCATACTGCGGTGGAGATTTCAGCAACCTGGATGTTTACACTATACCCGCTGAAGGCGGCACACCAAAAAGACTAACCGAAACGCCCGGCCTGGGCGACGGCCCGGATTATTCTCCCGACGGTAAGTATATTTATTTCCATTCGTACCGCACGGGCCATATGCAGATATGGCGCATGCATCCCGACGGATCGCAGCCCGAGCAAATGACCTTTGACGAGAATGCCAACTGGTTCCCGCACCCGTCGCCAAACAATAAATGGATCGCTTATATCGCCTATACTGTCGACCAAAAACAAAATCACCCTTTTGGAAAGGATGTAAAACTTCGCCTGATGGATGTCAAAACCAAAACCATAAAAGATATCACGCCGGTTTTCTACGGCGGTGCAGGCACCATCAACACACCTTCCTGGAGCCCTGATAATAAGAAGATAGCTTTCGTAAGTTATTCGGTCAAATAGAAGTAAAGCGACAAAATTCAGAGTGCCACTTTTATTTATACAAAGTGGCACTTTCGTTTTCGGCGTGCGGGGTAAAATTGTACATCCTGATAAACCTCGTATGAAAAGAATATTATTCATTATCTGTGTCTGCATTCTGCCCGGCAGTGCGGCCTTCGCCCAAACCCAAAAGATATCGCTCGAAAGCGCTTGGGAATTCCACGAATACAATGGCTCAAAAGCCGAGTTAGCTGAATGGCGCAGCGCTATTGTCCCCGGTATGATCCACACCGACTTGCTGGCGCATAAGCTGATACCCGACCCCTTCTACCGTGACAATGAAACCAAAGTACAATGGGTATCCAATTCTGATTGGGAGTATCGTAAAACCATAACCGCCGATGCTGCATTGCTGAAGCATAAGCACGTCGACCTGGTTTTTGACGGGTTGAATACGCTGGCTGATGTCTCCGTCAACGGTAAACTGATCCTCCATGCAGATAATATGTTCCGCGAATGGCGCATGGATATCAAATCGTACCTGAAGCCGGGAAAGAATAGTTTAACGGTCGTATTTTATCGGTTAAAACCGGAACTTGAAAGGCTCGATAAGGCGCATCCGGAAGAAAAAGTTGGCGCGGATACCAGTGCCCTGGGCAAATTGATGGCCGAAAACGGCAAACGGAGCTATGTGCGCAAGGCAGCTTACGAAGGCGGCTGGGATTGGGGGCCGAATATGGTAAGCTGCGGTATCTGGCGCCCTGTATACCTGCAAACGTGGGATGATGAAAGGATAGCCAACCTTGGTATTCAACAAACCGACATTACGCCACAAGCCGCGCACCTTAATGTGGCTGTGCAGGTGCATTCAACGGTAAAAGCAAATGCCATCCTGAAAATCGACTACACACAAGGAGGCCAAACCAAGTCGTTCAACTACCCGGTTAGCCTGCATACCGGCGCGAACGAGATCAGTTACCCTATTGATATTGTGAACCCCAGGCTATGGTATCCTAACGGTTATGGCAAGCAGGATTTTTACCATTTTAAAGTGACGTTGCTTAACAGCGGACATACCACGGATGTAGTTACAACCCGAACCGGCCTGCGCTCAGTAGTACTGAACAGGGAACGGGATTCGCTTGGCCGCAAATTTGAGTTTATTGTGAATGGCATACCCGTATTTGCCAAAGGCGCTAATATTATTCCATTCGATCATTTCCCTACAAGAGTTACCAAAGAAAAATACCGCCATTTTCTGCAAGCCGCAGCCGACGCCCACATGAATATGATGCGGCTCTGGGGCGGTGGCTATTATGAAACGCAAGAATTTTATGATACCTGCGATGAGCTGGGTATTATGATCTGGCAGGATTTTATGTTCGCCAATGCCACGCCGCCGGCTTTCTTAAAAGATAACATTATTAAGGAGATCGACTACCAGGTGCGCCGCCTGCGTAATCACCCCTGCATTGCCGTGTGGAGCGGCAATAACGAGATCAGTATTTTCCTGGAAAAACCAGACCCTGCCCTGATACCCGATGCATTTAAATCGTTGCTCAAGCAACTTCAAGCCACCACAACTTCAAAAACCTTTACCGATTACCTGGAGATATTCGGTTATGTGATACCAGGCGTTGTAAACAGGATCACGCCTGAAATACCCTACACAACCAGTTCACCGACCTCTGATTTTGAAAATCAATCGCCTGCCTATAATTCGGGTGACAGGCATAATTACAACGTGTGGTGGAACAATAAGCCTATTGAGGACCAGGCCAATTATAAAGACCGTTTTGTGAGTGAAACAGGTATTCAGGGCTTCCCGGATATGGCTACGGTTAATGCTTTTACCGAAGCCGGCGACCGTTCGGCAACGTCGCATATCATAAACGCGCATCAAAAGAATATGATGGTGAATGGCAATACGGTGATCGACAAGATCATCAAAACTGAATTTAAAGCCCCGGCTGATTTTGCGACATTCAATTACCTGAGCCAACTGCTGCAGGGTGAGAGCCTGAAAATTTATGTAGAAGCCATGCGCCGCCGCAGACCGTTTTCGATGGGTTTACTCTACTGGCAACTGAATGATAGCTGGCCCGTGATCTCATGGGCGACGTTGGATTACAATGGTCACCGGAAAGCTGCTTTGTACTTGGCCAAACACTACTTTGCACCGGCGCTGGTTTCTCCAAGGGATGAAGATGGCAGGATCAATATTTACACTGTTTCTGATAAGACTATTGATGAAAACGCCATATTGGAAGTGAGATTGATGGACTTCGGTGGTAAAGTATTATGGAACAAGAAAGTTGATCATAAAGTGAAGGCGCTGGCAAGTGAAATTGCCCTGAGCATTCCTAAAGATGGATTGGCCGGAACAAATTATGACCCTGAAAAGAGTTTCATTTCGGCAAAATTGATCAGCTCAAACGGAACTGTCTTGTCATCAAATGATATGTACTTCAAACTCCCGAAGGATCTGAAATATACTAAGGCCGATATTCAAACCGATCTTTCCAAACAGGGCGATCATTATGTATTGAAACTAACCAGCAATGCATTGGCACCAAGGGCGTATGCTACATTCGATGATGAAGAAGTAGCGTTGTCGGATAATTTCGTAGATGTGTTGCCGAACGAACCGGTATACATCACCATAAAAAGCCCGGCTTCACTGGAGCAATTGAAAAAAACATTGAAAGTTATCTCGCTGGATCAGTTGTAAGACCGATAAGGCTTAAAGCAGAAAAGGCATCCGTTAGCTAACGGATGCCTTTTTAATGTATTAGTTAACCAGCTCGCCTATCTTATTGACAAGCACGTTGATGTCGAACGGTTTGGTGATAAAAGCGTCGAACCCGAAATGACCGAGCGATACCGCTAGCTCCGGATAGGCTGAGATCAGGATCACCGGGATATGGCAGGTGTCTTTGTGACTTTTGATCTGCTGGCATATTTTTCCGCCGTTAGTGCCTGATAATAAGTAATCTGTAAGCACCAGATCGGGGCTATACTGCTCAATCGATTTTAATATATCATCCGTACGTTCAAGGCCATTAACCTTGTAGTCGTTGTGAACAAGTACGGTCTCCAATACCTGTAAAATATCTTCGTCGTCTTCGATAATTAGGATTTTCTTTGACATCTCTATGTGATAATCAGAAATGAAAACCAAGTTTCGGCTAAAATGTTTTATTTTTCTTGCTCAAGAGTTAAAATAATAAATAGCGCTCATTTGATATGGGCAGAGCCGGCTTTCGGGGGGGCAATAGAAGCCTTGTTATTTATTACAATCAAATATAGCTTTTTAATTAATAGAAGCCAACTGCATGGTACCCGCCAGCCTGCCACGCTTATCATAGGTTTCGGTTTTAACCATGCGGCCCAATTTTGGTGAGAACCACTCTGTACTGTGCATATTTACGGGTATACCAATGATGCCGATCTTCACTTTCACTGCAATATCATACGTCACCTTGTAGCAATCGAAATTTCCGCAGCTAAGCGTCAGTGATTCCTGCCCCTCAACTTTCCTATTCGTGATATTGATATTAATATCCGCGAAATGTGCCCCGCCGTTGTTGACGCCAATAACCGCAGAACCGTCAGGTAATGACTGGCCTGCTTTCAGATCAAGCGGGTACATCAGGTATTTTGCGTCGGCCTGGACCTGCATATTGCTGAATTGTTTGGCAGATGCCGGCGGAATGAACGATTTCATATCCACATTGATCGAATTGCCGGTGCATGTTATCTCCGAATCGCCGCCACCGCCGGGCTGGCCCTTTTTATCGGTTATTTCGCTGTGGACGATCACAGTAGAGGCATCTTTTTTGGTCGATTTATACGAAACCTGGTTTACGGCATTGCCTTTGGCATCCAGGTTATTATAAACCATTTTTTTGCCGTCAACAGCGTTAATAAATTGGGAACAGGTTTGTGCCGCGCATAGCTGAAAACCGGTACACACGGCCACCAGCATAAAGAAAAGTTTTCTCATAAGGTTGAATTTTAGTGTATTGCAATTTACAAAATTGCCACACATACAACAAGTTATGAGAAAACTTATCGCTTGAAAAATTCGATCAGCACAGGGGCTATGGCTTTTTCAGATACATCATGTGTTTGCCCCTCCAGCATTTTAAGTTCGCTGCCGGATATTCGTTCGGACAGATACTTTGCGGATCGTTTAATAGGTTTCGATGTTTTTGTTCCCGCAGCAACAAGGGTAGGTACTTTGACCACCTTTGCCCTTTCTTCAGGTATTTTAAACCCATCCATTATTTGTATATCGTACGGAAGCGTATGGGCAACGGCCTTAAGCTTTTTAAAGATCGGGAAAAGCGACATCATGAAAATGCCAAATTTGGGTACCCCCACTATCTTCATAAAATATTTCACAGTATCCCCGCGGCGATTTTCGGCTACCCTGGTTTGCAGTTGCTGCAGCATATCCTTCGGTGCGCCATTTTGCTCGCCGGGCACTTCAAATGGCGGCTCATACAGCGCCAGCCTGGTTATGTCAAGCCCGCTTGCAGCCGCTCTTAACGACAACCCCGCACCTGATGAGATGCCGTACACATAAGCTGAGCCTCCTGCTTCTTTAAGCACTGCTTCAAGGTCTTCAACCTCCCGCTCCGGAGCATAAGGCGCGGTGTCACCGCTTTCGTTGCGCCCGCGCCTGTCGTATATGTACACTGTAAAATGTTGGGCCAAAAGCGGTGCCAGCTTGGGCATAGGCCCGAAAGCCCGGCTGCACAATGCGCCATCGACCAATATTAGCGGTAAGCCGCTGCCCTGTTTTTCCCAGGCTATCTGCGTGCCGTCTTTTGAAGTTACTGTTGCCATTTTGCTTACTAAATCTATTCTAAAACGTCACAGAGATAGCCATTCCTGGCCATCAGCTCGGCTATTTTTTCCTGGCAAACGTTATCGCCTTCCACGCGCAATATATTGTCGCAGTCTTCCAGGTCGAAATTGATCCTGAACAATGGGAAACGTTCCGACAGGATATCCAGCAAAGCTCTCGCCTGTCGTTTTCCCCTGACATTGGTTTTGAAAACTTCCACCATTGTTTCCATTGCGTTAAACTTTTGCGTTTTTTAGCTTGTGATAGGTAAAGTAAGAACCAAGCAGTATAGCTACGAACACCAACATTGGCGCCCACGCGGAAGCAGGAAATCCTGATGCTATAAAGCAATAGATCGCCCCGGTAATGTCAAAAAAGTAGCCCGCATAGGCCCATTCCTTCAACCGCGGATTTCCGGGCACCAGTATTGCTATGGCGCCGAGTATTTTCCATACTGCAAGCAGTTTCATCACATAAGCAGGTATGGCAATAGCCGCCATCAGTTTTTCGCTTTCGGGCGTATGCATAAAAAACGTACCGTACGCCGAGAAGAGCATCAGCCCGACGATCAAGATGGTGCATATCCAGTAAATAATTTTTGTTGCTTTCATTGTTTAAGAGTTTGAGATTATTTCGTTTTTAATATTTTGTGATAAGTAATATAAGAAATAGCAAGCATTACCAGAGCGACTACCATTGGCGTCCACAAACCGACCGGGAATGCCAGGCTCGACCCGGCGAATAGCACGATAGCGCCCACCAGGTCAAAAGTAAAGCCTGCATATACCCACTCTTTTATTTGGGGGTAGCCCGGTATCAACAACGCGATGATTCCTAAAACCTTCGCCACAGACAGCATCACAAACATATAAGCGGGAAACTGTATCTGCCTGGCAAAGTCCGTCATATGCTCAATATGCGAAAATGTCTGCACAGCCGTAAAGAGCATTACAAAAATAACTGCACCGGTGCTTATCCAATAAATGACCTTTGTTGCTTTCACTGTTTTAAAGTTCAGAATTTTAAATTGATCGCATCTGATTTATATATTCTTCCAGTTTATCAAGCCCCTGGTTACCGGCCTCTATCGCATGGAATTCGGTAACTACAAAATTCCGTGTGGCTGCATCGCCAAATACGCTATGCATGGTGATCTTAGTTTTAGGCCCTTGCGCTTCGAAAGTTATCGTCGCCATAAATTCCGGCTCGTCACCCTCATGTTCGCCATGCAGGTAAACCAGGCGTTCGGGCGCCACCACTTCCAGATAGGTTATAAAGTTAGGGAAAACCATCCCAAGCCCGCTCATGATATAGCTCCAGCTGCCGCCAACGCGTACATCCATGTGTTGGTTCTCGATAGTGAAACCCGCAGGGCCCCACCAATGCGCCACATGCTGCGGTTGGGTAAAGGCTTTGTAAACCAGATCGCGCGGCGCATTTACTACGCGGGTGATAATGATCTCGCGATCGTCCGTTTTGCCGGTGAATTTTTTGATATATGAAGCTTGTTCCATAATCTTCAGGATTTTGCCAATTCTTCCGCAAATTTTTGCAGGCTCGACGTCCATCCTTCTGCCATTTGCATGCCAACCATGGCGTCGCGCATCTCATTGGAAACAAATCGCGTGGTCAGTATCAGCCGGGTAGTCCTACTGCCAACGTCTTCAAATTTTACGGTGACGATCAGTTGTATAGTCGAAAAATCGACCTCCGCCCCAACCTTACCACCTATCATCATCTTCCAAAAATCAGCCTGCTTATACATATCATCGGTGTAAACCAGCTTCTCGTCAGTCACGATCTCAATGAATTTGCCCTGCACCGGGAACTCCTGGCCATCGGGTGAACGCATCACATAAACATATTCACCACCAACCTTCAGGTCGACCTCACAGCGCGGAGCGGTGAAAGGTCCGGGCCCCCACCAGTTTTTGATGTGCTCGGGCTCTGTCCATACTTTAAATGCCAGGCTGCGCGGCGCATCAAAAATGCGACTGATCACCAACTCGCGGTCCTGTAGTTCAACTTCAGCATCGTTTACTATTCTCATGGCTCTATGCTTTTACTAATTCATCCGCAAATTGCTGCAGCATCACAGCCCAGCCTTCTACTGCACCCGATTCAACAATGGCATCGCGAACATCATTGTTGAAGAATCGCTGTGTAAGTGTCAATTTGGTTTTTTTGTCACCGGCATCTTCAAATAGCACGGTGACGAATGATTGTAAGGTTGAAAAATCTACATCCGGGCCTACCCTGTGGCCGATACGTGCTTTCCAGGTATCGGCTTGTTTGAAGGCATCGATACTGTAAACGATCTTTTCATTCGGTATGACCTCGACGAATTTGCCCTCATAGGGCGGGAATTCCTGTCCTTCGGGCGAACGCATGGTGTATGCATACCCGCCGCCTGCTCTCAGGTCGATCTCTGCACGTGAACCAATAAATGGAGTAGGTCCCCACCATTTTTTGATATGTTCCGGTTCGGTCCACACTTTGAAAACAAGTTCCTTTGGGGCATTGAATAAGCGTGTGATGACAAACTCCATGTCCTGTACCTCAATTTCGGCGTCATTTACAATTTTCATGATTTTCCTGTTATAGTTGATTTATCAGTCTTTTAAAAATTCTTCAATCAGCATTACCGTAATTTCCGGTTGTTTTGTGCCCGGCTTGTAATTCCCTGCTTCACCAATGCAGGCACCATGCGTCCCTGGAAGCACAGCCACTTGAGCGCCGGGTATCAATCCGGCCAGTTTCACAGCGTGTGCCACCGGCATCACATCCTGGTCGCCAACCATAATTAAGGCCGGTGTTTTAATACCTTTTATCAGTGCGTCAGGTATGTCGGTAAAGCCCTTCATTCTTGCCACATCCCGGTCAAACATTACCTGGAGACGGGCTTCATCAGGGGTTACCTTTAAGAAAGCTTCCTGCAAAAGTGGCGGCA
>Ga0157374_10002957_pt1 | contig 14235 bp, 6 predicted proteins | sample M25metaG_FD_115308 | JGI IMG/M metagenome (GOLD analysis project Ga0157374, IMG submission 115308) | Miscanthus rhizosphere microbial communities from Kellogg Biological Station, Michigan, USA - M2-5 metaG | ecosystem: Host-associated > Plants > Roots > Rhizosphere > Soil | place: USA: Michigan...
CTTTTTCCACTACCGGCGCGACTAATAGATTTTTTCCGAACAAGTATTCGTTCCCGCATGCCACGGCCATTGGATCGTCAGGATAGTGCAGCCACAAGGCGCGCATGACCGGCATGCCTGTTGTGCAGCATTCCTTAACGGCGCTGTAAAGATAGGGCAGCAGGCGGTATCGGAGCTCCAGATACTTTCGGCAGATCGGTTCGACCCTTGCGTCGTGCAGTTGGCTGGGATCAGGAATCGCCGCTCCGTTGTAATTGTTGATCTCGGCCGGCCCGGCATCGCCCGTGTTCCAGCCCCAGGGGAGGCGCAGTTTCCAGGCGCGACCGTGGCTGCGGAAAAGTGTGCAGAATGCTCCGAACTGGAACCAGCGCACGTACAACTCTGCCGTGAATTCTTTTGTGGGAACAAACCCTCCGATGTCGGTTCCCCAGTAAGGAATGCCAGTCAGCGAGGTGTTGATTCCAACAGGGACCTGTGCCTTCAGAGTCTCCCAGGTCGAAAACACATCTCCGGACCACAGAAATGAAGCATAACGCTGCATTCCGGCGTAGCCATTGCGATGCAGGGCATAAGGACGTTCGGTCGGTCGATCAAGCTGCGGCCCGTCCCAATACATTCGGTTGCGGACCAGGCGCGATGCAATGTCGAGTGGGTCGCCTTCGTCCGGCCACCAGCCGTCCGCGCCCATGGCAAAGTCTTTGCGGTGCGCGTCCCAGTGGCAGCTGGCTTTCTCTTCGTCGAATTGCGAAAGCTCGCAGGGATCATGAACTGTCCCACTTAACTTGTCCGACAGAATCACAGCGTGCAGCGCCACCCGGAAGTGCTCTTGATGAAGCTCCTCGATCATTCGCTTAGGATCGGGGAACACCCGGGAATTCCATACGAACGATCCGTTCGCAGTGTTCCACCCCGACGGACAGAAACCTGTGCCCAGATAGATCAATGCATCACAGGGCAATTTCTTGTCGCGAAACATTTTTGCTTCGCCGAGTATTTCTTCCCGGCTGGCGAGTGTGCGGTGTGACTGCTGATAACCGAAACTCCAAAGCGGAGGCATCTCGGGAAGTCCGGTTAGTCGAGCGTACTCGCTCATGATGGTTGCGGGGTCTCTTGCTAGGGTGCAGAAGACGTCGAGGGGCAGAGCCGCATCTCGACTTGACGGCAGGAATTTGCTTCGCGAACCCGTGAAGTCGAAGGTGCCAATTGGCTGGTTGAAAAATAGAGCCCATCCGGAGGTGCCGATGATCCACGGGATTGGCACTCGGCCTCCGTGGGTGGCAAGCTTGTAGCCACCCTGGCCAGAGATCATAGGGTCGATGGAACCGCGGCGATCGAATTGTGGTCCGCCTTCTCCGAGACCCAACAGCGGCGAATTCCCTGGCACAAATTCGAGTGCGCGCGATTCCTGGTCCCAAGTCAGTGTTTGGACGGTTTCGCCGCTTGCCGTTGCAATGGTAAAAGCAAGGGGATCAGGGGAGAACTTCAGCGCCAGGTTTCCGATTGTGATGGTTTGGCCTTGAGAACCAATGTGCAACTTTGCCACAGGAGCATCCCAGGCAGTTCGAACCAGGGCACCATTAAAAGGTATGGAACTAGCGTCACTATTCCGAGCCGGAAAAATGCTTAGCCGCAGCGTGCGCTCACTGATAGAAGCGATCTGGATTTCAATGCCATCCTGACCAGCCAAACGCTCAAACGGTTTAGCTGTAGCTCCCGCGGGCAGCATCAGAGCCGCCGAAGCGGCGGCTAATTGCTTCAAGATTTCCCGACGATTCCATTGATCGTTCATGACTGTTCCACGTGTACCTCCGGATCCGATGCCCTACCGATCGCGACCCAGGAGAACTTTCAAGTTTCGGCTGTGAACAGCAAGTAAACGTAATCTCAGCGGAGGAAACTCCATAATTCTTGTCATTATTTCGACCATGGCTTTTCAACAGACTATCTTTGGTTATGACCCACCTAGAGTTGTATTCCGCCATAACAAATATTGACAATGGAACATTCAGCAGCGTTAAATCTATCAGAAAAGTAAACGTTTGCTAAGCGGAGAAGAAATGGCCATAATAGTGGATCGACGGACTTTCCTCAAAACCGCAGCAGTCACCACCGCGGCGACTTACGCTGCTCGGACCGTGCCCACTCTGGCGGCAGCAGCTTCCGACAAGAGCCTGATCGCTATCACCACGCCTCTGGCCACATTTCCATACGCCGACGTGAAATTGCTCGATGGCCCCATGAAGCGACAGTTTGAAGAAAACCACGCGACCTTCCTGAATCTCGACGACGACCGGATGCTGAAGGTCTTCCGTCAGGTGGCCGGTATGCCGGCTCCAGGCGAAGACATGGGTGGATGGTACGACCTTACCGGCTTCGATTTGACACGAGGAGACTTTACCGGGTTTATTGCCGGTCACAGTTTCGGACAATATGTTTCCGGCCTGGCTCGCGCGTTTGCCGTTACCGGCTCGGACGCCACACGCGCCAAGGTGAATCGTCTGGTCAAAGGCTATGCGGCGACGCTCGACCCCAAAGCCAAGTTTTTTGTGGACTATCGGCTGCCCGCCTACACCTACGACAAACTCTCCTGCGGACTCATCGACGCCCACGAGTTTGCCCGCGATCCCATGGCTATGGATGTTCACGAAAGGCTGACGCGTTCGGTGATGGCATATCTGCCAGAGAAAGCACTGTCTCGGGCGGAACAACGCTCCCGCGCACACAAGAACACGCCCTACACCTGGGACGAGTCGTACACTCTCCCTGAAAATCTTTTCCTCGCTTACCAGCGCAGCGGCAAGACGCTCTACCGCGATATAGCCAAACGCTATCTGGAGGACGACACCTACTTCGGCCCTCTTTCGCAGGGTTACAACGTACTTCCCTTCGAACACGCCTACAGCCACGTGAACGCATTCAGTTCCGCCATGCAGGCCTACATCACGCTGGGCAGCGAAATGCATTTGCGGGCCGCCAAAAATGGTTTTAACATGCTGGAGACCACTCAGAGTTTTGTCACCGGTGGATGGGGTCCCAATGAAAGTTTCGGAGAACCTGGAACAGGCCAACTGGGTGACAGCCTGTCCTCCACTCACGCCAGCTTTGAAACTCCCTGTGGCGCTTACGGACATTTCAAAATCACGCGCTACCTGTTACGCGTAACCAAGGACGCGCACTTCGGCGACAGCATGGAGCGCGTTTTGTACAACACCATCCTTGGCGCCTTGCCGATTCAGGCGGACGGCATTTCTTTCTACTACGCGGACTACAACAACACCGGCAAGAAGGTTTATTACAAAGACAAGTGGCCGTGCTGCTCGGGAACATTCCCCCAACTCGCCGCCGATTATCACATCAGCACGTATTTACGCTCGAGCGATGGTGTTTACGTGAACCTGTTCACTCCATCTTCGGTGAGCTGGACCGACGACGGGAGCAAATATGGCTTGACCCAGCAAACAAAATATCCGCTCGATAACAAAATCCAGATCAACGTGGCGGGCACCAGCCCAGCGGATTACACGGTTTATTTCCGAATCCCCGCTTGGACCACATCGGACGCTGTCCTTTCCGTGAATGGCAGTCGTGTTTCCGAGCGTGTGCAGCCCGGGACCTTCGCCGCCGTTCGGCGCACCTGGAAAGATGGAGACAAAGTGGAGCTTGAACTGCCCATGCCTCTCCGCGTCGAACAGGTTGACGCCAACCATCCCCAGTATGTCGCGTTGATGCGGGGCCCGCTTGTTCTGTTTGCTGTGGCAGAATCCCAGCCCGGCTTCACCAAAGCGGAATTGCTGCGTGCAAGTCTGGCGAACAATGCGACGGGAGACTCGGTAGCCACTTCGGCGGACGGGAAGTCAATCTCGATGCGGCCCTACATGAGCATCAAGGATGAGAGCTATAGCACCTACGTTTTGCTGAAGGGCTAGGCTTAAAAAAATTGAGAGCGAGGAGTTCGGGGCTCGGAGCAGCAATTGGTTTAGGGTGGAGCAGCGCTTCAACGCTGCTGGAAGGCCGCCCTCCGGGACGGAACCAAAAAAGTAGCGCCGGCGTCCCGCCGGCTGTCCGGAGGGCGTCTCGCCCTCCGTCATTGAAAGCCTTTTCGTCGCAAAACCCTGGCGGGCGTTGCCCTCCCATCGGGCCGGACGGACGCCGGCGCTACAATACTTACCCTCAAGGTCTACTGCGGGGCCGGCGATTGAGACGCCGGCTCATCCTCCACGAGTTTGTACTGGTTTCGCTGACTCGTCTCTTTGGCAGACTCCTGGCGCAGCAGAGCGAGCCGTTTCAGCAGATCGGGAATTTCTGCATCGTTGCCCGTCTTTCGCAACGCCTGGATCAAGTGATAAATCGCGGTACGGTCCTTGGGATCGCTCAGCAACGCCCTTCTGCACTCGGCAACTGCTTCCTTATATTGTCCCTTTTGCAGATAGAGAGTTGCGAGCACTCCCCGGGCGGCTCCGAGATTCGGTTCTAAGGCGACGGCCTGCTTTGCCGAGCGCATTGCCTTTTGAAATTCTGCCGAGCCCGGGTCCGTACCCTTCTGAGCCAGAATGTCGGCTTGCAGGTACAGCAGGATGGGATCGTTCGGCTTTCGTGCCAGCGACATCTGAATTTTTGCCAGCGCGCGATCGAGGTCGTTCTCCTGCGCTGCGGCAATTCCCTGCGCCGCCGCGCTGAGCGACTGGCTGGGATCCAGTTCGTAAGCTTTCTCAAAATCCGCCTGGCCTTTTTCGTAATCCGCCAACTGGATGTAGAGAACGCCTCGGGCAAAATAAAGCGGCGCCGCCTTCGGCTGCATTGCAATGCCGTCGCTCACCACGTTGACGCCGACCTGGGCAGAATCGTGAGCGAAAGATAGATTGGCAAAATCCAGATAGAGATTCACATTTCCCGGATCGAGCAGTATGGCCTGGCGAAGCAGGCTGACTGCCTGCGGTGTGTCCTTCATAGCTTCATGTGCGTTGGCGGCCAGCTCCAATGTTTCTGCGTCCGCCGAATTGCCATTGTTCTGGAGCAAGGGCTCTAACGTAGACAGAGCATCCTGAGGTTGGTGGGCCATGAGTTGAACCGAGGCCAGGAGGAGACGTTCCTTGTGATCATCCGGATTGAGAGCCAGAGCGCGTTGGAAGACTCTGGCCGCTCGATCCGGCTGTTTGAGCCTCACCAGGCAGGTGGCATAGGCATGCAGGGCGTCGAGCTGAGAGTCAAGCAGTGTCCCGGCCTTTTCAAAATGACCGGCTGCGGTTGCACAGTTCCCACGCTGATACTCAAGCACCGCCAGCATCGCATGACTGGTCGCATCACCAGGGCTGGAGCGTAGAACCCGCTGTAGAAGCGGAATCGCCACAGGACTGCCATTCTCAAATTCAATCTGGATCGCGCCGTGCAGCGCGGGCAGGTAGTCCGGAGAAATCTTCAGGGCGTTTCGAAACGAAGCCAGAGCTTCTTTCTTCCGCCCTTGTCCCGCGTACGCCACGCCTTGCATGGCCCACAACTGGGCGTTTCCCGGGGACGCTTGCAGAGCGGGTCGAAGCAGATCAAGCGCCTTGTCAAATTCCTTGCTCTGAAGCGCCGAGGCGATTTGGCTGCCACGGCCACCCACATTCTGAGTAAAGGCGAAGCCAGTCAACAGGACCACGGCAATAATGATGAGGCAACGATTTCGGAAGGCCTGAAGTATCGTCATCGTTGCCTCACTGTCTCCGGGGCTTCCTCTCGATCCTCGCAAAAAGAGTGCCTGCAAATGTCTCGGGACGACGTTAGCACAGCGGACAACAGCCTATCGAGTCGCGTTGCACGGGCCTATCTTCCAGCAAAAAAATCCGGCCCGCTTCAAGTGAAGTGGGCCGGCTGACTAGGTCTGCTTCTTGCGGATCAGAAGGAAATCTTGCCTCCCAGTTGCCAGTACCTGGGGATGCGCGCTGCTGTCGCTCTGCCGAAATTTCCGTCCAGCAAATGGGTGTCAACGTTCGACAGGTTGGCCCGGTTGAAGAGATTGAAAACCTCAAACCGGAATTGGAAGTTCACCCGTTCGGTAATACGGGTGTTCTTGTAGAAGTTGATATCGGTTTCGGCAAAGTTTGGACCACGGAACTGTCCCGGCTTCTCGCTGCCCTCTGAACCGAAAGTTGGAGCAGTGAATTGGCCCGGGGTAACGCTTCCATTGAGAAATGCAGTGCGAGTGGTCTTCTGGTTGTAGTTGGCCGCATCAGGGTAGTCGAGCCCGATGCCGTTGATGGAACTCACCCCATCCGCGTTGTAGTCTCCACTTCCTGGAGCGTAACCCACAGCATGGTTCGCGGCTGACGGGCAAGGTGCTGCCGTAGGCGACGTATCTGCGCAGATCGGTTGGTAGGACGCATTGTTGTCCACTGTGAATGGATAACCCGACTGGAAGATGCTCGTACCGCTGATTCCCCATCCACCAGTCACGAGGCCGACCGCTCCCTTCCCTCCATTCATCCCCTTCAATTCATAGTTGAAGCTGAGCGAGAAGCGGTTTGGAGCGTCTTGCAGGGACGGCCCGTAGAACTGCTTGGGATTTAGCGGGTCTGGATACGCCTGAGCATCGTCCTGAGATTTCGAACGGGTGTAGGAAGCATCCACAAAGCCGCGCGCGAAGCGTCCTCGAACATCAAAAAATACGCCGTTGTAATTGGCGTAGCGCGTGTTATCGCTGTAGGTAATCGCACCGAAGCTGGGATTGAGCCGGGTCGGAACCTTGCTATCGTTCTGGATCAGATCGCCGGCAAAGTTGTTGATGTCGACGCCGTAGCTGACAATACCGTTGGCATTGCCGTTATCGACGATGTTGTAAGAATGGGACCCGGAATAGCCTACACTGGCTGAAAAAGTGTTCCCGAGTCTCCGCTCCACGGTGGCCGACCAAATATTCGATTTCGGAGATTTTAACAACGGGTTGATGCCACCGATCGAAAAACCAGTGCCGGGTACTCCGCCTTGGGCGTTAAGACCGCCCTGGAAGGTGGGGAAGGTAAATCCAAAGGGCGGCTTGTTGCCAGTTCCGAGAACAAAGATCGGAGCCTGTGCGGTTGCTGTTCCACCCGCAAAGAAGGTGGGCATCACCAGTCCCGGCGGGCTGCCGCGGAATTCTTCCTGAACGTTCGCCTGAGTCAGCCAGTTGTTGTAGATACCAAATCCGCCGCGCACTGCCCAATCGCCGTTCCCAGTAGGATCCCACGCAACGCCAATGCGAGGACTGAAGAGGTTGTTGACGGAGTGCAGCAAGGCGTTGTGCGTGGGCTTGGCGTAGCCGTTCGCAATTTGCTGCTGGATGGTCGAGCCGGTTCCCAGGTAGAAGTTTCCGAAGACGGTCGTGTCGCTCTTCGACCAGGGGTTACCGCTGTCGTCATAGCGCAAGCCCATGGTGAGAGTCAGATTTCTCCTGACCTTCCAGGTGTCCTGGACAAAAAGTCCAAAGGTCCTGGAAGCTGCATCCCAATTCCAAAGTTTTTGCGTACCCGTTGCGGGGTCGTACATGATTCCGCCTTCGGTCGTGGCGTCGTCTTGCGCAAGTTTTAACAGATTGTCGAAGGCGAATTTCGGCTGTGACCATGGCCCCTGGAAGGGCTCGACGTCGTCGCCGTACCAGCCTTCGTAGCCGAACTTCAGAGTATGGGCTCCTTTGACGTGCGTGAGAACGTCGCGCCAGTGATAGTTGTGCTGAATGAAATCGCCTTGCGCGAAACCTACACCATAGGCTTGCCCTGAATCCACGTTGATGCCGTTCACAGAAATGGAAGGGACTGTGTAATCCTTGGCTCCGCTACCCAGCAGCCCTTCTACGCGGCTCATGCCGACGGAGGCGTCGTTCAACGTCGTAGGAGAAAAGGTATGCGTCCAGTTCAATTGCCCTGCAATTTGCCAGGTCGGGTTTAGGGCGGAGAACTGCGGCATGGCCGAGGCCGCACCGCTGGTCAGCAGCGTTCGGAACATGCTCGCATAAACTCGATCACTCTTGAAGACCGTGTCCAGACGGGCAAAATACTGCGTGCCGTTGCGTATTTGTGTGGCGCCGAATGACCCGGAATCAATCATGGGCAGGTCGCAAGGTACCCCGTTCTGCCCCACTGTGGTGCCGCATCCGCCCGCGGCATTTCCAAAAATCTGCTGCGCGGTTTGTGAGACGCTCACGCCGGACACATTGGCAGGCAGGTACGTCGCAAGCAAATTCGTTCCCACCGTGTTCGGGTACGCGGTTTGTGCAAACGCCGTAAACTGAGGATCTGCGAAGGTCACTGATCCATTCGTGCTCTGCGAAGAGCGCAGAGGCTCGACCGCGAAGTATCCGAACAGATGGTGGTTACCGGGAATGACCGGACCTCCGAAAGAGAAGCCCAGGTTGTTGGAATGGAACGGCAGGTAGGGGCCAGAGAAGTACTGCCTCGCGTACATTCCCTGGTAATTGAAATAGTCCGATACGGAGCCGTGGTATTTGTCGGTGCCAGATCTGGTTGTAAAAATGGTCTGCAGTCCAGCGGCTCGGCTGTACTCGCTCGAAAAGGTGTTGACCTGAACACTGGTTTCCTGAACAGCGTCAGGCTGGGGAGTTAGATTCAACACGCCCTGGCGAATTCCGCTGGTCACGTCGAGACCATCGACCACGTACTGATTATTGTTCTGGCCCTGACCGTTCGCGCTGGCATCCACCTGCTCTTCGGTGGAGAAATTGTCGACACCCGATCCCGGGCTGCCTGTCGCACTGGTTCCCAATCCGGAGACTCCGGGAGCGAGCGTCACCAGCGTGACCAGATTGCGGCCGACCACCGGCAACTGCGCCACCGCCTGATTCTCGAGCGTTAACTGAGTTCGGCTGTCCGACGTGTCCACCACGGGAGCCTCCGCGGTAACATTCACGGCTTCCGAGATGGACCCGACCTTGAGTGTGACCGGCACGTTCAAAGTCTGCTCGGTCAACAAAGTCACATCGACTTGGGACTTGACGAATCCTGATGACTCGGCGGTAACACTGTAGGAGCCCGGCGCCAGGCTACTGAATCGATAGTTTCCGGAACTATCGGCGGTTGTCGTTGTGGTAACGTGCGTCGCAGTGTTCACCAGGTCGACTTTGGCGCTGGCTACGCCCGCCCCGCTGGGGTCCTGAACGACTCCCTGAATGTTGGCGGTGAATTGTGCGACAGCGACAGGGCTGAGAACCAGCAGGGTGACCACGATGAAACCGATGCAGAAGGCGACTTGCGACTTGGATGCCATGACTTTCTCCACGACTACGAGGTCTCATTCGAGTAAACGTTTACTCTCTCGGTAAACGTTTACCCATCTAATGGGAAAACCTTATATCTTCAAGCGCAAGACACTGTCAAGAAATTTTTGCTCCCAATCGGTTTTCGGTCCGCCCCCAACTTGACTTCGACCGTGATCCAGCGCGCTTGGCACCGGTTAACTACATCAGCCTGCAAACAATGATTCCGGCAGAGACACCGGAGATATGCTTCGAACCCACGCCTTGATTCCCTGTTAGCACCACGCCGAATTTTTTCCCTCTGAGACATCGATGTCTCGATACCGGGAAGCGCATATCCGTTGCGTTCATTCGCTTACCGGGTATACTCTCGGCCCGACCTTACGGGAGGCCAAACGCAAACATGGAAACAACCAAGCGAGTCTGGGTTGCGGCCACCCTCGACACCAAGAGCGACGAAGCTTTCTATGTATCCAAGCTGCTGGAGGCCGCCGGAGTGTCCGTAGCGCTGGCGGATCTTTCCACTTCGGGCAGTTCGTTCATTGCCACATCACGAATACATTTTTCGGCAGAAGACATCGCGGCGTATCACCCGCAATCTCCTGCCGCGGTATTCACTGGCGACCGGGGAACCGCAATCGCAGCAATGAGCGAGGCGTTTGAGCGTTTCGTCAAGAGTCGCAATGACATCGGCGGCATGCTCGGCCTGGGCGGTTCCGGAGGCACAGCGATGATCACTCGTGCCATGCGAGCTCTGCCCACCGGTGTGCCGAAACTGATGGTTTCGACGATGGCTTCAGGCAATGTTTCCGCCTATGTGGGCGCCTGTGATATCACGATGGCTTATTCCGTGACTGACATGACAGGCCTGAACCGGATCTCCCGTCGCGTGCTGGGCAACGCAGCATCCGCAATCGCGGGCATGATGATGCATTCTGTTCCGGAGGCGAGTGAGGAGCGCTCCGCCGTCGGGCTCACCATGTTCGGAGTAACTACGCCCTGCGTTCAACAAATTTCCCGGCTGCTCGGTGATCTATTCGACTGCATCGTCTTTCACGCTACCGGCGCCGGCGGGCAGTCCATGGAAAAGCTTCTCGAAGATGGCAATCTCGGCGGAGTGCTCGACATCACCACCACCGAAGTGTGCGATCACTTGTTCGGAGGTGTGCTAGCCTGCACCGGCGACCGCTTTGGTGCTGTGGCTCGCACCCAGGCGCCGTATGTCGGATCTTGTGGCGCACTCGACATGGTGAACTTCGGCACGCCAGAGTCCGTACCCGAGCGCTATCGGGGACGAAAGTTTTACCAGCACAACCCGCAGATCACGCTGATGCGGACTACGGTCGAGGAAAATGTCCGGCAGGCCCGGTGGATCGCCGAGCGCCTTAATCGATGTGATGGAGAAATCAGGTTTCTGTTGCCCACAGGCGGCGTATCGGCGTTGGATGCGCCGGGACAACCCTTCTGGGACCCAGCCGCGGATGCAGCGTTGTTCGAGACCCTGACCGCAGAGTTGAAACAGACGAGCCGGCGGAAACTACGGCAGGTTCCGTATCACGTTAACGATCCCCAGTTCGCGCAGGTCGCGGTCGAAGAATTCCTGGCGATTGCCGAGACAAAGACAGACTTAAGGAAATAGTGCATGCCACACTTTGCGCGTGAAGAACTGCTGGCGAAGTATCGAGAAATGATTCGACGGCGCCAGCCCATTATCGGTGGCGGTGCCGGCACAGGGTTGTCGGCCAAGTGTGAAGAAGCTGGCGGCATCGACCTGATTGTGATCTATAACTCTGGCCGCTACCGCATGGCGGGCCGGGGTTCCCTCTCCGGACTGCTGGCCTACGGCAACGCCAACAACATCGTGATGGAGATGGCGAGGGAAGTTTTACCGGTCGTCAAGAAAACGCCCGTGCTCGCGGGAGTAAATGGCACCGACCCTTTTTGCCAGTTCGACAACTTTCTCGACAATGTTGCTGCGATCGGATTTTCCGGGGTGCAAAACTTTCCCACCGTCGGATTGATCGACGGAGTCTTCCGGCAGAATCTGGAAGAAACCGGGATGAGCTACGCACTCGAGGTTGAGATGATCCGACTGGCTCACGAAAAAGATCTCCTGACAACACCCTATGTTTTCGATCCGTCGCAAGCCGTAACCATGGCGAAAGCCGGCGCGGACATTCTTGTCGCTCACATGGGCCTGACTACCGGCGGCACGATCGGCGCAGAAACCGCGCTGGGGCTGGACCTTTGCGCCGGCCGGATCGACGCCATCGCCGAGGCCGCGCTCGACGTACGTTCCGATATCATCGTGCTTTGTCACGGAGGCCCCATCGCTGAGCCTGCCGACGCCGCACTCGTGCTCAGCAAGACTCGCCATTGCCATGGCTTCTACGGCGCAAGCTCCATGGAGCGTCTCCCCACCGAAAAGGCCATCACAGAACAAACGTTAGATTTCAAGCGAATCAGTTTCCAGCATCTGGACTAACATCGGAGGAAAATGTCGAACACGGTTTACATAAGCGCGGTGATCGATGCCCCTGTTGAAGGCGTATGGAAGATCATGCGTGACTACAACGGTATGCCTTCGTATCATCCCGGAATCAAACACAGCCTGATCGAAGCTGGCCGGCCAAGCGATCAGGTCGGCTGCGTGCGCCGTCTCACGCTGGCTGAAGGTTTTGTGCGGGAAGTTCTGCTCTGCATGGACGACCTGAATCACATCTTCACGTACGAAATAATCGAAGGCACTCTGCCGGTTCGTGGCTACGTAGCGGGCGTACGGCTGCATCACGTTACCCAGGGCAACCGCACTTTCGCGGAGTGGTGGGCCGATTTCGCAGTAGTGGGAGCCGACCGCGACGCCGTCGTTGCGGAGATCGGAAACAACGTTTTCGCTGCGGGCTTTGACGCGGTCGCGGCGAAACTGACTGGAAAGTAGTCCTAGTGCGATTCAGCAACAAGCGATATTTTGGTCATCGTGCACGAAGAGTCTAAGAGAATGCCGGCGTCATTTGCTGGCAACAAGGTAGGCAGTCAACTACATTGACGGAGAAATATATGGCTCACCAAAAAGACATTTCGCGGAGGCAGTTCGTCGCTTCGACAGCTTCGACCTTTGCGCTTGCCTCTTTGCCCGCACATCGAGTCTTTGCTGGAATTACCGAAGCAGGCGCGGCCAACAGCGCACTGCAACTGGCGGCCTCATCCCCGAAAGAAAGCCCTAACTGGAAAGACCCTGACTGGAAAAATCAGGGAATCGAAAATCTAAGCAAGTCACCGCACGCGAAGCTGCGGGATATTCCAGTACATGCCGTGACCATCCAGAGCGGTTTTTGGTCGCAACGGCGCGAGATCAATGTGACCAAGAGCATTCCTACCATGCACGACCTTCTGGAAGCCAATGGGCGCATGAATAATTTTCGCCGGTTGACGGGCAAAAGTCAGGCCGCGCAAAACGGACCAGTATTTTCCGACTCAGATGTTTACAAGTGGACTGAAGCAGTGGGATTCGTCCTTCAATCAGGCGACAATCCAGAACTCCGGACCATGACGCAGAAAATGATTGCCGAGGTAGTTGCCATCCAGGAACCCAGCGGCTACTTGAATACCTACTATCAGGACGACCACAAGTCCCTACGAATGCAAACCCAGACTCAGACCACTGGCCACGAGCTCTACAACATTGGGCACATGCTGCAAGGGGCGATCGCGTATTACCGCGCCACCGGCGACCACACACTGCTCGATGCCGGAATCCGTTTCGTCAATGACTTTCTGATGGCCAGTTACGGACCCGCCCCGAAACAGCCGATCGTTTCCGGGCATCCCGAGATCGAACTGGCGATAATCGAGCTGTACCGTATCACCGGTGACAAACGACAACTGGATTTGGCAGGATACATTCTCGGCGGTGACGAACGCCTGCACTTGCCGGAACGGCGAACCATTTACATGTACAGCGGAACTCCGTTTACCGCACGCACGAAACTGGAAGGCCATGCAGTCCGGGCTATGTACGCGTGTTGCGGCGCCACCGATTACTACATGGAAACTGGTGATCCGGCCTATTGGAAAACTCTGAACACACTCTGGAATGACATGACCACGACCAAGATGTATGTGACTGGTGGAGTCGGCTCGCGGTCAGACGGCGAAGCTTTCGGAAATGCCTACGAGCTGCCGAATGATCGTGCTTACGGAGAAAGCTGCGCGGCCATCGGCAACATGATGTGGAACTGGCGCATGCTGGCGGCCAGTGGAGATGCGAAGTTCACCGATGTGATCGAGCGCGCGCTCTACAACGGGATCAATTCCGGAATGTCGCTCGACGGTACGCTCTACTGCTATCGCAATCCGCTGGCGTTCGATCCTTCCACGGGAGAGAAAATCCGCAACCCCTGGTACGACGTGACCTGCTGTCCCCCGAACCTGGAGCGCACATTTGCTTCTTTGCCGGGATATTTCTACAGCACCAGCAGCGACGGAATTTACGTGCACCTCTACGACAACTCCGAGCTGAATTGGCATCTGGAAAACGGAGTCGGTCTGAGGGTCACACAAAAAACCAATTATCCCTGGGATGGCGCAGTGGAAATTACTGTGACGCCGGCCCAACCATCGAATTTCACCTTCTACCTGCGCATTCCCGGATGGGCGGATAGTGCGCAGGTTGCCGTCAACGGCAAAGCGGTCGCAGGAGCGAAACCCGGGGAGTACTTGCCTGTTCAGCGCCAGTGGTCGCCGGGCGACGTGATCCGCCTGCACATGGAGATGCCGGTTCAAGTGTTGGAAGCGAATCCTCGGGTCGCAGACGACGCAGGGCGAGTTGCAGTACAGCGTGGTCCGTTGGTTTATTGCATGGAAGAACTCGACCAGCCCGCGGGAGTGGCGATGAACGACCTGGCTGTAGATCTAGGACAAAAGCCACAGACTGAATTTCAGAATGAAATGAAACGAGACTTGCTCGGAGGCGTAGTCGTGCTTCGTCACTCGGGAGTGGCCTATGATCGAGC
>Ga0157374_10002962_pt1 | contig 14218 bp, 11 predicted proteins | sample M25metaG_FD_115308 | JGI IMG/M metagenome (GOLD analysis project Ga0157374, IMG submission 115308) | Miscanthus rhizosphere microbial communities from Kellogg Biological Station, Michigan, USA - M2-5 metaG | ecosystem: Host-associated > Plants > Roots > Rhizosphere > Soil | place: USA: Michigan...
AAGATAAGCAGCATGAAGTCGTTTTGCATATCGCAGCAAAAGCAGACGTTGAGGGGTGCGAGAAAGAAAAAGATCTAGGAGTTGAAAGCGGCGCATATAAAATAAATGTTGATGGTACCAAAAATGTTGCAGATGCCTGTAAAGCAACACGTAAAAAATTATTGTATATTTCTACAGATTATGTTTTTGACGGAAAGAAAGAGCCTCCGTATAAATATAAAGAAGACGACAAGCCGGATCCCGTAAATTGGTACGCAATGACAAAATACAAAGGGGAAATCGTCGTGCAGGACTCAGGAGTTCCGTTTGCAATATTGCGGATAGGCTATCCCTACCGGGCGGATCCATTTGAACTCAAAAATGATTTTGTCCACGCACTCATGAATCGGCTTGCTAGCGGTCAGCCACTCACTGCAGTGACAGATCATTATATGACGCCAACCTACATCGATGATATTGCTTCTGCAATTGATACTGTGATCAGTAAAGATGCGACGGGGATATATCACGTGGTCGGAAGTCAGAGTTTGACGCCTTATGACGCGATTCAAATGATTGCTGATAAATTTCATTATGACAAAAAATTAATTGGTACAACGACACGGGAAGCATTTTATAAAGGAAAAGCGCCAAGGGCCTTTAATCTTTCGATAAACAATGATAGAATAACTGAATTAGGTGTTACGATGAGAACGTTTGAAGAAGGTTTGAAAAAAGTTTTTAAATAATATGACTATTACTTTTGTAGGACATGGTTACGTTGGTTTGGTAAGTGCGGCGGTTTTTGCTGATTTAGGTAATACCGTCTGGGTCATCGGCCATACTCCCGACAAAGTTAACAACCTCAAAAAAGGCATCATCCCGATCTATGAACCAGGGCTTGATGAACTGGTGAAAAGAAATGTAAAGGCAAAAAGATTATTGTTCACCATGGATTATGAGCCTGCAATTCCCAAATCAGATGTTGTTTTTATCGCAGTTGGCACACCACCCAAAGCAAATGGTGAAGCGGATCTGACTGTTGTTTACGAAGTCGCCGAGAAAGTTGGAAAAGCACTGGATGGATATACCGTTGTGAATGTAAAGAGTACTGTTCCAGTCGGAACAAATCGCAAAGTGCAAAAGTTGATTGATAATGTTAAATCTAAAGATGCGAAGTTTGATATCGCATCAGTACCAGAATTTTTGCGCGAAGGTCAGGCGATCTCGGACACAATGCATCCTGATCGTATCGTTATCGGCACCGAAGAAAAACGAGCTGAAGAGCTGCTTGTTACGTTGCATGGTCCGTTGATGACAACGTCGATAGGCGAGACACGGGAAGATGGATTATTCCTTTGCAATATCGAAACAGCCGAGATGGTGAAATACGCCTCAAACGCTTTTCTCGCGACCAAAATTTCTTTTGCCAACGCAATAGCTCAGCTTTCAGAGGTTACCGGAGCAGATGGTGTCGAAGTACTTCGGGCGGCAGGTTTGGACAAGAGAATCGGCAACGCATTTCTTAATCCGGGTGCAGGATATGGCGGAAGCTGCTTTCCTAAAGATGTAAAAGCACTCTTATCGATTGCTAAAAATTATGGCTATGATTTTTCGATTTTAGGAGCAGTTGAGCAGGTCAATGCAGATGCAATAATGGGAATAGTTGTCAAGACACGCTCGTTCCTCAAAGACAACCTAAAAGGTAAGACGATTGGTGTTTTGGGGCTATCTTTCAAACCCGACACAGATGACATGCGAGATGCTCCTTCGATTAAGATTATCAACTCGCTTCTGGATGAGGGTGCCAAAGTTAAGACATTTGATCCGATTGCAGTAGAGAACGCAAAACGTTTGCTTAAGGGGAAAAAAGGCGTTGAGTTTGTAGAAGATTCATATGAAGCAGCAAAAGATGCTGACGTTCTTATCGTTGTTACCGAATGGAACGAGTTTAAAGAATTGGATCTGGAAAAAGTGAAGAAGCTTATGAAGACACCAAATTTGATCGACGGCCGTAATATTTATACCCCTAAGAAGGCAACTGCCATTGGATTTAATTACATTGGAGTTGGAAGAAAATGAGAACGAGTTAACTAGTTAACGCGTTAACTCGTTAACGGATTCTATGAAGAAAATATTAATAACCGGAGTCACCGGTTTTGTTGGCAAACATCTGGCTACACATCTCCTCTCAGAAAAGTCATATGAGATTATCGGAACTTACCGCTCGGATTCGAGTTTGGAAGCCCTCGTTGATATCAAAGATGAAATTCAGCTTAAAAAAGTAGATTTGAACGACCGTGATGCTGTTGCATCATTGGTGCTTGATAGCAAACCTGACGTTATTTTTCATCTGGCTGCACAAGCATCTCCGGCAAAAAGTTTTTCAATTCCAGTCGAAACCTTAACAAATAATATTGTCTCAGAATTTTCTCTTTTGGATACCTTACGGGAACATGAGCTAAAGGAGATACGGGTAATAGTTATCTCTTCCGCTGAAATTTATGGCATCATTACACCACACGATCTACCTGTGGACGAAGATACGCCTCTTCGGCCTGCAACTCCCTATGCGGTCTCCAAGCTAGCACAGGATTTTTTGAGTTATCAGCATTTTCTTGCTTATAAATTAGATATTGTGCGACTGCGTCCTTATAATCACATAGGTCCAGGACAAAAAGAAGGATATGTTGTAACAGATTTTGCTAAGCAAATAGCTGAGATAGAAAGAGGCAAAAAAGATGACGAAATTTCCGTTGGGAATTTGGAGGCAAAACGCGACTTTACCGATGTTCGCGATATGGTAAAAGCCTATGCTCTGGCCATGGAAAAAGGGAAAGCCGGTGAAGTCTACAACATAGGCTGCGGAAAATCTCAAAAAATTGAGGATATTTTGCACAAGCTTTTGTCGTTTTCATCAAAGAAAATCACTGTCACTGTAGACCAGTCACGGTTTCGACCTATTGATGTGCCTGAGATCAGATGTGACGTTTCAAAGTTTCACGAACTGACAGGATGGGAGCCAACAATTCCTTTCGAAAAGACTCTTGAAGACATACTAGACTTTTGGCGAAAGACAGTTTAGAATAGGAAAATATGAAGAGTGCGTTGATAACAGGAATAACAGGACAAGATGGATCTTACCTCGCAGAATTTCTCCTCAAAAAAGGCTACAAAGTATACGGCACCGTTCGAAGATTGAGCACACCCAACATGGAAAATATCCGCCATATCCAGGATGATATTGAACTTCTGTCGGCTGATCTTCTTGATCAAACATCTCTTTCCGAAGCAATCGTGGCTGCAAAGCCTCAAGAACTCTATAATCTCGCTGCACAATCTTTTGTTAAGGCATCTTTTGATCAACCGGTTTTAACAGGCGAATTTACCGCACTCGGAGTGACTCGTGTTCTTGAAGCAATCAGAAATGTTAATCCCAAAATAAAATATTATCAAGCTTCAAGCTCGGAAATGTTTGGAAAAGTTGTTGAAACTCCACAAAAGGAAACCACCCGGTTCCATCCACGCAGTCCCTATGGCGTTGCAAAAGTTTATGGCCACTACATTACCTTAAATTACCGCGAAAGTTATGATATGTTTGCCTGCAATGGTATTTTGTTCAATCATGAATCTCCCAGGCGGGGCATCGAGTTTGTAACGAGAAAAATTTCTCATGCGGTTGCACGGATTAAGCTGGGCAAACAAAAGAAATTGATTCTTGGCAATATGGATGCAAAACGAGATTGGGGATTTGCTGGTGATTATGTGGAAGCGATGTGGCTGATGCTGCAGCATGACAAACCAAATGATTACGTTGTCGCAACAGGAGAGACGCATTCGGTTCGTGAGTTTGTTGAATTAGCCTTCGCTGAAGTAGGAATTAAAGACTGGCAAAAATATGTCGAAGCAGATAATCCCAAACATCTTCGTCCAGCTGAAGTCGATTATTTGATCGGAGATTCATCCAAAGCAGCTAAGGATCTTGGCTGGAAACCCAAGACAAGCTTCAAAGAGTTAGTATCAATGATGGTACTTGCTGACCTCAAACGGGAACAGGATAACTAATCTTCACTCTTCCAATCATGCCTGATCTTTAGTATTATACGAATATGGCAAAAGTAATTGTGACCGGAGGCGCGGGCTTTATTGGATCTCATCTTTGTGAGGTGCTTTTGAAAATGGATCATGAAGTAGTGTGCGTTGATAATTTATTAACAGGCTCTGAAGAAAATATTGCGCATCTTAAAGAAAATTCCCGTTTCAAGTTCATCAATCACAATGTGATTAATCCGCTTCCAACAGATTTGTCTGCGGATTTTGTTTTTCATCTCGCTTCACCTGCCTCACCCAATCATCATAGTAAAATCAGTTACCACAATCTGCCTATGGAAACGATGATGGTAAACACAAATGGAACACTCCATCTTTTGGAATTCGCACAAGCAAATCATGCACGGTTTCTGTTTACATCAACATCTGAGGTATACGGTGACCCTTTGGAACATCCACAGAAAGAATCTTATCGGGGGAATGTCTCAACAATTGGTCCTCGAGCCGTTTATGATGAAGCTAAAAGGTTTGGCGAGACCTTAGTTTCCTACTTCTGGCGCGAGAAAGGACTGGATGCTCGTCTTGTCAGAATTTTTAATACCTATGGTCCTCGGATGAGTAAAGAAGACATGCGTATGATCAGCATTTTTATTAATCAAGCGCTGCAGAATAAGCCAATTACCATTTTGGGCGATGGGAAACAGACGAGGTCTCTTTGTTATGTCTCAGACACGGTGGATGGTTTGGTAAGAATGATGTTTCATGAAAATACGATCGGAGAAGTCGTCAATATTGGTTCATCCGAAGAGCACACAGTGCTGGAATATGCAGAAATGGTGAAAAAACTTACTGATAGTTCCAGCGAGATCGAATTTAGTGAGCAGCTGCCTGAAGATGATCCATTGAGAAGACGAGCTGATATTAGTAAAGCCAAAGAGTTGATTGGATGGGAACCAAACGTAACACTTGAAGATGGTTTGAGAAAGATGATTGAGTATTGTAAAGGTCAATAATTTCAGAAAACTCAGAAAACTCAGTTTGCCAGAATATCAGACTATCTGATAATCTGAATATCAGAAACTCTGGTTTTCCGAGTATTCTGAGTATTCCGGAATTATGAAAATTGTAATTATTATCCCCACGTATAATGAGCGGCCTAACGTTGAAAAAATGATTCCGCTTTTGGAAGAAGAGATTTTTCCGAAAATTAAAAACCATCATTTGTTTATTCTTATTGTCGATGATAAGTCACCTGATGGTACAGCTGATCTTGTTGGTGAATTTACGAAAAAATGGAATAATATCGAACTCTTAACTGGCGAAAAAAATGGCCTTGGGGCCGCATATGTCCGTGGTATGAAGTACGCAATGGACAAAATGGATGCACACGCTGTTATGGAATTTGACTCGGATTTTCAGCATAACCCGCATGACATCCCACGATTAATTCACGCGATGGATGAAGGTGCAGATTATGTCATAGGCAGCAGATATATCCCTGGTGGCTCGATTCCGAAGGGCTGGGGAGTGAACAGGAAATTCTTAAGTGTTTTCGGAAGCCTTTTTATCCGCATTGTGTGGCTAAATTTTGCCATTCATGATATGACATCAGGATTCAAACTTACCAAAACAACTTTTCTGAAAAAAGTTGATCTTGATCATTTGCTTTCAAAAAATTTTGCTTACAAGGTAGAAATTCTTCACGATATCGTGAAGGAGAAGGCCAAAGTTTCGGAAGTACCGATTGTCTTTAATGAGCGAGAAGAGGGGAAAAGTAAAATCAATGTTTCTGATCAATTTGAATCATTTTATGTGGTAATTCGCCTGGCCATGAGAGATCGTAAGCGCTTTATTAAGTTTCTTTTTGTCGGAGGAACAGGGTTTATTTTGCAGTTTCTAACAGTATATGTGGCCATTTTTATTGGAATGCAACAATCTATAGCGGCAATGATTGGTGGAGAAATAGCAATCCTCTGGAATTTTACTGCTAATAATAAATGGACTTTTAGTGACACCAAACATATCAAAGAACAGGGAAGCTTTCTCAGACGCTTAATTAAGTTCAATGTCGCCTCACTTGCATCAATTGCTATTCAGGGACTTGTTGTCCACTTGGCTGTCCAAGTATTTGGAGAGCAAATTACGCTTTTTGGTCACGCGTTCTACACATCGTTTATCGTTCTTATTCCAACAATCCTTTTCCTTGTTATTCCAATAAATTATGTTATTTATAATAGATTTATTTGGAAGACACACCACCTTAAAAAAAATGACTAAGTTCTAATTTCTAATGTCTAATAATATGTAAAATTCTAAAATTTGGAACTTTATCATAGGGATTTTTATTAGAAATTATAAATTAGATATTAGAAATTTAGCTATGAAAAAATGGTTTAATACTTGGTCTATTTTACTTGTCCTTATCCTCCTTCTTGCTGCTTTCATGCGGCTTTCTAAGATCGCAGATTATATGACATTTCTTGGAGATGAGGGGCGTGATGTACTTGTTGCATTGGGTATTCTTCAGGGACATTTTACTCTTCTTGGTCCACGAGCTAGCGCTGGAGATTTTTTTACCGGACCTATTTATTACTATCTGATGGCGCCCTTCCTTTGGCTTTTTCAACTGAATCCTGTTGGGCCTGCTGTGATGGTGGCGTTGTTTGGTATAGCAACAGTATGGCTTATTTATCATGTCGGTAAGGAGTTTTTTAACAAAAAAACTGGACTTATCGCAGCGGCACTCTATTCCGTTTCGCCCCTCGTAATTACTTACTCGCATTCTTCATGGAATCCTAATGTCGTGCCTTTTTTCTCTTTGTTGACACTCTATCTTCTTTATAAGGCTGTTACTACAGCAAGATCATGGAAGTATTATTTACTTGTCGGATTCTTCCTGGGAATTTGTATTCAGCTTCATTACATATCAGTTTTCTTGGCCGTCATCGTTGCTGTTTCATTATTTATTATGCAATGGTTTCTTAACAACCAAATTCCGATAGTTCCGCTTATCACATATTATCTTGAAATATTTGCCGGTTTTCTCATCGGCTATTCTCCCTTTCTCGCTTTTGAAGCCCGGCATGGATTTCCAAATACCAGAACAATTTTTAAATTCATTACAACGGACACGACGCAGGCAAGCTACACAACCTATCATGCGTTTTATCAGCCGATTGCCGATGTGTTTTTTAGATTATTCGCTCGGCTTATTTTTGTTTTTCCCTCGCCTGATCAATATCAATTTCATCCACTGTTACAGTTACAGATATACGGATTGGTGATTATCCTCATTGCAATTGCGTCTGTTGCTGCCTTGTTTCTCAATAAAAATAAATTTGTTGTCATTTTGTTTACCGCCTGGTTTATCTTGGGAGTTTTATTATTCGGACTCTATAAAAAACCAATTTATGATTATTATCTTGTTTTTATTTTCCCGCTGCCGTTTTTTCTCATCGCCAATCTGATAAGCAAAGTATCAGAGCTTAAGAAGAATACGCTTAATTATGGTATTGCGGTGGGTGCAGTATTATTCATAGCAATTTTTGGCTACAATTTATACTATCAGCCATTTCAATATACACCCAATAAGCAAAAGGCTCAGACAGAGGAAATTGCTAAATTTGTTATTCAAAAAACCGATAACAGACCTTTCAATTTCGCAATGTTATCTGCCGGACATGGCAATTCCGATTTCGCTTACGTTTATTATCTGACTATTTTAGGACACGCTCCGATTACCATCCAAAATTCTGTCGTTGATCCTCAAAGGACAACTGTTACTGACCAGTTGCTTGTGGTTTGCGAAGACAGAAATTGTAAACCTCTTGGTGATCCTCTCTGGGAAGTTGCGGGTTTTGGTGAGGCTGCAATATGGAAAAGCTGGCCTATTTCGGTAGTAGACGTTTATAAACTTGTCCACGTTCAGACTCATGCTGTAGGTAAATAGTTTTATTGGGTAAATTGGAACGAGTTAATTATCTTCTGGTACAGATCACTGTTGTAATTTGCTACATCATTTGTGACGGAAATAAATGCTATGTCATACACGAGACTTCCTTTGTGAATAAGATAATGCGTTTCAAATTGTGAATAGGGCGTTTGCTGTTTAACAACTGTGTAATTGACTGTGTCGTATCCTTGAATAGTTGTATTTGTAATTTTTGTTGTAATATTATTTGTCGAATCGCTTCCTGCTAGACCAGGACTCGCCTCAAATAATCCAGAGAAAGCGTTAGCATTATAAGAGGAAACAGTAACCGTCATCCATGTACCCCCGGAGATGGTACCTGTATAGTTATTATAAAAAGTTGTTGCCGTCTTGTTCCATTCATAAACAGTCCAGGACTTTGGATAGTGTATTATGTATCCGTAAGTTGTGTTGGTGTATGGTTTTGTTTCCTGGGTTGTAAGTAAATTATTTTCTTGTTGTTGCACAAAAGTGATGAATGGTTTGTATTCTTTTATGAAAAATACAGCAAGTAACGTATAGTTAATAAAGCCAAAAACTACTAGTACGATAATAGACAGAGGTAGTTTTTGTGGGTCTGGAATAACTTCTTGTGCTGGTGGTAATCGAAATTTTTTCCAAAGCAAGAATGCAAAAAAAATAATAACAATACAAGCAATATATATACCAATGGCCACACCCAGATATAGGTATGCGACTGCCATTTTCCAGATTAAAAATGCTGAAAGAATGTAAAGTAGAAGATAATAGAAAAAATAATAACCGAAAAAAGTGCTGACAGTATTTCTACTTCGCCTAAAAGCCTCTTTAAATGATAGATTCTCGAGAAGAACCGTAAAATAAGTTTGATACAGTACTATTGAGAAAAAGAAAATGCACACAACAATAAAAAAACCGATTGCAAGAACAACAAACCAGTAAATAAAAGAATCACTCCACGAAATATGAATGAAGTCAAAAATAAAGCTAAGAAAAAGTGCAATAAGTATAAAGCTAAGGGCTGATTCCTGAACTCCAAAGAATTGAATGAGAGACGGAAAAGTAAATACGCTAAAACGTGGTATAAGGATCTGGAAACTATGCCAAAGAGAGATTCGTTCGCCTGTTTCCCTGTGTCTGATGAAATCAAAAAGCGCTGAAACACAATAAATATTGAGAAGGAGTATAGGAATTAAGGCTACGAAAAATGCTACTATAGCGGTTTGAAATAAGTTCAATAAAAGAATAGTCAGTGGAAATGTGAAGGCAAAAACAATAAATATTTCTGCGTAGCAGGTGACAACAATCACTAGGATTTCCCCGAAGAATGAAACAAGAATTTTGATGAAAGGAATTGCTGTTAGTATTTGCCAAATGGTTTTTGCAATCGCGACAAGGGCAAAAAAAAGATTTGATTTCGCTGCCTTGTTATATTCTTTCTCCCACGTTTGTTTGACAAAAGTTGTTACTAGTCCGACATAATATCTGATGTCTCCAATAAATTTGCCCGTACGAATTCGATAATCAAAATAATCAACACACGCATTAAGGAACCCGTCGGTTTTTTTGAATACATTCATCTATCTATTGTTTCATATTTGAGATATGTAGGTAAATAACTTTGAGCTTTTAGAAAATTAGCGTTTAGCGTTTAGTTAAAGTAGTAATCTATGTAGTGAATATAAGAAACCAAGAAAACCCCGCGGAAGCAGGGTTTTCTTCCCCCCGCTAAGCGGGGGCTGTGTTCCTTGAAACGAATGTCTCAAGGAGAGTACAAAATTTTATTTTGAACCAATCTTGTACATACCTGTACCACAAACTGGGCACTTAGCTTTAAGAGCTGGTTTGCCGTTCTTCATGGTAACTTGTTCTGGATTGTCGACGTCTCTTTTTGCGCGACATTTTACACAATACATTGATGCCATTTTAATGCTCACCTCCCTTCGTTTTTACGAGGTATCACGAGAATCACGTGTACCACGTGTATCACGAGCTAAAAATTAAAAGCTCGTGGTACCCGTGCTACTCATGGTACCCGTGGTACTTTTTTAATGAACAATAAATAACTTTATTACCAGCTCTGCAAAAACAATCGCGACAGTTAGAAGAGCTGTCCGCATTAAATCATTACTCAAGTATGCATATTCATCTGTTGAGATGCTGATTGTTGTGGCTTTTTTTTGAGGTGTCTTTGCAGGTTGTTCTTGTGTCGCCGAGAGTGAAAATGTCATTGCCGGGGTAACGGACTCCTGCTTCTGTTCTGTCTCAGTTTTCGGCGATGCTACTACTGACGAAGTCGATTAATGGACGGTCTGTCTCTTCTGATCATGTAGTAATTTCTCTTTACGTGTTTTTCTCTTTTTAGGCATGAATGAGCCTAGGTTACACTATTGACATCGTGCCTGTCAAGAGGTTAATATGAATTAACCAAAAAGTTTAAGGCTGAAAGCGTAGAGTTTTAGTCAAAAAAGGCTGCAATGATAATCTATTTATTAATTCTCATTATTTTCGTCTGGCTCGTAGGACTTTCCTATTACTGGTACCGATTAAAGAAAAATTACCTCCAACTAACAAATGGCGGATCCAAAAAAACCTTGGATGAAGTGTTAGGAAATCTTGTGCAAACCCAGCAAAAATCAAAAGATGATATTGCAAAGTTAATGGCGCAGTATGCTAAAATAGAAAAAGACGAGAAGTATCATATCCAAAAAATCGGCCTTCTGCGATTTAATCCATTTAAAGATACAGGAGGCGATCAAAGCTTTATTTTGGCTCTTGTTGATGCATACGATACGGGAATTATTATTACAGCCTTATATTCACGTTCAGGAACGCGGTGGTATACAAAGAAAGTAGTAAAAGGGAAAAGTTCTGAACATGAATTGTCAGACGAAGAAAAAAAAGCTCTTAGTATGGCTGCCGGATTAAAATAAAATGAATAAATCTGTCCTAGTTCTGCTCTCAATTATTGTGTTTCTCCTTTGTGCTGGAGGTTCTTTTTATTATTTCTCCAAACAATCAGGTTTAAATTCAGAACAGCAGGCAGCCAATCAAAATCCAGAATCACTTGGCAAAGTTAATAATGATTATAAAGCTCTAACTTTTGATCCGAACGCTCCAAAGACAGAAGCATGCCCTCTGACTGGAGTGAAATATGGTAACGACCAGAAAACATGGTGGCAGACCCATGAGCCTCTTGTAGTAATGATTGAGAACAGTCAGCCAGCTCGACCACAGTCTGGTATTAACGCAGCAGATGTTACGTATGAAGCAGTGGCAGAAGGTGGCATCACGCGTACAATGAATGTCTTTTATTGTCAGGATGCTGGCATTGTGGGGCCTGTACGTTCCGCCAGGACCTATTTCCTTGATTGGGCTTCTGAATATGGTGGATATCCGCTCTATGCCCATGTAGGGGGCGCAAACACTCCCGGTCCTGCAAATGCTCTTGGACAAATCGATGATTATGGTTGGGGAAATTACAACGATCTCAATCAATTTGCGATAGGTTTTCCAGTCTATTATCGCGACGAAACTCGTCTTGGGCATGAAGCTGCGACAGAACATACGATGTATTCTGTTACAACAAAATTATGGGCAGTTGGTAAGTCTCGTGGTATAACAAATAGTGCAAAAGGCATGTCGTGGAATGCTAATTTTGTTCCGTACAAATTTGCAGATGCGCCTACCGCAGGTTCTGGAAGTCAGGTCATTTCCATTCCCTGGTCTGGACCTGATTATGCTGTCACCTGGACGTACAATCCAAAAGACAATTTATATTACCGTAATAACGGAGGAGAAAAACATATTGACCGCAATACCCATAAACAACTGTCAGCAACAAATGTTATCGTGCTGTTCCAGACAGAGCAGAATGCTGATGATGGGTACGAAGACGGAGCGCATCAACTATTTGGTACAACCGGATCCGGAAAGGCATTGGTATTTATGAATGGTAAACAAACTAAAGCGACTTGGAAAAAAGAAGATCGTCAAAGCAGAACAATTTTGAATGACGCAAGCGGCAATGAAATTACGTTTACTGCCGGAAAAATGTGGTTTGAAGTTCTCGGTACCGGCGGCGAAGTTGATGTGAAATAATACAGTAAAGTAGAGATTTATCCCCATTCCAATTGAGTAAAAATTTGCTATAATATCCTAATCTTGTCCATTAGCCTTAGATTATGTTCTCAGATCTTATTACATCAAAAACCCGTATTAAACTGCTGAACCTTTTTTTGACATCTCCTCATGACATGTATCATGTCCGCGAATGCGTTAGAAGGATAGAAGAAGAAATTAATGCCGTACGTCGTGAACTTATTTCTCTCGAGAAGAAAGGCGTTTTGAAGCGTGAACAGCGAGCAAACCGCGTTTATTATTCTCTCAATAAAGACTATTCATTTTATTTTGACCTTCTTAAAATCGGTGCAAAGACCATCGGTCTTGGTCAGCAAATTCTTGAGAATCGTGCCAAACTGGGCAAAATTAAATTTGCTATGTTTTCAGGTAAATTCGTGAGAAGAGTTAAAGAAAATCCCGAAGATGTGGATTTGATCGTCGTTGGTACTATTGTTCTGCCGGAACTTTCCATTTTGGTTCGAAATGAAGAGATGCGGCTTGGTACTGAAATCAATTATACAGCAATGACTGAAGACGAATTTAAGTTCCGCAAGCAGCGGAATGATCCTTTCCTTGTTGCAATACTTTCCGGCTCCCGTGTGATGATTATAGGCGATGAGGAGGGGCTCTTGGGGTGAAACAACACTCACGACTTGCACTTCTTTTCGTCGGAATTCTGACGCTTCTTGCAGTTATTGTAAATGCCTCTGTACCGGCAAAACTCAATTTTACCTTTCCCAATCCTGCAAATTTCAAATCTGTTCCGGTGCATTATTCCTATCCGGGTATTCCTGCAATTCAGAAAGTACGAAATTTAGCTTTCAAATTAGGACTTGATTTGCAGGGTGGCAGCAGCATTACCTTCAGGGCAGATATGAAGGATGTTCCAGAGTCTGAACGTAATGATGCTCTAAATTCCGCAAAAGCTGTTATCGAGAGAAGAATTAATTATTTTGGTGTTTCAGAACCATTGGTACAGACAGAAAAACTTGGCAATGATTACCGAATCCTTGTTGAAATTCCGGGAGTAACTGATGTTAATCAAGCAGTAAATCTTGTCGGAAAAACTGCAAAATTAACGTTCTGGGAAGGAGCAGGAAATACATTATCAGCGAGTCAGTCAGCGCAAATTGCGACCCAATCTGCAATGCAGGATTTGCAAGGAGGAAGACCGATTGGTGTCACTCAAACTGTTGGGGGTAGTCCAAAAAAGACAAATTTGAGTGGAAACGATCTCAAAAACGCTGCTGTTACTTTCAATACCAATAGCGGTGAACCCCAGGTCCAGCTGACTTTTACAACGGATGGAGCAAAAAAATTCGCAGATATTACCTCTAGAAACGTCAACAAAATTGTTGCGATCGCGCTTGATCAACAAGTAATTGAAGCACCCCGCGTCCAGCAGCCAATTGTTGGTGGCAATGCGGTTATCACGGGCAGCTTCACAACTGATACAGCGAATAATTTGTCTATCCAGTTAAATGCCGGAGCTTTGCCCGTATCTCTCACAGTTTTGCAGCAGCAAGCCATAGGTGCAACCCTTGGCCAAACATCCTTGCAGGCAAGTTTGGTCGCAGGAATACTGGGCTTTCTTGTAATCATTATCTTTATGGTTGTATTATATGGACGTTTGGGAGTTATCGCGAGTGCTGCTTTGACAATCTATTCACTTCTTGTTTTATCTCTGTTTAGACTTATACCAGTAACGTTGACTCTTGCTGGAATCGCTGGCTTCATTCTTTCAGTTGGTATTGCTGTTGACGCAAATATTCTTATATTTGAGCGCATGAAAGAAGAGTTGCGTCGGGGCAGATCTATGGTAGCGGCAATTGATTTGGGATTCTCGCGGGCATGGCCGTCGATTCGGGACTCAAATATTTCAAGTCTTATCACTAGTGCTGTTTTATTCTATTTTGGAACAGGTGTTATCAGAGGTTTTGCCGTAACGCTTGCACTTGGTATACTTGTCTCTATGTTCTCAGCAATTTTTGTCACACGAACATTTTTGAGAGTGTTTTATAAGAGGTAATAGGTAACAGGTGCTAGGTACTAGTTTGCAAAACTGAAAATTACCTACACCTAAAACCTAGTACCTATAACCTAATAAACTATGAATAT
>Ga0157374_10002968_pt1 | contig 14203 bp, 12 predicted proteins | sample M25metaG_FD_115308 | JGI IMG/M metagenome (GOLD analysis project Ga0157374, IMG submission 115308) | Miscanthus rhizosphere microbial communities from Kellogg Biological Station, Michigan, USA - M2-5 metaG | ecosystem: Host-associated > Plants > Roots > Rhizosphere > Soil | place: USA: Michigan...
ACTTTTGTGGCTGATCTCGATGCGCTCGCCGGTACCGGCGAACAGCACGGTGTGGTCGCCGACGATGTCGCCGCCGCGGATGGTGGCGAAGCCGATGGTCGACGGGTCGCGTTCGCCAGTGACGCCTTCGCGGCCATAGACCGCGCACTCGCGCAGGTCGCGGCCTAGCGCATCGGCCACCACCTGGCCCATCGCCAGGGCCGTGCCGCTGGGCGCGTCGACCTTATGACGGTGATGCGCCTCGATCACTTCGATGTCGAAGCCTTGGTTGAGCGCACGCGCCGCTGTGTCCAGCAGCTTGAGCACAACGTTAACGCCAACGCTCATGTTGGGCGCCATCACCATCGCGATGTGCTTCGCGTGCGCGGCGACCTGCGCCTTCTGCGCCTGGGTGAACCCCGTCGTGCCGATGACCGCCTTCACGCCCTGCACCTCGCAGGCAGCGAGATGCGCGAGCGTGCCTTCGGGGCGAGTGAAGTCGATGAGAACCTGCGCTGCGGCCAAGCCTTGCTTGAGGTCAGACGTGATCTGGACGCCGCTCGTCTTGCCGAGAAAGGCCATCGCATCCTGACCGATGGCCACCGCGCCAGCGACGTCGAGTGCACCGGCCAGCACCATGTCGTCGGCAGCGTCGACCGCCTCGATCAGCATGCGGCCCATGCGCCCCGAGGCGCCGGCAATCGCGATTCGCATCGGAGTCATCGCGCGTCTCCTGTTGAATTCAAGTCGAGAGCGCTGACCGTGGACCGGCAACCGACAGCGATGAGAACGAGACCGTCGTGGCCCATCGGTCAACGCGACTCGAGGGGGGGATAGGTTCGCATCGGCGCGACAGGGGCCGATGCCGCCTCGTCCGTCGCCACTGGCAGCGAAGATGCCTTCGGCAACGCCTTGATCTGTTCTTCAGTGAGCGCGAGCGGGGGCGCGTTCCGCTTGGTCTTGAAGGTATCGATGGAGGCGACGAAATCACGCTCGCCCGGCAGTGCGCCGCCGGTGTCGATGCTTTTCATCGTGTCGCCGTCAAACAGCACGACCACATTGCGCTGCTGGGGCTCGGCACCCTGGCGCCGGATGGTGAAGGTGTAGTCCCAGCGGTCCTGGTGGAACACGTCGGTGAGCAGAGGCGAACCCAGGATATCGCGCACTTGAGCCCGGGGCATGCCGGGCTTGATGGCTTCGATCTGCTCCTTGGTCACGACGTTACCTTGGACGACCTCGACCTTGTAGGGCGTGAGGACACCGAGGAAGTTGTCGGAAGACTGGAGCGACTGACAGGCCGCAAGCGCGGCGGCTGCCCCGATCAGCACCACGGGTCGAAAGGTGAAAAGCTCGCGCATGGTGACGGAAAGCCGGGCCGGCAATGGGCGCCAAGCATCGATATGATCGGGCGATTCTAGCGGGTGCCCTTGGCTCGACCCCCGCTGCCGGAGCCACCATGACCCATGCCGAAGAACTCAAGAGCAGCGGGCTCAAAGCCACGCTCCCGCGCATCAAGATCCTCGAGGTCTTCCAGAACTCGACGCAGCGGCACCTGACAGCGGAAGACGTGTTCAAGGTGCTGCTCGCCGAAGGATCGGACGTCGGCCTCGCCACGGTCTACCGCGTGCTCATGCAATTCGAACAAGCCGGCCTGCTCTCACGCAACCACTTCGAGACCGGCAAGTCGGTGTTCGAACTCAACGAAGGCAAGCACCACGATCACCTCGTGTGCATGGACTGCGGGCATGTCGAAGAATTCTTCGATGCCGAAATCGAAAAGCGCCAGCGCGCCGTGGCGCAATCACGCGGCTTCGAACTCCAGGAGCACTCCCTGTCGCTTTACGCCGCGTGCACGAAGAAAAACTGTCCCCACCGCTCCATCAAGTAAACGCAACAGCGCAGCCAGCAGCATCAAACCACGCCCGCGGGACCGGCTTGGCCGGCCCGCCAGGCGGCGCCACTTCGGGGGCAGGAGCGCCAGCGACTGGGGGGCAAATTCATTCCGGTCGTCCCATCGCCTTCTGGTGCCGCTCGATGAACTCTCTGTAGGTGTCTATGCCGCGCAACTGCAAGATCGTGTTGCGCACGGCCGCCTCGACCAACACCGCAAGGTTGCGACCCGCATCCACCGCAATCACGACCTTTCGCACTGGCACATCGAGGATTTCCTCGTACAAGGGCTCATAGGGCAAGCGCTCGAACTCGCGTTCCAGCGTTTCCTTGCGGACCAAGTGGACGATCAGCTTTAGCCGCATCTTCCGGCGCACCGCTGTCTCGCCAAAGATGGCCTTGATGTCGAGCAACCCGATGCCGCGCACCTCGAGCAGATTGAGCAGCAGATCGGGGCAGCGGCCATCGAGCGCCGTCTGCGACACGCGGTACAGATCGACCGCGTCATCGGCCACCAGGCCATGGCCGCGCGAGATGAGTTCCAGCCCGAGTTCGCTCTTGCCCAACCCCGATTCGCCAGTCAGCAAAACACCGAGCCCGAGGATGTCCATGAACACGCCGTGCCGCGTGGTTCGTTCGGCGAAAAGCTGGCTCAGGTAGCCCCGCACCACGTCGATCACGTGGCCAGCCGACTCCTCGGTCACGAACAGGGGAATGTCTGCCCGATCGCACATGGCGACAAGCTTGTCCGGCGGAATCTGCGCGTCGGCCACGATGAGCACCGGCGGTTCGAGCGTCACGATGCGGGAAATTCGCCGCTCGATGACATCGGGTGACGATTGGCTGAGGTACGCCACCTCGCGTCTGCCGACGATCTGGACCCGGTACGGATGGATGTAGTTCAGATAGCCGACCAGATCGGCGGCCGACTGGGCGTTGCGCACGGCCGCCTCGTCGAAGCGACGCTCCGGATGCGCGTGCCCCGCGATCCATTCCCATTGGAGCGAAGCACGGTGTTCCTCGAAGAGCGCCTCGGCGCTGATGACGGTCGGTTTCACGCGCGCCCCCTGACGCGGAACGCTGCGGCGCGGTACGGACTCACGCGACGGACTTCAGCGGTTCCCAATTGGAAATGAGTTCATGGACCTTGGCGGCTGACGCCTCGGTCTTGAGCTGCTCTCGCAACTCACGATCGCTGAGCATCTCGGCGATCTCGGAAAGAATCTCGAGATGCCGCTGCGTCGCAGCCTCCGGCACCAGCAGGAAGATCAGCAAGCTCACTGACTCGTCATCAGGCGCGTCGAACGGAATCGGTTGCTGCACCCGAAGGACGGCCGCCAGCGGATTCTTCAAGCCCTTGATACGGCCGTGCGGAATTGCGACGCCATGCCCCAGGCCGGTCGAGCCAAGACGCTCCCGTGCAAAAAGATTGTCAGTGACTGTGGCGCGCGCAATGGCGTGTTGGTTCTCGAACAGCAACCCGGCGTGTTCGAACGCGCGTTTCTTGCTGGTCGCGTCCACATCGACCAGCACGTTGCTGGCAGGGAGGATGGCAGCGAGACGGTTCATCGTGGTCTGGGCGGCGGCTTCAACCTCCTGGGCTTGGCCGTCGCTCGCGTGAAGCCTGATCGGTGATTATAAAAATGGGCATGAAGTCCAGACAAAACTGCGCGGACAGGTTCGAGGCATTGTGCACGGGGTGCTGCATCGCAGCAACGCCCGCCGACCCCGCGTCCACGGGGTTGTGCGATATCTGCAGCAAAAAGGCGGCCCGCAGGCCGCCTTGTGTGAGCCGACTACCGAGATTTCACTGCGTCGGCGCGTCGATGCGTTTGGCCGCCACATGATGATGGTCATTGAGCCTGTCCTTGTGGCGCACCACTTGGCGATCAAGCTTGTCCATCAACTGATCGATCGCTGCATAGAGATCTTCATGAGCGTTCTCGACGAAGATGTCCTTGCCCTTCACGTGCAAGGTGACCTCCGCCTTCTGTCTGCGTTCCTTTTCCTTGAGCTTTTCGACTGAGAGCAGCACGTTGATGTCCACCACCTGATCGAAGTGCCGCGTTACTCGGTCGAGTTTCGTTAGCACGTACTCGCGAAGCGCCGGGGTAACTTCGAGGTGATGACCGCTGATCGTCAAGTTCATGAGGATTCCTTTCGCAAGGGGTGAGGAAACCGGGGAAGTGTCGGGAATGCGGAACTGGGGAACTGGGGAAGGATGAAGCAGGTTATTGACGGCTTCGTGGAGGGATGCGCGACTTGGGTCGGTTGAATCCAGTGTGCACGTGTTCCGCCCGTGTGACAAGCCGGCGACAAAAACGTTCAGGCAACGAAAAGTTGTTGATCTGACTTCTTGCTGGCAACCCGAAACCGAATACCTGCCGCGCCGTGCCCGAAGCTTGGCTGTGCAGCTCTTGTGGGCGAACCGCGCCCCGCGGCCGATGACACAATCTTCACTTCGCCGACTCCACGTGCCATCAAAAATGGACAACCCACCGCCTCGGTGACCGTCCGCTCCAGCCTGCTCGCCACGCCGAGCGAGCCCGGCGTGAGACGGTACATCCCCTCGCCGCTTCACCCACGCCCCCGAATGCTCCTTGTGCATTCCCCTGCTTCGCGATTTGCTGGAGTCTGCATGCTGAATGTGTTTACGCTGGCCAACGGCCGGCTCTTTCAGGAGGAAATCGAGAGCCTGCACGCGCTGGCCGACGTGAACCCCGTGTGGGTCGATCTGGAAGCACCCGTGCCGGAAGAGAAGGGCTGGATCGCGCAGCATTTCGACGTGACCATCCCCGAAAACGCCGTCGACGACGACTTGGAAGAGTCGGCACGTTTCTACGAAGAAGACAATGGCGAACTGCACATCCGTTCCGACTTCCTCATCGACGACGGCGAAACACCGCGCAACGTTCGTGTTGCCTTCATCCTGTTTAAAGGCGTCCTGTTCTCGGTGCACGACGAGGCCTTGCCGGTATTTCGACTGCTGCGGCTGCGCGCGCGCCGAATCCCGGCCCTGATCGACGACGCCAAAGACGTGCTGCTCAAGCTCTACGATGCCGACGCCGAGTACAGCGCCGACGCGCTCGAGGGCATCTACGACCACCTTGAGGACGTGAGCCGACGCGTGCTGAAACAGGACGTGAACGACGCGACCGCCGGTGAAGCCCTTTCGGCCATCGCGCGGGAGGAAGACCTCAACGGACGCATCCGGCGCAATGTGATGGACACGCGCCGCGCGGTGAGCTTCATGATGCGCAGCCGCATGCTCAACGCCGAGCAGTTCGAGGAGGCGCGGCAGATCTTGCGCGACATCGACTCACTCGACAGCCACACGACTTTTCTCTTCGACAAGATCAACTTCCTGATGAACGCCACGGTGGGCTTCATCAACATCAACCAGAACAAGATCATCAAGATCTTCTCGGTGGCCAGCGTGGCGCTGCTGCCGCCGACCTTGATTGCCAGCATCTATGGCATGAACTTCCGCGGCATGCCCGAACTCAACTGGTCGCTCGGCTACCCGTATGCGCTGGGCTTGATGGTGGCCTCGGTGGCAGCGCCGTTCATCTACTTCCGGCGCAAGGGCTGGCTGCGTTGAGATGGCGGCGGGCTCGGCCGTTCTTTCTCAGTCCCGGCTCAGCGTGAACTGCACCACGTCCGTGTTGCCGGTCGAGAACGCAGCCTCGCAGTAGGCAAGGTAGAACTCCCAGATCCGCATGAAACGCTCGTCGAAGCCGAGGGCACGCACGGCTTCGCCTCTTGCCAGGAATCTTTCACGCCAGCGCCGAAGCGTCTCGGCATAGTCGTGTCCGAACGAAAAGTCTCGGACGACGCGCAGCCCGCCCGCTTGCGCCGCCTCTTGAAATGCCGAGCGGCTGGGCAAGAGTCCGCCGGGGAAAATGTACTGCTGGATGAAATCGGTCGACCGCGCATAGCGCTCGAACAGGTCGTCGCGAATCACGATGCTCTGCACGCAAGCCTGGCCGCCAGGCTTGAGCTGGGAGCGCAGCATGCCGAAGAAGTCAGCCCAGTATTCGCGGCCGACCGCTTCGAACATCTCGATCGATACGATCGCGTCGTACGGTCCGTCGTCGAGGTCGCGATAGTCCTGATCCCGAAGGTCCGCCGACAGACCCGCATCGCTCAGACGCTGTGGGCCCCACGCGAGTTGCTCGCGCGACAAGGTCAGGCCCGTGAGATTCACCCCGAATTCGCGGACAGCACATTCCGCCAGGGCGCCCCAGCCGCAGCCGACTTCGAGCACGCGCTGGCCCGGCGCGACGCCGCACTCGCGAAGCACCCGGCGCACCTTTGCCCACTGCGCCTGTGCCGTGGGCCGGCTATGGTCGCCTTCGAACCAGGCACTGCTGTAGTTCATGGTGTCGTCGAGCCACAGCCGGTAGAAGTCGTTGCCCAGGTCGTAGTGCGCGTGAATGTTGCGCTCGCTGCCGGCGCGGGTGTTGCGATGAAAGGCATGTTTGAATCGGCATAGCAGCGAACCCCACCAGCGGCCATAGACAAGTTCTTCGATCGCCCGGCGGTTCAACATGAACAGCTCGAGCAGCGCGACGAGGTCCGACGTCGACCAGTCGCCGTCGATGAATCCTTCGGCGAAACCGATGTCGCCGCGCTTCAAGGTCGCCGCACATGGCTTCCAGTTGTGCAGCCGGACGGCCGCACGCGTGGCGCTCTCTGGGGGAGCGCCAAAAGCCAGCGTATTGCCGTCGGGCAGCGTCACCCCAAGCGTGCCGATACGCAGCCGGCCCAACAGCCGAAGCACAGTGCGACCGGCAGCCGGTGCCGACGCGGGCGAGGTATACGAATCGAGGGTGGCGGTGTTCATCATGGGATAGCGGCTCCGAACGCAGGACTCAGGGAATTCAGCGGCTGACAAATGCATCTGGAGGCATCGGCTTTCGGCGAAGCGGAACACGCTTCGTCCACAGCCACAGTGCCTGCCAGTGAATGCGTGCGATGACGCCCAGCGTCATCAGCGGAATCCGAAAAAAAGCACGCCGCGCGCTATTCGGCGTGAAGGGCTCCAGCCGCCCAGACACGCTGGTCTGCAGCAAGGGCCCTTCGGCATCGTCGTGGTCCACGCGAACCACCGTTCGTGCCTCCTGTCTGCGCCGCGGGTGCGTGCCGCAAGGAATGTCGGTGCGCATGAAACGAAACCGGTAGCTGCCTTGCACGGCGCAGAACGGCGACACGTGAAAGACCTTGTTCGCGCGCAGCTCACGGCCGAAAGCGAGTTGCGGTCCGGTGAGCAAATAGCAGTGACGCTCACCAAAGGTGTTGTTGACCTCGGAGATGATTGCCGCGAGCGAGCCGTCTTCGCGATGGCAATACCCAAAGCTCACGGGCTTGAACGCATATCCCAGCACACGCGGAAAGCAATGCAGCCACGCTTCACCGCGCGCGTCGGCGATCCCTTCGGCACGCAGCAGTTCGTCGAGCCAGTCGAGGCAATCGGCACGGCCGTCGCCGTGATCGCGATCGTGAAAGGCGATGAGGCCGAAGCGGTTGCGCGGCAAGGCATTGTCGGGCTGCGCGCGCAGGCTGCGCAGCGGCAGAAGAAGGAAGTAGGTCGGGTAGACAAAGCGATGCACCGCCGGCCGTAAGCGCGCATGGCGGACCTCGCCCACGCCGATCAATGCACGCGTCGGCTCGTGGCTCAAGCCGCCCCCGCACTCGAACGATCGGCCGCCATGCGCTCGCTCAAGTCCCGCACCACCGTCAAGCCGGAGGCCAAACCATCTTCGTGAAAGCCGTAGCGTGTCCAGGCACCGCAGTACCACAGGTGCCCCCGCCCTTGCAGTTCGGGCAGTCGGCGCTGCGCCGCGATTGCCGCCAGATCGAAGACCGGATGGGCATAGTCGTAGACACCGTAAACAGTCTCCGCGCGCGGCTCGCGTACCGGATTGAGCGACACGATGACTTGCGTCTTGAAAGGCAAAGGCTGCAGCCGATTGATAAGGTAGTGCAGGCACACGCCCGACTGCTCCTGGCCGGCGTCCGCCGAGCGCTCGTAGTTCCATGCGGCCCAGGCACGGTGGCGGCGCGGGAGCACCGAGGTATCGGTATGCAGCACAGCGCGGTTGCCATGCGTGCGGATGGCTCCCAGCACCTCACGCTCGAGCAGCGTGGGCTGATCGAGCAGCGCCAGCGACTGACCGCTGTGGCAGGCGAGCACGACCTCGTCGAAGCGCCCGCTGCCCGCATCGGTGTCCAGCCACACGCCGGCCGTGCCCGCGCCCGGCGGCACACGCCGAACGCGCCGCACCGGCGTGTTCGGCCGCACATCGGCTATGCGCTCGATCATCCGCGCCACGTAGCGCTTCGAGCCGCCGCGCACGGTGAACCACTGCGGACGATCGGTGACTTGGATAAGACCGTGGTTGTGGCAAAAGCGGATCAGCGTCGCGATCGGAAAGTGCATCATCTGGTCGGTCGGACACGACCAGATGCACGCAATCATCGGCAGAAGATAGTCGTCGCGAAAAGAGGCACTGAATCGATGGACGGCCAGGAATTCACCCAGCGGCTGCGCCATCTCATGGTCGGCACTGCGAAGGGCAATGCCGGTCGCCAGCCGGTTGAAACGCCCAATGTCGCCCAGCATGTGCCAGAACCGGGGACGCAAAAGATTGCGGCGCTGCGCGAAGACGGCGTTGAGGTTCGAGCCGCTCCACTCCAAGCCACTGGCGGGCACCTGAACCGAGAACGACATGTCCGAAGGTGCGCTCTCCACGCCAAGTTGCCGGAACAGGCCGATGAGGTTCGGATAGGTGCGCTGGTTAAAGACGAGAAAGCCAGTGTCGACCCCGTGGGTGACGCCATCGAGCGTCATGTCGACCGTGTGGGCGTGACCGCCGAAATGACGGCCGGCCTCGAACAAGGTGACCTGCGCCAGATCGCGCAGCCCATACGCCACGGCAAGCCCCGAGATTCCGGAGCCCACCACCGCAATGCGCCGCACGGCTCAGGCGCGTGGGCGCTGGGCGCCCACTGGGATGCCACATGAGATCCGAGGCATTGCCTCGACAAGAGGCGACCGCGGTATCGCCGCGATCGGGATCAGCCTGCGCTTGGCGACCGCCCCGCGAAGAAAGTTGGCTGCACAGCGCCCCGCGACGAAGGAGGGAGGGAGGAGGGAGGAGGAGAACCGTCCCGGGATTTCAGCCAGCGAAGCCGGCAGGCTGTGCAACGCAAAAACTGGAGTGGCCTGCACAGATCGAATCTGGTCCGATTGGCGGCCACGCGGGGTTTGATGCGAGCCTGCGGGTCGAGTTCCGTCCCTGAACGCAATTCGCACGCGCCATGCGCGCGCAGTTGTAAAGATCGACAACGATTCCCTCATGGAACCTCCCTGCTGATTTATGTGGGAATTGTTGTTTCGGAAAATTCTTCTGAGTGCACATAAAAGTCAGGGCTTTCCCGGCGATTTCTCGATTCGGGGGAGCGGCCTTGTCGACGCTCACTCTTTGGAGCCCTTCCGGAAACCTGGATGCAAACCTTGCAACCCACCGTTCGGCGGGCGAACACCGCCCTGTCATGAGCTGCAGACTAAAATTCAGGATTCTTCCGAGGCGCCCCATGCTTTATCCCGAACTTTTCAAGCAACTTGAGGCCGTGCGCTGGAGCATGGACAAGGACATTCCGTGGGATCGCTTCGATGCCAGCCTGCTCTCCGACGAGCAAGCCCAGACGATCAAGATGAACGCCATCACCGAGTGGGCCGCCTTGCCGGCCACGGAGATGTTCCTGCGCGACAACCGCGACGACAGCGACTTCTCGGCGTTCATGAGTGTGTGGTTCTTCGAAGAGCAGAAGCACTCGCTGGTCCTCATGGAATACCTGCGTCGCTTCCGGCCCGATCTGGTCCCCAGCGAACAAGAGCTGCATGAGATCCGTTTCGAGTTCGACCCCGCGCCTGCCCTCGAAACGCTGATGCTTCATTTCTGCGGCGAGATTCGACTCAATCATTGGTACCGGCGTGCTGCCGAATGGCACAGCGAACCGGTCATCAAGTCGATCTACGAAACACTGGCTCGCGACGAGGCCCGCCACGGTGGCGCCTATCTGCGTTACATGAAGCGCGCCATGCAGAAGTTCGGCGACGAGGCCAAGGCCGCCTTCGCGAAAGTCGGGGTACTGATGGCCAGTGCTCGCCGCACTGCCCAGGCATTGCACCCGACGAATCTGCACGTCAACGAAAAGCTCTTCCCCCGCGACACCATCCAAAGCCGCCTGCCCGACCCGAGTTGGCTGGAACAGTGGCTGGACACTCAGATCCAGTTCGACTCGGTATGGGAGTCCAAGGTGGTCGAGCGCATCCTGCACAACATGAGCCTGCTGATGGAACGCAGTTTCGCCAGCGTGCAAGAGCTCAATCGATTCCGCAAGGAAATGACCGTCGGGCTGGCCGCGACGGCCAAGGCAGCGGGCGCGCCGCCGGCACGGCCCGCGTGAGTCGCGGGATCTCGGCGCCGGGGAACCGAACCGCCGCGCCTTGATTCCGCCGCGACCTTGCGGCTGGCCACCACGCACTCAGAAGGTGTGAACACGCCCGCCATGCCGAACTTCCTCGACAAGCTGTGCCCACGTGATCAGCTCGTGCGCCGCATCGCCGCACTGCCCGGCCCGGTCGTCTTTACGAACGGCGTCTTCGACATCCTGCACCGGGGCCATGTGAGCTACCTGTCTGAGGCGCGGGCGCTCGGCGGCAGTCTGGTCATTGGGCTCAACAGCGATGTTTCGGCGCGTGCCTTGGGCAAGGGCCCCGACCGTCCGTTGAACAGCGAGGCCGACCGCGCCTGCGTGCTCGCCGCACTTGAAAGCGTGAGCCTCGTGACCCTGTTCGACGAATCCACGCCGGTCGAGCTGATCAAGCTCGTGCGGCCAGCGCTCTACATCAAGGGCGGCGACTACGACGTGGACGTCCTCGAAGAAACCCGTTGGGTGCGCAGCTGGGGCGGCGACGCACGCGCCCTTCCCTTCGTGGACGGCTACTCGACCACCGCGCTGGTCAAACGCATTCGCGGGTAACTGGGCTCAGCTGCGGGCCGTCCACCGCGACACCGTCGAGCTGCACTTTCGTTCGGTCATCGCTTGATCGGAGGGCAGGCACGCCAAGGCCCCTCGGCCGCCGCCGCGCACAGCGCACCTGCGAGCGCACCGCTCAAATGCGCACCCGGCGTCACGGCGATGTCCCAGCCGGAGGGATGGCGCACCACCGCGTCCCACGGGGCTTCGTGGAGCAGCTTGAGGCACAGGACCACGAACATCGCGAGGCCGATGCGCCGCTGCACAGGCGTTCCGCGGCACAGCAGGTGCACGACCGCGACCGCGACACCGGCATGCAGTACCCCGGACAGGCCGCCGTAGTGCCCCAATGCGGGCTGAAAGAGCAGGCCCGCTTGCGTCAACGGCCACGCGATGAACCAGGCGAGGGCACAGCGCCGCGGCAAGGGCACAGCCGTGCCCAAGGCCGCGACCAGCGCCAAGCCCACGAGATTGGCCCCGAGGTGAAGCGGGCTCAAGTGCACGAACGCTGCGGACCACGCCCGCCACGGTTCGGCGGCGAAGCGACTCGGCTGCCAGTCGAGCCCCGCACGATCGATGGCCCAGCCGAAGAGCGCCCCTGCCGCAAGCGCGGCCGACAGCATCAGCCAGGCGACGCTGTCCCCGCACCCCGGTGAACGCTCAGCCAAACACCGCTCGCCACAACGCAAGCACCGCGTCGCGCTGCAGCGCCAGCGTCTCGGGTGCCACCTGCGTAGGCTGCTCGTCCAGTCGAGCCCGATGCTGCGCGCGACGCAGTTCCCGGTACGCGTCGGCGGCGGCGATGCCGATGCCAGACCCGAGCAAGCTGCTTGCCTCGGCACGTTGCAGCAACGCGATGTTGCCGACGTTGTCGAGCAACTCGGGATGCGTGGCGCTGTATGCCAGCACCAGGAATTGCACGGCGAACTCGACATCCATCATGCCGCCAGCGCTGTGCTTCACGTCGAAGAGGTCGCCCTTCACCGGCCGGGCTGTGCGCACCTTCTCGCGCATGGCCTGCACCTCGCTGCGCAGCGCCTCGTGATCGCGCGGCGCTGCCAGCACCGCGCGGCGTACCACCTCGAAGCGCGGCCCGATCGGTGCGAAGCCGGCGCAAAAACGCGCACGGCTCAGGGCCTGGTGTTCCCAAGTCCAGGCGGTGTTGCTGCCGCGCCCGCTCTGGTAGTTCTCATAGCTTGTCAACGACGAGACCAGCAGACCCGAGTTGCCGTTGGGCCGCAACGCGGTGTCAATGTCGAACAGCTCCCCCGCCGCCGTGCGCATGGTGAGCCAATGGATGAGCTTGCGAACGAAGGCCCCGTAGACCTCGGGCGAGCGCTCGTCGTCATCGTCGAAGAGGAACACCACGTCGAGATCGCTGCCGTAGCCCAGCTCCTTGCCGCCGAGCTTGCCGTAGGCGATGACGGCCAGGCGGGGTTCATCGCGGTGGCGCAGCTTCAAATGCTTCCACGACCAGCGCAGCGCGCAGTCGAGCGTGGCATCGGCCAGCGCTGACAGATCGTCGGCCGCCTGCTCGACGGTGACGTGCCCTTCGAGGTCGCGCACCAGGGTACGGAACACCTCGGCATGGTGCGCGCGACGCAGCGTGTCGAGCAGCGATTCTTCGTCGGCCTGGCCGGACCGCTCCCACGCCGTGTGCCGCGCGTCGAGGTCGCCGATGTATTCCTCGCGTTCGAAACGGCCGTGCAGCAAGCGCTCGTCGGCCAGCTCGTCGATGACGCCCGGGTGCAGCATCAGGTAGCGGATCGGCCAGCGCGCCAGGCCCAGCAAGCGCAGCAGACGGTTCTCGACCTCCGGTCGTTCCACCAGCAAGGCAAGGTAGCTCTCGCGCCGCAGCAAGGGCTCGAGCCAATCGGCGAAGCGCAAGGCTGCGTCCATGCTGCAGTGCTGGTCCTGCACCGCCTTTGCTGCGCGGCCCACGAGCTTGGCCAGGCGCAGCTTGCTGTCGTCGCGCAACGCCTGGATGCGCGGATGCTGCACCCAGCGCTTGATGCGCTCGGCCAGTTCCGCGGGCAGCCGCTCGGCGAAGGCCTCGCTGTCGATCGGCAAGGGTGCCGGCCCGCAACTGCGACAGCCGCCGCCTGCACGCGACGAGGGCGACTGCCCATCGTGCAGCAACGCGTCGAACTCGGTGGCGACAACCTCGCGCGTCTCGCACAAGACGTCGAGCAGGCCGCAAGCGTCGGGGCTGCACGTAAAGCCCATGCTGCGCGCGATCCAGCCCAGATCGACGTCGGCGGTGGGCAGCAGGTGCGTCTGCTGGTCGTCGAGAAACTGGATGCGGTGCTCGACGCGGCGCAAGAAGGTGTAGGCCTCGGCCAGCCGTTGCGCGCTCTCGGGCCGCATCAGGCCGCCAGCGGCCAGGCGCTCAAGTGCCTTCAAGGTCGAGCGCGTGCGAATCTCCGGGAACTGCCCGCCACGCACGACCAGCAGCAGCTGCACGATGAATTCGATTTCGCGAATGCCGCCGCGCGAGAGCTTCACATCGTTGGCGCGTTCGGGTCGACCGGCAGCGCGGCGCTGGGCTTCGTCGCGCACCTTGCGATGCAGCTGGCGCAGCCCCTCGAAAACGCCGTAGTCCAGATAGCGGCGATAGACAAAGGCGGTCACGATGGAGCGCAGAACGAGCGCGTGACCACTGCGCACGCTGGCGAGCGGGGCGACCACGCGGCTCTTGAGCCACGCGAAGCGCTCCCACTCGCGCCCCTGCACTTGCAGGTATTCCTCAAGCATCGCGAGGCTCACCACGGGTGGCCCGGAATTGCCGTTGGGCCGCAAGGCGAGGTCGACGCGGAACACGAAGCCGTCGTCGGTGGTGTCGCCGATCAAGGTGTAGATCGCGCGGGCAAGCTGCGAGAAGTATTCGTGCGCGCTGATCTTTTGTGCGCCCGTGGTCTCCCCGGAATCTTCGTAGACATAGACCAGGTCGATGTCGGACGACACGTTGAGCTCGCGCGCGCCGAGCTTGCCCATGCCCACGATCCAGAACTCGATGCGCCGCCCGGACTCATCTACGGGTTCGCCATAGCGCGCGTCGAGGTCATGCCGGCCTTGCGCCAACGCGAGGTCGAGCGTGGCCTCGGCCAGTTCGGTCATGGCCAGCGTGATGTCGGCCAGCGCCGCGCCGCGCTCGACGTCGAGCACGGCAAGCCGCTCCAGCACGAGATGGCGCGCCACCCGCAAGGCGCTGCCCAGCGGGCGACCCGCCGTCTGCAGGCATTCGATCAGCGCGACCATCTGCTCGCGCCGCGGCAAGCCCTCGGGC
>Ga0157374_10002969_pt1 | contig 14202 bp, 9 predicted proteins | sample M25metaG_FD_115308 | JGI IMG/M metagenome (GOLD analysis project Ga0157374, IMG submission 115308) | Miscanthus rhizosphere microbial communities from Kellogg Biological Station, Michigan, USA - M2-5 metaG | ecosystem: Host-associated > Plants > Roots > Rhizosphere > Soil | place: USA: Michigan...
AATCTCACCAATCAGGTGCGCGGAATTGCCGAGGTCGTGACGGCGGTCGCGCAGGGCAATTTGAAGCGAAAGCTGACTCTCGACGCCAAGGGCGAGATTGCCGCGCTCGCCGACACGATCAACTTCATGATCGACACGCTTTCCACCTTCGGCGACCAAGTCACCAACATGGCCCGCGAGGTGGGTATCGAAGGAAAGCTGGGCGGTCAGGCGAGGGTGCCGGGCGCCGCAGGCTTGTGGCGAGATCTCACCGATAACGTGAACCAGCTTGCCGCGAACTTGACCAATCAGGTGCGGTCGATCGCCGAAGTGGCGACGGCCGTGACCAAGGGTGACCTGACCCGCTCGATCGCCGTGGAGGCATCGGGCGAAATGGCAGCGCTCAAGGACACGATCAACGAGATGATCTCGAACCTAAAGGAGCAGACCCTCAAGAATGCGGAGCAGGATTGGCTTAAGACCAACCTCGCCCGTTTCAGCCGTATGCTCCAGGGCGAACGCGATCTCGCAACTGTCTCCAACCTGATCATGTCCGAACTCGCGCCGCTGGTGAACGCTCAATATGGCGTGTTCTACGTCACCAGGCGCGACGAGGATGAGACCAAGCTCGAGCTGGTCGCAAGCTACGGCGCAGAAAATCCGGACGAGTTGAAGCAGGAATTCCACCTGCGCGAAGGGCTGATCGGGCAAGCGGCGGCCGACCGCCGGCCGATTCTACTCAAGGACGCGCCGCCGGACTTCATCCGGATCGGCTCGGGTCTCGGCCACGCGAAGCCGGCCAACGTGAATATCTTGCCGGCCTTGTTCGAGGATGAGGTCAAGGCTGTGATCGAGCTGGCGTCGTTCAGCGAGTTCAACGAGACTCACCAAAGCTTCCTCGACCAGCTGATGGAATCGGTCGGAATCGTGCTCAACACGATTGCAGCGACGATGCGCACCGAGGGCCTGCTCAAGCAGTCGCAGCTGCTGACGACCGAGCTGCAAGCGCGGCAGACCGAACTGACTCGCAAGCAGCAGGAGCTTCACGCGACCAACGAAGAGCTTCAGGAGAAAGCGCAGCTACTCGAAAACGAGAAGAAGCAGGTCGAAGCCAAGAACCTGGAAATCGAAATGGCCCGGCGTGCGCTGGAGGAGAAAGCCGAGCAGCTAGCGCTCACTTCCAAATACAAGTCCGAATTCCTGGCCAACATGAGCCACGAGCTTCGGACTCCGTTGAACTCGCTGCTCATCCTGTCGAAGCTTCTCGCCGACAACCAGCACGGCAACCTCAACGGTAAGCAGGTCGAATTCGCCAAAACGATCAACTCGGCCGGTTCTGACCTCCTCAATCTCATTAACGATATTCTTGACCTGTCTAAGATCGAATCCGGAACGGTGACGATCGAGGTGGGCGAAATGCCGATGCAGACCCTCAAGCAGCATATGGAGCGAACCTTCCGGCAGCTCGCCGCAGACAAGGGCCTGGACTTCAACGTCAAATTCGACCCGAAACTGCCGGCAGCGATCCGGACCGACGAGAAAAGGCTGCAGCAGATCGTTCTCAACCTGCTGTCCAACGCATTCAAATTCACGTCCAAGGGCAGCGTCACGCTCGGCGTTCGGAGTGCGGAGAGCGGGTGGAGCCCGACTCATCCGGTTCTGCGCAATGCTGAACGGGCGATCGAAATCGCCGTGACTGACACCGGTATTGGCATTCCCGAAGACAAGCAGAAGCTGATCTTCGAAGCCTTCCAGCAGGCCGATGGAACCACCAGCCGCAAATATGGGGGGACCGGCCTCGGTCTGTCGATCAGCCGTGAGATCGCCAGGTTGCTTGGTGGCGAGCTCCAGGTGCGCTCCAAGCCGGGCGAAGGGTCGACCTTCACGCTCTACATTCCGCTGCAGGCGGAACCTGCTGTGACGCCGGCTGGGGCGCCAAGCACTCCTGCGCGCTATGACAACAGCGGCGCAATGGTGCCGACTGCGCTGCCCACCAGCTTCGAAGTCAATGACGACCGCGACGATCTTGCCAAGGGCGCGTTCGTTCTGATCGTCGAGGACGATCCGACCTTCGCGTCGATCCTGCTCGATGCAGCGCACGAAGCCGGGCTGAAGGGTGTGGTTTCCACTGCCGGCGCCGGGACGCTGGCGATGACGCGCAAGCTCCAGCCGAATGCGATCACGCTGGATCTCGGGCTCGCCGACATCGACGGCTTCGTGTTGCTCGACCTGCTGAAGCACGACCCTGAGACTAGCCATATCCCGATCCACGTGATCTCCGGCGTCGATCGGAGCCGCTCCGTGATGGGGATGGGTGCGTCCGGAATCACTGAGAAACCGGCCGAACGCTCGGAACTCGTGGACATCTTCGCTTCGCTTCGCGGGGAAGTCGAAAAGCAGAAGCCGCGCCGCCGCAAACGGTCGGAAGGTCCTGCAAGCCGTGCAGTTCCGGAACTTGCCGGAGCCAAGGTTCTCATCGTCGACGACGACATCCGCAACATCTTCTCCCTTACGAGCGTTCTGGAAAGCCACGACGTGGAAGTTGTTCATGCGGAGCGGGGGAAGGACGGAATTCTGATTCTCGAACAGACGCCGGACGTCGATGTCGCTCTCATCGATATCATGATGCCGGAAATGGACGGATACGAGACGATGAAGCAGATCCGGCAGCAGCCGGAACTGGGCGACATCCCTTTGATCGCCGTCACCGCGAAAGCGATGAAAGGCGACCGACAGAAGTGCCTCGACGCCGGGGCGTCGGACTACATCGCCAAACCCGTCGATATTGAACTTCTGCTCGCCCTTCTCCGCGTGTGGGTATCGCGTGCTCGTGAGGCCACTGTCGCGGCGGCGACACCGGTCTCGCTGGAGGCGGCGGAATAGATATGAATGGGCCGGTCGGAGATATTCCGGTCGTGTTGAGGCCGGGGGAGGAGTCCGTGCTCGCTCCGCCGGAAATTGGGCGAGCTCGAGTGCTTCTTGTCGATGACGACGAACGCAACCTGCTCGCTCTGGCGACGGTGCTGGAGGATCTCGGCGAGGTCGTACTCGCGCGCTCGGGCGAGGAGGCGCTCCGGCACCTGCTCAAAGGCGAATTCGCGGTCATCCTGCTGGATGTCTACATGCCGGGAATGGACGGGTACGAGACTGCCCAAATTATCCGCAGGCGCGATCAGACCAAGGGCATTCCGATCGTCTTCCTGTCGGCGGTGAATAAGGAAGCCGAACATCTTATGCGCGGCTATTCGATGGGCGCCGTCGACTATGTTTTCAAACCGGTTGACCCGATCATCTTAAGGTCCAAGGTCGCGGTATTCGTCGATCTGTTCGAAAAATCCAAGGAGGTTGAACGCAAGGCACGCCAAGAGCAGGCGCTGCTCGATGCAACCTTGCGCGCCAATGCCGAGCGTCTTCGAGCGGAACAGGAGTTGCGGCGAGCCGAGCAGCGCCAGGCAGCCATCATTCAGTCGCTGCCGATGGTGCTTTACCTGGAGCCCTACGATGCAGGCCCGCGTCGTCCCAACTACATTAGCGGCGATTTCGAAGCTGTCACTGGCTTCTCCCTCACTGCAATCGGAGAGCAGCCGAACATTTGGGCGCAACGGCTGCATCCCGACGACCGTGATCGGGTGATCGCCGCGATCGAGGCAAGACGGAAAAGCGGGCGTTCGTCAATCGAGTACCGCTGGCAATGTGCCGACGGCACGTACAAGCACTTTCTCGACCAAGCCGTTTTGCTTCGCGATAGCGACGGCCAGCCGATCGAATTCGCTGGCACGCTGACCGACATTTCGGAGCAAAGATCCCTGGAAAGCCAGCTGATCCAGGCGCAGAAAATGGACGCTATCGGCAAGCTGACGGGCGGCATTGCTCATGATTTCAACAATCTGCTGGCTGCAGTGATCGGCGGCCTCGGCCTTCTCGAGAAACGGGCGCAATTGGAGGACGATCAGCGCCGTGTTTTGGTAATGACGAAACGGGCGGCCGAGCAGGGAAGCGAGCTCGTGCGACGTCTCCTCGCCTTTGCGCGGCGGCAAAAGCTTGAGCCGCAATCAATCGACGTTCCTTCGCTGCGGGATGCTGTTGCCGACTTGCTGACGCACACGCTTGGCGGGCTCGTGAACATTGAGTGGGAAACTGCAGACGACGCCTGGAGCGTCTTCGCCGACCAGGCTCAGCTGGAGCTGGCGCTGGTCAACCTCATCATCAATGCTCGCGATGCCATGCCGAACGGCGGAACGGTCACCGTCTCAGCGAGCAACCGTACGCTAGCTTCCGAGGAGCTCCAGGGACTGCCGGCTGGCGATTATGTCAGGATCGCGGTGGGTGACACTGGTACCGGCATTTCACGTGAAGATTTGGGGAAGGTGATGGAACCCTTCTTCACGACCAAAGAGGTCGGGAAGGGCAGCGGGCTTGGGCTCAGCATGGTCTACGGCTTTGCCAAGCAATCGAATGGCGCCTTCGCCATTGAGAGCGAGCTCGGCAAGGGCACAAAGGCGGAGCTGTGGTTACCGCGCGGATCGACAGAGGTTCGCGAATCAACTCCTCCGCTCGAGCGCAAGAGGATAAATCCCGCCTTGAAACTGCGGCTGCTGCTGGTCGACGACCATCCAGAGGTACGAAACACAACTGCTGCGGTTCTCGAGGACCTCGGGCATGAGGTGGCGGAGGCAACCAACGGTGCTGAGGCGCTGATGGTGATGAGAAACGGCGACTGCAACTTTGACCTGTTGATTACCGATTATGCGATGCCTCACCAGTCGGGCACTGAGTTCCTTCGCGAAGCGCGCAAGCTTTGCCCCGCGGTTCCGGCGCTCATCGTCACCGGCTACGCCGAAACAGACGCGATCGGTGACAGGCCCCATAACGTGGAAATTCTCTTTAAACCGTTCACTCCGACAGCGCTGGAGGCCGCCATCGAGCGGATCTGCGCGAACGTGGAAGCAAGCTAGCCCGAACTTCCCGCTACCCGTGCTGCATTTGTAGGTTGGTGAGCTCCGGGCCCGCCGCCATTCCGGCTGCGAGGTGCGCCATGATCCAGATAGTGCCCACCATCACCAGCACCACGATGAGTACGCCGAAAGCGAGCGCCAGCACGTTGTTGGTGTTGTCGGGGCCGCTCGTGATGTGAAGGAAGAATACGAGGTGAACCCCCATCTGTGCGATTGCAAGGACAACCAGGCCCACCGCAACTCCGGGTCCCCACAGTTCCGAGGTCGACGCGACCCAGAAGGAAACTACCGTCAGCACAAGCGCGAGGCCAAGCCCAATAACGTAGCTTAATGTCTCGCTGAGCAGAGTGTCATGCGGCTCGCCCGGCGCAACGTTAAGCGCTTCGGGATCGTGTTCGGTCATGGGAGTGTCCCGATCAGATAAACGATTGTGAAGATTGCAACCCAGATGATGTCCAACGCGTGCCAGAAGACGCTGAGGCAAAGAAGGCGGCGACCGATATGGGGTTGGAATCCTTTCGCCCAGATCTGGGCCATCATCGTGCCGATCCACAGAAGCCCGGCGGTGACGTGGGCGCCGTGACAGCCAACCAACGTAAAGAAGGAGGACAGGAATGCGCTGCGCTGCGGGCCGGCGCCGATGGCGATCATCCCGGCGAATTCCCGAAGCTCGATGACAAGGAACACCAGACCAAGCAGCCCGGTGAGCACCAGCCATGCTTCCGTCCAGAACAGGTTTTTTCGCTTGGCGGCTATGATAGCGAGGCCGCATACGAAGCTTGAAAGCAATAGACTTGCGGTCTCGATCGCGACATTCGTGCGATCGAACAGCTGGTTGGTGACGGGGCCGCTATCCGTCGCGTGGACGAGCGAGGCGTAACTGGCGAACAGCGCCGAGAAGAGCACCATGTCCGAAAGGACGAACAGCCAAAATCCGTAAGGAACGACGATGCTTTTCGACTGCGGGCCTCGATTTCCGAGGCCTGTGTCTTCGGACCCGCCGTGGGTGAGCCCGATTGCGACTGCTTCAGATGATGTCATACCGATTGGCTCAAATTCTGGAGGTGTTCCTGACGGATTCGGCGCCGTTCACGGGCGTTCTTCCGTACCTCTTCAAGAGGGATGATGTGCTCGTGCTCGTCGCGCCACGCGTACCATACGAAAACGGCAAAAGCGCCGACGAGCCCGAGGATCGCGAGCCACCAGATGTACCAGATTACCGCAAACCCACAGAGGGACGCAAAGAAGGCGCAGATAACCCCAACCGGTGTGTTGAGCGGCATTTCGATCGGCTGGTAATTAGGCTCGTCGATGAGCCGGTCGAGCTTGATGGCGGTCTGCTTGCGAGTCCAATACGCCTCCTCCCCGTGGACGTCGGGTAGCACTGCGAAATTGTAGTGCGGCGGTGGCGACAACGTCAGCCACTCCAAGGTACGGCCATCCCACGGATCGCCAGTGATGTCCCGGCGCTGGTCGCGGGTTTTGATCGAATACAAGAGTTGCACAACCGTAAGGACGATTCCGATCCCGATGATGGCGGCGCCGACGAGAGCGACATCGAGCCACGGCGCCCAGGTCGCATCGGGGATATGCTGCATCCGCCGCGTCGCGCCCCAAAGGCCGAGAACGTAGAGCGGCATGAACGCGAGATGGAAACCGATGAACCAGCACCAGAAGATGATCTTCCCCAGTCGCTCATCCAGCGTGAAGCCGAACGCCTTTGGAAACCAGTAAGTGTAGCCTGCCATAAGGGCGAATACGACGCCCCCGATGATCACCTGATGGAAGTGGGCGACGAGAAACAGGCTGTTGTGCACTACGAAATCAACTGGCGGGATCGCTAGCAGCACGCCAGTGAGTCCGCCGACGACGAATGTCAGCATGAAGCCGACGAGGTAATATATCGGCACGGTAAAACGCACCCGGCCGCCGTACATTGTGAACAGCCAGTTGTAGATTTTCACGCCCGTGGGGATGCCGATGATCATGCTGGCGATGCCGAAGACCGCGTTCACATCGCCACCGGCCCCCATGGTGAAGAAGTGATGCAACCAGACCATGTAGGAGACGACGCAAATCACCATCGTCGCGAAGACCATCGAGCGGTAGCCGAACAAGGGCTTTCCTGAGAAGGTCGCGGCAATTTCGGAGTAGATACCGAAGGCCGGAAGCACGAGGATGTAGACCTCAGGATGCCCCCAAACCCAGATCAGGTTCATGTAGAGCATCGAGTTCCCGCCGCCGTCGTTCGTGAAGAAATGGAAGCCGAGGTAGCGATCCAGCATCAACTCCGCCAAAGCCACGGTCAAGACCGGGAAGGCGGCAAGCATGATCAAGTTCGACGCAAGCGCGGTCCAGCAAAAGATCGGCATGCGGAAATAGCTCATCCCCGGCGCACGGATCTTGAGGATCGTCGTCACGAAATTGACCGCAGTCAGAATCGTTCCAACGCCAGATATCTGCAGAGCGACAAGGTAATAATCGACACCAACCCCGGGGGAGAATGCCTTCTCGCTAAGCGGCGGGAAGGCCAGCCAACCAGTGCGGGCGAACTCGCCCAGGAAAAGGCTGAGATTCACCAACAGCGCGCCTGAAGCGCTCAGCCAGAAGCTGACATTGTTCATCGTCGGAAAGGCGACATCGCGAACGCCGAGCTGCAGCGGAACGACGAAGTTCATAAATCCGATGACGAACGGCATGGCGACGAAGAAGATCATGATCGTCCCGTGTGCCGAGAAGATCTGGTCGTAATGTTCGGGCGGCAGGTAGCCTTGCGACGACCCTATAGCGACCGCCTGCTGGGCCCGCATCATGATCGCGTCCGAAAATCCTCGCACCAGCATCACCAGTGCGAGAACGATGTACATGACCCCGATGCGCTTGTGGTCGGTCGAAGTGATCCACTCCCGCCAGAGATAGGGCCACCAGCGGTTCACGGTAATCCAGGCGGCTACTCCGCCGAGGGCGCAGATCACCACTAATGAGGTGATCAGCGGAATCGGTTGGTTAAAGGGAATCGCGTCCCAGGTCAGTCTACCGAACATTCTTTGGTCCCAGCGGAGTCTTGGGCGAAACGTGCATCGCCGGTGGAGTCGTGGCCGGAGCGATCGGCGGCGGCACTTTGTTCATCAGGATGGCATCGAACAGTCCGGGCGACACGCTTCCGTAAGTCATTGGTTTCACGTAGCTGCTTGGCTTTTGGAGGCTGGTATAGGCAGCAGGGTCTAATGCCGGTCCACTATGAGCTGCAGCTGTCCACGCGGCGAACTGTTGGGGTGATACAGAGTGGACTTCGAAGCGCATTCCGGGAAAACCGTCGCCGCTGAACTGGGCCGACTCCCCTTCAAGAACACCGGGACGATCCGCTTGCAGGTTCAGGTGGGTCGTCATCCGCGGCATCGTGTAAATGAGGGTTCCCATCTGGGGGACGAAGAAGGCATTCCAGACCGTTGCAGAAGTGAGGGTGAAGTTCACTGGAGTTCCAGCGGGCACGACCAGTTGATTGACCGTGGCGATGCCTTGGTCAGGGTATATGAAGAGCCATTTCCAATCGAGCGACACAACCTGGACATTGACCGGTTTGTTCGGCGAGGCGAGCGGCTTTGCCGGATCGAGATCATGGCTTCCGATCCAGGTAATCCCGCCAAGCAGCATGATGGTAAGCGCCGGGATCGACCAGACGACAAGTTCGATCGCTCCCGAATATTCCCAGTCGGGACGATATTTCGCCTTCTTGTTCCCAGCCCTGAACCACCAGGCTATTCCGGCCGTGGCGATCATCGTCGGAATGATGATCGCCAGCATGATTGCAGTCGAGTTGATCAGGATCATTTTCTCGGCGCTGCCGACCGGACCGACGGGGTTCAGGATTCCGCGGTCGCATCCGGAGGCAAGGAGGGGAAGCGCCATTGCCAGACCCACTCGCACTTGCGCGCGCTGGCCCCATTTAACACTGCCTCGATCAAATGGATTCACGAGCACTCTCAAGCCTAGTTTTGATTTCCAAAACAGATGGTTACGCTAGGTTTGCAGTCGACAAATCGCACCACTCGACAGCTGCGCGACATCCTATGCCCATCAGCTGTCGGCCCCATAGCAAACGAGTAGGTTTCCGAAAGGGGTTTGGCGCTAAGTAATTCTACGTAGCGCGGACATCCTGTCTAGGAGGCGGATAAGATTTGGCCCGCGTGGGTGACTTCGACTTCGGTCGCAATCGCCGCCTTGTCCTTTCCGATCGATATCCGGCGTACTTGGCCAATGACCTTGATCGTTTTGCTGACTAGCGCGGACTTGAGGTCGGCTCCAAATCTCCTGGTGAGGCCGGGCATGGCCGACGAGCGGATCACGATCCCCAGGTTTGAAGGCGACCGGAAGTTCTTCTCGCTGTCGAGATAATAGCCGCCCCGAGACTTGACCGCGTTCTCGACTTTAAACTGAAACAGCGCTCGCACTGGTTTGGGCGAAGCGGCGGCCGCCCGGCTAATCGCCTGGGCCGGCGTCAGCGTATCGAGCTTCTGGCGCTGGGCGGAGGCAGGCGTGGCGAGCGAAAGGGCGGCGAGGATGAGGGCAAAGCGCATCGGGCAAACTCCAACTCAAATTATCCCGAGCGCGCCGGACAATGCCGCGCCTCCTTGTCGCAGGCAAGAGGGCTCCGGCGTCTATTGCACCTCCACGACCGCGATGGATTTCGGCGGCAGGTCCAGCGTGACCTTCCCGCCGGAAACGCGGCCGCGGTACGGTGCCGGGGCAACCGCATTGGGCCGATCGAAGCTGTTGTATGAATCGACTGCCGGCGCGGTTAGCACTTGTCCAACAGCCGAATGAGCTGCGGCAATGGCTGCGGTCACAGTGGTGGGTTTTTCTGCGTCGACATTGGTCGCAGCCAGCCACAAATGGCCCGCAGTGTCGCGGGCAGCGACCGCATCGATACGAGGAACGCTGATGCCGCCGTTGCTGTACGTGCCGCCGTCGAAGCTTACCGGCACCAGCGCTGCGTCCTGGAACGGCACGTACATGCGATAGACTTGATAGGTGGGCGTCAGCACCATCTTCGGCCCGTCGGTGAGAATCATTGCCTGCAGCACGTTGATCATTTGCGCGATGTTCGATCCGCGAACGCGATCCGCATGCCTCATGAAGATATTGAGGTTGAGCGACGCGACAATAGCGTCCAGCATCGTGTTCTGCTGCTGCAGGAACCCGGGGTTGGTCCCCGGAGTGGGCGCCCACCAGTCGCCCCATTCATCGACAAACAACGCGACCTTCTTGCCGGGATCGTACTTGTCCATGATTGCCGACTGTTTGGTAATCCAGTCGTTCATCTTCAGCGTCGCCTGGACAGTCTGCGCATATTGCGCCTCTCCGAAGCCGGCGCTCGGCAGGTGTGGGGGCCAGCCGCCGGTGACCGTGTAGCCGTGAAGCGATAGCCCCTCTAGGTCCCAGCTCCAGACCTTGTTCTTCCACGCCTGCATCACGGCTTCGGTGTAATCGCTGTTGCCGCTGTCCCAGCCGACGGCGATCCGCTTCATCGCCGTGTCGGGCTTCTGCTGGTCCGGGTTATAGTTGCGCGTGTAGTGCGCGTACTGCTTCATTTCCTCGACATAATGTTCGGGCGTCATCGCGCCGCCGCAGCCCCAGCTTTCGTTGCCGAGCCCGAGATATTTCACCTTGTACGGAACCGGATGGCCGTTCGCCGTGCGCTGCTTGGCAAGCGTCGTTGGCTGAGCGGAGGTCATATATTCGAACCAGTCGGCAGCCTCGCTCACGGTCCCGGACCCGATATTTTCGGAAATGAAAGCGTCGGCCCCGATCTGGTTGAGGAAGTCGAAATATTCTTCGGTGCCGAAGCTGTTCGGCTCGATCACTCCGCCCCAGTCGGGATTGAGCGTCGCCGGCCGTTGCGCCTGCGGGCCGATGCCATTGCGCCAGTGGTAATTGTCGCCGAAGCAGCCTCCCGGCCAGCGCACGTTCGGCACATGGATCGCCCGAAGCGCAGCAACCACGTCGCTTCGGATCCCGCGTACGTTGGGGATGGTGGAATCCGGGCCAACCCAGATGCCGCCGTAAATTCCGTGGCCGAGATGCTCGGCGAACTGGCCGAACAGATCGCGGCTGATTTTTGGGCCGGGGTGGGTTGTATCCATCGCGATCGTGATGGGGGCGCCGGGTGCCTGACCTAGCGCTGGTTGAACAAGCATGCTGGTAAGCGCGACGCACGCCAGCAATCCACGAATTCGGTTTGTCATTCACCCCTCCAAGCTTGACGCATCCGATCGCTGGCGAAGCCGTGGCTCGGAATACTCAGACATTATCGGCAGCTCTTCGGTTCGGCAACGGCATCCAGAGGCTCTTTCGAGTCCTTTTGATCGCGGGATGAAATCATCGCTTAACTCTCTGCCCCTACAGTTGCGGCCCAGTGCGGCTGTAGTGGGGGAGTATCGCCATGAGCACTAATCCGGCGTTGGATGCTTCGCATCCGCATTTTGTGTTCATTCCCGATTCGAAGACCGAGGGCGTGCGGTCCTATCGCGAGCCCGCCGAGCCCAACCCGCTACAGATCATTTTCCTCGAGCCGGAGGGCGAGCGCGCCTGGATCGAGGAAATGCACAGCCTGCTTTCGGAAGGACGCGCCGCCGAAGCAGATGCGCGGCTCGCTTCCGATCTTGCCGGCTTTGATGGAAAGCTTGCGCGTTTGTGCAAGGCGAGCTCCGCCGCGGAGGTTGCCCTCGAAGGCTGGGATGATCTGCTTCCCATCCTTGCGGAATGGGAAGGGCCACCCATCACCGCCATCACGCTCGGTCTAACCAATCCTCCGGACCTGGTGTTCGAGGCTGGACAAACCCACGATCCCGACCTGCTTCTGGGTCTGTACTCCGATGAGGCGTTTCCCTTCAGCGGCATCGGCAATGCCGATCTGCTTGCAGAATGTGCCAAGGACCATCCGGCTTGGGTCGGCGCTGAAGAAGATGTCGAATTCTATTGCACGCTTTCCGGGCTCGCTGAACTCAACACCGCGCTCATCAACTGGAAACACCGTAGATTCCTTCGCGACGGTCGCGACGGTGTAGAGGGCAGGGCACCCGGCGGTTACGTTGAATTCGCGTTGGCGAGCTGGTTCCTGGCGACGCGTTTCCTGCAGGCTGTCGAACGCGCGATAGCCGCGCATGGGCTCCCCCAAGGATGTCGGCTGATCGCTGGCACCGTCGAAGTTAATGCGGATTTCGTCACCATCCTTGGAGCGGAGCGACCTTCTGTGGCGCTAAAACCAACAGCGGCTTCTGCCGAAGCCAGCTTCGCCACATTGACCGTGAAGCCGTGGGTGCCTCGAGACGATCCGACCGTCGATGCTCTCGTCGCCGGCCCTACTCTTCGCCAGCGAATCCTTCCTGTCGAGCCGGCCCCAAGCGAAGAGCCCCGCCGCAGCTTCTTTGGCCGGTTCATGAGCCGATTTCGCCGCACACATTGACATCGCGTACAGCGGCGGCTCCATCTCCGATTCGGGCAAACGGGGGTGGCAAATGGCGAGTAGCACGATAACGCGCGGAGGCTTTGCGCCTCATCACCGGAACGACCGGACGATGATCGCGGCTATAGTGTTCGCGATCTGGCTGGCGATCGTCCTCGGCTTCGGAATCGATATCGTAAACCGCGCTCACAGCGGCGCGCTTCATTTCGCGCTAATCGTTCACCTTCATGTTCTGGCCTATGCCGGCTGGCTCGTATTGTTGGCGATCCAGGTAGCGCTGGTGCGGACGCGACGGCTGGCCGTACACAAGCGGCTCGGCTGGGCTGCCCTTATTCTGCTTCCGGCGATGGTGATTCTGGGTCCTGCCACGGCCTATTATGGCGTCGCCGACAATCCCTACATGCCAGATAAATGGATATCGTGGCTCAGCGTCAACTATACCAATGCGTTCGGTTCCATTGTTCTCCTCACCGCCGGTTTCCTCGTGCGTCGCAATCCGGCAGCTCACAAACGTTTGATGGTGATGGGCACGATTGCGGTGACGGAGCCGGGCTTCAGTCGGATCTGGATGGACTTCCTGGAAGCGCGCGTTGGTGATGGCTACGTAGGTTTCTATATCTCGACCTACATTGGGACCCTACTTCTGGTGATTGCGGTCGGAGCTTATGACCTTGCGACGCGCCGACGCCTGCACCCCGCTTACGTTGCGGCAGCTCTTTGGATCTTTGCGAACGAGGGACTGGCCGACTGGTTGTTTCACCAACCTTTCTGGCTCGCGGCAATGAAGCAGATGACCGGGCACGCCACCTAACCCGGGCTGACATCATAACGTAAGTGGAGGTGCGGCCAGTCGGAGGTCGACAAGTCTCTACCGTGAATTCCCTGATAAACGGGAATTTGCAGGGAATTATCCGATTTTCGTCCCCCGTCGAGAACTTGGTTGTGCTCAAGAATGCCGGTTTCCCGTCGCTTCTTACTGAGAATTCCCTACACCGTCGAACAGGAAATCTTCTGCAGCAGAACAGGGAAAAGCAGGCCGATAACAGGATGACAGCCGCCATCGAACAGGAAGTGCGCAATGTGCGTTTCTGACCTATTGCCTACACTCATCTAACAGGTAAGCTCCCGTGCAATGAAAGCTGTCGAGATCATCCAAGCCCTCCCTTGCCGCTCCTTTCTCTTGCGTATCTGGAACCGCGTTATGTGGCTTCGTGGTCCGCACGTCACGGACACGCGTTTTGGGGCAAAGATGCTTTGTGATGCGAGAGACATCATCCAAAGCACCATTTGTCACTTCGGAGTCTGGGAGCCTGAGCTAACTGAACTGGTCTCAACGCTGTTGAAGCGCGGCGACACCGCGGTCGATCTTGGCGCAAACATCGGATATTATTCGCTGTTCTTTTCAAAGCTGGTCGGCCCTTCGGGGCACGTGATCGCCGTTGAGGCACACCCCCGCATAGCCGGCAAACTCCGCGATAATCTCGCGCTGAACGACGTCACGAACGTTAGCATCGAGGCCGTTGCCGTCACGCGAGAGCCCGGGGAAGTTCAGCTTTACGAAGCTCCGGCCGGCAACATCGGCATGACCACGCTCAATTCCGACCGCGGCTTCCAAAGATCAATGAAGGTCCCCGCTTCGACCCTGCTCTCCGTCATCCCGGATCCAGGCAGCGTCACCCTGATCAAGTGCGACATCGAGGGAGCAGAGATTCCGGTCATGGAACAGCTGCTCGACAACCTTCACAGGTTTAATCCGAGACTTTCGCTCTTAGTCGAAGCAACTTATAGTGATGAATGGAAGCA
>Ga0157374_10002970_pt1 | contig 14201 bp, 15 predicted proteins | sample M25metaG_FD_115308 | JGI IMG/M metagenome (GOLD analysis project Ga0157374, IMG submission 115308) | Miscanthus rhizosphere microbial communities from Kellogg Biological Station, Michigan, USA - M2-5 metaG | ecosystem: Host-associated > Plants > Roots > Rhizosphere > Soil | place: USA: Michigan...
AGGTCGACTTTGTGGATTCCAGAAAGTCGACCTTGCCCCTGGAGCATCGCGGACGGTGAGCGTGACGATCGATCCGCGGCTTCTCGCGACGTTCGATGAAGCCTCGCATCAATGGCGGATTGCTCCGGGAGCCTACAAGGTGATGGTCGGCCAGTCGTCGGGCGAAATCACCGGCACGACCGCGGTCAACCTACCGGGGCTGACGCTGCCTTCGAACTGGCGCCCGGGACCGGCAGCCGCCGCCCGAGCTCCGACGCGCGGCGAGCGAGGCTGATCAGGCGCAGACCGTCGCGGGCGTCCGCCGGGTCCACCGGTAGAGGCGCCCCATCGAGAATCGAGTCGGCGACTGCTTCGTAGAAGGCGAGGTAGTCGCCGCGCTCGTTCGGGACCGACTGGGATCCCCCGTCGGGGAAGGTGAGGGTGCCGGTTCGCTCATCGATCCCGAAGCCGGGATCGAGCGGATCGGCGCCGTCTTTGAGCGCCGGTTCCTGGGGGTCAAGACCGAACTTCACGAATGACGCCTCGCTGCCGTGGGCGGCGATTCGCGGCCGCGGCTGTGCGACAAGTGTCGAACAGCGCAGGCAGACCCGCCGCGAGCCGTAGTGGAGCGTGACGTCGAAATAATCGTCGGCTTTCGCTTCCGGGCGCTGGGCGAAGATATCGCCAGAGACGGACTCGGGCATCCCGAACAGCCGGAGCGCCTGATCCACGAGATGCGGTCCGAGATCGTACCAGACGCCGCCGCCGGGCTCGTCGGTTTCCCGCCACCCGGCTTTGATTGCGGGGCGGAAGCGGTCCCAATGGGCTTCGTACAGGGAAATCGCGCCGATCCTGGGCAGGATCCGCTTCAGCGTAAGGAAATCCGAGTCCCAGCGGCGATTGTGAAAGACACTGAGAATCCGGTCCTGCTGCTTGGCAAGTGCGATGAGCTCATCCGCCTCGTCCAAGGTGACCGTAAACGGCTTATCGATAACCACATGCTTTTCCGCCTCGAGGGCGGCCTTGGCGATGACAAAGTGGGTGGTGTTCGGCGAAGCGATCACGACAAGGTCGGATCGATCCAATAGTGCCTCGAGGCTATCGACCCGGTTCGGTGCCTCCCGCGAGGTCTGCACCGCGGCAAGCTCCATCCGTTTGCACGCGCGGATCAGCGGCGCGTGAAACACCGCGCCGCCGAGGCCGTAGCCGACCAGGCCGACGCGGATCGTCATGGGTTTAGCTGCTCGAAAGGCGCGAACATTCCCCGCGTCATAGCGACGCGTTGAGGGAAATCCACGCGACGTTGTCGCTCTCGTCCGGCTTGTTGGTGAGGAAGATGTGCTGGTTCATGTAGCCGAGCTCACCGGTGAGATGCTTGCCGAGTGGTGTGGTGAAGGCGACGATGTTGCGGATTCGGTCGAGACCGGGCTTCGTTTGAAACTTGGTCGTGTTGAGGTTGAAGAACGGCTCGCTTGTGAACGTGATGCCGGTTGCGCCGCTCTTTTCGAACGGGATGGTGTAGCGAACGAACGGCCGCACCCGCCAGCCGGTGCCGTCGACATTGCGCCGCCATCTTTGCTCGGTCCGGAGCCGCGCGCTCAGCATTCCGGAACCTATCCTTGCGATCTTGTCGAACGTGAGTTGCTCCCGAAGGCGGTGCTCCATAGTGGTGAAGTTCCCGCGACTATATTGCGGGTTGTGCGTGTATCCGGCCCAAGCGGTGACCCACTTGTTGAGCTTGTAGCCGAGCAGCGTGTTCGCCTCGAATTCGTAGAGGCCATGTTTCTTGTCGCTGAACCGCTCGGTGATTTCCTCGGACAGGCGCCAGTTGTCCGACAGCTTCGCCGTCACCGCCTCGTTCGTCCAAATCTGGCCGTCTTCGGTCGCGAAAGCCGGCGCTGGGGCCAAACCGAGAATTACGCCAACTGCAAGGCGCGTGCCGCCGCACGTCGTCATTTTCGTGATTTCCCCCATCTCATAATGAGTAGCGTGCCGCTAGATCCCTGTTGCGGCGAAGGTATGCCCATCCGGATCGAGGTCGCGTAGATCGCGGCCTCGTGTTTCCTTCCCGAACACAGCGACCAGGATCAACGCCGCGACCGTCGGCACGATGATAATGACCGAAACCAGCGCCAGAGGCGGCACCAGTGCGAGGATGGCCAGGAATTGCGCCAGCACGCCTCCGGCTTTGCTGCACGCCGCGACGGTGCCCGTTGTGCGTCCCCGAATGCGCAATGGGAAGCTTTCCGCAGTGTAGGGGAGGAGCATCGCGATGAGCGCGTTAATCCCGACAATCAGAAGCGCGACCGGAAGAACCGGGCTTCCGATGCCGGTAAATTCAAGCTGCAAAACCCCAAGCAGACCCGCCGTCGTCATAACCAGCGATGCGACAAGCGCCCATTTGCTGCTCCACGTGCTGTAGGCAAAGGCGACAACAAAGACGGTGGGGAAGGCGATCAGAGCCGATTCGGCAAGCAGCTTGCTCGAGACACCAACGCTATAACCCTTCGCCACCAGGTCAGCCGGAAGCCATAGCAGCAATCCGAAATTGATAAGACCGTAGCAGATCGCCGCAAGGCTGAGCGCTAGCAGCTTGCCGAAAAAGGCGCGGCCAGTGAGTGCCACCGAATGGCCATGCTTGAGCGCAGCGCGCTCCGCGGGCTTGGTTTTTCTTGCTTTCGAGCCGAAGCGCTCCATCACCCGGCGCGCTTCGTCGCGACGGCCGCGAGCGAGAAGGAATTTGGCGGATTCCGGCATCAATCCGCCAAGCAGCACAAGCGAAAGGCCTGTCGGAAGGTTGAGCAGCCACAGGATCCGCCAGCCGAAGGTCGGCTGAAGGAGTTGCGAGAAGCGTGCCGCGGCGAAATAGCCGCCGACCGCACCCAGACCGCCGACGAGAACGAGCGCCCAGCCACGATGCCGGCTCGGCATCATCTCGGCCAGCAGCGCGTAGGTGACCGGCAACATGCCGCCTGCTGCAGCACCCATCATGAAGCACATGCCGATGTTCCACGCGAGCGATGGCATCGCGCCGCAGATCGAGGTGCCGACGAACATCACAGCCGAGAGGAGGATGGTCGCCTTTCGCCCGTATATATCTGCCAGCGTTCCCCAGATGATGGAGCCGAGGACGGTCCCGATCAGGGCGGCAAAGGGAACGAGGGAAACGGTCGCCTTCGTCTGGTGGTATTCATCGACCATGCCGGGGATCGTGAAGCCCAGGCTGGCCGGCTTCATGACGTCAATGACAAGCGCGATGATCAACACAGACATCAACATCCAATGGGCCTTCGTCAGCGGCGCTTCTTCGGGCGGTGAAATGACGATGTCCTGCGACGCCGCAAGTTGACCCGAAACATCCTTGGGCAAGAGCCCGTAAGCCGACACAGCTATGCCGGCGATGATCGCCGCCATGCCGAGATACATGTCGGTGCCCATCGGCATTCCGTAGAGCCGGTAATGGGTCATCCGGCCCATCAGGAACATCGGCATGTGCAGAATCACGCCAGCCGTGACGGCGATCACGCCGAGCACGAAGATCCAAACGCTGCGCCTGTCTGCAAGAGTGCTTGTGCTGATCATCGATACCCTCAACCCCGAATCGAACGGAAAAGGCCGAAAAGCCGTTGGTGGCGCAACGGCAAATGCTGGCGGGGCCGACGATTTCCGGCGGCGTCGCAATTTCTGTTGCGAACGGGCCACGAAGTAGTAACATACCTACAATATCAAAAGTGAAATGTAGCGATTTGCCTTCCGGAGGGGACCGTGAAAAGCTTCACTAGCCGCGAATTCAATCAGGATGTCAGCCACGCCAAACGAGTCGCGATTTACGAACCGGTGTTCGTCACCGACCGCGGCAAACCGACCCATGTTCTGCTCAGCATCGATGCTTACCGGCACCTCGTCGGGAAGTCGGACACTTTGGGCGACCTGCTCTCAATGGAGGATCCCATTCCCATAGATTTGGACTGGCGAACCGCAGGGCCGTGGGTTCGGAGAGGCTGACCCATGTTCCTGCTGGACAGCAACGTGATCTGGGCGTTCCGAAACCGGGAGCCGCAACATGCCGACGAGCCGCTGTTCGAGTGGGCGGCAAACCAGATGCCGAGCGCGCTCTTCGCTTCAGCCGTTTCGCTGATCGAGTTCGAAAATGGAGCGCGGCACCTGGAACGCAAGGACAAGAGCGGGGCAGCGGCCATCCGCAACTGGATCGAAACACGTCTGCTACCGGCATTCGATGGGCGAATCATTGCGATCGACGAGCCGGTGCTGCGCAACTGGTCGCAGCTCGGCTATTCGGATTTCAGGGATGGGATTCTCGCCGCCACAGCTCTCCAGCACGGGCTGGTGCTCGCAACCGACGCCCTCCAGAACTTCGGAAAGGGGAAAGTGAAGACTCTGAACCCCTGGGCTTACGCGTCAGAAGTCGACGAGCTGGATTGGCGGCGCGCCTCCCGGAGCGCGCCGATCTGGCTCAAGAGCCTGTTCGTTCGCGCCTGATCAGGCGGCCGTAAGCTCCGACACGAGGCGGCGGTGCGGCGGCAGGTCGCGCGCCGCTTTTTCGCTGAGAGCCTGGATGCGATCGAACACCCTCTGGGCGGCGGCGGCGTTGGGGAAATCCGACCGGCCCGCCGACAGGTCGGTTTGGAACTCCATTCCGTACAGAATGTACTGATAGTTGAAGAAAGCGAAGGATTCGACGTCGAGGATGAAGTCGAAGCGGCCGGGTGGACGATAACGCCACTGCCTCAGCAGCTCCTGAAGTTCTTCCGGAATGGTCGCGGGGTTCGCGTTCTCGCGCCAGAAAGGCTCGGAACGCTGTGAGAGACAATAGTGAAGCTTCAGGAATTTCACAATATTTTCAAAGCGCGCTGCCATCAGTTGGTTGAAGCGGCGGGCTGGGGCGTCAATAGGGCCGTGGTGCGGGAATAGCTCGGCAATCATTCCCACCGCCGCCTCAATCAGCACGAGTCCTGTAGCCTCCAGCGGCTCGAGGAAACCCGCCGAAAGGCCGACCGACACGCAATTGCGGATCCATTGCCGTTCGCGATAGCCGGCATCGAAGGAGATGATGCGAATCGCATCCTCGTTTAGGCGTGCCCCGACGTAGTCGCGCAGGATCGCGACAGCGCGTTCATCGCCGACATGGTCGCTGGAATAGACGCAACCGATCCCGCGCGCGTTGGCCAGGCCGATGTCCCAGGTCCAGCCGCCTTCGTGCGCATTGGCGAGGGTGTAGCTTTCGATTGGAGCGTCAGGGACGTCATAGGGTAGTTTGCAGGTGGCGGCGCGGTCGGCGAACAGGCTCCCGCGGACCGAGCGGAAAGGGCTGTTGAGGACGCGGCCGATCAACTCGGCGCGAAAGCCGGTGCAGTCGATATAGAGGTCCGCTTCCAATGTGCGGCCGTCATTAAGAACGATGCTGCGTATCGCGCCTTCGTCGTCCAATTCCGCATGGTCCAGATCACCCGTGAGATGAGCGACTCCAAGCTCCTGCGCCCGGTCCGCGAGTAGGCGGGCAACGCTGCTCGCATCGATATGATAGGCGTAATTGAGCGGGCCATCAAAGTCCGGCTCGCCCAGGCGCTTCGGCCCGCGTTTTGCCCCGGCGACACGATTCTGGATTGTGACAGCTTCTGCGAAGGAGGGGCGAGAGTTGGCTTCCTGAAGCAGCCAATAAGGGACAAGACTGGTCTCTTCGGAATAGAAAGGCGCTTCGAACGGGTGGAAGAAATGATGGCGCCCGCCGCGGTTCGGCTCGCGCAGCCAATCGTTGAAGAGAATGCCCTGTTTGAAGGTGGCAGAGGATTCGCGGACGAACTTGCGCTCGTCGATCTCGAGGAAGCGCAGCGTCTCCCGGATGGTTGGAAAGGTGCCTTCGCCGACCCCGATGATCCCGATGTCCTTGGATTCCAGAAGAGTGATCGTCAGATGCGGATTGTCCGAAAGCGCCAACGCTTTCGCGAGGTAAGCGGCCGCAAGCCACCCGGCCGTCCCGCCGCCGATGATCAGGATGTTCCTTTTGCCCTCGTCCATCGTGTTGCGAGCGATAGCCCGGAGAATGACTGCAGAACAGGGCGGATGGCGTCGCACGATTTCGCGCTTCGGCGTCGCTCCGCCCTTGACCCGTCACTTGATGGCTGCGCTATCTGCCGACAACTGCTGATTGGGGAGCGGCCAAATGAATCTGTTGCGTAGCACATTTGCTTTGTTGCTTTTTGTATTTGCCGGTTGCGCCTCGGCGCGGACTTCACCTCCTCCACAGCTCGGGATAGAATCGCCCTTTCATCGCGGTGTGAACGTGCTCGGCTACGATCCATACTGGAAGGATCCGAGCAAGGCGCGCTTCCACTGGCGGCATTTCGCCGAAATCCGCCGTGCGGGCTTCGATTTCGTTCGACTAAATCTCGCGGCTTTCCAGTTCATGGATTCGCAGAACAGGCTGGACCCCAAATGGTTGGCCAAGCTGGACACGGTGGTGAACGAGGCGACCAGGGCAGGTCTCGGCATTCTCATTGACGAGCATGACTTCGACGCCTGCTCTGCTGACGCCAATTTGTGCCGGACCAAGCTTTCGGCCTTTTGGCAGCAGATTGCGCCACGATTCGCGGCCGCTCCTCGCAGCGTTGCGTTCGAAATCCTCAATGAGCCGCACGATCAGCTGAACGGGGATGCGTGGAATCAGCTATTCGCGCAGGAACTGGCGGTCGTCAGGCAGACGAACCCGACCCGGATCGTCGTCGTCGGGCCCACCCATTGGAACGGCATCGGCGATCTTCCGCTGCTGAAACTCCCGCGCGACCCCAACCTGCTGGTCACCTTCCATTACTACGACCCGATGACTTTCACCCATCAAGGTGCGAACTGGGCAGGGCCGGAGCTTGAGAAGCTCCGCGGCGTCACATGGGGAACCGCCGCCGATAAAGCGGTAGTGGCTGCCAGTTTCGACAAGGTGCGCGCCTGGGCGGATGCCAATCACCGGCCGATACTGCTGGGCGAATTCGGGGCCTTCGATATGAGCGCAACGCCGGTCCAGTACCGCGCCGCTTATGCCGATGCTGTGGCGCGGCAGGCGGAAGCGCATCACTTCGGCTGGGCCTGGTGGCAGTTCGACGGCAACTTCATCCTGTGGGACATGAAGGCGAACAGCTGGAACGAGCCGATCCTGAGGGCGCTGATCCCCGGATCGAAGTAGCGGTTACTTCCGGTCCAGAGTCACCAGAATGACGTCATTGCTTCGCATCGGGACGGTGAGCGAATAGCTGCCGTTCGCGCCGACGCGGATGACCTGATTCTTCTCGGGCAGGTCGCGGGTGAGGCTCTGGAGCTTCGCCAGTTGAGCCGGGGCGAGCTTGTCGGGTGAGCCCATCTTTAGCCACGCGGTCTGCGGGTCGTTATGCTGGAAGCCGGTCCGGTGAATCTGGAGCCTGTAGGTGCCCGGCTTCAAATGCTGGAACCCGATCCGCGCAGGCGCTGCCAGCACTGAAGGACGCAGCTTCGTGTAATAAGGGCGGTCGCTTTCCTTTTGGTCCGGCTGTTCCCAGTCCCACACCACCGCAGCCGTACGCTTTCCGTCGCTCGCGGCCCAGGTTTCCGGATCGCTCGCTGGGACTGAATTGCCGCGAAGTGCATGCAGGTATTTGTACGTGAACCAGGCGGGCTTGCGGATGCCATCGATGTTCATCAGCCCGAAGCCGCCGTGGAACGGGTTCGGCGGCGGTCCGGACTCGTAGAAGATATCGGTGTAGGTCCAGTAGCTCATGCCCTGCAGGTACCCTTGAGCATCCTTGAGTTTGGTCAGGATCCACGGGCCACTGATATAGCTATCATGGACCGGATCGCGTGGCGTGTAGCTGGTGCTCCATTCGGTGAAATAAAGCGGCAGGTTCGGGAATTTGGAGGCCTGGATCTGCTGGCGGACCTTGCGGATGTCCCCGACGATCGAATCCGGGCTGGGAGAGAGCTTGGTGTCCGATTGCCCCTTCTCGTCGAGGAAACCGCCGTCGACGCCGTAGGTATGGGTCGTCACGAAATCGATCGGAGCACCGCTCTTGGCGACATGGTCGAGGAACTCGGGAACCCAGGCGGCACCCGCGGTCGAGGGTCCGCCGACGCGAAGTGCAGGATCAACTGCTTTCAGGGTGCGGGCAGTGAGATCGTACAGCGCGAAATAGGCCGGCTGATCGCCGCCTTCCCAAAAACCGCTGAGGTTCGGCTCGTTCCACACCTCGAAATACCAGCTGCGCACCTGATCGCGGCCGTAGCGCTGCTCGAGGTGACGGACGAAGGCATCGACGAGGTTGTGCCAGGCTTCCGGCTTCGGATGCGAGGTGTTGCCGTTCCACCAGAAGATCTTATTATCGGATGTCTTGAGTGCTTCCGGCGTAAAACCAAGTTCTACGAAAGGTTTGACGTGCTTGGCTAAGAGTTCGTCATAAAGCTTGTCGACGCCGCTCCAATCGTAGGTGACTCTGCCGTCGGGCGTCCGTTTCACTGTTCCGAGTATGTCATGAAAGATTGCGTGGAAGCGGATGTAGCGGAAGCCGAGTTCATCGACCGCGGTTTTCAGCTGTGCCTGCGCTTCCGGCTTGATCAGCGTACCGGGATAATCGGAGCCTACCGACAGATCGAAGAAGCGGTCGAGCGGCTTGTTTGCCTTCGCCATATCGAGCGTGATCTGCCTGGGTGGTGAAGCAGCCGCGGCGGCGGAAGTTGCAACAACGAGCGAAAGCACGGCGACGCCGGCACGGAGCGATGTCAAGAATGCCATGGCTGATGGCTGCCACGGTTTTCAGCCCGCGGCAATTCCGTCTCGGTGACGGTCCGGCTATTGCCGGGGTGGAGGAGGCGAGCTTGAATCCGATTTACAAGAATATCGGCGAAAGCATTTTCGCGCGCATGTCGGGGCTGGCGGTGAAGCACGACGCGGTGAACCTCGGACAGGGTTTCCCCGATTTCGGCTGGCCGGACGCAATTCTCGATGCGGCTGCGCAAGCGGTGAAGGAAAAATCGAATCAATATGCACCCGCACCGGGCCTACCGGAGTTGCGGCAGGCCGTCGCCGATCATTACAACCGTCATTTTGGGCAGACGCTCGAAGCGTCTTTGATCTGTGTGACCTCCGGCGCGACGGAAGCGCTCGCTTCCTGCATTCTCGCGACTGTTACCCTTGGGGACGAGGTGATCATCTTCACGCCGGCCTATGACAGCTACGCCCCGATGATCCGGCGAGCGGGCGGTATCCCGGTCGAGATCGCTTTGCAGCCTTCGCAATGGCGGATCGAACGGGAGGCGCTGTCGGCGGTGATCACGCCGAAAACTCGCGCGATCCTGTTCAACAACCCGCAGAATCCGACGGGCCGCCTGTTCGACAGGCAAGAGCTTCAGGTGGTCGCGGATGCCGCCATTGAACACGATCTCGTCGTGATCGCCGACGAGGTGTGGGAGCATGTGCTGATGGATGGACAGCGGTTCACGCCGCTGGCCACATTGCCCGGAATGGCGGAGCGCACACTCAAAATCGGCTCAGCCGGCAAGATCTTCTCGCTCACCGGCTGGAAGATCGGCTGGATCGCCGGAGCTCCGGAATTGGCCGCGCTAGTGACGAAAGCACACCAGTTCCTCACCTTCTCCTCCGCGCCCAATCTCCAATGGGCAGTCGCTTTCGGCATGGCAGAGGGCGATGCATGGATCGAGCCGATGCAACACCGTTTCGCCCGCGCGCGAGACAGGATGATCGCCGCGCTTCGTGCCGCCGGTTTCTTTACTCTTCCGGCGGCTTCCACCTATTTCCTTTGCGTCGATCTTAAGGCTTCGGGAATCGCAATTGGTGATCTTAGCTTCGCTAGTCAAGCCGTTGAAAAGGCAGGTATTGCTGTTGTTCCACTTTCAGTCTTCTACGAGTGCAACGCCCCTTCGCATCTTGTCCGGCTCTGTTTCGGCAAGCGCGACGAAACCATCGATGCAGGCGTTGCGGCGATGGCCAAGGCGAGGGACCTTTTCACCCGCTAGTCGACCAGCGCCGGCCACTTCTTCTCGAATTCGACAGACCACGAAGCGAGGGCCTCCGGCTCCAGCGGCTGGGCCACGAGGTAACCCTGCACAACGTCGCAACGGATCGAGCGCAGGAAACGAAGCTGTTCCGGTGTTTCCACTCCTTCGGCAGTGGCCTGCAAGCCAAGCCCATGAGCGAGATCGACGACCGCTTTGACAATAACGCAGCTGTCGTGCGCATGCGGCAAATCCTTCACGAATAAGCGGTCGATCTTCACCTCGGTGAAGGGGAGCTGGCGAAGCTGCATCAGCGAGGAATAACCGGTGCCGAAATCATCGATCGCGAGGCCGATCCCTTTGATCCGGAAGCGGGTCAGCGTGTCCATCAACTTGATGAGCGGCTGGGTTGCGCCCTCGGTCAGCTCAAGCACCAGCCGATTGGTCGGAACATCCAGTTCACCGCAGATGCGCTCGACGAGGTCGGGGAAATCAAGGCTCTGCAGGCTGAGCGCCGAAATATTGAATGCGAGTTGCGTTTCCAGCCCCTGGTCGCGCCAGCGTTTCCATTGCTCAAGTGTCGTCCTTAAGCCCCATTCGGTCAGCGGTCCGATCAGTCCGTGCCGTTCGGCCACAGGCACGAAGCGGGACGGTTCAACGGGGCCGCGTTCAGGCTCGGTCCAACGGACCAGGGCCTCCAACCGCGTGAGCTTGCCGTCCGAGAGCCGGACCTTCGGCTGGTAAAGCATGTGAAGCTCGCCATTTTCGAGCGCGCGTTCGAAATCTCGGGCAAGTCTTCGTTCGGGATGACCGTTCATTGCGCGAGGGTTGGCCGCACCTGATTCAGCAGCTCCTCGAGCTGGTGCGCGCGTACCGGTTTTTCGAGCGGTCCCACCATCGGCAGACCGAGCGCCTCGCCGAGACGAAACGCGGATTCGAGCACCCGCCTGTCAAATCCGCTTATGATCAGGACCGCGGAAGTACAGCCCGAGTCAGCCAGGAAGCGTAGCAACTCCACCCCATCCATCCCCGGCATCCCGAGGTCCAGCGCCACCATTTCGGGGCGATTGGTTACGAAACTTTGACGAAAACTGGCATCGTTTGAGGTCAGGATCGGATCGAACCCGCAGTCCGACGCCACGCTAGCGACGAAATCCGCAATTACCGGCTCGTCATCAATCAACAACAGCCGCGGCCGATTCATCACTCTCCCTTTTTCGGCGCGAAAGATTGCCATTCCCTTTGCGCTTACTCTCTGGCGAAGGAAACCGGTTTTTAACCGCATTCGCTCCACTATGCCCCAAACCGGCTTATCCGGCCTGAGGAAGGCTTCGCATGTTCACTTCTTTGATTCGCCGCAAGGGGGCCCGTTCCATCGAAGAGGAGCAGGCGGCATTCGAGTCGACCACCTTCTCTCTCACCACCGATGTTCCCCGGCCCATGGAGCGGCGTGCTGACGACCGTGTCGTCCCGCTGCTGCGTGTGGCAAAGCTGATCACCGACTCGGGCGAACGGCTTGCCCGGGTCCGCAATGTTTCCGCCGGCGGTATACTGGCGGAAATCGCCGATTGCCCGGCAGTCGGTACTCCGGTGCATGTCGAGTTGTCGTCCCAGAAAATCCCGTCGACGGTGATCTGGATCCGCGAGGGTCTGGTTGGATTGAAGTTCGATCATGCAGTCGATCTTGGCGAGCTTCTTGCAGGGCGTAAGCCCAGGCACGGGTTTCGCCCGCGCCCGCCGCGCCTGGAAGTCGCCTGCAAGGCTTCGGTTCGGGTTGGCAAGTTCTACTACACGGTCGATGTTCACGATATTTCTTTGGGCGGTATGAAGGTCGAACCGATCGAGGAATATTGCGTCGGCAAGGAAGTGACGGTCGTTGTCGAGAGCCTCCGCCCGATCAAAGGCGAGGTTCGCTGGTACCGCGATCGCCGCTGTGGAATCGTGTTCAAGAAAGCCCTGGACTTCGAAGAGCTTGCCGAATGGATGGGCAAACGGCTGGAAGTCGCGAGCCTCAAGGCCAGCCTGCAAAAGAACTGAGGCGCTGAAGGCGCCCTCCAAAGCCACTTATTCTCGTCGCAAACAGCGTTGGTTCGTCGCATCCGCGCCTCGCAATGGGGTCCGGAAAGGCCTATCTTCACGCGTGAAGGAGATGAGGCGATGGCTGAGGATGTCGCGGTATTGGCTGGCGGCTGTTTCTGGTGCACCGAAGCGGTGTTTCAGGATGTGATCGGCGTGAAGTCGGTCGAGAGCGGCTACACCGGAGGCCACGAGACCAATCCGACATACAAGCGGGTTTGCAGTGGCGACACTGGTCATGCCGAGGCGATCCGGATCACTTTCGACCCGCAAGAGATCAGTTATTCCGACTTGCTCGATATCTTCTTCGCGACCCACGATCCGACTCAGCTCAATCGCCAGGGCAATGACGTCGGAACGCAATATCGTTCGGCCATCTTTCCACAGAACCGGGAGCAGGAAGAGGAAGCGAAAAACGCGCTCTCAAAGGCGCAGGGCGATTGGGATGGCCGAGTGGTGACGACCATCGAGGCCAAGTCGGAATGGTGGCCCGCCGAGGATTACCATCAGGATTATTGGGAAGGGGAGGGCCAGCGCAATCCCTATTGCCTCGCTACCATCCCGGGGAAGCTTCAGAAGCTTCGCAAGAGTTTCCAGGCGCGGGTAAAGGAAGAGGGCGCCACAGCCTAGCGCGGAGTGGCTGCGCGTCTCAGGCGGTCGTTGATCGCGTCGCCTAGTCCATCATTGGGGATTGGGGCGATGGCGATCCGCGCCTGTTCTGAGTTATCGGCGCGATGGAGCAGATCGAAAAGCTGAGCAGCGGCCTCTACGAGGTCACCCGAAGCGCTTAGATTGGCGTTCCCTTCCAGTGAACCAAAGCCGATCAGATACTCCCCCGGCGCTGCGATGGTCGCATTCAGACGGAGCGGTTTTCCGGGCGCATAGTGGCTGGCAAGCTGGCCCGGCGCTTCGATCGAGCCGGCGGAGACGGTCTTCGCGCCCGGAATGACGATTAGCCCCGGCCGCAACAGCCGCAACTCGCCTCCTGTTTCGGCAACGATCGTGGATTCGATGCCGCCGTCACAAGGGCCGCCATCCACAATCAGGGCAATCCGGCTGCCAAGGCTCTTGAACACATGCTCCGCGCGCGTCGGGCTGATCGAGCCGCTGGCATTTGCCGACGGCGCCGCAAGCGGACGTCCAACGCCACGAAGAAGTGCCTGCATTGCGGGATGGCGTGGCACGCGAACTGCGATGGTGTTCAGGCCCGCTGTAGCCAGCGAGGCTATTCCCGAATCTGCTCGGATCGGCGCTACCAATGTCAGCGGCCCTGGCCAATGTTCCCCGGCAAGCTCACGCAAGCTGCTGCTTAATTCTGCGACGCGCTCGGCGGCCTGCAAGTCAGGAACGTGTAGAATCAAAGGGTTGAACGAAGGTCTTCCCTTGGTTTCGTAAATTCTGGCGACCGCTTCAGGGTTTGTCGCATCTGCAGCCAGCCCATAGACCGTTTCCGTCGGCACCGCGACCACGTCACCTGCAAGAATCAGCCGGGCAGCTTCCTTGATCGAAGCTTCATTGAACGGGAGAAGGCGGGTTTCCACCTGCACTCGCTACTGGATTCCTCGCACAGGAGGAAGTTAGGTGCGTTCGCGGTCCAGGAGTTCTGCGGCGTCAATACCGAGCCGTTTCATGCGTTCGCGGATTGCCGGCCATTCCTCGTTCAAGAAGCGGCTCCGCTCCGATTCTTTCAGGCGCGTCCGCGCGCCCGGCGCCACGAACAGGCCGACTCCCCGCTTCACGATCACCAGCCCCTCATCCTGGAAGCCCTGATAGGCTTTTGCGACCGTGAGTGGATTCGCCTGCTCTTGCGCCGCGAGAGCGCGCACGGAAGGAAGAGCGTCGCCGTCGCCGTAAAGGCCGATCAAAATACCCTCAGCGATTACCTCGCGAAGGCGGACGTAAACGGGTTTGTCTGGAAGTCTGCCGAGCGTCATGCTGTCATAATACAGCAGCGCAGGATTTCGTCAAGCGAACTCAGGTGGTTGCCACTTGAAAACAACATCCTTTAGCACCGGCCGCGGCCGGTCTTCGAGCTCGACTGAAGATTGTCCGATGAAGATGAAGCCGGCAATATGTTCGGCGGGAGCACAGAAAGCGGCGGTCACGCGCGGCGAGTAAGCGCGCCAGCCTGTTACCCAGCCAGCGACATAGCCGAG
>Ga0157374_10002972_pt1 | contig 14196 bp, 12 predicted proteins | sample M25metaG_FD_115308 | JGI IMG/M metagenome (GOLD analysis project Ga0157374, IMG submission 115308) | Miscanthus rhizosphere microbial communities from Kellogg Biological Station, Michigan, USA - M2-5 metaG | ecosystem: Host-associated > Plants > Roots > Rhizosphere > Soil | place: USA: Michigan...
CCTGGTAAAGAGGTATTAATGCTGGGGTGAGGCATACGTGGAGTTCGTTCATTAGTTCACTTGTTCATTAGTTCATTGGTCTGCTTTTTCACCTGTTTGGCTGGTCAAGTGCTTGGATACTAATGAACCAGCGAACAAATGAACCAATAAACTATTTATAAAACGGCGGCTTTACCACCTGTGCCTTTACTTTATTGTCACGGATATTGATGAATATTTCGCTGCCTTCTTTGGCGAATTCGTTCTTCACATAACCCATGCCAATAGCTTTTTGCAGCGATGGCGATTGCGTACCGGAGGTTACTTTGCCGATGTTATTGCCATCAGCATCCACGATCTCGTAATCATGGCGCGGTATGCCGCGGTCGATCATTTCGAAGCCAACCAGTTTTTGTTTGGTGCCTTCAGTTTTTTGCTGCTGCAAGGCTGCTGAATTGGTAAACTCTTTACTGAATTTGGTTACCCAGCCTAATCCTGCTTCCAGTGGCGAAGTATTGTCGTCGATATCATTTCCGTAGAGACAGAATCCCATTTCCAAACGCAGTGTATCGCGTGCGCCAAGGCCGATAGGTTTGATACCTACCGACTCACCTGCTTTAAAAACGGCATCCCAAACGTGTTCGGCATCCTTGTTATCTACGTAGATCTCAAAACCGCCGGCACCTGTATAGCCCGTAGCCGAAACCAATACATTATCCACCCCGGCGAATTTGCCTTTGTTGAATGTATAATATTCCATGGTACCCAGGTCGATGTCGGTCAGGCTTTGCAATGCTTCAGCGGCTTTGGGGCCCTGTACGGCAAGCAAGGAAGTACGGTCCGAGATATCCTTCATATCCACACCTTTGGTGTTATATTTCGATATCCAGTTCCAATCCTTCTCGATGTTCGAAGCATTCACAACCAGCATATAAGTTTTCTCGTCGATACGATAAACTAACAGGTCGTCCACAATACCGCCGGTTTCATTTGGCAGGCAGGAGTATTGCACCTTGCCGTCAAACAGTTTGCTTGCATCGTTGCTGGTAACGCGCTGGATGAGATCGAGGGAATTTTCGCCCTTCAGGATAAATTCGCCCATGTGGCTCACATCGAACACGCCTACGGCTTTGCGCACGGTGTCGTGTTCGGCATTGATGCCTGCGTATTGCACCGGCATATTATAGCCGGCAAAAGGCACCATTTTAGCACCTAATTCAATGTGTTTGTGGGTTAACGCGGTATTCTTCATAACAAGTTCAGTTGGGGCAAAAGTAATAATTTACACGGTAGTAAACCCTGAAAAATAATTCCCGGCAATTGTGCTTTTATCGGGGCGGGAATTAATTCCCGCATTAAGTTTCCTACTTAATGAGCAAATGTTTTGGAGGAATTCTGTATTCTCAGGGGTTGTAAAACAAACTGAAAAGTAATCGTGTTGATAAGGTAATTCACAACTAAATTGCCAAATGATACCTTCATTTTCTTCAACATTCAGGAAACCTAAACCTATCCGAAAAAACGATCTCGAGGAGGCGGAAAAGTGCCTCAAAGTTCTGTTGGTACTAACAGGAACAGCCGAAACCAATCGTATAAAAGCCGAACTATTACAGCAAGTGACCACGGGATCTGATCAGCAATCATTTTACCCGTCATGGAACCAATAGAAACCCTGCGGCAACATATTGCCAAATACACATGCGGCAAATACAGCCTTCCGGCTATTGCGTTGGGCCGTGGTAAAAATGTCACTGTTATTTGCTGCTGCCGCGAATTTGCTAATGAGTTACGCGTTGAAATAGGCAAAATACCGGGCAGCGAATTAGGAAATCTAAACGTGCATTTTGTTGCCGGGAATGTCGAGTTTGTCTGATTGTTATAATAGTGATTGGAACAGTTCCACCAGCTTGTTAGACACTTTGTTGGCATCGTGCTGTTCCTCCACCAGCCGGCGGGCATTGGCGCCTATGGCTTTACAGTAATCCTCATCTGCGATACAGCGCCGGATAGCCTTTGAAAATTCTTCGCGGGTATTGGCGATCAGGATGTTCACGCCGTTCTTATAGTTGATACCCTCGGCGCCGAGCGTGGTGGAAATGATGCATTTTTCCATCGCCATGCCTTCGACGATCTTTACCCGCATACCGCCGCCTGACAGCAGGGGCACGATCATAATGGCCTTGCTGTTTACGAATTCCAATGCATCGTCCACCTCGCCCTTGATGAAGATCTTGCCCATTACTTCATAGTCGTCAAATTCTTCCGGGATGTCGTTGCCGGCTACATAGAATTTCACCCTGAGTTCGTCATGCTCCAATTCGTTTCGAAAAGCATGCAGGAACCATTCGATGCCTTCGCGGTTGGGCGTCCAGTCGAGCGAGCCGAGGAAGAACAGGCTCGGGAATTCGGTTTTTGAGAAATCGGGCTTATAATGACTGAGTTCGACACCCACGGGCACAACTTCGACCGGAATTTTGGCGCCATAAAGCATGATGGTGCCCTGGTCCTGCGCAGTGAACACGGCAATTGCGTCAAATTTATTGACCTGCTCGATCTCGTATTTTTTAATACGGCGAGACATCAATTTCAAATAGAATTTCTTCAGCGGGTCGGCTTTTTGCTGGGCAAGGCGTTCCCATATCTGGTGCTCCAGGTTATGCGCACGATAAACTATTTTTGCCCTGCAGTTCTTTTTTACAACATCAATGTAAGAGGCCACGAACAAGCCTTCGAACTGGATGATATCGTAGCTATTATTGCGCACCTCGCCTATCAGCAGCTTTACGAAATTGGCATCGTGGTACCGGTCAATATTGTAGACATTCTTATTGAAGGTGGTCAGAAACCCTTCAAGCAGCGACATGCTGGCATCAATGTCATAAGCGCGGAATTTGATGCGGCTCAGCAGTTCGTCGGGCTGGTCCTCTTCGTGGTGATGTTGTTTTTTGGCATTAAGAGAAACCAGCGAAACCTCGTGCCCCGAATTGACCAGGCCGCGTATGGTATTACATACCACGATGGGGTAGCCGCCGTTTTGCGGAAATGGGACGCGGTGCGTTAATATGAGTATCTTCAAAACAGGATGCCGGTTTTAACAAATGTAGAAACCCCGGGTGCCTAATCAAAACAAGTTTCAGAAAATACTTAGCTGCGGGTCGGTAACCTGGAAGGTGCGCCGGTGATGGGGTGTGTAGCCGATCTCGAGGATGGTCTTGCGGTGTTTGGTCGTCGGGTAACCTTTGTTGCTGTGCCAGTCGTACTCGGGATGCTCGGCGGCGATCTTTTTCATGTAATCGTCCCGGTACGTTTTAGCGAGGATGGATGCGGCGGCGATGCTGAAATATTTGCCGTCGCCTTCAACAACACACTGGTGAGGAGTCTCTTTGTACCTGTTGAAGCGATTACCATCAATGATGAGGAATTCGGGTATCATAGAAAGCTGTTCTATTGCCCGATGCATGGCCAGGAAGGAAGCGTTGAGTATATTGATCTGGTCGATCTCTTCGCTTGAAACCGAAGCCACCGCCCAGGCCAAAGCCTTCTTTTCCACCATAGTGCGCAATTCATTCCGCGTTCCTTCGGAAAGCTGCTTGGAATCGTTAAGCAGTTTATGCCTGAATTTTGGGGGAAGTATCACCGCAGCAGCAAATACCGGCCCGGCAAGGCAGCCCCGCCCGGCTTCATCACATCCTGCCTCCAGCAATTCGTGCTGATATCTTGCCAGTAACATGGTTCAAAAATACGGGTTGCGAGAGGAGATTTTAGGAGGTGTTGAAAATTTCGTAAAAGTTGATTGGGTTGATTGAGTTAAGTGGTTGATTAAGTTGGTTAATCCGGAATCAAACTCATTCAACTTAATCAACCCAATCCAACTTAATCAACTCAGAATATCCTCAACGTCAGCAACGTAATATCATCAATAGGCTTTCCCTTGATAATGAGATTAAGATGATCGAGCAGGGTTTGGTTGAGTTTATCGGGTGACAGGTCGCCGTTGTCGATGATGAAATCCAGCAGTTTATCTTCGTTCCATATCTTGTGGGCGGGCACGTCATAATCCATCAGGCCGTCGGTATAATTGAATATCATACTGCCCGGATCTACATCCACCTCGCCCTGGTTAATGAAGGGCAGCTCGTCGAATGCACCGATCATGGTGGTGCCCAACTTTAGCGGAATGGCATCGCCGTCGCTGTACAATATCGATGGGTTGTGGCCCGCATTGATATAATTGAGCTTGCGGGTCTTCTCGTTGTATTTAGCTACAAAGAGGGTAATAAAACGTTCGCCTTTGGTGTTTTTTACTACGATCTGGTTCAGGCGCTCTACAATATTGGTCAGGTCTTCTTCCACCGCCGCCCAGGCGCGCAGGCTGGCCTGGAAGTTAGCCATCAGCAGCGCTGCCGAAATACCCTTGCCGGAAACATCGGCCACACACCACAGAAATTCTTCTGGGTTAATACGGATGAAATCGAAATAATCGCCGCCTATGTTTTGATGTGGGAAATATTTAGCGCCGATCTCTACCGTGGTTTCCTTATGCAGGCGCAGCGGGATCAGCATATTCTGCACTTCCTGTGCCAACTCCATTTCGCGTTTGAAACGTTCCGATTCCACACGCTCCCTGAACAGCTTCTTGTTCTCCAGCGCCACAACGATCACGTTGATCAGCGTTTGGATAAAGTTCAGGTCGTTGTTCAGCATTTCCTCGGTGGTATTGAAATCACCGATAAGGGCATAGGCTATAGGTTTGCTTTTCTGGTAGAAAGGAATGAAATAATCGTATTTGCGGAGCAGGTAATCGTCATGACCTGAAAGGGCAGTCAACGCCTTGGCTTTGTTCATCCGGCGGCAGGCCTGGTGCAATTGTTTCAGGCTCTCGTCGTCGCCGCCGTAGTTGGATATGCAAATAAAATCGCCTTCGTGCTCTATCAAAAAGCGCAGCTTACCCACCTGCAGGTAATTCTGCATGATCACCTCGAGCATCTGGATCAATACAGGTGTCGCGATGTTCTTGTTGATGGCCCGTGTAACCTCAAGCAGCGAGTTAAGCTCGGATTGCCTTTTAAGCAACAGCCGGATCAACTCATCTTCGCCCGAAATTTCCTCGATGTTTTGCATTAGCGGATCAGATGACAGCCAAATTAATGAATAAATTTTTTTAAATGCGCGTACTTTGTGATTTTATGTCGAAAGCGTCGCGCAAGCCAACCGTTACCAAATTAAAGGCATACACCATCAGCATAATCGCTAAGCCGGGTAAAATGGCCAGGAAGGCGGCGTGCATAATGATGTAACCGTAGTGTTCTTTGATCATGCTGCCCCAGGTAGGCATGGGCGGCTGCGCCCCAAAGCCAAGGAAACTAAGTCCGGCCTCGAGCAATATTGCCGACGCGAAATTAGATGAAGCCAGCACTAATATCGGGCCAATGATATTGGGCAAAATATGCCGCCGGATGATGCGCGCATTGTTGAAACCCATAGATCGGGCGGCCTCGACAAACTCGGTGTTCTTAAGACTCAAAACCTGCCCGCGGACCAGGCGCGCCACTTCGACCCACATGGATAAACCAACCGCGATGAATATCTGCCAAAGCCCCTTGCCCAAAGCAAACGATATGGCTATCACGAGCAATAAAGCCGGCAATGCCCACAAAATATTCATCACCCAACTTAATGATGCGTCGATCCAGCCGCCGAAGTAACCCGCAAGCGACCCCACGGTTATGCCCAGCAGCAAGCTAATGATAACCGCCATGATTCCAACTGCCAGCGAGATGCGGGCGCCAAGTATAAGGCGGCTGAGCAGGTCGCGGCCGTAAACATCGGTACCGAGGAGGAATTTGCGTTTGATGACCTGCTGGCCGGCAATTTGGCGCTGCAGGCTGTTTATTTCAGGAACGGTAGTAACGGCGCTTGCTTTTTTACCCGTAACAACTTCGAACAGGCTGAATGAAGCTTTAGCGGGTTTGTCTTCATCGCCTACATATTCATCTACATACATAGAATCCTTGCCGAAATGGTAGCCGGTAATTGGAATATCTTTATAAAACGAAGGCTGCCCGAAAAGCATTTTGGTGAAAAAATTGACCGTATCCACCGGTTCGCTCTTGCGGATGCGCAGCATGGTGTATTCGGAGCCGGGCTTTTTGATACCGAGCTGGATGGTCATATTATTGGCCAGGGGCGTAGAATCAGGCATAACGAGATAACCAAGTATGGCGATGAGCACAGAAAGCGCGATGAACACCAATGCGGCAACGGCAATTTTGTTGCGCCTGAATGCTTTCCAGGTACGTTGGGATGGAGTTAGCTCGGCCAAGACAGTAGATCAGTTGGCTAAATATCGCTTATTTCGGCAGGAATGGCAATCGGGGATTAACAAATGAATGTCATTTCGGTACTATCGCACTATCCTTCCCTTCCATTCATACTTCCGGCTGTTGCCGAGCAGACCGATATAAACAAAGTAGATGATATGGAAAGGGTTTAGCAGCAGCAGTAAACCAACGAGGCCCGGACGCTTAAAGAACGAGGTTACAGGCAGCAAAAAAATTGTCTCAAAAACAAATTTCAGCAGGAATTGCAGCAGGAACAGTTTGAAATAAAACAGGTTGTAAAAACCTAAGCCTGCATTTACCAACAGCGACAGGTTGAACAGCCATATACTGACCGCCAGCGCAACGATCTTTTTGTCCTTGTAGTGGGTCGATTTTGATGCCCAGCGGCGGCGCTGTTTGAGGAACGACCGCAGCGTATGCTTTGCGTGGGTATAGACGATGGCTTTCCGTTCCTTCAAAAAACCGATACGACCGGGGTATTTGGCGGCTACTTTCTGCAGCAGTAATTCATCGTCGCCCGAAGCGAGGTCATCGATGCCCTTAAAGCCGCCTACTTCGTTAAAAATATCTTTCCGGTAAGCGAAATTTGCGCCGTTGCAGGTTGACGCTCTTTTATTCCCGATAAACGCAGCGCCGATGCCGATGAGGTACGAGAACTCAAGCGTTTGCATGTATTCAAACAAGGTACGTTCTTCGAAATAGGTAACCGGGGACGATATCATGACCAAGCTGTTGCTTTCAAAATAACCTACCACCGATGAGAGCCATTCCGCACACATGCGACAATCGGCATCGGTAGCAACCATCAACTCGCCTGACGATACGCTGATGGCTTTGGCAATCGCTTTCTTTTTGTAAGAATTAAGCGGCTGATCCTCCTTCAACTGCAGCAATTGTATCCCCTGGCCGGCATAGCTCCTGATGATCTCGGCTGTACGGTCGGTAGAATGGTCGTCGACAATGATAATTTCCGTCAGTTCTTTGGGGTAATCCTGGGCAAGCAGGTCGCCTATGGTCAGGCCGATATTGTGCTCTTCGTCACGGGCAGCTATAAGCACAGTTACTTTGGTGCGAAAAGTTCCCCGGTAAGGTTTTGGCCATTTGATACCCACCCATCCCCTGGTAAAATAAACCAGCAATAAAAGGTATATACCCGTAAGTGATAACGATATGATACTAAGCAGCGCGGTCAAAGAATTTGAGTTTAAATACGAACACCGAACCTAAAATGGCCGGAAGGATCAGATTGATGAACCAAATGGACGAAACGGCGGCCATAACGGCGATGTTCTGGTTGGTAATATAAGCAAAAAAGACCGAGGCGGTCATGCTGCGCACACCAACATCAAGGAGGTCCAGCGAAGGTAATGCCGACTGGATAAAGAACAGGTTGAACACCATCATCATCATCGGGAAAACCGGCATATCCGGCAGCAGTAAATGGATAACCAGGAAATACTGGAACGAAAACACGCCAAAGCGCGTCAGGCAGAACCACATGATATTGAGGAGTTCGCCGGTGCGGTATTGCGCCATGACAACAAAAAAACGATGGTATTTCTTCAGAAATTTGATCCGGTTCAATAGCGTAACCAGCCAGCCGATATTAAAATAGAATACCAGCAACAACGCCATAAAACCGAGCGATGCGAGCGACAAGGCCAGGAGAATAGCAATATTGATATGCAGGAACGTGGCGGCAAACCACATCAACGCAATAAGGCCTACCACATTGGTGATCACATTCTGGCCAAAGGAACCAATGGCCATTACGAACACGCCATGGATGCGTTTACGGCTGGGCAGCAGCATTACCCTGCCGGCATATTCGCCCAGCCGGTTAGGTGTAAAAATGGCCCAGGTGAGCCCGCAAAAAACCGATTCTATGGCTCTCCACGTGGTGATAGGTGCCAGATCGCGGGTGATGTATTTCCATTTGAGGGCCTCGGTCACCCAGTTGACCAGCATCAGCAGCAATATGCAAGTCATTACCGCGATGGCTTTGGTGCGGTCGATACCTGCGATCAGCTTTTGGAATTGCTTTAGGTCCTTGTTATCGGTAATTCGGTGATAAATAAAATAAAAAGCCAAAACCAGTATGACAGCTTTTAGCGAATAGGAAAGCAGTTTTTTTGCTGAGGTAGTCAACAGGTAAATTTTCTGCAATGTTACGAAAAGTTCATGGCTGATGGTTCATAGTTCATAGCTAATCGGGGGAAATCTCTAACAATGCAGGGTGTATAAATTTCGGCTAAAGCCGCTTTATTCCTTACTTAACCGTTGGCTGAAGCCAACGGCAATGAATTCGAACGCGCGCCAGTCAATTCATTGCCGTCCCATTTATGGGACGGACAGTAATAAAACAAAAGCGGCTTTAGCCAAACGAGGGGTAGTCAAATCAAAGTTGCAAACGGCACACCATAAACTGCAAACCTATTTCAGTTTCGCTTTCAGGAAAGCTAGCGTATGCGCATAGGCGTCTTTGGTTGCTTCGCTATTGTAAATAGGATTACTCGGGTTGGCAAAGCCATGGTCAGCATCATATTGATGCAGATCCAGCTTTTTACCAGCCGACTTCATATCAGCAGCGAACTGGGCAACCACCTTTGGTGTAATGAAGCCATCCTTGTTGGCGAAATTGCCCAGCACATCGCCATTAAGCGTTTTCAGACGGCTTACATCTTTTTCGGGCATGCCATAGTACATCACGCAGGCCACATCCTGTTTGCCCGCCAGCAAGCTGGTTTGCAGGCTCCAGCCTCCGCCGAAGCACCAGCCAATGGTGGCGATATGTGCTTTTGGCCCTACGTATGCAAGCGCACCGTTAATGATAGCCTGTGCGCGGGTATCGTTAACCGTTTGCATCAGTTTACCTGCATCTTCGCGGGTTGTGGCCACTTTGCCATCATAAAGATCAAGATCAAGTACATTCACGTCGCCGATATCAGTATACAGTTTTTCCGATTCGTGCTTTACAAAATCGTTCAGGCCCCACCATTCGTGGACCACTAAAAGCCAGTTATTAGTTGACTTTTTAGCCTTGAATTCAAAAGCATTGGCCGTTTTACCATCAGCGGTCGGGTAAGTGATGGCTTTGCCGATCTCACTTTGGAAATGGTACGGTTTCGGATTCATGTGTGACATCACGAACTTTTTGTTGGATGCCAGCATGGCAAATTGCTTAGTTGCCGAGGGCTTGGCGCAGCAGGCCATTTTGCTTTGGCAAATGGCGCACACGCTGCAAAAGAAGGAAAGGACGAAGAGGAAGATCTTTTTCATGGTGTTTATGGTTTGATTTGGATAGGTGTTTGAACAATCAATACTATCGCAAATTAGCTAAAGAATTTATAAGTATTACAGCTTTCGCAGCGAAACGTATAATTCGGCCTGGAGCCGCCATTCACCATTGATCTTTCGCCACATAGCTGAATAATTGCCGCCCTTACTATAGGAATTTGCTGCGTCCCAGGTGCCCGTTTCCCAGGCCATGATGCCATTGTCACCAACGGTTATTGTTACGGACTTGCGTATATACAAGACTGAGGGATTGGTTTTAAACAATTGCTTCCATACTTCCGATAATAGTATCCTTTCCGGTGAGGCTGGTACCGCGGCCAATTGTCTGCACGAAATCCGGAAGCCAATATTTGGCCATGCCATCGATATCGTGCCGGGCCAAAGCTGCGTTGGATGAAATTCTTGAGGCCCTGATGATATCGGCGTCCTGATTACTTTGGGCGACCGCGACACGCGATGCAATCAACAACGAAAGAACAAGGACATTCCTGATCATCAGGCTAAGCTAAGAAAAAGAAGTGCATCAACATTAGCCGGCAAGCTGCTTTAAATCGATTTTATTTTGATGCTTAAGTAATTTTTCCTGACTTTTGGCATTAGTGCTACCCGTGAAAAAACATTTAAAGATCAATTTAAAAGTACTCCTGCTGCTGCTGGTTTACCTGTTTTTTCATATCGCCAATTCCTTCTTCGGTCCAAGACGCATACATGACAATAAGATAGACCTGGTATTGAAACAGGAAGCATTATCCTTTGTGCACCTGCAAAAATCGGCCAAAACAACCATCAGCGAAACGAGGCTTTCGTTCGCGCAACTTATTCAGAAAGCGTCGAAGGCGTTTATTTTATTGTTCCTGTTTGCTGCCGCCATCCCGGCGATCAGCTACATACATCTTACCAAAACCGGGCTATCGTCCGGGCCCCCTTACCTGCGTTTCTGCGTCATACGGATCTGAATATTCCTGCCGGGCAAAGCAGCGTTGGCGTCTATCTTTTTCTCTTTACCAAAGCTATAAGCCCGTCCCTGCGATCAAGATCGCTATGCCATTGATGCCCCTGTCGATGCTAAACCGTGAGTATTTAAAAGCGATAACCAAGGCTCAATCATGACGTATCAGCAATATTATAATAAACTTATTAAAGAAATTACCGACGGTCAGAAACATATTACCGATCAAAATAAACAGCTGAAAGGCGATAAAGGCTACTTCAATAAAGAGGACATGTATGCCTACATGCACCTGCGCACCGAACTGAATGCCCTGCTGGCGAAAAGTGAAAAAGTAGCCAAACTGATCACCGCCGGCGATGTAAATGCCAATGACGAGATAGATGCTTCGGTATTGCCGGATGTTTAGATCGAAAGACTTACGAAGTTTCAAAAAACTTCGTAAGTCTTATTCAGAATTTATATCTTAGGTTGCCAATCTGATCTTATGGAGCCTGAATTTATCACCTACCAAAAATTCAACGACCCGGCCCTGGCCAAAGAACTTGCCGAAACGCTTAAAAAGCACAACATCGATTGCCTGATCGAAGAAGATTCGACGTCCTTCGACCCTTTCTTCACTTATAATTCTTTTGCGATAGAATTTTTAGTGAAAACAAAGCCGGCGGATTTCGAAAAGGCAAATCAGTTGCTCAAGGAAGAGGCGGATGATGAGATCGGAGCAGTGGATACGGATCATTACCTGTTTGCCTTCACTAATGATGAGTTGATGGAAGTAATAACCAAGGCCGATGAATGGAGCGCGTTCGATGTGGTACTGGCGCGAAAAATACTGGCCGAAAAAGCCATTGTAATCAATGATAAACAGATCGAAGAGATCAACGGGGAAAGAGTTGAAGAACTAAAGATTACCCAGGGCATGACGACCAGCCAATTGGTTATCTGTTACCTGTTTGCTGTAGGGCTGGGTTTCATCGGGATCATTATGGGTGTGCACATCATTAGGAGCAAGAAAACGTTGCCCGACGGAGAACGTATATATGCTTACACCGAAAATGACCGCTGGCACGGCAGGCAGTTTTTGTATATTGGTATCGCATCATTCATTGCCGTTGTTTTGTATAAGTCTGGGGTAATTTTTGATGGCGACTGACTTCCTGGCTACTTCAAAATCTCCCTGATATCATCCGCCGACAGCGACTTGATGAAGCTTTCTTCAGTAGTGATAAGCGATTGCGCCACCTTCAGCTTGCGCTGTTGCAGGGCAACTATCTTTTCCTCAACGGTATCCTTAGTGATGAACTTATAGATGAACACATTCTTGGTTTGACCGATGCGGTGTGTACGGTCGATGGCCTGTTGCTCTACAGCCGGGTTCCACCAGGGGTCAAGAATGAAGACGTAATCAGCTTCGGTGAGGTTCAACCCCACACCGCCGGCCTTAATGGAGATCAGGAATACGCGGGTTTTCACATCTTCCTGGAACTGCTTTACCACGTCGCCGCGGTTTTGGGTGCTGCCATCCAGGTAAACGTAAGGGATGCCATGTGTTTCAAAATGGTCGCGGTAAATAGCGAGCTGCTTTACAAATTGCGAGAATACCAGCACCTTATGCCCCCCATCCAGTACATTGGATAGCGTATGCACAACGTTCTCGAATTTACCCGAATCACCCTCATACTGATCATCGATCATTGACGGGTGGTTGGCGATCTGGCGCAGTTTGATCAATCCCTGCAAAACCTGCATCTGCGTTTGGGCGTAGGTGCCGTCCTCCAGGCTGCGGAGCAATTCGTTGCGGTATTCGGATTTTACCTTTTCGTAAACATTTGCCTGCTCTTCGCTCATCTTGCAATAGAACAGGTTCTCGGTTTTCGGCGGCAGTTCGGTGGCTACTTGTTCCTTGGTTCTGCGAAGCACGAATGGCTTTATTAGGGCTTGTAAACGACGGGCCTTTTCTTCATCCTTCTTCTTCTCTATCGGCGTCACAAATTCATTCAGGAAGAATTGCTGGCTGCCCAGCAAGCCCGGGTTGATGAAGGACATTTGCGTCCACAGGTCATTCACCGAGTTCTCCACCGGCGTACCGCTCAGGATCAGCTTATACCGTGATTTGAGCTGCTTAACCGCCTGGTACGATTTGGACGAAGGGTTTTTGATGTTCTGGCTTTCATCAAGTATAATGTATTCAAAGAAATAGCCCGAAAGCAGGTCGATGTCAATACGCGTAATGCCATAAGTTGTGATCACCACATCATAATTGGCAAACACCTCGGGCGATTTATAGCGGAAAGTGCCCGTATGTACCATCATGCGCAGTTTGGGCGCGAACTTTTTAGCCTCGTTCAACCAGTTATAAATGAGCGAGGTGGGCATAATGATGAGCGATGTACTCTTGCTGCCTTCGGCCTCGATATTTTCCTTGTGCTTTTGCAGCAGGGCCAGTGCCTGGATAGTTTTTCCTAAACCCATATCGTCAGCCAGACAGCCGCCGAAATGGTATTGCTGCAAGAAATGGAACCAGTCGAACCCTGCTTTTTGATAAGGCCGCAAATGACCCTTAAAGTTTTGCGGCATCAGGATATCACCCACATCTTCAAACTCGCTTAGCTTTTGCAGTTTGCGGCTCATGGTAACACCGGCCAGCTCGCCTTCAGCCAGCTCGTTCACCAGTCCAATGTGGTGACGGCGTAGTTTAATATCCTTTCCGCCCTCCGAAAAATGCAGCAGGTTACCATATTGCGAGAACCATTTTTCAGGTATTACCGCTATCTCGCCATTGGGCAGCGTGAATTCCTTCTTATGGTTGAGGATATGGTTCTTGAGCTGTATGAACGGTATTTTATAGGGTCCAAAGTAGACCACCGCATAAATATCGAACCAGTCGTTGTTTTCTTTCACCTCCACATCGATCTTGCTGCTGCCGAACAGGTAGCGTTTGCCGCCTTCCGGCTGCTCCATCTCAAAACCGGCTTCGGTCAGCTCGTCGTGGTGCTGGTTCAGCCATTCGAAAACGGATAGGGAAAGATCCTCGTCTTCATCTGCTGTTGCGACCTCCAGGTTTTGGAATAAACTGGATGCGGTTCGAAGCCCCAAACTTTCCAGGAACAGCAACTTGCCTTTTTCCCAGGCTACCGAGCGGCGGATACGGTGGAACAGGTAATCATCGCCATTGCGTTCCATGCGTACCGAAACGTGGCGGCCATCGCCATATTGGAAAATGTAGCCTGCGTATTTGAAACAAAGCTGTAACTGCGAGGTACCGCCTTCCACGTAGATCGGCTTTAATATTGGCGTAGCCTCATACTTTTCAGTATTGATAGTGAAGCCTTCCGCATACACATTATGCTTTTCGATCAGGGGAGTAACGAATTTTTCAAAATAGGACAACTCAGACGAACGGGGTACGGCGATATACCGTTTGGCCAGGAAGGGCAGTAACTTTTTGCCTTCGATCTCCCGGTCGAAATAATATAGCGTATCCTCCAGCAGCATCCAGGCGGGCTGGTTGCAGATGATCTCGGCGTTCTTGAACATGAACTCGATGCGCATGCCATGATATTTGATCGTCGGGAAATAACGGATCTCCTTGTCATCTCGCCGGAAATGGAAAAGTACAGAAGCGGGCTC
>Ga0157374_10002974_pt1 | contig 14190 bp, 12 predicted proteins | sample M25metaG_FD_115308 | JGI IMG/M metagenome (GOLD analysis project Ga0157374, IMG submission 115308) | Miscanthus rhizosphere microbial communities from Kellogg Biological Station, Michigan, USA - M2-5 metaG | ecosystem: Host-associated > Plants > Roots > Rhizosphere > Soil | place: USA: Michigan...
CTTTAGGAATAATGCCTTCGAAGTCGCGGTACTACCCCGGATGATATTCGACCTGAACTGCCAGTCGCTTATCTCCTGGGTTGTAACTCGGCCCTTCAGTAACGGCCCACCTTATCAACACCAAACCCCAGCCAAGCCTGAAATCGTAATGCAGTCGCGTTGCCGCGTGCTTTTGCACTACGAACGGCAAGGTCGCGGCAGCTTGAGATTTGCTCTTCTGTGTGGATCCGCGCGGCTCCCCAGTTACGTGAAAGTCGCGCATCGACTGATAGCGAGTTAACGGATTCGCACCCGGAGAGTTTTTGGCCTTCGTCTTTTTGCGAGGAGCCATGACTTATGCCGCTTTGTGTTTGCGCTTGTTTGTTCCCACCAGAACGGGTCCTTTCGCGCGCGCGGCTTTTCCTGCGCGGCGTTCGCTGGCAACCGGCTTCTTGGCTTTTGACACACTCTCACGCAACGCGTCCATAAGGTTGACAACCTTTGTTGTCCGGGGCGCCTCTTCTTCCTCTTCCGGCAAAGGAAGGTTCTTACGCTTCGCCTCAATCAACTCATGCAATGCGGCTTCGCAGTCATCCTTGAATGCCTCGAGATTAAATGGGTGAGTGTAAGCCTCGATCAATTGAGTCGCCATGGCGAGTTGCTTCTTGTCTACCTTGTCAACGTTCGCAATGTCCGAAAAATATTCTTGGCTCTTCCGCAGTTCTTCTGAATATCTGAGCATGTACGCCATCAGTCCCGCCGATCCATCGGGCGGCACGGCGATCGCAACAAGGTGCTCGCGCCCACCGAAAGCTATCTCGCCGACGGCCGCCTTGCCCGCCTGCTCCATTGCTTTGCGCACTACTGCAAAAGCTTCGGGGGCTTTCTTGTCTTCAGGAACAACGAAGTATGGCTTTTCAAAAATCGCGGGAGGAAGTTCTTTCACATCGACGAACTGCTGCACGTCAATGACTTTCTTGGTTTCAATGCGCAGTTTCGAAATCTCGTCAGGCTCAATCGCAATGTATTTGCCCTTGCTATATTCGTAGCCTTTCACTATTTCAGAGTTCTCAACCGGTGCCTTATCTCCCTCAGTATCTTCGACGACCTTTTGGTGGCGAACTCGCTGCCCGGAGGCGCGGTCAATTTGGTGGAAACTCACACCGCTCTTCGAATTCACAGCGGAGTACAATTGAATTCCGAAAGAAACGAGCGAGACCTTAAGTTGCCCCGACCAATATGGACGACCTGCCATTTCCCCTCCCGACCGCGCGAAGACACGAATCCCTCTAGGACGTTGAGTGAGATGCAGAGTTTGGATAAGCGGTTAGCCAACTGAAATTTACGGTTAAGGCCGGTCACCCTAATGGACTCCCGCCGGCTGCTTTGCATGGGTGACCTTGCGGAAGAGCCATACCAGGAAAACGCACACAAAACACAACAATGCAATCCACCTGAAAACGTCTACGAATGCCCACAGACGCGCCTGCTGCACGAGATCGCGGTAAAGCGCACCTTGCGAAGAATGAGGCGCATTGGACGGATTTCTCGCATGCCCGAGAAGGCCACTCATATTCCCGGTTTGCTGCTGGAACCAGATCTGCGATTGCGGCACATAATTGGTGATTTCGTTTTGATGGTAGTCTGACCGGCGCGTCAGAAGAGTTTGTGCCAGTGAGATTCCGATGGAGCCACCGATGTTTCGGATGAGGTTGAAGATTCCGCTCGCGTTACCGATCTGCTCGTTGCGCAGCGTTCCATATGATTGCGTGGTTATGGGTACGAAGACGAAACTCAATGCGAAGCCCGTGACAATGATGGGCAATAGAAACGTAGTTGGGCCGATGCTCAGATTAACTTTGCCAAAGATCAGCGAAGTGATTCCGAAGACGACAAATCCAAAAGTTAGGAGATAACGCGCATCGAGCTTCGAACCCAGGAATGCAATGACCGGCATGCCAAGAATCGATCCGATTCCGCGCGGCCCAACGACCAATCCCGCAGTAAACGCTGTGTAGCCAAGGAGTTCCTGATAAAAGAGCGGCAGCACCGTAATGGTGGAATAAATTGACACTCCAAACATCATCATCAGGAGACATCCGACCGCAAAATTGCGATCTTTGAAAACACGCAGATTCACCAGCGGCGACTTATGCCTTAATGAATGAATGAGGAATACTACGAAGGAGACGGCAAACGCGGCAACTGCGAACCGGACCCATGTCGCACCAAACCAGTCATCTTCCTGACCTTTATCCAGCACCACCTGCAGGCAGCCAGTCCAAACGATCAACAGGCCAAAACCAAGATTGTCGAATTTCCCTGGTTTTGCTTTTGAGATGTAAAGTGGATCCTTGATGAATCGGCTGATCATAAACGTGGCGAGCATGCCGACAGGAATATTGATGTAAAACGCATAACGCCAGCTGTATGAATCGGTGAGCCAGCCGCCAAGCGTGGGACCCAGCACAGGAGCCACGACAACGCCAAAAGCGAAGACGGCCATGGCCATGCCACGCTTCTTTGGTTCAAAACTTTCCAGCAAAATGGCCTGCGATAAGGGTTGCAGTGCCCCACCACCTGCTCCTTGAACGACTCGGGCCAGCAGCATAAGGCCGAGCGTAGGCGCCGCACCACAACAAAACGATGCCACGGTGAAAATCACAACGCATGTGAGGAGGAACCGCTTGCGGCCAAAACGAAGTGAAAACCAGTTGCTGGCAGGCAGGATGACGGCGTTCGCTACAAGGTAGCTCGTCAGAACCCAAGTGGCTTCGTCGGTAGATGCGGAGAGTGACCCGGCGATATAGGGCAATGCTACGGAGGCAATTGCAGTGTCGAGCACCTCCATAAATGTGGCTAACATTACCGAGGCTGCAATAAGCCAGGGATTGACTCCCGCGTTCTGCGCCTGCTGGTCGTTTCCTTCTGCCATAGAACCTACCGAATATAGGAGCGTTTCGAGGGGATGCCTAGCTTACATAGTCGTGCTGAACTGAAGGATGACCTTACAGCAGATGCAGATGCATTAATTGCACGCAGCGAGAGGAGCTGCTGTGCCGAGAGCAAATGTACCCAGTAACTCCTGAGCGGATCTCACTCGCAGCGAATCAATTCCAATGAAAAGCGATTTGAAACCGGCAACCTTGACCATGGCGGTTGCACTCTTAGAACCAGAGTGCGCAGCAACTCTTTCGTAACAAGCAGCGCATCCATCTTGCTTAACTTCAAGCTGGAGATGATGCCATCGTGGCTTTATTCACCATCGTTAGAGCCGCCTTTGGCTAGAGCCATTGACCCCAGGTCCACACAATTTTCGCGTGCAGGCCACTGGCAGTGCGCCTATCGATGGATAGTGTATTTGTAGTTCCGTGAGTTGCGATGTCTACCATCATCCATGCATTAATAGGCTATTTTGTACTGCTCCTACTCGTGCGCGTGCTGAGGCGCCGTCCAGGTGAGCAAATGACGATGTTCGAATACGTGCTGATATTCCTGATTGGCGGTGTCGCGATTCTTTTCACGGTTGGCAATGACCGCTCAGTGACCAACTGCACATGCGCCGTCATTACGATTGGATTTATTCACAGAGCGCTGGCATGGGGTAAAAGCAAGAGCTCACGCGTTGGGGGCGCTTATTGATGGCACTCCCATCGTGATCATTAAGCGCGGGGAGAGTGGCAACAGGAAGTGATCCGTAAGATGGGGTTACGATGCGAAGATATCGAAGCGGCCGCCCGAGGAGCGGGCGTGACGCAACTTCAAGATATCGATTCCGCAGTTCTCGAACGGAATGGGCGCATCAGCGTGTTCGAAAGTAAGAGTTAAAGAGCGCCGGCCATTTGCGGAGGCCGCAAACGTTGACTGATTCCATTGATGGTGCCCTGAATGGACGCCAACTCTTTGAATGAATTGGGCGCCAGGTTTTCGCGCGGCGCCCAATTTACGTTTAGATGTGTAGCCAGGCTTCGCTTGTGGCCAGTTCAATACTTATCGGAAAAGGGATATTGCGTTTTTTGGAACTCGTGCGCCGGCTTACCAGCGTGAAACAGTCAGGTTATCGAGGTAGAGGGTGCTCGATGACCAGCCGGGATAGTAGCTGCCAACTTGGAAGTTGGTGACCAACGTGGGCGCCCAACCAAGATTGTATGCAGAGGGCACTGTGGCATTGATTTGCTGCTCGTTTCCATCGAGCCACACTGAATGATAAGTAACAGTGCCGTAGTCATCGCGGGAATAGCTGATCTGGACATGATGCCATGCGTTCTTAGCCCAGTTGCGAACATTGCAGGGCGCGCTGGAAGTTACCCAGTGATCCCAAGGCGCGCTGGACGTTCCTCCGTTCGCGCTGTAGTCCCAGGTTCCGGACCAGCCATCGCACTGGAAGCCATAAATCACGGTTTGCCCGTTCGGCATTACCTGATTCATATCCATCTCAAGGTTTGAAATTGAGTCGGAGGAGTTGTTGACGAAGATCCACCCGTCGTACACGAAATTTCTGGCGTTGGTGTCATCGCCAAAGGATGAGTAGTAACGCTGGCCGCCATAGTAGTTGTAGGTGGTATATAGGACGAGGGCATTTCCACTAAGCGATGGAGAGCCTGTTACCGCGGTGGCGCCGGTAGAGGAGCCATAAGTTCCAAAATCGTGGAAGGATACCCAATTCCCCAAAGTCTGAATGCTGCCGACTACCGCAGCGTAAGGCGGAACGTACGGGCCGCTTGCACCTGAGGGCGCGACGGCAGCGCTGGCCGTTGCAAATCCGCTGGAACCAGTTACTGAGATGTTTACATCGGTGACGCAGACTGCGCCTTGAGCGCCCCATGCCTTCACATGAAGTACGTGCGCACCTTGGGGAGCGTTCACTGAAGAATAGATCGACGAATCAAATACGTACTTGACGTCAGCGGAGCTATCCAGCGAGAACCCCATGGCGGCGATCCACTGGTTAGAACACCAGCCCGAGGTAGCATAGACGCTAAACTGCGGTGCAACAACTGCTCCATTAACTGGATAGTTGACATTCACTTGGGCCCACGCAGAAACAGAGCAGAGGGCAAACAGAACAATAGCGAAGCAGAATTGCCTGGGTAGATTCATCATTTCCCTTTTCAAGCATTGAATTTATGCTGGGCCGTCATAGTGCAGCGGACCAATCTCCCAAGGCATCAAGAAGTTCCAGAGCTTCCGCATCTCTTCACAGAGAGGTCGCGGACACAATGGCGCAGTCACGCAGAGACAAGGCAGAGCGCTATCTCGGCGATAATCGTAAAATAAGCGGGAGCTTGACTACTCCCATGAGTTAGAACGGATTACCTGCGCACTTGCAACCGAGCAATCTTACAGTTCGATTGGGCGATCCCCACTTACAAAGGGTTATGCGAGTTATAGACCGTTCTTCTCAGCAGCTTTCTAACTTGGCTCGGCGAGGCAGAGGTCTAGCATGCTCGCCTGAGCTATTTCTAATGTCGGCTCGTGCAGAAGAATATCAGGAGGTAAGAAGCGGTGTGCAATTGGCACTATAGCTTCTTCTCAAATGATTCCCAAAGGGGCCCACAAGGCAACTTTTAAGTTACTTCTTAGAGAATCATACATAATTTGCCGGGAGAAGCAACCTTTATGAACAAACTTTTTTGTATAAATTTCAGTATTTTTCTACTCGAGTGTAAGACATGGTAGATCCTCACCGCTCCCAATGCCATAGACACGGATTTCCGTATGGCAAATTAACGCCATTCCTTATGGCAACTTTTAACCAAAATGAGAGCAGTGACGCGCGCGGATTGCATTTCAATTTCATGATAAGGTCGCTGGAAATTGATCTCGCATTCGTTTCGCTATCACTCGTGAGTCCGGAAAATGAATTCGGCGTTTGCAATCATCGGCGAGATGACTTGATGCTGATCTAGTGTGTGGCAGCAGTTGCTATATCGGATTGAATCTATCCGTAAATACCCCCAGTGAAGTGCTGTGATCTATGGATGCAGCCGTCGCTAAGTTCTCTAGAAAACACATGGTTGATCACTACATAATTTCATCGACCGTGTCTTCCCTTTAAGACTGCCAGAATACATTCGTCATTCTGGTGCGTCGATGTGTCTCATCAAAAACTCCGGCATGGGTGAGATTGAAGCGCGGATGCCAGCAGCCATCATTCCAAACTCGACGTCTCTGCCAAAACCCTCGTGAAATAATTCCGCGATCGCTTCACAGAGATCATGGTCCTTTGTGGTTCGATCGCGATGCCTGCGAATGGTGTGTCTCCACGGTGCAGGCAACTGAGTCTTTCTAAACTGAGCTCCGTCGACGCTTGTGTCGAATGCGCATGAATTTGCAGCCATGTCACGGTCGAGGTCTTATTGAGAGAAGTTAGATTCGGTCAGAGCAGTTGTGATCGGCCTCGACGCGAAAGCAATGGCGAGCAAAGGTGACTTACATCACAGTCGATAATCTTCATTACTCGTAATGTAACCCCCAAATAGCCAATCACACACAGACGAAGTAAACCCGTGGGGAGATAGCGTAGCTGCGGTTATTGCAATGATGCGTTGATTAGAGCGGCGAAGAACAGCCTAAGTACCTTCGTAATGATCGATGCAACTTTAGGGCAAGCGTAGGTGAATTAGATGTCTGTTACGATTTCCTCAATTCGACATATACAGCCAATTTCAACGCTTCGTTGTGAACTTTCAACTTGGTCAAAAGTGCGGTCCCGATAGGCTTGAGGACCGACACGGGGCAAGAGCGCCAAGCTGTTGCAGCCACATCATCTTGTTTGCCTGAAGAGACAAACAGAGCGACGCAACTGCGCCGACACCGGAGGTGTGCCCGCAGGTAGATGGAGTTGGACGCAGGCCAGTGTCCCGCAGGGAAAGTTCGGTGAGGGGCGCTGGGCAGATAGGGGGATCGTTGAACTCTCGTCGCTCACAATTACTTCCGGGCCTTTTGAGCCTTTCTCTCTTTCTTTCCGCCTGTTCCGGAGGCATCGTCAACAAGACCGGCAGCGCCTCTAATGGTTCAGGATCTGGATCACCGGCAAGTGGATCATCAGCGTCCGGGTCAGGCGATTCGGGATCTGGGTCACAGGGGTCTGGATCAAGTGGTTCCGGGACTGGATCATCAGGGCCTGGATCGAGCGGTTCCGGGGCTGGGTCATCCGGCGCTGGATCGGGAGGGTCTGGATCGGGTAATTCGGGGCCTGGATCATCAGCATCTGGTCCAACTGTTCCCTCCAACGCCACGGTTGTCAGCAGTATTCAGGCAATGAATGGCTGGGTCGCCGTTCATGACCCTGTGACTGGCGCCTCCTCCTCAGGCTCCATGTCTATGGCCACTTCTCCATCGCTTAGCGGCAAGGCCCGAGAACTGAATACGACGTATACGAATTACGGCGGTGAGCTTTACTACGTTCTCTTTGGCAACAACGCCACTGCCAGGAACTTCGTATATGACGGGTGGGTATACCTGACCGATTCGGCCGCCTCCATTGGGGTCATTGAGATGGACATGAATCAGGTGTTGCCGAATGGGCAAACCGTGATCTTTGGCCTCCAATGCGACAGCTGGACCGGTACCTGGGATTACACGGGAAATGCGGGTACGCCCACCGCGTTTATCGATCACTGGGTAACCTCCAGTGCGCGCTGCGATGTTCGTAGCTGGGCTCACAACACGTGGCATCATGTGCAGGCCAGCTATTCGCGGGATGACTACGGCAACGTCACCTACCAGTCAGTATGGCTCGATGGAAATGAACAGAAGATCAACGCAACCGTGCCCTCAGCATTCGCGCTCGGCTGGGCACCTGCGCTTGTCACCAATTTTCAGGTGGACAGCCTCGATCCCGAAACGTCTTCCAGCACCGTCTACCTCGATAACCTGACCGTTTCGCGCTGGTAACTGAAGCTTCGTACCGACCAAATCGATCTGTCGAAGCTTCAGCGCTACATTCTGACCGCTCGCAGCAATTGGCTGGTCGTTCAGAACTCTTTCGTGAGCGATTGATAGGGCTGCGCGCTAATCGATTCGAGTGATCCAGAAGCTGCAAGGCCAAACATTGTTACCGTCCAGAGAGGGCGCGAACAATTTCAGATCAGAGGGCATTCTGGTGAAACTGCCTTCCCACTCAGGGAAGACTTCGCGCAATACTTCTGGATGATACTGCTGCATTGCGCTTCCTGCCCAAACGACTTTGAATGCCGAATTGAAGGAGAGAAACGCTTCGAGCATGTACTGCTCGCCCCAGAAGCAGAGATTTCTCTTCACGAATTTTTCGGGGTAGTCGAGCGGCGTAAAGATGTCGTGGAAATGGATAAGCACGCCGGGCGCGAGCCTGGGCAAAATACCAAGCAATTCGAACAAAACGTCGCTGTCCATCGATACGACATGGCTGGAATCGATGAATAGAATGTCGCCTGCTTTGAGGGAAAGGAACAACTCAAACGGTGCATCCTGCACTTTTGCCTGAATAAGCCGAGTGAGGCCTGGCAGACCTTGCTTGAGATAGGGAGCGGGATAGGGTTCGACGGCGATCAACTCACCAGGAAATCCTTCAGCAGCATTCTTGCGCATGGCTGCCGCGTTGACAAGTGTCGTATTGCCGCTGCCGACCTCCACTATCCGCTGGGGCTTGCGATGGCGAACGAACGAGTAGAGAATCTCGGCATCGACACGTTCGAAAAAACCGTTATTGAAATGGAACTGGGGACCATGCCCATTTACAGGTACGGTCTTATCGGAAAAGCCGCACTCCTTCACATAGGGAAGAAGCTCATTGCGCAGAAGCTCGACTTGATCCTGAAGGTTAAAGTCGAAAGCTGCACATGGGCGGCAGGCGTTCCAGTCCTTGCTGCGAAACGATTTTATGCTGGGAACTGGGAAATAGAAATGTTGGGGCGTCACGCTTACGCCGAGCCCATCTTGCACGAATTGAAACAGTGTTGAGAGCGTCAGCCTCACGCTGGGCTTACGCATTAGGCTAGTCACCAAAAGCACCTCACCTGTCTGGCAATCGCAGACCCAGCTAAACAGCGCCGAGCAGTCGCATGATTAGTTTTGGTGCCGATTGAGCGGTAAAGGTTGTCAGGGGGTCTGCTCCCATGAACAACTACGGTCAAAATTGCGGCCCAGGATGAACCTTTGTCAGGCAGTTTGGGTGTTTGCCGGCATTGTCCACACCGTCGATTAAAACGCATCTCTGGCTACCAGTGAGCCGACTGAGGCAGCACCTCGCATTTTACGTGCATCAAACCTATTGTTGAGCAAACAAAGACGTCGTGAGAATGACTCAGAGCCGCACGAGAACTCCGAATCCGGAGGTGTCTCGGTACTTTATTTTTGCAATCTGGTCCGTCCCAACTCCGCGACTCCGCCATTTTTCAGTTTTTTAATTGCTGCGGTTCCCAGCCTCAAACTAGATTCGGGGGTGTGATGCGAACGCTTGGTCCAGCGAAGCTTTTTCTGTATCTTTGTTCTCTAAGTTTCATGATCGCGCTCTGCGGATGCGGTGCCTTATCTCGTTCCGACGGATCGGGTGGTTCCGGTACTCCCCCGGTAGGTTTGTCCAAGATCAATCACATCATCTTTCTCTCCCAGGAGAATCGTTCGTTCGATCATTACACTGGAGCGCTCCGCCAATACTGGAAGCAGAACGGCTATCCTGACCAGTCTTTCGACGGGCTACCACAATTTAACCCGACCTCCGGGGCCGCGCCGTTGCTAGGACCGGCACCGACGAATCCCGGCTGCGATCCAAACCAGCCTCCAACAGCCGACTGTGCTTTCGATCCTAACCACCCAGTAACTTCATTTCACCTGGTTTCGCAATGTATAGAGAATCCGAGCCCTTCCTGGAATGAAGGGCACATTGATTGGGACTACAACGATCCCACCGGACATGGCACCCCGAAGTTGAACGGATTCGTCTACTCTGCCGCTCACGATGCACGCAATAACCAGCCACCTTTCTACGACATCAACGGGCTGCGCGCCATGGGTTACTACGACGGCAACGATCTGAATTACTACTATTGGATGGCGTCAAACTTTGGCACCTCGGACCGATTCTTTACACCAACTCTGGCACGTACCCATCCGAACCGCGAGTACCAAATCGCCGCTACCTCGGGCGGATATGTCTATCCCGAAGGAACGAACGCTCAGGATTCAGCGAAGCTTAAGCAGACCACAATCTTCCAGAATCTACAGAAGCTGGGAATCACCTGGAAAATTTACGTTGACCCAATCAATAGTGGCTGCTCTGGACCACCGTATCAAGCTTCGTGCCTCATCAATTTGAGTTACGTCAGCAATTTCACCTTTGCTGACACGATCGTCTCGCAATTCCCGCAGAACATCGCTCCTATCTCCCAGTACTTCACTGATTTGCAGAATGGCACTCTGCCTCAAGTGGTTCAGATTGAACCCGCCACAGGTGGAGGCTTTGACGAGCATCCCACGGTTGACGATTTGTCGCCGAGCAATATCCAGTTGGGAGCGCAATACGTCCAGTCGCTTATTGATGCGCTCATGAAGAGCTCATCGTGGAAGGATTCAGCGTTTATCCTCACTTACGATGAATGGGGCGGTTTTTACGATCACGTTGCGCCACAGCCAGCCGTAAGTCCGGATGGCATCAAGCCGGTGGACCTGATGCCTGGCGATTTGTGCACAACCAGTACAGGGCCCAATTGCGATTTTGTTTTTACCGGATACCGGATTCCGCTGCTCCTCGTTTCGCCCTATGCCAAGAAGAATTATGTGGACCACACTGTGGCCGACGCCACGGCGATTCTGAAGTTGATCGAGACGCGGTTCAGTTTGCCCGCGCTCACAAAACGCGATGCAGCGCAACCCGATATGACGGCGTACTTCGATTTCACTTCACCGCCATGGATGACTCCGCCCACACCACCTGCGCAAACGACCGGCGGAGCTTGCTATGTGGACAAGCTGCCCTGATCGAGGTATTTCGCATCTAATGAAACGACGTTCCGGTGAGGCTCCAAGCACGAATATGAACTTTACCCTCGTGTGGAAACCGATACTCTTCCTGCCCGTTATCGCACTGCTGTGTGGCAGCGGATCGCACCTGGTCGCTCATGCTCAGTCTGCGGCCGCAGCCCAAACCGGGGTAGTGCCTGCGAACTCTCCTATACAGCCGCCCCTGACCACCAACCCGCTTACCCAGCCACAGGCTCAGCCGCGCTTGGACGTTGACCGGGACCCGATCCCGTCACCAGATCCAATTGCCCCACTTGCACCTGCGGACAATGCCAATTCAACTTTCGCGCCGACTCCAAACAAAGCCGCTGATTCCGCGGATTTACAGAAGCAAGAGGGCGTCTATATTCTGCATGCGAATGTCGATGAAGTGATTCTGAACTGCGCGGTGCTTGATGCAAAAGGTCAGCCAGTCCTGAATTTAAAGCGCGACAATTTCCGCGTCTGGGAGGACGGCGTTGCGGAGCAGGTCAACTCCGTGCAGCACCTCGATCTGCCCGTGTCGATGGGCCTTTTGATCGACAATTCGGGATCTATGCGCGACAAGCGTGCCGCTGTTAACGCGGCCGCATATCACTTGCTCAGTGCCTCCAATCCGGAGGATGAAGCGTTCGTCGTGAACTTTTCTGAGCGTGCCTTTCTTGACCAGCGTCTGACCACTGATCGGGTAGTCCTTAATCGCGGAATTTCGCGATCGGACCCAGCAGGCACTACGGCAATGTACGATGCTGTGGCCGCATCGGCAAGCGAACTGGCCAATCATGGCAAGAATCGAAAACAGGTATTGCTTATCATCACCGATGGCGCGGACAATGCATCAAGGCTCCGTCTCAGAGATGCGATTCGACGTGTTCAGGGCTTGGGTGGTCCCGTCGTGTATACCATCGGCCTACTTTTCGACGCCGATCAAAACGAAGCGGATCGTGCGAAAAATGACTTGGAGACGCTTTCGGAAGAAACCGGCGGGATCTCTTACTTCCCGCGATCCTTACAGGACGTCGATGCCATCGCCGCAGACGTTGCAAGAGATATCCGAGAGCAGTATGTAATCGCATATCACTCGAGCCGGCCATTCAGCATGGCAGGCTATCGCACGGTCCGCGTCGAAGCGACGGGCTCTACACGTGGCCAGCTCTACGTGAGAACAAAACGGGGATACTACGCACAATCAGAGCAGTCCAAAGAACCGGTGAACCCGACAAAGCAAAAATGAGCGGAGGATAGACGCACCTGCTGCGGTTCAGAGCTCGTTACGAAACTCAATCGACCAGAGATAAAGATCGCCGGCAATCTCTCTCTGCCCCTCAAGATGAAACCGCGATTGTGTGTTGTCCGGTGAGGTTCGACACCAGATAAATAGTCCGCGATTGCCACAGATCATAGCGAAGCCGCAACCACAACCATCGCTCAGCAAGTCGATTTAAGTGCGTTCATCGCGAATCGCTGGTTTGATTATGACTTCTGGAGAGATTGTCTAACTTCGGATTTGTTTCTCAGCGCCATAAGCTGCGCTCGTTCCATAGTTCCGGTGTCCCGAGTTTACTTATTGAACCAGAATGCTTGGACATTCTGGTCCCAAGTGAATCTGCAATGATGTCCGTCGCTCAAATTGTCGAGTCTCCTGACAATCCCGTTCACTCCCTGCATAACCTGAGGCACCAAGAAGCAAGCGAGAAAAGGATGCGATCAATTCAAACGGAATTCCACGTTAATTACCATTTGCACGGACACCGCATGGCCTTGGTACATGGCGGGGCTGAACCTATACTGCTTCACTGCTTCTACCGCTCTTTCGTCCAAGCCCATGCCTAGTTGGCGGACCACATGAACATTCTGCGGATTGCCCTGCGAATCGACAATCAGCTGAATCCCCACTACGCCCTGGTGATATGCTTGGCGTGCTTCCGGGGTAAATTGTGGTTCAACAGAATGAATGACACGTGGCGCACTTACACCCCCGCCCACATTCATCACGCCGCCACCGTAACCAGAATTTCCGCCCGGCCCCATACCCGTGCCATGACCTTGGCCGATTCCTCCGCCCATTCCGATACCAAATCCGGAGTTGCTTCCGCTGCCTTGTGAAGCGAGGGCGACTTGCTGAGACTGTGACACGCCTAATTGTGGCAACGTGGTGTCTTGCTGTAATCGAATTTGCGTGGTTGGCTCAACGGCCAGTTTCGGAAGACTGATCTTGGCTTGTTCCAGGTGCACGATTGGCATCTTTGCTACCGTTGGCGGGTGCCCTTTAGTTGGCGCCTCTACCTGCTGCGCACCCCCTCCCCCGCCGCCCCCAGGCACCTGGGCCACCTGCATCACAGGCGGAGGTGGAGGATCATAGAGAGTGAAGTGGATCGGGGCAACTTTGGTGTCTGCAGTTTGTACAACCTTCGTAGGAACCAACATTCCCAGCGTCACAATCCCGACGGCGAGAAGGATATGTATGACGAACGAGAGCGTGCTGGAAGCACGGTTCCGATTCGACGTGTATTGGTCGAGTCCCACGAACATACGCGGAACTCCGACTGGCGCTGCGGGCCGCTCGATGATTGGCTGCGGCATGCGCTCAGCTACCGCTGAAGCGGTGTTCGCGTACTCCAAGGCAAGTGGCCAGCGATCATACGCATCAGTCATTCGCCCGCCAGCAGCTAGACTTGTAGTTCTTGGCCCGTATTTGCTCATAATGTTTTGATGCGGGAAAACTACCCGCTCCCTCTCTCTTCTGTTCAGTTATTGCAAAGCCTCTCGTTTGTTGAATTACTGCCCCACCAAGCGTTCATTCCGGCGAAGGCAGTCCCTCTACTGCCTACCAGATCCCCTTGTCGCTGCCAGTAAGCCGGTGCTTGGCTGCCGCCGCTGTTGCCAGCCATGGCAGCAGGCTGAGGCGCGCGCCAACTTCGAGTTCTCCCCGTCCCAGCACACCAGCCAATTGCATTCCATAGAGCCGAGCAGATTGCGGCACGATAGGAACGCGTAAAAAGCCTCGGCTGTAAAAAACCTCTTTGCCGCCGAACCTTGCCGCATCAGTTACGAACTCTGGCAAGTCGATACCCAAATTGCGATAGCTCTTCACATAGTCCGACACGATGCGGAGATAAGTCGCGACTCCTTGCCAGATGCCTGCACTGGTGGCCAGTGAGCGCAGCCGCTCGTAATCAATGGCACCAGCATCCGCCGCGGCAGCCGTATCCACGATGTCGCATAACCGGA
>Ga0157374_10002975_pt1 | contig 14188 bp, 11 predicted proteins | sample M25metaG_FD_115308 | JGI IMG/M metagenome (GOLD analysis project Ga0157374, IMG submission 115308) | Miscanthus rhizosphere microbial communities from Kellogg Biological Station, Michigan, USA - M2-5 metaG | ecosystem: Host-associated > Plants > Roots > Rhizosphere > Soil | place: USA: Michigan...
ACACTAGTAGAAGTGCGCGGCCGTAGCCGCCATTCCCGACGATGTCTTCTATGCCATAGGGGCCGCCCGACACCATAAAGTAGGTGGCGGCGAGCAAAGGAAAGAGGCGGAGCTTGCGGGGGCTGGCAGGACGTTTGGTGAGGGGCAACTCTCTCCTCTACATGCGCATGGGAATGTCGGCTTCGACCGAAACTGCTCTGCACATTATCATTGCCGGCCCGGCGCGGGTTGTCATTCGATTCGAATCGGGTCTAGCGCCCGCAAGTCACCCTTCCTTCGATTTTGCACCGAGTGAATACCGAATGACTTAACGTTCGCGGATGGCTTTTGGAACTGAGTGTGGAAGTTGTAACGAAGACTATCAGAACACGAACGGGCCCATTGACTCACGAGTCGGATTGATTTCTGTCGGAGCCTTCCCCTCCCAATTTCGTATGGTGACAAACGCTGGCGTTCCGCGGTCTATGAGGTATCGGAGTTGCAGGACGTCGTTGGGGATGAGTTGCGGCTGTACATGCAGCTGCGGGGGACCTATGACTCTGCCGGATGGATTGAACGTGCGTGATCTGTTTTCGTCGAATCGCGTAGAAGAAGTGCCGTTGTGGAGCGAGTTGTACACCGAATTGCGCGAGAGAATCTTTCCGCCCAAGCTGCCGCCGCTGGAACTCACATCGACGCCCGTGCCAGTGCCGGATCGTATGGCGTCTAACCCCAATCCATGGGCGTTCGGGACAGCCACTCTTGTCAACGGCGGGATCGCGATACTCGTGATTGTGCTCGGGCTACGGGCGGTGAGTCGCACCCCTCCATTCACCGATCCTGTGGACAAGTTCGTCCTTAAGGAGTTCCCGGTCTTCGCATCATTGAGAACGCGCTCGGCAGACGGCAGCAACGGAGGCGGGGCGAACAGTCTGATTGAAGCCAACATGGGACGCAATCCCAGGCAGGACATGCATCCGCTAGCGCCGGTGCAATTGCCTGTGCTGGAGAATCCGCGACTCGTGATCGAGAACAAGATCGCGGTGCCGCCGGATGTGAAGCTGCCGGACAATCCCGCGATGGCGATGATCGGCGTGCACAGTTCAGCCAACGTGACGCTGATGTCGGGTGGGCCCGGCGGACCGGCGGGAATTGGATCGGGGCCGGGCGGCGGCGATGGGCCCGGACACGGTCAAAACGGGTGGGGGCCGGGTCCGGGAAACGGAATTTATGTTCCGGGGTTGAATGGTGTGACGCAGCCGATTCCGATCTTTACGCCAGAGGCGGAATTCTCAGATGAGGCGCGACGACAGAAGTATCAGGGCGCGTGCACGATCTCCGTGATCATCGATGCGCAGGGCAATCCGCAAAACGCGCGCGTGGTCCGGCCCATAGGCATGGGACTCGACGAAAAGGCTCTGCAGGCGGTGATGCGCTACCGCTTCAAGGCGGCGAAGAAGGACGGCAAGCCGGTGGCGGTAAGGATCTCGGTGGTGGTGAACTTCAGATTGTATTGAAGGCGGAATCCCACATCCCAGAAGCGAGCTGTGGGCACGTACTTTTATCAAAGGCCGTTGAGCTGCGCCTGGGCAAAACCTCCGCGAAGGTTGACGACGTTGTCGAAGCCGCTTGCTTTGAGCGCGCAGGCAGCAAGGTAGCCGCGCTGGCCCTTCTGGCAGTAGACGAGAATCTTTCGGTCACGTGGAAGATCGCCGAAGTGATCGCGTAATTCGCCGAGCGGAATATTCACCGCATCGCGCAACCCGCCGAAGCGAGCCAGTTCGTCTCTATCCCTGACGTCGAGCACGAACTCACTAGTTCGTTTCCACTCCTCGGGAGAAACGGATGTGATGTCGCCGCGAACGATGTGATCGGCAACGAATCCGGCGACGTTGACGGGATCATTCGCGGAGCCAAAGGGCGGCGCGTATGCGAGATCGAGATTCTCGAGATCGAAGATGCTCATGCGCCCGGCGATTGCAGTTGAAAGTACATCGATGCGCTTGTCGATACCTTCTTCTCCGATGATTTGCCCGCCGAGCAACCGGCCTGTGCCTTCTTCGGCAATGACCTTGAGGACCGTGGGTTTTGAACCGGGATAGTAGCCGGCATGGCTGTTATCGCGGGTGACGCTGGTGAAAAAACTGAGCCCGGCTTTGGAAGCCTGCGCAGTGGAGAGGCCGGTCGTCGCTGCGGTCATATGCAGGATGCGAACGATCGAAGTGCCGAGAGCGCCAGGGTAGGTGAAGTGTCCGCCCGCGGCGTTCGCGCCGGCGATGCGTCCCTGACGATTTGCGGGGCCGGCAAGGGGAATGCGAGTTCGTGCCCCGGTCAATGCGTGCGTCGTTTCAGCTGCGTCTCCCACTGCGTAGATATCGGGGTCGGAGGATTCCATGCGCGCATTCGTTTTGACTCCGCCTGTGACGCCGATTTCGATTCCGGCATCTTTTGCAAGGCCGATCTCGGCTCTTACTCCAACGCTGAGGAGGATCAGTTCAGCCGGAATGAACGATCCGTCCGCCAGTTCCACGCCTTCAGAGCTGAACTTCTTTGCCTCCGACGAGGTTCTGAGATCAAGGCCACGTCCGTGAAGGTGATTCTGCAGATCGATCGCCATGTCGTCGTCGAGCATAGGAAGTATATGAGGGTATTTCTCGATGACCGTTACCTGCATGCCGCGACGGTGAAAGGCTTCAGCCATTTCCAGACCAATGAATCCGCCGCCGATCACAGCTGAGGTCTTTGGCTGTTGTTCTTCGAGGAATGCGACGATTCGATCCATATCCGGAACGTCGCGCAGGGTGAAGACACTGGGAAGCTCAGCGCCGGGAATTGGTGGAACGATGGGCCGGGCACCCTGGCTGAGGATAAGTTTGTCGTAGTGCTCGTCCTCTTCGGTGCCGTCAGGACACTTCACGCGGATCGTCTTTGCTGACCGGTTAATCGCAAGAACCTCGTGATTGACGTGAGAGAGGACGCGAGAACGGGCCCATAACTTTTCAGGGGTCATGATCAGCAGGCGCGAACGATCCTGGATCTCTCCGCCGATGAAGTAGGGCAGGCCGCAGTTCGCGAAGGAGATGTATGGTCCGCGTTCGAAGATGTGGATTTCGGCATTTTCATCGACTCTGCGCGCCCTGGCAGCCGCAGATGCCCCGCCGGCAACGCCGCCCACGATGACGATTTTTCTTGAGGTTTTCATGGTCTTTCCGGAGTGCGACAGAGGTCAAGGCATTCAGAGTAAGAGCGATTCCATGGCATGCGTACGAGCAGCAGGGCCATTCCGCAGGTGCCTGTGATTCCAGCGAAGAGGAGCCCGCAGCCAAGGAGGAGAGGTATGATGGCGAACCAGGTGCTGACAAACAGAGCGAGTAATGCGCTTACGATGGAGAGGGTTCCGACGACGATCTGGACCTGGCGCAAGATTGGAAGAACGTTGGTTGTGCCGCGATTGACGGGAAGACCTGCATCGATCCACGCCTGTGTACCGCCTTCTACCAGTACGGCATCCTGACATCCGCAGGCTTCGAATCGTTCAATCGCCTTGCGTGCCCGGCCGCCAGATTGGCAAATGATGTAGATTGGGTTCCCCGATCGATGATCTTTGAGGTAGTGAACGGCGTTGAGATCGTCGAGAGGGATCAGGGTTGCGCCTGGAACGTGAGCATTGATAAATTCCGGCGGTGTGCGCACGTCAAGAAGTTCATGTGGTTGCCCCGCCGAGACAAGCAGGCAAAGGCGCGCGGGAGAAACAGATTTGACTTGCATTTGAGGCATATTTATGTATGATCATATCACCATAGAGGAATATGTCAACTGCAGATAAAACCCGAGGGCTCACGGATCGCGAACTGGAACGTGTGGCGCACCAATTCAAGCTTCTTGGCGAGCCAATGCGTCTGAAGATTCTTCAGGTAATTTGCAGGAAGCCGCTAACGGTTAATGAGATCGTGGAATCGACCGGCGCAAACCAGTCGAATATCTCAAAACATCTGTCCTTGCTTTCGTCGGCCGGGATCATCACGCGCCAGAAGGACGGGCAGTTTGTCTACTACAGCCTTACCGATCCGATGACATTGAAGTTGTGCGAACTGGTTCACGGACAGGTGTCGGAGAAAAACTAAACTTGTTCGTGGAAAACGAAAACCCCACGGAGGCCTGCCTCACGTGGGGTTCGTTTCTTCGGTGCTTGCCGTCGTTTATTTGCCGGTGTAGATAACGTGCCAGATCGAGTTGGTTCCATCGTCGGAGACGAAGACTGAGCCATCCTTTGCTTCCGCGATTCCGACGGGGCGGCCCCAGACGTTGCCATCGCCGACCGTGAAACCGGTAAGGAAGTCTTCGTACTCGCCAGTGGCGTGTCCGTCCTTCATAGGTAGGCGGACCACTTCATAGCCGCTGCGCTGTGCGCGGTTCCATGAGCCGTGTTCGCAGGCAAAGCCGTCACCCTTGAACTCGGCGGGGAACTGCGATCCTTCGTAGAACATCATCTCGAGCGACGCCATGTGCGGGTTCACTAGGATGTCGGGGGTGATGACTTTCGATTGCAGCTCGGGATGTTTGCCCACGTGTCTCGGGTCCTGATGACCGCCCATGTACCACCAGGGCCAGCCATAGAAGCCGCCTTCCTGGATGTGGGTGACGTAATCAGGCACGAGATTATTGCCGATGGTGTCGCGCTCATTGGTCGAGCACCATAGCTCGCCGGTAATGGGGTTGATGGCTTCTCCCACGCAGTTGCGGATTCCCCATGCATAAACTTTTGTGAACTTGCCGTCCGGGGTGAACTGAAGCACGTTCGCGCGATGGAACTCCTCGGGATGAGTGTCCGAGTCGTCGACATTGGAATGCGACCCTACGGAGGCGAAAAGCTTGGAGCCGTCTTTCGAGAAGACGAGGTCGCGGGTCCAGTGGCCACCGCCGCGAAGACGTCCGCCGCCGGGCAGCTCGGCCAGATCCTGGGCTGCGCCACGGGCCTTCAGATCGCCGCTCTGATAAGGAAAGCGCACGATGCCATCTGTGTTGCCGATGTACACGTATTTCGGATTGGGACCGCTAGGATAGAAGGCGATACCGAACGGCTGATGCAATCCCTCGGCGAAGACGGATGTCTGCTGCGGCTTCCCATCCGGTGTGACGCCGCGGAACACAAGAATCTTTCCTGGCTGGCTCTCGGCTACAAATAGGTCGCCGTTGGGTGCAACGCGGATCAGGCGAGGGTTGTCGAGTCCTGTGGTGTATTGCTCCACTTTGAACCCTTTGGGAGCGATCGGCCACGCGTCCTTCGGCTTCGGGACCACGCTGGGACCGTTATCTACGGATTCCTTCTCATTCGGGGCCGGAAGATCGTTCACCGTGAGGTGGCGACGAATGCCTGGAGATTCATGGGCTGCATCCGTAAAAGCGTCCTGGCCTGTAAGGACCTTGGTTGAATTCGACTGTCCGGTCTTGGTCTGGGAGGAGTGCCTGGCGGCAGACGCTCCGATGGAGACCAGGCAGAAAATCATGCAGATCAGAATTTGGCTTCTGAGGAAACGGACCATGACACCTCTCGAGGATTTGGCGTGGAAAGAAGGAATCCAGTGACTCATCTGAAGCTAAGGATGCGGAACTGAGGGCAGGGGAGGCAAGAGGAATGCAGGGAAAATGATAAAGGCCGCCGGCGCGAAGTCCATCCCCCAACCCAGGAAGATGCAAACCTACAGCCGGCGACCCATGGCAACTCTTGTGTGGCAGGACAGGGGAAACCGCAATTACTTAGTTCGATGCATGCTGCGCAACCGAGGTTGCCGGGTCGTGGGAGGAATTTTCGCTTTTCGTCACCTGGCTCAGCAAAGCCGGAGAAACGGTTGCCGTGGCGATTACGCGGTTTCGCTTCTGGCTGACCTGGGTGCTCTTCAGAACCTCGCGGAATGCGTTGTTGGCGGCATTGCTGGATAGTTGGATAGAGACGTCCCGCGCCAGCAGGACAATGTTGCTGAGCGCAGCTGCCTGGCTTGCAGCTTTCGTATCATCGGGCGCGATCTCTTCGACACGTAGACGGACCGAATTTGCCAGGGGCAATCCTGGGGTGACGCTGGCAATGATGGTCGAGTCGTCCTGCAGCGGCAGAGACAGGCCGAGCACCGTGATGGCGCCGCTCTCAGAAAAGGGCAAGCCAACCTGGCCTACTCCCCATGCGACAGAAAGCAGCGGGACTTCGTGAAAGTGAGCGCCGAGCAGCGACGATCCAGCAAACGGGAGGGCTGCAGTCCGATGACGGTCGATGATCGAGTGGATCTTCTCTGTCGTGGGGAAATTTGAGACGGCAATCATGTCGTAGCCGATCTGAGCGACTCGGACCGTACGGCTTTCAGAGGGAATGTTGTAGATGGTGTGCCCGGCGTAGACTTCGCGGCTTGCAGCCCGGGTGTCGAGCCAGGTGTTGAGCCGCTTACCTGTCAGCTTGCCTGTGAGGACCATCGAATAAGCGACCGGGCCATTGGGACCATTGGGGTCGGCCATCCGGTGGAGCGCGATAGCGGCGGAATCGAGGTCGCGCTCCCAGTCCACGCCTGTTGCATCGACAAATTCCTGGTATTCGGGCACGCGGCTGGGAGGTTTGAGGTCTTTGTGCAGGAAGGTGCGGACGGGCTTGAGGTTGAAATAGATGATGCCGTCAGATTCAGGCAGGAGACGTGCAGCTTCCGGCGGAGCCTTGGAGCGAAGAAAGACGGCGAGAGCCAGCAGTGCCACGACACCGGCTACAACCAGAAGCGTTCTACGCGCGCGTTTGTGCATTCGCCTTGGAACCCTGCTTTCGGGTCCATCTACAGGATAACCAACAGGATCAGGTGGCGAACGGGTATCTCTAAAGTATACGTTTTCTCTAACGGCTTAAATGAGGAGTGGAAAAGTACATCGGTAGCAGTGGTATACGTATTCCGGACGTAAAACATGAGGAAATCCCGGCACGAGCGATCAGGAACGCGCTGGCCGGAATCGGGGGACCCGTGAACTTGAAGATCAGATTTGCATTCATACTTGCAGCGTTCGCTGGACTCGTGGGCGGTGCGGCACTTGCGGCTGGACAGACAGAGAGGCCGAAAGGACCGTGCGATATCTATGCCGCGGCAGCTGACGCCTGCGTTGCCGCGCACAGCACCACGCGCGCGCTTTACGCCTCTTACAACGGACCGCTCTATCAGGTTGTGCGCCAATCGGATATGAAGACGCTGGATATTGGCATCGTAAAGCCATCAGGAGCAGACGGGGGTGGATATGCCGATGCCGCTGCGCAGGACAAGTTCTGCGCCAATACCTATTGCTGGATTGCGAAGATCTACGACCAGTCTCCCCAGCATAACGACCTGACACAGGCGCCGCGTGGCGGCTTCAGCGGCCCGGCCCTGGGAGGATTCAACACTCTCCCGATCGCAGATATGGCGCCGATCACGATCATGGGCCATAAGGCATATGGGGTTCTGATCGAACCTGGCATGGGTCTGCGCAACGACGACCCAAAAGGCACCGCTGTGGATGACCAGGCCGAGGGGCAGTACTGGGTAATCAACGGACTGCACTTCAACAACGGATGCTGCTTCGACTACGGAAACGCCGAGATCGACAGCCGCGACGACGACAACGGCACGATGGAGACCACGTACTTCGGCAATGCGACTCCGTGGTTCCATGGTCCCGGAGCCGGGCCTTGGATCATGACCGACCAGGAGAACAACCTGGTGGGTTGCGTGAATACGGATGGCACGAAAGGCTGCCCCACGCTGCCCACCATTACGTGGCGTTTTGTCACGGCGATGGCGAAGGGCGAGCCGCACCACTGGACGTCAATGGGCGGCGACGCGCAGAAGGGCGATCTCGCGGTGATGTTCAGTGGGCCCCGCGTGAACTCTACTTACGATCCAATGCGCAAGCAGGGTGCGATCCTGCTCGGCAATGGCGGCGACAATAGCAACGCATCGCAAGGGACCTTCTATGAAGGAGCGATGACCGCAGCGGGTACTTTTCCGACCGATGCGACAGATCAGTTGGTGCACGCGAACGTTGTGGCGGCGCATTACGACGTGCCTCGGCTGACTCTTGCTCCTGCGTCAGCCGTTGCGAGTGCCCCGGGAGTTCAGACGTTTTCGCCGGGTTCTTCTCAGGACACGACGGTGATGTTCACCAACACGACGGGCGCGCCTGTGCAGGGTCTGAAGTTGAGCATTGCTGCTCCTAAGCAATGGACCGCTGCGTTGCAGGGCAGCAGCCAGACTGTTTCAGAATCGGTTGCACCGGGCGCGAGCATCAGTGCGACGTTCAAAGTCACATCGGGGCCAACGACAGCGAATGTCGACTTGATCGGCAATGCTTCGTGGACAAACGCAAGCGGCAAGACTCAGTCGGAAACAACGGCTGAAAAAGTGCGCAACGTCAGCCCGGTGAAGATCAACGAGTTTCGGATCGGCTCAGGATCCGAAAACACGACGGACTCATTCATCGAGCTTTTCAACGCCGGCCAGGACAGCGTGGACATTTCCAGCTGGTCTCTGACGGAGCACACCAGCCAGCGGCCCGCGTTCTCGACGGTAAAGATTCCGGCGGGGACGAAACTAGCGGCCGGTGGTTTCTACCTGCTCGGTCTTTCAAACTCCGGACTTGTAGTTCCCGCGCGCGCAGGCGACGCCACCATCCATGTGCGGAGCGTGGACGGCATGTCGGCAGGCGACACCATCAGCATCGATACAGGCTCGATCGCCGAGACACGCAAGATCACCAGCATTGGAACTGCGGCAAGCTACAACACCACGGTTTGGCAGCCGTTGCCAGACGGGATGATCACGGTCCCGGCTGGATCGAAGAACGTGCCGGTGACAAGCGCCGCTGGATTCAAGGTGGGCGAAAAGATTGCGCTTGGCTATGGGGGGACCTATCCGGCTGTCGGCAAGGGGATGGAGCGTTACGAAGTGGCGACGGTTACTGCGGTCGGCAAGGCGGGAACGCAGGCCTACCTTTCTGCGGACGCAGCTGCCGGCGCTACCAACATCAAGGTGACCTCCGCCGCGAATATCTCTGTTGGCGACAAAATCCGGCTCGACATCGACAGCAAAGATCATGGCATCGAGACAGTCACCGTCACGCGCGTGGGCACAGAAGCGAAGCGCACCAATATGTCCGCGGCTGCAGCAGCCGGCGCGACCAATATCAAGGTGCGCAATGTGGGCAAGTTTGCAGCGGGTGACAAGATCACGGTAGGCACTCCTGTTAATCGTGAAACTGTGACCATCGCTACGGTTGGAACCGGAGGTAGGAACGGAACCGGTATCGACTTCACGCCCGCTCTCGCCCGGGCGCACGGCAACGACGAGGTTGTCGTGGAACCCGGTACGGGGCTGGATCTGGCTGCTCCGCTGAAGTTCAATCACACCGACAATCTACCGTTCGCCGACCGCGGAACAGGGATCACCTTCGAACCCTCAACGTCGTTCGCGCATTCGAGCAACGAGCCCGTGCAGGCGCTGGGCAGCGGAATCACGATGGATAGCCCGCTCTCGAAGGCGCACGAAATGGATGCTGTTGTGCGGGATGCCGCAGCGAAGACTGCAGGTTATCAGGGAACGCCGGAGCCGAACCAGTGGTTCGGTGGACCGGAACTGACCACGCACGCTCCCTTCTTTGACCGTCTTGTGGCGCGTAGGGAAGGCAGCATGGTGCTCCGCGACCCGGCAGGTCTGGTTGTGGACAGCCTCAACTATGGCGGGCTTGTCGATCCATGGGCCGCGGAAGGTTATCAGGGCGTCTCTGGCACAGACGAAACAGGCTGTCACGTTCCTGCTCCCGGCGCGGTGCTGAGCTTTGCTGCAACGGATGTTGGAAACGCAACCGACATCAGCGCGGGCCGTTCGACAGACGGAGCCGACACTGACAGCAACTGCAAGGACTTCCTGAAACAGGCTGCGACAACTCTGTCAGCTGCAACCGAAGCAGGCGTCACGAATATCAAGGTTGCGAGCGTAGAGGGCTTCGCTGAAGGCCAGAAAATGATGGTCGATTCGGGAGCGAACCAGGAGAGCGCGGCGATCGCGACAGTTGGCACCGCAGGCGCGACCAAGGTGGGGACCGCAACGGAGGCAGGCGCGATTCAGATTCCCGTCGGCAACGCGAGCGGCTTCCGCGAAGGCCAGACGATCACCATTGATGATGGCGCGAATGCCGAAACGGCAGAAGTGTTGTCAGTACGGAGATTCGGCGCGACGTCGGTCACAGTCACCGCGCCACTGGCTCATGCGCACGCTGTGGGAGCGCAGGTTTCGGGCAGTGGGATCACGCTATCCGCACCATTGGCGAAGACTCACGCAAGCGGAGCGAAAGTCAGTAGTGACGCGCCAACGCCTGGAGCGCCGAATCAATTCAGCCGGGCGAAGTCTTTAACATCGATGCGTTGAGAGGGAATCGTTCGGACCCCGCGCTGTCATGATCCCAGGTCTCAGAATCGAGACCTGGGGCACCCCCCAGGTATCAATGTGTGAGCGAAAAGCTATAGAGCTTGGTCGCCGTGGGGATGTTGTCGCCTGTCGATGCATCGGAGGGCGGCAGAAAACCATACTCGCCGCGCTCCAAGTCTTCTCCCATCTCGATCAGGTAGACGCGAGGGGCGATTTTCTTCGGCGCATAGTCGAGAACGTCGCGGAGTGCTCCGCCCGCGTCCTTGATGATTCCGCCATTGGCCGCGCGGAACTCGCGGCTGTCCGCGTTGCCGTGCAAGTGGACAAGCTGGTATTCGCCAGGAGCGCGGCCTTCCGGCACATAAAGGACAAACTGTGCGGGAAGCTTGAGAGTGAGCGGGCTGCGATTGCCGCCTACCAGGCCTGTCATCTCGCCCTTCAGAACACCGGCGCTGGCGAGATGTTTGAGGGAGCCTTCCTTTTTGAAGTTGACAACCTCGGCGGGAACTTCCTGCCAGTGGTTCCCTGTCTTATCCAGGTAGTAGACACCGACGCTGTCGACGCCTTCGGGCAAAGTGCCGGGAGCGAGCGTGATCGACGCCGGGACGTCGGCTGTGCCGGGTGCGGTTGCAGTGGTTGACGCCGTTGCAGCAGGTGCAGGTGTAGCGCCTGAGGATTTCAGTATCATCGCGGCGACGACTTTGTCTCCGGCTCCGGCCTTTTTCAGTGCGATGAGCGCGTTCACCGAGGTGTCGTAGTTGCCGGGCGACGAATTGATGGTCGTGACGACCAGTTCTTCAGAGAGGCCGGCCTTGAGCAGTTTCATGACGGCGTCGTTGGTCAGCGTTTCCTGCGCGAACAGGACAGGGCAGAGCAGCAGGACAAGGCAAACCAGAAATGCTTTACGCATAAACACACCTCAAACAAAACGACGCATCATCTCGGAGATAGGAAAATGATTTCGCGAGAAGGGGCAAAGGAGCAAGCGGATTCAGCGCAGGTAACGTGACGAGTGGCGAAAGAGCAAACAGAACGGCGCAGCCGAGGCCGCGCCGGTAATGAGCAAAGGAGTCGAGTTACTGACCAGGTGCCTGCTCAAGCTCCGCATTCAAGCTAATACTTCCACCGGTCACGTTGAGTGTCTTATTCCAGTCTACAAAGCCCTTTTTCTTGACTACGACTTGGTGCGAACCAGAGGTCAGGTTAACGCTGGATGGAGTGTTCCCTATGAAGTTCCCGTCGACTTCGATGTCCGCTCCTGCTGGAGTCGATACGACCGCGAGAACCGTCTGGAGATTCGAAGCCGCAGCAACTGCAGCAACGGAGGTTTCAGGTGGCGCGGCACCGAAATGCGCCATATCAAGGTGCATATCTCCATCTACGAAGGCCGTGATCTCAGTGCCTTGCGGAATGGTGATGTCCTTGCCATGCATGAAAAGGAAGAGTGGCGCAGCCGGGAAAAAGACAATCGACGTAGCCACGATCGCGCCGGTCATCGCGCCCACATGTCCGCCACCCTTGGCTTCCTTCACCGCGCGAAGTGCGACTTTTTCCTTATCGCTTAAACGCGCATAGCTGATGGCGATATTCAATTTTCCAGCGCGCCCCATCCTCTTCTTGTGCTCAGCCTCGGTAACATTCGCGATTGCGGTGGCACCCTTGGGTAGAACTACGATGTCGTCGACCTTGATTTCTTCCATCACCTCGAAGGGGACTTCCTGCCCTACCTTTGTGTCGGCTGAAGATATCGACTGGCTGAGTCGAAGCTTGACCGGCGTTCCATCGAGCAGCGTATGGGGAGCGGGCGGGGCTCCGGAAACCGATTGTGCAGCAGGGGCGGGGTTCGCCGGTACTGGGACTTGAGCTTGTTGGGAGTAGACGAGAGATGAAGATAGAACCAATGCAAGAGCAGACGAGATTCGCCTCATATATTTCTCCATAGCACGCAAAGCTGAAAGAGGTATTTCAACGATTCAGGGGCAGAGAGTGTGGCTGAACAGGTCCCCTCCCTGATCAAGCGCTCATTCAAGCCAACAAGGATCCGACTGTTTCGACCCGGCATGCTGTGACAGCGGATACCCAAAGCGGTTCGGGGAGACAATCGGGGTCTACAAGCTATCGATTCGCGCCCCTGTGGAGAACATCTCAAACCCTCTCTTGGCGGGGCGTAAGTGCCTGCGATAGGCTCGTGATACGCCGGTTTGCCGGGGTGTTTCCGGTGTGCTAACCTTAGAAACTGTGCCGTGTTATGTGCGGAGCCGGAGTGTGTCCGCAGATTTCCCGGTGTTTCCCGGCAATGTTTCGCAGTGGTCGGGCTGGCGTAGCTCAGCTGGTAGAGCATCTGATTTGTAATCAGAGGGTCGGGGGTTCAAATCCCTTCGCCAGCTCCACTTAGAACCAAAGATCGGGGCATGGGGCGGCAGGCAAGTTTCGGGATTCGGCGGAAGCGAGTGGAACGCCGGATTCGTCCTCTGCGGTAATCCCACTGAGGTGCATGCTCCGAGAGCCGGAGGAAGTTCCGGCAGGTTCGTATGCGCGGAATGCGGTTTTTGCAAGTTTGAAGTTGAGTTGTTGCCGGGACTTTTGAATGTGCCCGGCGCATGATGGGCACAGGTGGCCGAGCGGTTAATGGCAGCAGACTGTAAATCTGCCACTCATTCGAGTTACGGAGGTTCGAATCCTCCCCTGTGCACCATAAAAGCAGGGAACAGGAAGTAAGGAATAAAACCTTGTTCACCCTGGTGAGTTTTAGAAAATGGCGGAGCCTGGGAGTTCGTTGGAGAAGAAGTACCGGGTGGCGCTGGCGCTGTACGTGGTTTTGGCAATACTGAGTTGGTTTACCCTTGATGCAAGAATTCCGATCGGGGGCAGATTGGTGGAAATGAAGTTCATTCCACTAGTCATCATTGGTGGATTGGCATTGCGCACGATGTTGGCAATGAGGGCTGAAAAAATCCGCCGCGGCGATAAGTAGGCCGCGAGTTTTTCGGTATCCCATCCAAGCAGAGCTTGGATGGGGCACCGAGGTTGAAGAGCTGATGTAGCTCAGTTGGTAGAGCACTCCCTTGGTAAGGGAGAGGTCACCGGTTCAATCCCGGTCATCAGCTCCAGAAGTACAGCCTGTAGCCGGTAGGCGGTAGCTACTGGCTCCGAGCTAAAGGCTGTTTGCGGGAGTAACTCAGTGGTAGAGTCACAGCCTTCCAAGCTGTTGGTCGCCGGTTCGATCCCGGTCTCCCGCTCCAGAGATTGAGGCAAGGGCAGAGTAGAGAATGTTTGAACAGGCAGCCATCGCGGTACAGGACGAGAAGACGTATGCGGCGCTTCAGTCGCAGATCGACGCGAAGTTCGCGGCCAGCGACGTTGAAGTTTTTTTGAATAACGTTAAGCGCTCTAAGCTGCGGGTTCGGGACTTCGAGGGTGTGTTGAACAAGGGCCTGCTGGGTAAGGAAGCAGTCGCTCTGTACAAGGCTTTGCCCGTTTCAGACCAGGGACTGACGCGCGAGCGGTATCTGCGGCTGGTCGAGAAAGTGCCGGTGGAGTTGCGGCAGAGGTATTTGAAGACTTACGCGTACTACTGAGAAGAACAGCCTGTTAGCCAGAGGCCGGTAGCTAAGGGCTGCAGGCTACGAGCTACAAGGAAATTCGAGGGAAGGGAATCGAGCATGGCGAAGGAAAAGTTTGATCGTTCGAAGCCGCACGTGAACGTGGGGACGATTGGTCACATTGATCATGGCAAGACGACGTTGACGGCGGCGATCACGAAGGTATTGTCGAAGCACAACCCG
>Ga0157374_10002976_pt1 | contig 14186 bp, 10 predicted proteins | sample M25metaG_FD_115308 | JGI IMG/M metagenome (GOLD analysis project Ga0157374, IMG submission 115308) | Miscanthus rhizosphere microbial communities from Kellogg Biological Station, Michigan, USA - M2-5 metaG | ecosystem: Host-associated > Plants > Roots > Rhizosphere > Soil | place: USA: Michigan...
ATATCGTGAAGAACGAAGGCGAGACGCTCGGCCGGAGCCAGGAGATCGAGAACAACCATGAGCGCGAGTCCGACAGAAGCGGCGAGAAGGCTCTCCTGTTCTGGATTGGGGCTCGAACGATGTTGGGCCGGCAAAGCGGATAGCCGCTCATCAAGTTCGTCTTCGCGGCGCGAAGTGCGGGCACGGAGCATGTCAAGGCAGACGCGGGCGACCACAGTCGTGAGCCATCCGCCCAGGTTGTCGATCGTGTCGGCTTCGCTGCGGCTGAGGCGCAGCCAGGCCTCCTGAACTGCATCATCCGCTTCACTGAGCGAGCCAAGCATCCTGTAGGCCACAGCGCGCATGTGATCGCGGTTCAGTTCAAATCGTTCCGCCAGAAATTGAGAATTAGTCATCAGTCGCCTTCCTTCGCCAGAAATCGCCATTTCATTGACGAGCGAGATGGGATCAGTGTGACAAACGAGAGGTGAATTTCTAGATGCAGATTGGATTGTTGACGGCAGCTGAAATTGTTATAGAAATATTGACGGCCCAGATGGAAGCGGACGCCACAGCGAAGACGCGATCGGAATGCGTACGAGCCATCGCGTATTGCGTACTCACGATTGCTGTTGCGTTCGAAGTGGTTGCGCGTGAGATATCGGATATTCTGCGCATGTAGTTTATTCGGGGTGCCTTGTCAGGCTCGGGTATCCGCTCTATCTTTGTACCTCCTGAGCTCCCCAAAGATCCTCTGCTGCGATTGCTCTGCTTGGTTTTCCAGTTTCCCGCGCCTAAACGAATGGGCTTATGCGGAGGCATCATTCAACTACCTGGAAGCCTGCGCGTCGCTTTGGTTCGCGGCAAGGCCGATTGCAGAGTGGATGGCCCCGCTGGTGTTTGCAGCTACCACGATTGGCTCGCGGGCGCTACGACCTTCGACACGGAAGATCGCGTCGAGTGGTTCGATCTCTGAAGTGCGATTCGATCGTTCTGTGCTGATCGTCGGAGGGATGGTCGCGGTTGCGTTCGTGACATTGCCAAGCGACACGTCGCACTAAATTCGAATTCCGGGATTGCAGTTTTCATCCCTGTCACATTCTGCGGACGAGTTCCGTCATGGTTGTGAATGGACGAAAACAACGTTTAGAGAAGGAGAAACAATGCAACCAAGAATGAATCATCCGGCAATGATCATCTCCGGAGCCATGGAGGCCCTGCAGGCGGTAGGTAAGCTGGCGGAGTGCTGTGGCCTTTCGAAAGAGGTGCGCGAGATCGTTCATCTACGCGCGAGCCAGATCAACGGATGCAGCGTATGCGTCGACATGGATTGGCATGGGCAAAAGAAGAGCGGCGGGATCGACGAGCGAACATTTGCAGTGGCAGCGTGGAGGGATGCGCCTTACTTCACTGATGCGGAACGGGCCGCGCTGGCGTTAACAGAGGCGGTTACACGATTGAGCGATCGCGAGGATCCAGTTCCGGATGCGGTGTGGGATGAAGCCGCGCGGCACTTCGATGAAAACGCTCTGGCTGCCCTGCTGCTGTCTATCACGACGACGAACATGTGGAATCGGCTGAACGTGGCTACCAGGCAGGTAGCCGGAGCTTGGATGAAATCGCAACAGTCGAGGGAGATTGTGGAAAGGGCGCTGGCGACTAAGTGAACTAGACCCCGGTCTCAGATTCGAGACCGGGGTACCCACTTGGAATTGAGCAAGTTACTGGTGCTTGATGAACTTGCCGGTTTGCAATTCACGCATGGCTGCCTGCAACTCGGCCTGGGTGTTCATCACGATAGGCCCGTACCACGCAACCGGCTCTTCGAGCGGCTTCCCCGAAACGAGCAGGAATCGTATGCCTTCCGGACCGGACTGAACTGCGATCTCGTCACCGCGGTCGAAGAGTACGAGCGAATGGTTCTTCGCATCGTATTTGGCCGGAGCATTGGGATCGACTGCCGACTCGGTGAGAACAGCTTGCGGATCCGATGCGTCGCGGAAGGTGCCAGAGCCCGCGAAGACGTAAGCGAAGGCGTTGCGGGTGACATCGACCTTGATTCGGCGCAGCTTGTTGGGCGGCACCGAGATGTCGACGTAGTTGGGATCAGCCGCTACTCCTTCAACCGGTCCGCGCTTGCCCCAGAACTCGCCGACAATAATCCGAGCCTTCGTGCCATCGTCCTCCGTGACCTCGGGAATCTGCGCACTCGGGATGTCCTGGTAGCGCGGATCAGTCATCTTAAGCGAGGCAGGAAGGTTGGCCCAGAGCTGGAAACCGTGCATGCGGCCGCTCTCATCGCCCTTGGGCATCTCCTGGTGGAGAATGCCGCTGCCCGCCGTCATCCACTGAACGTCTCCTGCGGTCATGCGCCCTTTATTGCCGAGTGAGTCGCCGTGAGCAACCTCGCCGGCGAGGACGTAGGTGATGGTCTCGATGCCGCGGTGTGGGTGCCAAGGAAATCCGGCGACATAGTCCGCAGGCTTCTCGTTGCGGAAGTCGTCGAAGAGCAGAAACGGATCGAATTCCTTCGTCTTGCCGAAACCGAAAGCGCGCTGCAGTTTGACTCCAGCTCCCTCAATGGTGGATTTGGTTTCGAGAATCTCTTTGACCGCGCGAAGCGACATGAGTGAACCTCCGACTTGCTTTTTGTAGCGTACAGTTAGTAGATGCGCGAGGGATATATTCGTTGCAACAACTAATTATCGAGCGAGGTCAAAAATGCATTTCGATCACTGAGACGTGATCACTGTTTTATGAACTGGGCTTCAATGGTGATGTTCACATCGTCCCCGACCAGGATGCCGCCGGTTTCGAGGGCTGCGTTCCAGCTGAGACCGTAGTCCTTGCGGTTGATCTTTGTGCTGGCGGAAAGGCCGATACGTGTGTTGCCCCAGGGATCCTTGCCGGGTGCCGTGGGCCCTTCAACGACGAAGATCTGCTGGCGGGTCTGGCCGTGGATGGCGAGATCGCCGGTGACGTTATAGCCGCCGTCGCCATTGGGCTGCACGTTGGTGGAACGAAATGTCATTGTTCCGTACTGGGCTGCGTCGAAAAAGTCGGCGCTCTTGAGGTGTGCGTCGCGCTGCGAGTCGCCGGTGGAGACCGAATTCACGTCGATTGAGGCCTCGATGGTCGAGAGAGTCTTGTCGTTGGCGTCTTCGCTAAGGGTTCCGGAGAGGCCGCTGAAGCTGCCTTTTACATTGGAGATCATCATGTGCTTCACCTTGAACTCGGCGTGGGAGTGAGCCTGATCGAGTTTCCATGTGGTGATTGCTGCGGGATTAGAAGTGGTAGTTGCCATCTGGTGGCTCCTTTCAGAAGTCTTGGATGCAATAGCGAGATAGTTGTTGCAACAAATAAATTGGACGGATTAAAGCATGGAGTCGCTATCGGAGCTAAATAACTGCCAGCGTTGGACTTTCGAAGGGGGTGGCGCGGGGAAGAGAACGATCCGATCCCGGACCTGCAGTGGGGGTCCGGGATCGCCGACGGCCTAGTGAGGGAGCTCTTGCGAGCCGCTGATGACGAAAGGTGCGTCGATGGCCGCAAAGCCGAGATCGCCGTCGGGCTGGGAGCTGCCGAGAGAAAGCTTGTATTCGCCAGCAGATACGGCGCGCACCCCCTTCTCATCGACCCGCGAGAGTGTACGCGGATCGAGCTTGAACGAGATGTGCCTGGTCTCACCCGGCTTAAGATGAAGGCGCTGGAAACCGGAGAGGACCTGCTTCGCTGCAAGGCCGGACTGGGGCGGAACGAGGTAGAGTTCCGCGACTTCGTCCCCTGCGAGGGAGCCGGCGTTTTTCACATCTGCATCAACCGTTAGGCTGTCGCCAGCTTTCAGATTTCTGCTCGAGAGCTTCAATCCGGAGTAGGCGAACGAGGTGTAGCTGAGGCCATCGCCGAAGGCATAGAGTGGCTTGCCTTTGAAGTACCGGTAGGTGCGGTTCGCCATGGAGTAGTCGTCGAATGCGGGCAACTGGTCCGCACCTTTATAGAAGGTGACGGGGAGTCGGCCGCCGGGATTGTTCTTGCCGCTGAGCGTCTCGGCAACTGCCTGCCCGCCGGACTGCCCGGGATACCAGGCTTCGAGCAGAGCTCGGGCATTCTCCTGTGCCCAGTTGACCGCGAGGGCGCTGCCATTGAGCAGAACGACGGCGACCGGCTTGCCTGTCTTCGCGACGGCTTCGAGCAGCTGCCGCTGAATGTCGGGGAGTTCGATGTCGGTCCGGTCGCCACCCGAGAAGCCCTTGGCATCCACCTTCATCTCTTCGCCTTCGAGGCGCGGCGTGAGTCCAACGAACGCGATAACGACGTCAGCTTTGAATGCTGCTTCGACGGCCTGTTTCCGGAGGAGATCAGCCGAGGGAGTCCACTCAAAGGAAAGCCCTGCACCGCTGATCCGGGCGGATTGAATGTACTCGACGCGCAGTTCGTGCGCGCGAGTGTCGGCGAACGGAATCGCAAAGTGTTGGATCGCGCCATAATTGCGACCGGACGGCGGCAGCTTGCTGGTTGTGGGCGTTGGAGGGGCGGCGGGCTCCAGTTTCTTGCCGTCAAGATAGACTGCGAATTTCATCTTGTTCTGGCAGGGATAGCAGATGGGCAAGCGGAACTGGAAGTTAATGGTGTCGACTGTGGGGGCGCGAATCCCTCCTACCCATCGGACAGCAAACGCCTGACTGGAGGTGTCGCCCGGTTCGACAGGATTGGCAAGAGCCCAGTCGAAGTCGATCTCCTTATCGATGCGTACCATCGCGGGAGCACCATCGAAGCCCGGCTTGGAGAAGTACTGGCCCTCAAGTCCGTCGACAGTGGAGTCAGTTGCGGCGCGGAGCATGGTGCGAGGAACAGGAAGTTCGCCATCGGCAATGTAAGTCGCGCCTTGCGCATAGAGGACATGATCGTATCCGAATTCGGCCTCAATTCCGTCGATGGGAAGGATCGGATGGAGTGGGATGGCGTTGTAGTTGCCCTCTAGCGCGACGCGTGATCCCGCAAGCGGGCCAATCACGGCGATCGTCTGGTGCTTTGCGGGATCGAGCGGGAGGAAGTGGTTTTCATTCTTGAGCAGCACCATCGATTCCCGCGCAGTGCGCAGTGCCAGTGCGGCGTGCTCAGGCGAGTTCACCACCGACATCTGCATTTTCGAGAACGGAACCTGGTCCTGAGGATCGAACATGCCGAGTTTCATGCGCGCGGTGAAGAGACGCTTCAGCGAGACGTCGAGCTGAGCTTCAGTAAGAAGGCCCTTGTGGACGGCATCGACGAGAGAACTGTATTCGGTTCCGCAGTCGGTGTCGGTTCCTGCAAGGATGCCGGCGGCTGATCCAGCAGGCGCATCGGGCGAGTAGTGGTGTCCGTAGGACTCATAGAAGTCGCCGATGGCTCCGCAGTCCGAGGTTACGAAGCCGCTGAAGTGCCAGTCGCCGCGAAGAATGTTCCCGAGCAGCATCTTGTTGCCGCACGCCGGGACCTTGTCGACCCGGTTATAAGCGCACATGATGGAGTCAGCGTTGCCCTCGACAATCGTGGCTCGGAATGCGGGCAGGTAGGTATCCCAGAGATCATGAAGGGTCGGGTCGACGTTGGCCTTATGGCGCGTGGACTCAGGGCCGCTATGCACCGCGTAGTGCTTGGGGGTCGCGATGGCGCGGAAATACTTTGGGTCGTCGCCCTGGATGCCTTCAACGAAGGCCGTGCCAAGGCGGGCCGTCAGGAAGGGATCTTCGCCGTAGGTCTCCTGTCCGCGTCCCCACCGCGGATCGCGGAAGATGTTGATATTGGGCGACCAGACGGTGAGTCCGAAATAGCGGTCATGGTTGTTGTGCGCGATGGCGTCGTTGTACTTCGCTCGAGCCTCGGTAGAGACGACTTCGCCAATAGAGTGGATGAGCGGTGCATCCCATGTGGCTGCGTTGCCAATGGCTTGAGGGAAGAGCGTGGCGTAGCCCGAGCGCGCGATGCCGTGCAGGCCTTCGTTCCACCAGTTGTAGGCGGGAATGTCGAGCCGCGGAATTGCAGGCGCGCGATCGGTGAGCTGCAAAACTTTCTCTTCAAGCGTGAGCCGCCCAACGAGATCGTCTACGCGTTTGTCGATCGAGAGCGAGGGATCGCGGAAGGGCATCCCTGCAGCCGCTTTGATTTCATCAGCAGTTGGCGGCGTGGCCGGCGCTTGCACGGGCTGCCGCGCTGAAATCAATTCCGGAAACGATAAGGCCAATGCAAGAAGTGCTGGACGCAGACGCATAACGGTCATTTCTCCCGAGAGCATAGTAAGTGCTGCGCTTCGAAATCGCAGTGACTTCCTTGTTTCAATCCGCTCAACCGTCTAGGGGAGAATTGCTTCGGCCTCGATCTCAAGTTGCACATCCTCCCTGAAGAGGGCCTGCACTCCGGCCAGCGTGCTTGCCGGCGGATGGTCCTTGTTCACGATCTTGTCGCGTGCTTCGCGCAGAGCCAGCAGTTTTTCGTGGTTGAGGCCGACCACGTAGTAGTTCAGCTTGACCAGATCGCTGGGCTTGGCTCCTGCATCGGCGAGGGCCGCCTGAATATTTGCGAATACCTGGCGGGCCTGTGCAGCAAAGTCGCTGCTAACCTTGCCATCTTTGTCCAAGCCAACCTGGCCGGAGATGAAGACAAGTTTTCCCTGATTCACGACAACAACGTGGGTGTACCCGTTTGGCTTATTAATCTCCGAAGGATTCTTGAACTCCACATGTTGCGAAACCGCGGCAAGAGGCAAAGCCAGGAGTAGAGCGAGAAGGGTTGGAAGCGAGCGCATGATGATGAAGTCTCCAGTGAGCATGGTAAGAGGCGAGGATTCGCGCAGGCAAAAAAAGAGGAGGGAGGATGAAGCCTCCCTCCCGGCACACCACAAACTCAGAAGATGAATTCTGCCGCCGAGTTCGAGCAGGCGCGGACCGTATTCCGCAGTGACGTGGCCCAGTTCGAATCATGCGATGCACGATCGATTGTCTGATAGTTCGTGTGGTTGAAGGCGTTGAATGACTCAAAGCACGGTACCTCGTGCCGAGTTGCCACCCACCGTTGGAATGTCACCCGCGGCATCGTGTTGTGCAGGATCGTCATTCAGGTCCCAGCCATCCGAGCCCTCCGTCGGAGCCCAAGTATTCCATCGACATAGTTAAAAATCGTCTATGGGAACAAGGTTTCCCCGGGTCTCTAATGGTGGTGTGACAAGTGATTGCCGCAGAGTGATCTGGGGACAAACGCTGTCCGTTATCGAACGCATTTCGCGTTTGCGGACAGATATCGACGGGTGCGAGAGCACCGGAAGAGAAGGGAATCTGTAGCATTGATTGACTGGAGAGCAGTTTGGCCTTTGGAACTTCACCTGCTCGAATCTCGTCAGAACCATGTCTTCGGCCCGGAGTCTTGGAGGGATTGGAATGCGGAATTTGCTTTACGACTTGAGATACGCGATCCGGCAGTTGCGCAACTCGCCGGGGATGGCTTTGCTGGCGATTTCGACGCTGGCTCTGGGCGTGGGCGCAAACACGGCCATCTTCACAGTGATCGACAGCGTGTTGCTGCGGCCGCTCCCCTATTCGCATTCTGACCGGCTGGTCTTTATCGGGCCGAGCGGAGACAAGCCCAGCTTCGGGTCGACTTCGTGGCTGAACTACAGGGATCTAACGTCGCAATCGAAGCTGATGGAAAGCATGGCTGGGTACGCGGAAGACGTGAGCGTGCTGGAGTCGAGGGATACCTCGGTCAGCGTTGTGGCTCCAAGAGTCACCCCGAACCTGTTTCCGATGCTGGGCTCTCGGGCAATGCTGGGCAGAACCTTTTCAGATGCCGAAGGGCTCGCGGGTGGGCCGGCGGTTGTTCTGCTGTCGGAGGGGCTGTGGCGGGATACATTCCACTCGGATCCGAACATTGTCGGACAGGTGGTGAAGATCGGGGGAAAGCCGGACATGGTTGTGGGTGTGATGCCATCCAGCTTCCGGTTCCCTGACAATATGGGGCCCGATTTGCGGAAGGGCGTGTGGCTGCCCATTCAACCGACTGCGGAGATGCTGAAGGATCGTGGGTATCACTTCTTCAACGTCGCAGGTGTGATGAAGGCCGGTGTAACCGTGGGTCAGGTACAGCAGGAGGTAAGTGCGATTGCGGCTCACATTCCTCACGACCATGAGGCGGTAACGTTCCGCGTCGATCCTTACCAGGAGGTGCTCACGGGGCCAGTGCGCCCAGTGCTGATGGCGCTTTTTGGGGCGCTCGGACTGGTGCTGTTGATTGCATGCACGAATGTGTCAAATCTTCTCATTGCGCGCGCCCTAGGAAGGCAGCAGGAGTTTGCGGTACGTGCCGCACTGGGTGCGGGCCGTTCGCGACTGGTCGGGCAGATGCTTTCAGAAGGATTGCTGCTCAGCGTACTTGGGTGCGGAGTAGGAGTTGGGCTGGCGGAGCTGGCCATGATAGGAATTCGCAAGCTTCCCGATGGCACAATTCCGCTGGCGGACTCGATCGCAATCCACTGGATGGTTCTTCTCGTGCTCGCAGGCATTGCGGCGGTCACGACGGTGCTGTCGTCGCTTTTGCCCGCGTTGCTGGTGGCGAGGGCGAATCCCCAGGTAGCGCTTCAGGCGGCTTCGCGAGGCGTGGGATCGAAGTCTGCTGGAGGAAAGCTGAGCGGGTGGCTCGTTGCTGGTGAAGTGGCGCTGTCAACGCTGCTGCTGGTGGGAACGGGGCTGTTGTTCCGAACTCTTTGGAACCTCGAGCAATCGCACCTGGGTTTTGAGACCGAGCATGTCACTACGTTTATGGCCATGCCTGCCGATGCGGCCGGGTTTTCAGGCATGTCCGTCTCCGAGGATACCCAGAATGCACCAGCATCGGTTGCGACGATCACCTATGAGCCTCTGCTGGAGCGAATCAGGCAACTGCCGAGCGTCGAAGCTGCAGCCCTGGCGACCTCGCCGCCGTTGTCAGGCATGGACCTGCATTCGAGTTTCGACATTCTGGGCCAGCCAGCGGATAGCTCTCATCATCCCCGAGCAAGAGTTTCGGCAGTGAGCGGCGACTACGCACGGGCGATGGGAACACAGATTGTGCGAGGCCGCATGCTCAGCGATTCGGATACGCTCACCACACCTTTTGCGGCTGTTGTTAACGAGACGCTTGCGAAGAAGTACTTTTCAGAAAAAGACCCGCTCGGAAAACAGATCAATCTCGGCGGCAAAGATACGGGGATGCTGAAACCCTTCACCATCGTTGGGATCCTGGCAGATCAGGTGGACTCGAACGTGGGCGGATCGTCACAGCCTTTGGTCTTGCTCCCCCAACAGCAGATTCCGACAACTTCGCTGTTCTACCAGGCGCTGCTGAAAACGGTGGTGACGTTTGTAGTGAAAACGCGCGGAAGCATTCCTGTAGCGCAACAGATGCGAACAGTCTTTCACCAGCTTGCGCCTGGATTTGCGCTCGATAACTTCCAGACGATGCAGGAGGCCGTGGACAAGAACACCTTCAGTCAGAGGCTTGGGCTTTACCTGGTGGGATCGTTCGCGGGACTCGCGATTGCGATGGTGATCGCCGGACTGTATGGTGTGCTGTCGCAGTTGGTGAGCTACAGGCGTCGTGAGATCGGAGTACGTATGGCCTTAGGCGCGACTCGCGCAAGTGTGGCGAAATTGGTGTTGAGACAGGGCTCGATCCTGATAGGGGCAGGACTAGTCGGGGGACTGGTCCTTGCATTGGCATCGGGGCGCCTCATCCAGGGGTTTCTCTATCGAGTGAAACCTCTGGATGCAAGCACCTACGTAGCGGTGGCGGTAATTCTTGCCCTCATCGGGCTTGGGGCGGCGCTCATTCCGGCCCGCCGTGCGGCGACAATCCAGCCTATGCAGGCACTGCGTGACGAGTAACGCGGACGGACTGCGTGGCCAAGCCTTTCGCTCCAAGGGCGTTCAAGCCCCATCCCGCTTTGCCGCGCTGCCGTGCATCAAATGAGAGATGTGCATTGGTAGAATCGGGCCATGATCTGTGAAGGCTGGGAAGGGCTTACGGTCGACGGCAAGTTCCCTCTGCTGGAGTGGCTTGGAGGGTGGGCCGATCGCTGTGTCTTTCTCACGGTACGTCAATCGACGCATACGGCGAACATCAAGCTGATCCAGGCAAACGGCTTGGAGGCAGATGGATACGTCGCCCGATGGGAGGCGGCCAAAGGGCTGCCCCACCCTTGTCTCGTAGAGATGATGGAGACGGGACTCTGCGAGCTGAACGATACGCAGGTTGCGTATGTGGTCAGTCAGAAAGCCGATACCTTTCTCTCAGGGATCGTTCCCCGAAAAGCTCTGAATACGGCGGAGATCACGGAGATACTAGTCCCAGTTGTCGACGCGCTTACGTTTGTGCATGAAAAAGGATTCGTCCATGGAAGCATGAAGCCTTCGAGCATCGCGCTCGTTGACGCGGAGTGGAAGCTTTCGTCGGATGAGATGGGCGGCGCGGGCAATCCCATGAAGTTGAATCGAGAGCTCGATACTTACGATGCGCCCGAGATGAATTCGGGAACCGTGACTGCCGCAGCCGATATGTGGTCGCTCGGCATGATCTTGGTGGAGGCCTGCAGTCAGCGGACACCTGTATGGGATCGCAACACACCAGGCGATCTTGGCGTGCCAGACTGGTTGCCGCAGCCTTTCCGGGATATCGCGCACGAGTGCATTCGGTGGGATCCGGCGAAGCGGATTTCGATCAGAGCAGTGAAAAACTTGCTTGCGGGATTGTCTGTGTCCGCACATATTACCAGCACGTCCATCGCGCGCGAGAGGGAAGTTCATCGCGCGGCGGCAGGAGCGGCGATCGTCACCGAACCGGCGGTTTCCACGCTCTCGGAGCGGGTTGCGGCGGTTCGGGCCGAGAACTCCGATGAACTGCGACCAACTCAAGGGGCTCGATTCGAACCGGAGACCGACCAGCTTACCCCGAGATCGCCGCGGCTATTCGCTGACATTGCGGACGGACAAGAGCGCGGAAGCCACACAGGGACCGTGGTGTTTTCGCTTCTCGTGCTCATTCTCGTTGGCGTGGTTGTTGGGATCCGTTTCAAGGACAAGATCCGGCCCCTGATTGCAAAGCAGACAACATCTGCTTCGAGCCAACAGACGGCGCACGCGGAACCGCCGCAGAATCCGCCGTCAGTGGCAGCGCCCGACCAGGTTCCTGCCCCGGTTCCATCGCAGACTCCACCTTCAGACGATCAGTCTGCGGGTTCCAAGCCCGGGCAGGAAAGCCAGCCAGAATCGCCGTCTACTGAAAATGCAAAACCGCCGGCGCAGACTGCATTGGGTGCACAGAAGACTCCGGATTCGTCGGCGGCAACAACGAAGCCGGAGCCAAAGCCAGAATCGACAAAGCCGAAGGAGACGACGCCTGCGCCACGCGTCATGAATGCGAAAGGCGCGGTTTTGAAACGGGTTATGCCGGATGTGGCGTCAGGTGCAGTGCAGAGTATGCGGAGGCCGGTGCAGGTAGACGTGCGCGTCTTAGTGGACAGCAGCGGCACAGTTTCTAGCGCTCAGTGCGTGACCCAGAGCAGGGGTAACTACTGGGCGAAGGTCTCTCAGCAAGCTGCGGAAGGCTGGAAGTTCAAGGCACCGGTCAGTCAGGGTCACGCACAAGACAGCTATTGGATGCTGCTCTTCCAATACAGCCGCGGCAGGACAACAGACGTGGTGGCCAAGCAACTTCGCTGAGGAGTTCAGCATGAACGTATCGCAGGGGCTCCGATTTTGCTTCTTCCTCCTGGTCAGCTCTGCGTCATCGGTGGCGCAGAGCGGCGCGGCTGATCAGGTCGCTGGCGTGTGGCGCGGCTACTCGGTTTGCATGGTGAAGAACAGCCCATGTCACGACGAGGTGAATGTCTATCGCATCTCCGCGATTCCGTCGAAACCAGGAATCTACTTCATTTTCGGAAACAAAATCGTGAATGGCAAAGAAGAAGTGATGGGCACAGACGAGTGGAAGTACGACGCGAGCACTCATGTCCTTACCCATGAATTCCCGCGCGGCGTATTCCGACTGACCATCCAGGGTGAAAAAATGGAGGGTGATCTCAAGCTGCCGGATGGCACTTTGTTCCGCCAAATCTATCTTCAGAAAGAGAAGTGAGAATCAAGGCGCTGCGCAGCTGAAGTTGGCCGCATCGTTGGTATCGCCGGACCCCGAGTACTCAGCAAACTTCGGATAGGCGCAGAGCGGCCGCGTCATGATCGCTTTCGGCGCGCCGTTCTCGCCGGGGCCATATTTCGTTGCGGTAATGCTGTCCTCCGGCGAGCCCTTTTCAACCCATTTCACAAGCGAATCGAACAGACCGTAGGTCGGACCCTTAGCTGTTTGAAGTCCAAACTGGCCGAAGAAGCTGGGTCCGGGCCCGCCCGTACAATGCTCGACGCCCGGAGCCATGTAAAGCCTGACAAAGGAATCTGCATTCGTATCGCCCATCTTCTGCTGGACGCTCTTGTAGTAGTCGATCGTGTTCCATGGTGAAATGGCTTGATCGTTCCATCCGTGATAGAGGATGAGTTTGCCGCCCCGAACCGAGAATTTGCCGAGATCCGGATCCGTCGCATCGAGGTCGGCTGCTTCCTGTTCGCGAGACAATCGAAGTGAGGCTTCCGGATCAGCTGTGAGGGAGCTCCACTTAGGATCGCCGGTGACCATGTAACGGAAGTAGTTGTCAACGTAGTGAAGACCGGATGCGCTGGTCGGATCCTGGCCAATCACCCACTCGCGCCAACCCCATTCGTCACCGGGCGTGAAACCGGGAAAGACCATCTTCCCGGCGCGATCCCTCACGCCGTTGTAGATCGAGTTCAATGTGTCGATTTGCGGCTGCGTGAGGCAGTCGAGCGCATCTTCGCCTTTGCAGAGCAGAACCTGCGGATCGAAGCGGCATTTCGCAGGATCGCTAATGATGCCGTCTCTCACGCCATCAAGCGCATCGCATGCTTCGAGCGAAGCTTTTTGAATAACGGGAAGCTTGAGGTCGGAGAAATAAGCGTGCGGATCGGACTGTCTTGCCTGGATCGTCATCACGCCAGCACCCAACATCGAGGACCAGGCATTGGCGGGCGCACCGGCGAGGATACCGTCGTAGTCGGTCGGGAACCGTTGTGCTTCCATGAGAGCTTCGCGGCCACCGTCGGAGCAGGAGTCGAAGTAGGCCTTGTTTTCGTGCTTGTTGTAATAGGCAGAGATGATTTCACCAGCGCGAAGACGGGTGAGGTGGACGGCGCGCCAGCCGAAATCCTTCACCTTTTCAGGGTGCCCGAAGGCCCATGTGGCGTCGGTGGCGTTGCCTTGGTGCCCCGCATCTGAACCTGCAACTGCAAAGTTGCGTTTCAGGTACCCCGTGAGCTCATCATACCCAATGGATCCAGCGAAACCTCCGTTGCCAGCGCCGAGCAGACGCCCGTTCCAGTTCTGCGCCGGCAGCCAGACTTCGAAACGAATCGCCGAATCGCTGGTGGGCCGAATGATACCAGCGACACGACAGAAAGGCGGAAGGCTGGTGAAGGACGGACGAGAATCAAGGATGGTAAGTGTGCCGGAGGTGACGGGCTCAGCGACGGTGATGGTGGTGTTCTCGAGCTTGAGTGACTTCAGCGCATCGCAATCTGCTGCGTGAAGCGAGGTAGCCAAAGCGGATAGCAAGAACACGAGCGGGCATAGTCGACTGAGATTCCTCAAGAAGCCCTCCTGGGCGGCAGAAAAGTTATTCGAGAGGATTAGAGCAGATATGCGCCTGCGGGTGCCAGCGGGGGATCGACAGGAGGCATGAGAAACGTGACGCAGTCGATTTGTGACGATTTGCAGCAGTGCAGGATCAGGATGCGTGAAATGCAGATACACTTTCGACAATGATTCTGAGACGTGGCCTGACCCACGCCGCCGCGCTGATGGCGTTTGGAGTTGCAGCTTTTGCCTGCGTCGCTCCTGCCGGTGCGCAGCCGTCGCAACAGATAAACCGATCGCACAGCTTCGGACCGGACCAATGCGGCCCGGCTGACCCAACCTATATAAGGACAGCGAACGAAACAGGCGGAGTTCCTCTCTTTCTGCAGCGGAGCGAGGCGGGTAAGGCGATGCAGTTGATGCGGGAGTCGACACGCAGCAACGTTTCGACGGTGCTGTGGGCCTCGGCCAAACTGGCGGGTGCCGCCCAGAGATTTGAA
>Ga0157374_10002978_pt1 | contig 14181 bp, 6 predicted proteins | sample M25metaG_FD_115308 | JGI IMG/M metagenome (GOLD analysis project Ga0157374, IMG submission 115308) | Miscanthus rhizosphere microbial communities from Kellogg Biological Station, Michigan, USA - M2-5 metaG | ecosystem: Host-associated > Plants > Roots > Rhizosphere > Soil | place: USA: Michigan...
CGCTCAGGCTATCGCCAAAAACCACCACATCACTGTACGGTATCGCCTGAGCATTATTAGCGGCTAAACCGACACCGGCCGATAACAGAAATGCTACGAGCAAGCGGCGAATATTAATTTTCATTGATGCCTCTCCCTGAATGTCGATTATGAATCGTAGATGCAAACAAAAAAGGCGCGGCAGAGTCAAACCTGCACGCGGCCTTTTAAAATGGAAAGCGTTGCGGCGAAAGAAAGTATCGCCGCAGTTTTATACTTTAAGGTAGATCAAAGATCAATGCTTCGCCGCCCTCTGCGGCTATCAATTCGATTTCTTTTTCATTACTGATTTTGAGACCATCGCCCGCCACCAGCGACAAGCCATTCACCTGCAAAGTGCCTTTTGCCACATGAATGTAGGCTTTGCGGTTACCGGCCATCGCATGGGTCACTCGCCCATTGCCGTCTAGTACGGTCGCGTAAATGAAAGTGTCTTGGTTGATTCCAATGGAGCCGTCTCGTCCATCAGGCGCCCCGATAAGACGCAACGTATTACGTTTCTCCTCTTCGGAAAAAAACTTTTGCTCATAACTGGGCCGAATGCCTTTGAATTTCGGCATGATCCAGATTTGTAAGAAATGTACCGGCTTAATTCTCGACGCATTGAATTCGCTATGGGTGACACCGCTACCGGCACTCATGCGCTGCACATCACCCGGTTTAATGATGGACCCGGTTCCCATGCTGTCCTTGTGCTCTAACTCGCCCTCCAGCACATAGGTCACGATTTCCATATCGCGATGGGCATGCGTGCCGAATCCCATACCGGGTTTCACGGTGTCTTCATTAATCACTCGAAGAACGCTGAAATTCGTCTCGTCAGGATCGTAATAATCGGCAAAAGAAAACGTGTGGTAACTATTCAACCAACCATGATCGGCAAAACCACGCTCTTGCGCTTTGCGAACTTGCAGCATAACGATCTCCTTCTGTTTAATGCATTGAGCAATGGATCCAGCATAGCGATTTCGGTATAGGGCTAAGGCGAAGATTTTTAGACGGTCAATTCAAATATTTTGAAAGGCTATTTTCAACAAAAAACATACAAGCGGACCTGAGTTAACCAAGTGAGCCTTGTATTGTCGAAAAGGTGGGCGAATAATCAGAAGAACAACGATTCAAACATTTTGACAATGAAATTAACGCTTGAAGCATTGCAAGTAATAGACGCCATAGCCCGCAAAGGCAGTTTCGCCGCGGCGGCAAATGAACTTTTTCGTGTCCCTTCAGCAATGACATATACGGTTCAAAAAATGGAGCAGGATTTGGGTGTGGTGTTATTCGACCGCAGCAAACATCGTGCGAAATTAACGCCGGTCGGGCAGGAATTGTTGAACGAAGGCCGACATTTGCTGCGCGCAGCCGTTGATCTCGAATGCCGAATCAAGCGGGTGGCAACCGGATGGGAAGCAGAACTCAATATCGCATTCGACGACTTGCTGCCCATGGAACGCCTATTGCCGCTCATCAAGGATTTTTATCGCGAAGAATCGGGAACTCGCTTACGCTTTTCGACCGAAGTCCTGGGGGGCTGCTGGGATGCGCTGGTATCGGGACGCGCCGATCTCGCTATCGCTGCGCCAGGCGATGGCCCTATTACAGGCGGATATACCACGCGGCTTCTTGGTTATGTCGCTTGGGTATTCGCCGTCGCCCCCGATCATCCATTAGCGAAGCAACGGGATCCATTGACGCATGATCAAATCATTGCCTATCGAGCCGTTGCGGTTGCCGACAGTTCGCGGAGCTTAACGCCGCGCACCGTGGGCATACTAGGCGGGCAAGATGTTTTAACCGTCCCAACCATCCGCGCAAAGCTGGAGGCACAAGAAGCGGGACTGGGCGTCGGACGTTTGCCGCTCTATCTTGCGCAAGCATCCGCGGCAGCAGGTAGATTAGTGATTAAAGAAGTAAAAGACGAAAAATCAGAAGCCCCTCTCCATCTCGCATGGAGGACCAATCAACCGGGTAAGGCGTTGAAGTGGTTTGTGAAACAACTTACCGAACCCGGCGTCGCTGCGCAATTACTCGCACCGCCGCCCACATCCCGATCAACTCGGTCGACGCCAAAGAAAAAATGATGATTCTTGCTCAGATCAGCGATTTGCACATACTCGAACCCGGCAAAAAACTGTCAGGCATGATCGATACCGCTGCGTGTTTGAGTAAAGCGGTCCTTTGCATCGGCCGATTAAATCCACAACCGGATGCCTTGTTGATTACCGGTGACCTCGTCAACGTCGGATCGATTGAGGAATATGAACACCTGCGTACGTTACTCTCGCCGCTGAAAATGCCGATTTATCTCATCCCAGGCAATCACGATAATCGAGACATGTTGCGCAAAGTCTTTCCCAAGCTTAGCTATCTACCTACAACCGGTGCCTTACACTACACCATCGAGACTTTGCCTGTGCGCATCATCGCGCTCGACACCACCGTACCAGGCAAAGGTAGCGGCGCATTGGATGATGCAGCCCTTGCATGGCTTGCGACACGCTTGAATGAAGCCCCAAAGAAACCGACTCTCATCATGATGCACCACCCACCATTCGCAACCGGCATCGAGTTCATGGATGTAATGGGTCTTAATGATGGGGTAGACGAATTTGCCCGATTGATCACGAGTCATTCGAATGTCGAACGCATTCTCTGTGGCCACGTTCATCGAGCGGTCGAGGCACGCGTGGGCAATGCAGTCGCTATGATCTGCCCGGCCACATGCCATCAAATCCCGCTAGCCCTCAGCACGGAGGACAGAGAAGGATTTACGCTGGAACCGCCCGGGTTCCGTTTACATCTGTGGAACGGAAAGCAATTGATTAGCCATTCCGCCACAATTGGCGATTTTCCTGGGCCGTACAGATTTGCATAAGTATCGGTCATCCCACCATTTATCTCAGCCGTTATGAAAATATCTCTAACAATCAAAGGGCAAATCAATAAAATCGATAAGGCCGTCAGGTTTGTCGCATGATTTCGACAAACGTATTAACCTGCTCACAGCTTGCCCTCGTAGCCGTAGCGCAAAATGATTTCAACCGGAGAGAGCCGCCGCACCTTGAAATTTGCAACTTCGCTCTTACCTTGAACCGTATGCGTGCAAGAGCGTCTAATTAAATGTACTGTATAAGTGCGGTACGTAAATAAAATTGGGTGGCAACAGGAGTGAAAAACATGAACCTTGTCTATGTGAGTCCACAGTACCAGGTAGTGGAATACGCTGGTGATCAGGGCGGATTCGAATTAATTAATCGACAACTCGGCGTCGGTACATATTTACGGGGCGAGTTAGCCGAAAAGTTCCGCCGTTGTCTCACCGACGTTTTCGAACAGGAACCGACGGAGGAGTCAGTAGACGAATTTCTCGGTTACTTCGACGATATGATGCAACAACCGGCCGTGTTTCATTAGTAACTGTTGCCGTCATTAGTTTTAAACACTGATTCTAAAACAATAAAATCGCCTCCAGTCATCAAGGCTGGGGGCGATTCTCGTGTTAACAAGCATCTTTTCCGCAGCGATCCGACAATGCCTACGCATCATATATTGGTGCGATAATTACGCTCCGTGCCGCGATTTCAATTTCAATATTGAACGGCAAGGACCAATATTCGATTTACCCCGACACACGCAAACCTGTAGAACATCATGGAAGCTCTATCTCGCAAAGCCGAATATAACGCTAATAAACTCGCCAAGCGATTACGCGCCGCGGTCGGAACCGCCATTGCCGATTTCAATATGATCGAGAATGGCGACAAAGTCATGGTTTGCTTGTCCGGCGGGAAAGATAGCTACGGCTTGCTGGATATTCTGCTATCGCTAAAGGCCCACGCGCCAATTCATTTCGATATCGTCGCGGTCAATTTGGATCAGAAACAACCGGGCTTTCCGGAACACGTGCTGCCAGCGTATTTAACCCAATTGGGCGTTCCATTCCGCATTGAAGTACAAGACACCTACAGCGTTGTAAAACGCGTCATTCCGGAAGGAAAAACCACTTGTAGTCTCTGTTCGCGCATGCGTCGGGGCGTGCTCTATCGCGTAGCCGGCGAACTCGGGGCAACTAAGATCGCATTAGGTCATCACCGCGACGACATACTAGAAACACTATTTCTCAACATGTTCTACGGCGGTAAGCTCAAGGCCATGCCGCCCAAGCTCGTATCCGACGACGGAAAACACATCGTCATCAGACCTCTTGCCTACTGTAGCGAGAAAGATCTCGCTAAATATGCCGAGCTTAAAGAATTCCCTATCATTCCCTGCAATCTCTGCGGCTCACAGCCCAACTTACAGCGGCAAGCCGTAAAAGAAATGATGCAAGAATGGGATAAACGTTTTCCCGGACGGCTGGAAACCATGTTCCGCAGCTTACAAAATATCGTGCCGTCCCATTTAGCAGATCCGAAACTATACGACTTTGCAAGCTTACAGCCGCAAGACGAACCGAATGCCGAAGGTGATACGGCCTTTGACGAAGTGGCATTGAATGTCGCCACCATTACGATCACCGATAAATCGGAACTGGTTTAGCGTAAAACGCGGACCACCAAGTCGATCATTCCTGCAAGTCGCGCAGGCAAAGCTATGATGAAGAAATAAGCGCCCTCTTTGTTTGCGGGCGGCGCTTGCGATTGCTCGCCCCCATCCCGCAACGGGCCTCGATGTCCGGCTATCCGGCGGCCCCTCAAGTCTTGGAGGAACATTGCATGCAGAGCTACAAGACCGAAGCTATTCGCACCATTGCTCTCGTCGGCCAAACAACCGCCGGAAAGACCAGCCTCGTCGAGGCGTTATTGCACAAATCAGGCGCAATCGGTAGCCCAGGCAACCTCGAACGAGGAACCACCGTCTGCGATTTCGACCCACTCGAAAAAAAATATCAGCATTCCCTCAACACGGCTATCGTTCACCTCGATCATCTCGACACACGCATTCACCTTATCGATACGCCCGGCTATCCCGATTTCATGGGACAAGCAATGACCGCTCTCGAAGCCGTGGAGACCGTGGCCATCGTCATCAATGCGCAAACCGGTATCGAAATGATCGCCGGCCGTATGATGGAATGGGCAAACCGGCGACAGTTGTGCCGAATGATCATCATCAACAAGATCGACGCAGATAACGTGGATTTACCTCGTCTTGTAGATGATATCCAATCGATGTTCGGCAAGGAATGCCTGCCCATCAATTTGCCCGCCAACGGCGGAACCAAAGTAGTGGACTGTTTTTTCAATCCCTCGGGCAACGCCGACTTCTCTTCAGTCGCCGACGCTCATCGCGCGCTCGTCGATCAAGTGGTCGAGGTCGATGCGCAATTGATGGAGACTTATCTGGAGCAAGGCGAGATTGCGCCTGAGCAATTACATGCGCCATTCGAAAAAGCATTGCGCGAGGGACATCTGATTCCCATTTGCTTTGTCTCAGCGCGCAATGGCGCTGGTGTTGGCGAATTACTCGATGTCTTCGCCAAGTTGATGCCCAATCCGACAGAGGGCAACCCACCGCTTTTCTTCAAAGGAGAAGGCGAACATGCGATAGAGATTCACGCGGAACCGGACCCTGGCAAACATGTGTTAGCACACGTATTTAAAATCACCGTGGACCCCTACGTGGGAAAAATGAGTGTCTTCCGCATTCACCAAGGCACTGTTACTCGCGATAGCCAGCTCTATATCGGCGACGGACGAAAGCCGTTTAAAGTCGGCCATCTTTTCATGCTTCAAGGCAAAGAGCATGTAGAAATTCAGCGCGGCGTACCAGGCGATATTTGCGCCGTTGCTAAAGTAGAAGACATTCATTTCGATGCTGTGCTGCACGACGCCGCAGAAGATGACCACATTCATTTAAAACCGCTCGACTTTTCAACGCCCATTTACGGTCTCGCGATCGAGCCAAAACGGCATGGCGACGAACAACGCATGTGGGAAATACTGCAAAAGCTAATAGCTGAAGATCCTTGCCTAAAAGTAGAGCACGCGGCCAGCACCAATGAAACCGTCGTACTCGGCTTAGGCGAACTGCATTTGCGCTGCATGCTGGAACGTCTCACGGAAACCTACAAACTCGACGTGGCGACTCGTCCACCGAAAATCGCTTATCGAGAAACCGTTACCGCATACGCGGAAGGTCATCATCGACATAAAAAGCAAACCGGTGGCGCCGGGCAATTCGGTGAAGTCTTTCTTCGCATCGAGCCGTTGCCGCGAGGCTCGGGCTTCGAATTTGTCGATCAAGTAAAAGGTGGCACTATTCCTACGCAGTTCATTCCCGCCGTTGAAAAAGGCATTCACCAAGCACTAGAAGCCGGCCCGTTGGCCGGCTTTCCAATGCAGGATGTTCGCGTCATTGTTTATGAAGGCAAACATCATCCTGTGGACTCCAAGGAAATCGCATTCATTACCGCCGGACGCAAAGCTTTCATCGATGCCATTCTGAAAGCACGGCCCATCGTTCTGGAACCCATCGTTAAGGTTGAGATCACCACCCCTGAAACATTCATGGGAGACATCACCGGTGATTTGTCTTCCAAGCGCGGTCAAGTCAGCGGGACCCAAGCCATCAGCGCAGGCACTATTGCGGTCACTAGCGAAGTGCCGTTGAGCGAATTGAATGGATATCAATCGCGGCTTAATTCAATAACCGGAGGGCATGGCAGTTACACGCTGGCGCTTTCGCATTACGATGCAGTGCCGCCGATGGTGCAGCAGCAGTTGGTAGCGCAGCATAGACCCGGAACGGAAGAATAGACTTCTTGTGCAACCACTGCGCTGATGTGATTTAAGACTATCAAACCACTCAGCCCTTACCACTACCAACTTTCTTGATTTTACCTCTGTGTGATTCTTGACTTTGTCTTTGTTGTAAAGCCTCAAACGTTAGGGTAATAGAGGCATGTAAATTATTTCCTAATTTATCTTTCGCGTTTTTTTCCTTAACCCTGGAAAAATCAATATCTTTAAGAATCAGAAAAGCCGGCTTACTAGTTTCTGGATTTCTTGCAATTGCTATAAGAAACCCTGGAGATCTAATAACGGGAGTAGTTTCTGCTGTACCGCCACCAGCACTTAATTTCATCTCATCATAATCCGCTGTATCACTATGTGTGTTCTTATAAGCGTCTATTGCTTTTTCAACATCACCTGGTACATTTTTTGTTATACCTCTAAAAATGTTTTTTCTAATTGTTTTCCTTGTCACACGAACGTACGGCTCGAACAAATTCGAATCCGGCGTTACTTCATCTCCCGTTTTACTAGGTTCCCCTTTCCTTTGCTGTTGAGGAGTTTGGGGGAGCACTCCCCCCATCGGAGAAATGGGGTCCTGTTCTATAGGTTTAGGTTTATCTACCTTAACCTCATCAGCTGTTGGATTTTCTACGGGTTTACCACGTTCTTCTGAAGTACGGCCTTCCGTGGCTCTATGCGATTCTTGTGCAATTTGGAGTTCGTTTTTAGTATGCGCATGAGCGTCCATTTCAGCCTTGAGTTGCCTTTCCATTTCATCAATATGATGCATTAATTTTTCACGTTCTTTGGTTATATCTTCTAGCTCTGTTTTTATGGAAGTGACTTTGGATCGTTGTTGCGCATCAAAATCTAAAGTCAATTCAAGCTTACGATTAAGCTCGCTTGTTTCATTTGATAACTCGCCTATGCGTGTTAAGACTCCCGCATGCGATTCTTGTGCAATTTGGAGTTCGTTTTTAGTATGCGCATGAGTATCCATTTCAGCCTTGAGCTGCTTTTCCATTTCATCAATATGATGCATTAATTTTTCAAGTTCTTTGGTTATATCTTCCAGCTCTGTTTTTATGGAAGTGACCTTGGATCGTTGTTGCGCATCAAAATCTGAAGTCAATTCAAGCTTACGATTAAGCTCGCTTGTTTCATTTGATAACTCGCCTATGCGTGTTAAGGCGCTTCCATGCGCATGCCTTAAAGCATTATGAAGTTGTCTTACTTGGTCAAAATTATGTTGTGCAAGCCAGAAACCACGTTGTAAAAGAGCATTGACGTTAACTAAATTATTACTAATATTTTCTTGATCACTAAGCGCAGAGGTCGCTTCATTCAATTCATTTTGGCGCTGCGCTAAAGAAGTTCTTAAGATTGCATTCATATTTTGTATATTTCTTATGACCCCCCTTAATGTCTCACTTTCTTTTGCCAAAGTATCTCTTTCTTTTATCAAATCATTTTTTTCTTCTTCTAATCTCTGAATATTTCTTTCCAAATCATCTGGTATATCGAGCATAAATTCCAAAGTAACTATATTGTGCTCAATCTGTTGTTCTTTTCTATTAAGCTCCAAAGAATTAAATTTATCTTCAAAACTCTTACAAGCCGAAAACCATTCTTTTGGATTATCTCTAGAGGCAATTACATTAGTTTTAATCTCTTCCAATTGTCTTAAGAGTTCATCTTGCTTTGTTAATGACGCCTCTAGTCCCTTGAGGGGGAGTTCCAGGACCGCATCCCATCCCGCCGGCGCGTCAGGGCCCTTCAGCGATCCACGTATTTCATTAATTCGCCTTTTATCATCTTCAATAAGCTTTGCCTCTTTTTCGCATAAATCCTTTTGGTGTCTAGTTACAATCTCGACAGGTTTTTTTAATATTAAGTTGCTACTATTCGAAACTACTTTCTTTAAGTTCTTTAACTGTTTTTCATTGGGGGTTTTTTCTAACTTTATTAATTGAGTCTTTATATTGGACAACGTAGATTTAAAAGCATTTATGGTCGTTGTTTCTTTTTCTGAAGGGTTACTTCTTTCTACAATATCAAGCATATTTAACGCTTGTAACACTTCGCGCCTCAGCGACTCATGAACTGATAGTCTCGAAAGACTATCGATTTCTTGTTGAAGTGTTTCGATTTCCACACTATCCCTTGCCTTTAGCCACTGCTCCAGAGGCTGCTGCCTTGTGCGTTTTTCTTCGGTTTTCCTTTTAAGCCTTTCTAGAAGCTGCTTCGCAGGTTCTGTTAGGCTTTGCGCTGATTCTCCTCGGGTTTCCTTTGCAACTTCTTTGCCTTTTTCTATAGGTTTTTCTGCAAGTTGTTTTGATGAGGATTGCGGCACGTCACTCTGTTCAGGGGCCTCCTTGCTTAATGCTATAGAACCTGTTTCTAGACTCTGAATGTATTTCTTAGCCTCTTCAAGTAATTTAGTAAATTTACCGTGTATCTCAGAAAATTTTTCGTTTTGAGGCTCTTCTCGAAATGCTTCAAATTTGTTGCCATTTAGTAGATCCAATTGTTCTTGTATAACACCCGCTATAGCAATTAGCCGCATGTATTTCGCTATTTTTTCCATTTGCTCTTTAGCTTGTTGATGCTGCCTATCCCACTTAGCGCGTTCATCTAGTAATTTTTTCACCATATGGATTTGTATGGGCAATACTATTTCTCTTTTTATTTTTTCAAGTCCATCTTCCTGCTCTCTAAGCAAACCGCTTAATATTTGCAATTCCCGGCTCACGTAACTGGATTCGCCTTCCTCTAATCCGGATTTCGCTGAATCGACTTCACGTCTAAGCGTGATAGCTGACTTTGATTGTTCGTCAGTTAATGCAGACGTTATGATGTCAAGCCAGCGGTCGTTTTTAGGTAATGCCTGTAAACCGGAGAGCAATGAACTAGATTGCTTATCTTGTCCTACTAAAGTTTCGATTTCTTTGACCTCACTACGAACCTTTTCCTCTTCCTTGCTGATAAGTGCATTAACTTCGTTTAGCAAGTCATTTAATTTTTTAAGATACTTTTTTGCTTCTTCGGGATCAGCTTCTACTTCTTTACGTATTGCCTCACTTGAGATGAAACGCGTACTACTTAACCCGCTTATATCCGATGCGTCTGCAGCAATCCGCGCATTCAATTCGTGGACCAGATTCTCAACTTTCTGTTTAGCTTCAGCAAAATGAGTCGCATCCGGCGTTTGCCGATCTTGCAGCTGTACTAATTTTCGAATTAATGAGAGTCCGCCTATGGGGAAAAAATGTTCTCTGACTATTCTGGAAATTTCTGATGAAATTAATTGATATTGTTCGTGCGTCGCTTGTACTTTTAGAAGTGTGCATATTTCATTATGCAGCGGAAATGAAACACCAGCATTTTTTGAAAGGTCAAGGGCCGTTTGAAAATGATCGAGATAACTAATCATCATTTCATTTAATTGCTCTTTATAGTCGGCCGTTCCTTTCATTCTTCTTAGTTTTTCCTGCATCCTTGTTTCTACTGCTCTTGCAAATGCAATCGAATTTTGTGAATCTGACGACGCATTGACCTCATCAATCATTTTCTGTATCGATAGTTCCTCTTCTTTCAAACGAGCCTTTACGTGTTTTTCCGTTTTTTCCGGTGAAAAATTCAATGCTCTGGCTACGCGACGCGCTGACCTTTCAGGTAACTCTTGAAAAACTTTTCTAAGATTTTCTATTTCCTCGTGGTAGGCTTCCTCATAGTAGTCACTTTGCAAACGTCTATTTAATTGCCTTTCCAGATCGTTTTTTAAGGAGTCCGACGTTTCGGATAAATAATCTGAGCCCTCCGCAGTTTGTAAATGTGTTAAGCGATCTTCGTTTTGCTCTTCTGTATTCGTAATACCATACCGTTTTTCACGTTGCCTGAGCCTAGTCCAGTGACTGACAATGGCCGTGTCTAGTCGCTCAAAAAACCAGGTGTCTGTTATTGTAAACTTTGCATTATTTATCTGCAGCTGAACTGCTCGAAGATGATTATTATTGAGGGAAATTATCTGATCATATACAAATTGACTGTAAGTGCTCTGCATTTCATATTTTTGTTCTTCGCTTTTTAGACGTTCTTCTATGTTTAATTTGTAATCTGCAATTAACCTCTGACATGCAGGTTGATTCAAGTAGGCCCGTCCTTCTTGAAGACGTGCTTCGATATTTGTTGCAAATGCCGGCACTTGAGCAATAGTTGTATCACCTACTTTTTCATTATTTGCTGCGTCCAAACCCCTGCGTAGATCTGAGAGTGATGGATCACCGAAATCTAACCATGAGTCCAGAACCTCTAATAATGGCTCCAATCTATCTATTTTTTCTTTTCGACGTTCATAGTCAAGCTTACGCGCATCGATTAATCGCCTTAGGGCTGTATCGTCATTTGTATTTGCTGATGTACTCCCGAGCGATTGCGTTACTTGTTTCTGGAAGTAGGTCTCTGTTATCTCAATTTCCGGAGCTGCCATCGATTCTTGATGAGCTTTGAATTCCTGCGCAAATTCTATTAACTGCTTTTCACATTGCCTGGCAGCATTATCTACCCTTTGTCTGCTCCAGCCTGTTTGCGCGGCCTTCAGGTGCAACATTACTTCAGATAACTCGGGGGGAAGTTCGTCTATATTAACGGCGTTTGCCTTATAAATAAGCTCTTGGAATACATTGTCTTCCAATATAATTACTCGATCCGCCCATAAACTGCGGAAAGTGGCTAACCAACTAAGTTGAACTTCAGAAGTTTGTGGTAATAGAACTGACCTTCTTTGATATTCAGTTTTCAATGCATCAATTTGTTCGTTGAATTGATGCAGCACAGGCGCGTACATCATAGGCTCTCGTCTAAGCCAATGTTCACGTACCTTACCTAGCTGCTCCTGAATCGAGTTATCGTCTATTAATGATTCATTTTCTCTCCAATCATTGAAGAGTTCATCAAGGGCCGTACTAAATTGATGGAATTCAGATGCGTGGGTCTTGGTATCTGATTTTGACCAAAGGGCACATATATGATCCATTTTTTTACTGAATGGATTATTCTGCTCGGTCTCTAGCGACGATGTGACTTTGCTTTGTTCAACAGCTTTCATCAACGCTTGCATTGAAACGTCAAATTGACGAAACAATTGAGCGCCCATTCTGGTTTCTAATTGATGCCAAAATACACGTATCAAATTCAACCTTGAATCAATAGAGTCATCTTCTCTTAATGCTCTATTATTTGAGCGGAGGTGATCTAATATTTTTAGTTCTTTAGTCTGCCAATCCTTTATCAATTCAACAATGTCCGCATTTGTCCATTCTGGCTGAGTTATTTTGGTAATTGCTATCACCAGCTTAACAAATTCAGGATATTGATTAACTAATAGTCCAATATTTTGATCGCCGTTAAAATGTATTTTTGCTTCTTCAGGAAGCTGTAAAAATGCATTTCTCTGTGCGATTACATCCTCCATAAATTGTTCAAGTCTTATACGAGAGGCTAAATACAATCGCGTAAAATCTAAATATTGTTCAGCGGCGGTTTCTAATAATGGATCTATAGAAGCAACTTCGCCATACAGTGCTTCCGGTTCTTCTATAACTGTTTCCCAAACTTTCGGAAGATGCTCATTTTCTAGATTGAATAACTTATTTTCAAAATTTAATAATGTAACTGTTAATTGTGCTTGTCTTTCTTCTAAGGCTTTTAATGCCTTTGAATTAAGTGCCAGCACTAACTCATCCTGTATTTCTTTGAGATCTTTCGATAAAGATCCATGAAGCTCTGTAAGTTCTTTTACTATTTCAAGTTCAAGCGCATTTTCAGCCGTTGCACCAGATGATTTCTCGGCCTCAGGCGAGACTAGTGTTGTCCCAGTTAACTCTGTATCGGCTACTTGTGTAGCTGATTCTTTGGTCTGTGTAGTCGACGCGTGGGCAATTTCTCCATCAATCCGCTCTTTTACTTCTGTTAAGCGTGTTTGAAATATTTGCTGACGAGCAATTTGGCCAAGTACCTTTTTTTGTAAGGCCAATTGGTCATGAACTAATCCCCATAGAGTTTTATTTCTATGTAATAAACAGCCTCTCTCATTTTCAATTTCTGAAAGATTGCTTAGTTTCTCCCCTACCGTTTCAAGATTTGATTTAATAATTAACGGTTGCGTTTCCTCTGTTCGCGGCATTAATTTTTTAATTTCCTCATCCCGCCATGCTATGAGTAGATCGTCTGCCGTAACTGTAGAGAGTAATTTCTCTTTTTCTTCTTCTAAGTCTTTTAGTTTTTCTTCTAAATTGCGCCTACGGTTTTTGCTATCGCGTATTTTCTTTTTACTGATATCGTCAATACACGAGCTCCAGTACTTTATATTTTTATTACTCCAGACTGAGTTAGATTGCATCATTTCATCATCGAATTTCCTTAATACGCTTAGTGATTGCAATTCTAAAGAACTTAATTTTTTTATATACACTCGTAATTTAATTCGCTCGCGCTCATCAAGAGGTTGTCTAGTGTGTTTATCTATACTCAAAACAGAAGAGAGGGCTGCCTGTGCCAACCCTGCCGTCTTTGTTATTGCAACAATATTAGAATCAATCTCCTCAATTTCTTGTTCTGTTTGTTTTTGCACATCTAGGATTTGGTTACGTAGCGCGGATTGAAGCGATTGTTTTTCTGCGTCGTTCGCCGGATCATTTTGTGAATGGCTAATCTTCTCTATTAATATTTTTCTATCAAGATCTCGCAAATCTTCTAACATTCCGCTAAGAGATGGCGGCAAGCGAAGACCATACAAATATTGAATAATTCGAAATGACTGTTCGATTTCTTGGTTAATATTCGACCACGATTCTGCGTCTTTAATTTTTTCTATTTGATCAGCAGACAACAGACTTTCATTCAATTGATTTCTTTTTATTGTTTGATTCAATCGTAATTCTTCAGCTAAAAAATTTGCATCTGCATGCCTATTTTCTAGAATCGTTCTTACTAATAACCATCGTTCTACTTCTTCGATGAGTATTGAGGGATTATTTTCCGAAGTCGTAATATTTGGAGCATTACATAATGTATCGCGCTTATTACCTTGTCTCTGTTTTTCCCATTTTCCGCTCGTGATTGCTTTAGCTAAAGCCAACTCCGTTTCTCGCACTTTCTTATAAACCGTTGGTCCTGCAATTAACTGATCAAATAGTACTATGGCTTTACGTTGCTCTTGACGTTCAGCCTCATCTTGCTTGCCTTCTTTTTTTAAGGCCTCAATAGAATCATCTATCAAATATAATAAATTTCGTTGGCCTTTTTGTATTCTTGTTTCTATAGTTAGTAGATCTCGATGTAACCCAAGTTTTTCCTCCCCTTCAAGCATTAGTTTGTGAAGTGCATCTCGTGTTTGTTCAATATA
>Ga0157374_10002979_pt1 | contig 14181 bp, 9 predicted proteins | sample M25metaG_FD_115308 | JGI IMG/M metagenome (GOLD analysis project Ga0157374, IMG submission 115308) | Miscanthus rhizosphere microbial communities from Kellogg Biological Station, Michigan, USA - M2-5 metaG | ecosystem: Host-associated > Plants > Roots > Rhizosphere > Soil | place: USA: Michigan...
GAGACCATCGAGCCTGCAATCCGCCAGACCATGCGTGGGCTTGATTCCACGCTTGTCGTCAACGATCTGCGAACCATGGAAGCCCAGATCGATCACAGCACGTCTGACGAGCGTGCGCTTGCATTCCTTGCCATCGGGTTTGCATCACTGGCACTCGTTCTCGCTGCTGTCGGCCTTTACGGCGTGCTCGCTTACTCGACCGAACAACGCACTCGGGAGATCGGAGTTCGACTCGCTCTCGGCTCGCCGCGTTCCGTCGTTGTTCTGCTCATTGTTCGCGAAATGGCTCTCATCGCCAGCATCGCAGCCGCCATAGCGCTTCCGGCAGTTGTGGGATTGGCAAGACTCTTCCGATCAGAGCTGTTCGGAGTCACGGCCTTTGATCCGCTCACGTTGTTTACGGCAGTCATTCTTACGGTTCTCATGTTATCGATCGCCGCGGCCCTACCCGCCCGGCGAGCTGCAGCAGTGGAACCCATGCAAGCCTTAAGAACTGAATAAGGAACAGGAACACGCAGTAAGCAGAGGGATGAAGGGGGACGGATGATCAAGCAAAATATTCGCTACGCCCTGCGCATGCTGCGCAAAAATCCGGGACTTACTGCGACGGTAGTATTCACGCTCGCTCTCGGCATCGGAGCCACTACGGCAATCTATACCGTGGTTTACGCGACGCTGATCGCTCCTATGCCTTATCCCAATCCTGACCAGCTTGTGGTGGTCTGGTCGAAGATTCAGGGATTCCGCAATGGCGTTTCCGCCGGCGACTTTCTCGACTGGCAGGAACAGAGCAAGTCGTTCCAAGGTTTGAAAGCTTTCACTGGAACGAGCTTCAACCTCGCCGGCAAGCAGGAGCCCGAGAAGGTGCCTGCCCAGATGTCCACTGTCGGACTCTACACCATGTTCGGCAATCGCTTTGCCATGGGGCGCGACTTCCTTCCGGAAGAGGGTGTCGACGGCAAAGCTCATGTCGCCATCCTGATGAATCGGTTATGGAAGAAGCTGGGTGCTGATCCGAACATTGTTGGAAAGCAGATCATGCTCGACCAGAAGCCATACACCGTGGTCGGCGTGCTAGCTGCTGGTCAGGCCGATCGGCTTCCCGCACAGCTGATTGTTCCCTTGGTGTTCAGCCCGGAGCAGAAGAACCACGACTTCCACTGGATCCTTGTCATTGGACGCCTCAAGCCCGGCGTCACACTTCAGCAGGCTCAGGCCGACATGGATGGCGTCACCACGCATATTGCGCAGGACAATCCGCGTTCAAACAAAGGCTGGGGAGCAAAGGTTGAAGCGCTCCAGAACGACTTTCTCGGAGACAGCGTGAAGCTCACGCTCTGGCTCCTCCTGGGCGCTGTTGGATGTGTTCTGCTGATCGCTTGTGTAAACGTAGCGAACTTGCTGCTCGCTAAAGGAACATCGCGCCAGCGGGAAATCGCAGTTCGTTCAGCCCTCGGAGCCACACGCCGTGACGTCTTCATTCAATTCGTGACAGAGAGCCTAGTGCTTGCTGGATTCGGCGGCATTGTCGGATTTGGATTGGGATTTGCCCTGCTTCGCGGATTCGTAGCGGTCATGCCGCCCGGCACTTTGCCCAGCGAGGCAGAGCTTTCACTCAATCTGCCCGTTCTCGCCGTGACGATCGTTGCCACAACGCTTGCCGGCCTGCTTTTCGGATGCGCTCCGGCGTGGTACGCATCGCGCCTTGACCCTGCGGAGACCCTTAAGGAAGGTGGTCGCTCTGGCTCAGGGAAAGTCCGCCACCGTCTGCGCAAGCTCCTTGTAGTGGGCGAATTTACATTGGCCCTGGCGCTGCTGGCCGGAGCCGGTCTTGCGATTCACAGTTTCTGGAATCTGAATCACGTCGATCTGGGAGTCCGTACAGACCATATTCTGACATTCGACCTGCCGATGAACAAGAGCATGAACTTCAAACCCGAACAGATTGTCTCCTACTATCAACAGATCATACGTAGCGTTGGTTCGGCCGCGGGCGTCGAGAGCGCCTCGCTGGGAACAGCTGTTCCCTTACAGGGCGCAGGCTTTGGCATGCCATTTACCATCTCCGGCCAGGCGGATTTCGTTGATCCATCGCAGCGCCCGAGTGCCGGTTTCGGCATGGTCACACCGGATTACTTCAAGACATTCGGGATTCGTCCGGTAAGGGGCCGTTTCTTCACGGAAGATGACAACGCGGCCAGCCTTCGAGTCGCAGTAGTCAATGAGCAGGTTGTTCGCCACTACTTCCCGAATAAAAACCCGATTGGTCAGATTCTGAACGTGGAGGAGATTATCCCCGGTGAGCAGAAACTGGGCCCCTATCAAGCATGGCAAATCGTAGGCGTCTATCACGACGTGCGTGGCGGATCGTTTCAGCGCCAGCGCGAAGAGATACTCGTGCCGTTTTATCAGAGCCCCTGGGTCGATGTCGCGGTTGGAGTGCGAACTGCCGGAGATCCAGCAGCGATGACGAGAACCGTTGCTGCCGCCGTTCATTCTGTGGACTCGACACTTGCGCTTTCAGACGTTCGCACGCTTGAAGACATTCGTGATGAGGACCTCTCGGGCGACCGCTTCTCATTGGTGCTGTATGCGAGTTTCGCCGCGATCGCGCTCACGCTTGCTGCAATCGGAATCTACGGCGTGATGGCATTCGCGGTCGGCGAGCGCTCGCATGAGATTGGGATACGCATGGCACTCGGGGCTAGCAAAGACCGTGTCGTGCGCATGGTGCTCGGCGAAGGCTTGCTTCTGGCCCTCGGCGGTCTGGCGCTGGGGCTCGTCGGAGCCTACTTCGTGGGCCGGGCCATGCGCAGCACGCTCTTCGGAGTGGGCGCTCTTGACCCCTGGGCATTTTCAGCGGTGGCCGTCGTACTGCTTGTTTCTGCGCTGGTGGCGTGCTATGTACCTGCGCACCGTGCCGCTACAGTCAATCCAATGAGGGCACTGCGAATTGAGTAAGGGTGAATGGATTAGTAAGACGATGCTGAGATCGGAGTAAACGGAACATGATTGACCTGAAAAACCTTGAACGCAGTTATAAGACCGGCCACACCGAAACCTGGGTGCTGCGCCGCATCAATCTGACGATTCGCGAGGGCGAGTTTGTCACCATCATGGGCCCTTCGGGGGCAGGGAAGTCGTCCCTGTTGAATGCGCTCGCTCTACTCGACGACAGCTGGACGGGCGAGTATTGGTTCGCCTCGACACCGGTCCACTCGCTCAATCGCAAGCAGCGCGCGGACCTTGCTCGTCAGCGGATTGGCATGGTCTTCCAGAGCTATCACCTGCTCGACGATCTCACTGTGGCCGAGAATATCGATCTGCCGCTGTCGTACAAGAATTTGCCGTCGAAGGATCGCGCTGGTATGGTCGCAGAGATCCTCGATCGCTTTCAGATCGTCGCCAAGAAAGATCTCTTTCCCAACCAGCTCTCTGGCGGACAGCAACAGCTGGTTGGCATCGCGCGCGCGGTGGTCCATGCGCCGTCGTTGCTCCTCGCAGACGAGCCTACCGGGAACCTGCATTCCACTCAGGCCCGCGAAATCATGGATCTCTTTGTCGAGCTCAACAAAGCCGGCACTACGATCGTGCAGGTTACGCACTCTGAAGAGAATGCCCGCTATTCCAAACGAATCCTTGAACTGCGCGACGGCTGGATGACGCGAGATGAAGCTCCCCAGCCGCTTCCCACGGAGGTTGGCGCACAGTGAAGAACCCACAGGTGAAAGCATTGAACAAGATCCCGGCAACGCCCCTTCAAACGCGACTGATTTCAGGAGCGGCCATCGTGCTGCTTAATCTAAATATGGCTATGGCGCAGGAACCAGCCGCACCAGCACAGCAAGCGCCTGTTCAGGAACAACAAACGCCTGCCCCCGTGCCGCAGCCGGAGCAGAGTCCAAGCACGCCGGATCAACCGGCGACGACTCCGCAGCAAGAGGCAGTGCCGCCGCAGGCCACTGGCAGCTTGCAGACGGGACCGCAAGTTCCGTTCAACGCCATGTTACGCAAATCCTGGAACCCGTTCGACGCGTATCGCGGCAAGGTGGTTCCGCCCCCCAGCTTGGCTAATTCGCCACGGCTCAATTCGTCTATTCGGGATGGAAAGCTCTATCTGTCTCTGAGAGACGCGATCGATCTTGCGTTGGAGAATAACCTCGACCTCGTCATCGCTCGTTACAATCTGCCTATTGCTCAAATGGACATCCTCCGCACCCAAGCCGGTGGCAGGGTTTTTGGTGTCAACACCGGTATCGTCTCGGGTACTCCAGGTGGCGCTGCAGCGAACGGCGGTACGGGAAGCGGCGCCGGCGGCACAAGTACAGGAGCCGGCGGCGCCGGAGCCGGCGCCGGTGGCATTGTGCAATCCACCTTCGGTACCGGAACGAATGTATCCAGCTACGATCCGTTCATTCAAGCCAAGGTTTACAACGATCACACCTCTCAGCTGGTCCCGAACCAGGTCGTCCTTGGCGTTCCGGTTTATCGCCTGAATGAGAATCTGGCTAACATCAGCTATCAGCAGTCGTTCCCCACAGGCACATACTTTGAAGCTGATTTCAACAACAACCGCCAGACTTCAAACAGTCCCAACAACACTCTGAATCCACAGCTATATTCGAATACCGTCTTTTACATCGGCCAGCAATTGCTGGCTGGATTTGGCCTTGGCCCGAACCTTCGATTTCTTAAGATCGCCAAAACCGACCAGAAGATCTCTGACATCGCATTCAAGGCCCAGATCATCTCTACTGTCTCTCAGATTTGCAACATCTACTGGGACCTTGTAAATGCCTACGACACGGAACAGGTAGGCGAGCGCTCGGTAGCATTCGCCACCCAGACTCTCGATACATCCCGCAAACAGCTTGAACTTCAGGCAATCCCGGAGATGGATGTACTCAAGGCTGAAAGCGAATTGGCAACACGGCAACAGGACCTAACCGTTGCACGCACCAATCTCGAGCTCCAGGAACTCTACATGAAGAACGCGATCACGCGCTCGTTCGATGATCCGGTTCTTCAGGAGATGGCGGTCGTGCCCACTGATCACCTTGCTGCACAGATCGAGCCTGATACTCAGCCCATGCAGCAGGCGCTCTCCGACGCTCTCAAAAACAGGTGGGAGATTCAGGAGAATGCCCTCGATCAGAGCAACCGCGAATTGACTCGAAAGACTGCGCGCAATGCTTTGCTTCCGCAACTTACCCTGTATGGCTTCTACTCCGGCACTGGAGTCGGTGGTCCGCCAATCCCCGGAACTACCGGCACCATTGTTGCTCCCTCCGGTTTTGGAGGCACGATCGAAAACACACTCAACAATTCATCGCCCGAGTATCAAGTCGGTTTCAATCTTCAGATGCCCCTGCGTAACCGTCAGGCCAAGGCCGACCAGTACCGTACCGAACTCGAGTATCGACAATCCCAGGTATACGCTGAGGAATTGAAGAAGAACATCGTTATCGAAGTTCGTAACGCCCGTTATTCCGTCGAGCAGGGAGCGAGCCGCGTGGCAGCTGCCAAGCAGGCGCGCGACCTCGCCCAGCGGACACTCGATATCATGCAGAAGGAGCAGAAACTCGGCGCTGGCTCAAACCAGCAGACTCTCTCATCGGAACATGATCTGTCCGTGGCCGAGTCGGCGCTCGTTACAGCACAAACAGCGTATGAAAAAGCCCGCATTCAGTTGAAGCAGGCAACGGGTTCGGTGCTCGAGTCTTACGGAATATCAGTTAACGATGCCAAGTCCGGTGTTGTGGAGGCGGACAAACCCTAAATGCCAGAGCCTCGCAAGAAAGAAAGAATTCGGGTTTTAGTTGCCGACGATCAACCACATATTCTCGAAGCAGTGGAGCTTTTGCTCGAGCCGCAGGGAATCCATGTTGAATGCGTGCGTTCGCCGCAGTTGCTCCTCGAAGCCCTGGGCCAGAGCGACTATGACGTCCTTCTCATCGACCTGAACTACACGCGAGATACCACCTCAGGGCAGGAAGGACTAGACCTGCTCGCTCGTCTCCAGGAGGTCGATCCACGGCTGCCGGTCATCGTGATGACTGCGTGGGGCAACATCGATCTCGCCGTTGAAAGTATCAAGCGCGGTGCTCGCGATTTCATCCAGAAACCATGGGAGAACGAACGACTCATCTCTCTGATCCGTGTACATGCAGAGCTGCATCAGGCCCTAAAACGTGCACGCCAGCTCGAATTGGAAAACCGCCTCCTACGGGCCGAGGGCATGCCGGACTTTGTTGCCGCAGCGCCATCAATGCAGCCGGTCCTCGAACTTATCAGCCAGATAGGCCCTTCCGATGCCAACGTCCTCATCACCGGCGAACACGGAACAGGGAAGGAAATCGTCTCGAAACTTCTCCACGCGGCGTCACCGAGATCGCGCATGCCACTGGTTGCAGTAAACGCCGGCGGCCTTCCAGAAGGCACGTTTGAAAGCGAGATTTTTGGTCACGTCAAGGGAGCCTTCACCGACGCTCGCGCCGATCGCGTTGGCCGATTCGAACTCGCCAACGGAGGAACACTTTTTCTGGACGAAATTGCCAATGTCCCGCTCCGCCAGCAGGCCAAGCTTCTGCGCGTGCTCGAAACCGGCGAGTTGGAACGCGTCGGATCATCGCAAACTCGCCGCGTCGACGTCCGAGTTTTATCGGCAACCAACGCGAACCTTCCAGAGGAATCGAAGTCCGGCAACTTCCGCGAAGATCTTTTATTCCGCATCAACACGGTGGAAATTCACTTGCCTGCATTGCGCGAGCGGCGCGAAGACATTCCGCTGCTCGCGATGCACTTCCTTAATCGGAACCGTTCGCGATATCGCAAACAGGTGACGGGGTTCTCTCCCGCAGCGATGCAGCAGATGATGCAATATCCGTGGCCCGGCAACGTTCGCGAACTCGAGCACACGGTGGAACGCGCCGTGCTTCTATGCCGTGGGGAAGAGATCGAGCCGGCAAATCTTGCGATTGCCACCGCAAAGTCCTCCGCACCCAACTTTGAGAATATGAGCATTGACGAGGTCGAGGCGTTGCTCATACGCAAGGTTCTTCGCCGATGCGATGGCAACATATCGCAGGCTGCTGAAGCGCTTGGCTTGAGCCGCGCCGCACTTTATCGTCGTATCGAAAAATATGGCTTATGACAAGCGTGCGCGGAAACGCAATCCCTCGGCAGTACGCCGGGCGTGGCTGTTCTGCTTTCTGCTATCGCTTCCCACCTTCCTCTTCGCTGGGATCTTGCTCTGGCAGCAGCAAGTAACTACGGCTCCGGCCCTGCTGTTGCTCTTCTGCCTTCTCATCTATATTTTGCTGATTGCCGCATCGCTTGTCGAAGGCGTGATGCGGCCGCTGCAGACCCTATCGAATGTGGTCTCCTCGCTGCGAGAGGGCGACTACTCATTTCGCGCTCGCGGCGCCGGAACACCCGATGCATACGGCGAATTGGCCGGCGAGATCAACGCGCTCGCTGACCTGTTGCAGAAGCAGAGAGTACGGTCATTGGAGGCGACGGCTCTTCTCGCGCGCATTCTCGAGGTCATGCATGCACCGCTTTTCGCGTTTGACCGCGAAAACTCGCTGCAACTTGTAAATAATGCCGGTGCGCAACTACTGGGGCGTCCGCTCGCGCGCTGCTTTGGCCATAGCGCGCGTGAGGTAGGCCTCGATGGGCTTCTGGCATCTGCCGACCAATCAATCCACTCTCTGGGCGCAAAGCCCTCCCGGTGGCTCCTGCGTAAGGCGCTCTTTCGCCAGGAGGGCGTCCCTCACACGCTGCTCTTGCTTGCCGATGTCAGTCAGCCTTTGCAGGAAGAGGAACAAATCGCCTGGAAGCGTCTGATTCGAGTGCTTGGCCACGAGCTGTCGAATTCCCTTGCCCCGATCAAATCCATCGCCGGCAGCCTTCTGGCGCGCGCCGAGACCATTTCCACGGATGAAGCCACAGTTCGTGATTTTCGCCGGGGCCTCGGCGTTGTTGAAAGCCGCGCCGATGCACTACACCGTTTTGTGCAGTCATATCGCTTACTGGCTCAGCTGCCGCCTCCGCACCTCAAGCATATTCAGGCAGGTCCTCTTCTAGAGCGAGTCGCCTTGCTCGAGCAGCGCGTGACTGTTCAGGTCGAGGCCGGGCCGCCGGTGATGCTAAACGCCGATCCCGATCAGCTCGAGCAGATGTTTATCAACCTGCTCACCAATGCAGTCGATGCCTCGCTTGCCAACGGCGCGAAGCCCGTACGCGTTGGCTGGCGTTTGTCAGAATCGGACCTCGTAGTTGGAATCGAAGACAGCGGAATGGGGATCGCGAATTCTGAGAACCTCTTCGTGCCGTTTTACACCACCAAGCCGAAGGGAAGTGGTGTGGGGCTCGCACTGGCGCAGCAAATTGCGCGCGCACACGGCGGTGAAATCCGGTTAGTCAACCGCGAAGATGCGCCCGGCGCACGGGCCATCATTCATCTGCCGTTACCTTGACTGGAGTAGCTTATCCAGCAGCCTGCGAGATCGAAACAACGTTAGGCTTGATCTCGGCAGCCACTACGCAGTTTCGACCATTGTTTTTTGCGCGATACAGCGCGGCGTCAGCAATCTGAATCATCTCTTCATAGTTCGTCGGAAACCCAGCTGCTACCCCGAAGCTTGCGGTGACTGAAAACTTCCGGTCACCCTCGCCAAGCGTTGCGTTCTCGAGAATCTTGCGCAGATGCTCTGCGCGATCGCGCGCGGCTTCCAGTGTCGAGCCGGGCAGAATCAGAAGGAACTCTTCGCCCCCATACCGTCCCACCCAGTCATAACTGCGCACTGCCCCCTGGAAGATGGCACCTGTCTCGCGCAGCGTCATATCGCCGGACACGTGGCCCATCGCGTCGTTGATGTGTTTGAAGTAGTCCAGATCGGCCAGGATCAGTGCCATCGGACTGCCGTCGCGCATCGATCGATCGACCTCGCCTCGCAAACGCTCCACGATGATGCGGTGATTCCACAATCCCGTCAGACCGTCGTGTTCAGCGAAGTGCCGCATCTGTTCGCGTGTACGAACCAGTTCGGTCTTTTCCTTCTCCAGGTCCTTTGTGCGATCCTTCACGGCTTCTTCGAGCTGCCGCTTCTGGCGCATCAGCTGGCCCACGCGGCGCCGCCACGCCCAAACCAGCAGCACCAGGCAGAGCACACCGAGCCCACGCTTGAGGTAAACATTCTGCCACCACAAGGGAACGATCGTGAACGAGAAAGAAGCAACCGGCGATACCGTGCTGCCGGCCGCATTCACTGCTTCCACTTCAAAGCGATAGTTTCCGGGCAGCAGGTGTCGGTAGTGAACGGTCAGTTCCCGGGAGTCTTCCCAGCCTGAATCCTGTTCGCCCACCAGCCGATATCGGATGGCGATGTCCTGCGTGTCCTTGAACGACAGCAGAGCCATTGAAACGGTAAGTGCATTTGCGTTCCACTTCACCGAACCGCCATCGGTCACATCCACCGACCCGAGCGAAACCTGTGAGATCGCAGGTGGGGGAGGAGATCCGGCGAAAGCGTTCTGCGGCGCGATCAGGTGACTCAGGCCACCCGACGTGCCTATCCACATACTTCCATCTCGATCTTCCGAGATGGCGAAGCTGTCGGTGTCGTTCCAGATCAGCCCATCGTCTTGCGTGAAGCTGCGCCATACCTGCCCGTCGAAGACGGTTACACCGGCGTCTTCGCCAACCCACAGCAAACCGCGATGATCCACCAGCAAGGAGACAATCTCTTCCGACATAAGCGGCGGGCGGCCAATATGCTCTGCGCCGACGATCTTGTACCCGTTGACGCGCAATTTCATCAGGTCCTGCGAGGGTCCCGCAGCCCAAAGATTTCCATGCAGGTCCACCGCAATCAGGTCGGGCCTCGTGCCGAAACCTGCAGCATCAATGGCGTGCCAGCCATTGGAGTCAAACTTGAAGATCCCCTGGTCCGAAGTGGCCCATACATTTCCGTTCGAATCCTTGCACATGTTTGTGAACCGCAAGGTGCTCTTCGGAAATGCTGTTGATGTCACCGGCTCCGGCTTCGCATTCGAATTAGCCGGATCTATGCTGTACAAGCCGCTCACAGTGGCAATCCACATGCGGTTTGGAGCGTCCGCAAGCAGTCCGTACACTGCCGGCATCTTCATCTGCCTACCGGCCAGTGTCCTGGGATCGATACGCGTGAGGCTGCCTGCCATGCTTCCCAGCCAGATACCGCCGTCGGCGCTTATCTCCAATGATCCTGCACGCGAGACCTGAATCCCCGGCGAGCGCCAGACTTTCGGCGCATTTCCTCCGTCGGGAATCCAATTCAGCCCGGTCTCGGTGCCAACCCACAACCGTCCCTGGCGATCGCGAATCGAGGCCCAGACTAGGTTGTCTTGCAGGCCGTCAGCTTGCGTGTAGGCCTCCCACCGATCTTCTCCAACCCAGCGTTTCAATCCATGACCTACAACACCCATCCATATCGAACCTTCACGGTCGACAAACAGGCCCTGGATTTCGAACGGCGAAACGCCGTTTTGTTCGGTCACAAAACGCCAATGGTCGTTCTCCCAAAGAGCGATCGATGAGCCCTGCGCGGTCAGGATCCTGCCCTGGGAATCCTCAGCCAGCAACGGATATGGCTCCGCAGCCGCCTTTCCAGGTAGATCTCGCAGATCTGCGCGGGTTCCATCCGGCGCCACTTCTGCAATGTGCTGACTGCTGCGCAGCCAGATCTTGCCATCGCGCGCAACCGCCATGGTCAGCCACTGCTCTTCCGGAAGACCCAGCACGGTGCGCATCTGCGTCGTGTGGCCTTCTTTCATTCGGCACAGTTCCTTATCGCAGCCGTACCAGAGCGATCCGTCCGGACCATAGAGGACGCTCCAGATGAACGTGCCTTGCAGATTCAGCGGCTCCGCGGTCCACTGATCGTGTCCGCGTCTGCGCAGCACCACTCCCCGGCTGCTTGAAACGGTCACAACCTCGTCATCTTTATTCGAGGCAAATGTGGTTCCGGTCGGATGCGTGAACTCGTTCAGCGGGAAGGGAAGCTTCAGGTGCGCAAATTGTCCGTCTTTGCGCGCGAAATACACGCCCGCGGTGGTACCTACCCAGAGCGTTCCGTCTTTTCCAACGTACAAGTTGTCGATGATGCGGTCCGGGATTCCTTGATTCGCCCCATACCGCTGAAACTGGCTGCCGTCGTAGCGATACAGCCCGTTTTGCGTTCCGACCCACAGGTAGCCCGTGCGATCCTGCTGGATCGCCGTGATGTTGAGGTTCCCCAGGCCCTGGGTGTACTCGCGGAAGCTGTACCGTTGCGCCCAAACAGGGATGCAGAACGTGCAAAGCAGCGCCAACCCTGCGGCTAGACCCGCAAGAATCCTGACCGAATTGGGCCTTCGATTCCGCAACCTGTGGTCTTCCTCATTGGATCGTGCGAGGATCTTTTTCGGATAGGGGGAATCCTGAGACTTCCACCGCCGCAATTCCCGACCCCAGTCCATGCGCCGGACCTCGCCATCTTCAGTAACCCAAATATAGCCATGACTTGTCTTTTGGGACATGCCACTTTGGTCTAAGTTGTTGTCAGACAAAGGTGCACGGGTAATCCAGGGTACGTTACCGCCGGATTCAACGAAGCCTGAATCTTATCTCTTTGATTTCACCTGTGATGTCACAGGTTAATCGCAAACCAGTTCAGACTGGGGGAATGGGATTGGAGTGGTTCCCGCTTCTATGGAAGCTGGCTGCTCGGCGAAAAAGGCATTCACTTCGTCGAGCACCTGACTCCCGGTCTTAGCCGTATAGATCGCCCTTCGAAGCTTGGCTCCGCCGGGAACTCCATGAGTGAACCAGGTAGCAAACTGCTTCATTTTCCCCGCCGTCTCGCCAATCCGTGCGTCACGGGGCAGTTCACGGGTAGCCTCGGCTTCGGCCAGCAACATCTCAAAATACGCACGGATCATGTGGTGCCGGTCAGAGAAGGTCGGCTGGTCGTAACTTCCCGCAGCCGTATATTGCGCAATCTGTCTGAAAATCCATGGGTTAGCTGCCGCTGCCCGACCGATCATCACGCCATCGCAGCCTGTTTTTGCAATCATCGCTGCAGCGTCCTCCGGTGTCCGGACATCACCGTTCCCGATCACTGGGATTTTGACCGCCTGTTTGATTGCCGCAATCCACTCCCACCGAGCTTGCCCGCTGTAGCCTTGCTCGCGCGTTCGGGCATGGAGCGCGACGGCATTCAATCCCTCTGCCTCCGCCATCCTCGCGAGCTCCACGCACACGATTTGCGCATCGTTCCAACCCAGCCGAAACTTCACGGTGAAGGGAATCGTGACCGCTGTCCGAACCGCCCTGAATATCTCGCCAATCTTCGGCAAGTCGCGAAGCAGCCCCGAGCCGCCATTGCAGCCCACAACCCGCTTTGCTGGGCAACCGAGATTCAGATCAACTGTATCGAATCCCGTATCCTGCACAATCCGAGCGGCTTCCGACAAAGTCGCGGCATTGGACCCGAATAGTTGCGCACCGATGGGATGTTCATCGTCATAAAACGTCAGGTAGCGTCGCCGCTTCGACTCGCGCATGCGCGAGAGGCCGTCCGCTGACGTGAATTCAGTCATCAGCAGCCCGCAGCCCGACTGCGCATTGGTGACATCCGCCTTAACGGCCGAGATCTCCTCATCCGTTTTGGGTGCCCCAGCTTGAGCTTCTGATGCTCCGGGAACAACTGAATCCACCTCGTAACTGGTATCGGAATTCGAGAAAACACTGGCATGACGGATAAACCGTCGGAACACCGTATCCGTGACCCCCGCCATTGGCGCCAGCACTGTCGCCGGAGCGACAACCACTGGCCCGATCCGCATCTCGGAAGGCACTCGGACGCCCTCGGGCATCGTGTGCTCGATGGGATTGTCCCAGTTTTTCTTCACGGTGAAGCCTTTGCCGGCCATCGATTACCTCATACCCAGATCAACCAGGCAGTTCCTCTACCTGATACACGAACGGTTTCCCTCGAGATTTCGGATTCCAACCTGCCGCGATTGCGAGCCGAATGTGTTCTTCCACTCTTCTCGGCTGAACATGCTGTTGCACGGGCTCGGTTCGGATCGACCCCGGCTTTTGCTTCTTAACAACAGGTGGATACTCCAGAAAAAGCTCCCGAAATGTGCCTTCCGTCACTTTAACGTGAATTGAAATACCCTTCCAATCATCGGCGCTGAAGCATTGCTGCTCTCGATGCAGATGCCAAACCAGAGAAAATCCCTCAACAATCGCGGCAGCTTCAATCGAGCGCTTTGCACGTGGCATAACCCGGTACTCCAGCCTATGGACAACACAACAAGGCCTCCGCACTTGGCGGAGGCCCACTATCTAAACAAAATCTGGGGACTACTTCGCCGGAGCAGCCGTTTCGGCCTTGGCATACTTGCGGCGGAACCGCTCGACGCGTCCTGCTGTATCAACCAGGCGCTGCTTGCCGGTGAAGAACGGGTGGCAGTTTGAGCAGATTTCCACGTGGATGTCGCCCTTGTGGGTCGACCGAGTCTCGAAGTTGTTCCCGCAGGCGCAGACTACTCGCACCGATGCATAATTTGGATGGATTTTTTCCTTTGGCATGCTAAAGACAGACCTTTCCTGCAGTATTCCTTACCTATTGTATTGGGATTCATGAGACAGCGCAAACGATTCAGGCTGCGACGGACGGGTTATCTCCTGTGCCTTCAACAACTGGCTCCATCTCCATTGGCGTCAACAGCGGCCAGCCCTTCCGCAGGACGAAGTCCAGCCATGCCCCCGCAATCTGCGAAGTGACCACCGCTGCCACCACTAGCGTTGTATAGAACTGCGAACTGATGATTCCCGCATCGTAGGCCACGCTAGCCAGCACGATCCCCGGGCCACCTCGCGCGTTGGTTGTGATCGCCAGGTTCAGCAGATCCAGCCCCCGGAAGCCCGCGATCCGCCCCGCCAGCGAAACAGAGCCAATCTTCACCGCACACGTGCCCACGATAAACGCTGCCATCATGCCCCACGACACGCCGCGTGCAAGATCTAGCTTCAAACCGACAATCGCAAAGTACACCGGCACAAAGACTGCAAATGACACCTTGCCGATCGAGTCGAGCGCCTCTGCAAACAGTCTGCGTTTCTTGTGCACCACCGCGAATCCCGCC
>Ga0157374_10002981_pt1 | contig 14172 bp, 10 predicted proteins | sample M25metaG_FD_115308 | JGI IMG/M metagenome (GOLD analysis project Ga0157374, IMG submission 115308) | Miscanthus rhizosphere microbial communities from Kellogg Biological Station, Michigan, USA - M2-5 metaG | ecosystem: Host-associated > Plants > Roots > Rhizosphere > Soil | place: USA: Michigan...
GCTACCCCGCCGTAGGCCGCCAATAGAGCTCTCGCAACACGAGAGAACCAAGGCAACTTGGCCCCCGTTAATAACGGGGGCCGTTTTTTGTCTGGTGGCAGGTTATCCAAGGGCCAGTAGCTGATATATCGGTCCATGGGGCCGGCGCTCCTGGCTATCGATCGACGAAGATTTGGGCGGGGGTTTAGCGGCAGACGAATGGGGACCCGTAGAGAGCTTCGGGCGTTCGACTATGGGATGACTTTTCTCTGCGCGATTGCGGTGAACCAAAGATTCCGGCCGCAGTCCGTACTGTAGAGAATTGTCTTCGAATCTGGGAGCCATGATGGCTGGATTTCGTTGCACGGTACGTCGCCGATCCGCCGAGTCGAGCCCGTATGCTGGTCTCGGATCCAGAGGTTCCAGACTCCGCCCTCAAAGCGGCTATATGCCATCCACGCGCCGTCAGGCGATAGTGAGGGGTATCGGGATGCGCCAAGTCCAATCGGTGCGTTGGTATGCGTTCGATCGGTGAGATAAATCTGCGGAGATCGAGCGCCATCCGATGCGGAGAAGGCGTACTCTGCGTTCGAGAGAAACGTCGCTTCATAGACATTCAGTGCCGGAGGCGTCAGCGCACGTTCCTGCTGTTCAGACGAGCCAGGGGCCGAGCGAGTCATCAATTGCTCACGCCCGTGATCGTCGCGAAGGAATGCGATGCTATCGCCCCCGGCAGAGAGCATGGGATGCTGCGCGTCATTCACCACCTGTGGAACGAGCGCAGTCGGATCCACGATGGCAGATCCCTTAGCCGTGGCGCGCTCAACCAAAAGCCGACCGTTGCCACTTGTGTAAGAGAGATCGTCGTCATCCGAGGCGGCCCCTAGAGTTTTTGCTCCGCCGGCCGAGTCGATTGTCACGAGGCGGTAACCGTCCAGCGTGAAGGAAACATACCTCAAGCCGCCTGCGTCTGAATGGGGATATGCGTTGATGTAGCCCTGCGATTCAATCGGCAAACGGTACGCGAATTCCTTGCGAACTCCACTCTCCCGAAGCCATGTGGAGTGAATATTCGCAGCAATTGCAATAATGATTCCCACAGCCCACGCGTGACGGCTCCAGTCGCGAACATTTGACTCGGATGCTGCAGGCCCAGCCCAGAGCATCGCGTAGATTCCTACAAGGATGGCAACCGCAAGGGGGAGCCGCTGAACGGTAATTCCAATACCCGCATAGGCAACCAACAGCGCTGCGAGCCAGGCGTAATGTCTCCGTTCATGCAAAGCTGCCCAAAGGACACTGACCGGGAATGCCATGAGCACAAAGGTGTAGCTGGCAGGCATGGTTGAGGTGGCGAGCGAAGCCGTAAGGAGCGCCGACCACTCCAATAAAATTCTATTGTTTGATTTGTCATTCTTCCGGATGAGAAGAATGGCAGGCGCGAGCATGAGCATGGACAGGACCGGCAACAGAATAGAAATTGCCGCGATCGAAGAATGCCATGGTTTCGGATTCCACTGAGGCTCCGGCAGGAACAGTACGTGTAGTAATCCCGACAAGGACGCAGCTGCCTTGTAGGGCGGCATTGCTTCGCCGTGCAGCGCTGCGGGAAGAATTTCGTCGAGGTACGTTCGATGCACGTTCCATCCAAAGACTGCGATCGAGAGTGCGATTGTTGCGCTGGCGACAATTGCTGCCGCAGCGAGTGCGCGCCAAGCCCGCCGTTGAAGAAAGAAGAACAGGAAAACCAGCGGAAAGATTTTCGCGGCAGCGGCAATCGCAATGAGCGCGCCGGAGAGTCCATACGACTTTCGGAGATAAGACCAACACGCCGCGACAAGCAGGAACAAAAGTACGATATAGAATTGGCCGAACTCAATGTTCCGGTAGAGCGGAACGCTCATGGCGAAGATGAGAGCGAGCCTCTGATAGCTCAGGCGCGTCATCTGGTGAAGCATCCAACTGAGCGGGACCAGCAATGCAAGACTCAACAGAATCCAGACTCGCTTGGCCGCAAGTGGCTTGAGGCCGGTAAGAGGCCATACAAAAAGCGTTGAGAAGGGAGTAATGGGGACGAGCCCAATGACGCGAATCGGAATGGCCTGATGATCTTTTTGCCTTTCAAACCAGTCCCACTCGAACATTCGCGAAGTATCAATGCCCTGATGCGCGAGATCTGCGGCAAGATAGTAGTTTGGGAAATCCGTGATCAGGGTGTTCCATGCCCGCGGCATTGGCCGAGTGGAAAAGTGCAGGATAAGCGCGGCGAGCGCGAAACGCTCAACCCAGCGCAACCATGTGCTCATCAGCGAGAGATTCACACAGAGCCGTCCCTGAAATGGATCATCGATCTCCGAGTTGTTTCCAAGCACGGGGTCATTTTGTGATTGTCCCTGCGACGGCAATCTCTCGCGCGGCCGACTTTGTGCTTGATCTCGCCGTTGAGGTCATGACCCGAGTTTCTTCCTGATACTCCATCTCGGTATTGATAGCCCAGATGTTGTCCTTGGTCGTGACTCCGGCGAGTATGTTCTCGACGGCCGCCATCGCGGTCAACATGGAATGATCCTGATTGTTATATTTGTGCATTCCATTGCGTCCGACCAGAAAAAGATTGCTGAAACCGTCGATGAACTCGCGAATTCTATGAAAGTGAGAATAACTGCCCACATAAGCCGGATAGGACTTGGGGACGCGAATGACGTGTGCATCTTCCACTTCGCCCGCATGCACGATTCCGATTTGAGCCGATTCTGCTGCGGCGAGTTTTGCGAGGTCAGCGTCGGGAAGACGCCAAATGTCGTCCGACTCGTTGCAAAAGTATTCGAGGCCAATCCAGACTCGATCTGGACGGCTCACGAGCCAAGGGCTCCAGTTGTTGAATATCTGGAGGCGCCCGGCTTTTACAATCGGATCCTGGATGTAGATCCAGTTGTCTTTGAGCGAAGAGCCATCTTTCTCAGTGGCCGCAAGCCGACGGGCTAGCAAAGCAACGACGATAAAGTCACGATACTTCAGTCCTTCGCTGACCTCCGATACTGCTTTTGGAACGGTGCTCGTCATGCCCCGAATCAGCTGCTGGACCGGCATGGTTGAGAGGAAGTAATCGCCGTGCCAGGTCGTGCGCCGTCCAGCGCAATCCACAGCTTCGACGGCAACAACTTGATCGGCTTTCGAATGAATGCGATCAACAGTCATTCCCGTATGAATCTCGCCGCCACCTTCTCGGATCAGATCTGCAACGCGCTCCCACATTTGTCCTGGGCCGAACTTCGGATATAGGAATCTCTCAATCAGAGAGGTTTCAACTTGCTTCTGAGCAACTCGATCGCGCCTCAGCAATCCCAGGAAACGCTTGAACGAATGCGTGACCACGCGCTTGAGCGACAGCCCCTTGATGCGCTGCGCTCCCCACTCTGCGCTGATCTCGCTGCATGGCACGCCCCAAACCTTTTCGGAATAGGACTTGTAGAACATTCGGTAGAGTTCACTGCCGAAGCGATTGATGAGGAAATCTTCGAGCGATCGTTCTTTCCGTTTTGGCCAAATTGCCGAGCGCAAATAGCTCAACCCGCAGCGAATGGTGCGTATTGGGCCGAGACGAATGAGGGTTGAAACAGAGATGCGCAGCGGATAATCAAAGAAACGATTAAGAAAATAGATTCGGCTCTTCCGATTCCGAAGAAGCATGACCCGGTCGGAAAGATGGGGATCACGCAATGTGGACGCAGCTGGGATCTCACGTGTCTGTCCCCGGTAATGAAGCTGCCCGGATCCATTGGCGCCAGTCTCCAGCGGGAAGAGTTCGAGCCACCATTGCATCACTCGGTCCGACTTGGAAAAGAAGCGATGGCCGCCAATATCCGTCCGGTTGCCTTTGTATTGCACTGTTCGGGAGAGGCCGCCGATTTCGGTTCCGGCCTCGAGGATAATGGGTTTGATGTTGGATTGGCGGATTAACTCAAGGCCGGCAGTAAGGCCGGCAGGGCCCGCACCGATAATTATGGCCTTGGCCTGTCGCTCTCCCATCTTGTTGCTTGCCTTCCTGCGGCTCGATTTCAGATATGGTGCACAGATTTCTTAGTTGAGAGGCTTGCTCCAGGTACGATCTTTGTTTTTTCCAGGAATGGAACTGCGGGCATTTGGTGCGCAGTGCCAGGGCTTGCCAGCCTAACTGACAGCGGTATCCCCACCTCCGGATATTTGATGAACTGCCAGTATCCGCCAAGCTCAAACTAAGCGTTTGAGATCATGCACGTTGTCAGGAGTGGGTCACTGGATTGTCAATGGATTGTCGGCCTTTGAGCGCGCATGGAGGGGTATCAGTAACAAGATGCCGGAAAGGGGGATCAAACTCGGGCATTTGACGATCGGATGTCGAGACCGGTAGGGGGCTACACTGTCTTTCGGTTGATTATGGCTAATGACAAGCACACGCGGCGCGAGTTTCTTATCCAAAGCGGCGTTGCCCTCGGTGGTGTTGCCGCAGTTCCTCGCCTGCTGGGTCAGCACTCTGTGGAGGCGCCGAGGCGCTTGCGCGGCGTGATGGTGGATGCGGCACGCGTTCCGGAACCTCTCGCCTACTATCGCCGCGTCATCGACTTTTGCTCGGACTGGCAGCTCAATACTGTTCAGTTCCGGGTGGCAGACGATCAGGGATGTGCGCTGCGCTTTGCGTCTGTTCCTAATCTCTACTTTCACCAGCATGCGTTTGCGCCCGAAGAACTTCACGAACTTGCGCGGTATGCGCAGAGCCGCGGCGTCGATCTGATTCCTGAACTGGAATCCTTCGGCCACACGGGATACATCACGCGATCTCAAGCCTACGCACACCTGCTCGATGCCGATGCGAAGCAGTCTTCCGAGTTCACCGGCGTTATTCCCGTTCATGCGGAGACGCTCGAACTGTTCAGGAAGCTCTATGGCGAAGTTGCCGAGATTTTTCCGTCGGTCTACCTGCATGGGGGATGCGACGAGGTGAACTGGGGAGGGTCGCCGCTCTCTCGCAAGGCGGTCGAGACAAAGCAGCGCCACGAGATCTGGGCGGAGTATCTGAATTCTCTCCATCACGCCGCCGATGGCCTAGGGAAACAATTCATCGTCTGGGGCGACATGGTGGTGCGCAAGGAGCCGAGGATTCTGGAGCAGTTGAACAAGAGCATCATCGTGATGGACTGGGACTACGTGGAGACCAGCTCTGCCAAGCTTCACGACATGTTCGCAAAAGTCCGTTCAGCGGGTTGCCGCGCCATTGGAGCACCGGCACTGATCAGCTATAGGGTTGGGCCGCGTGCGGGTAGAGCACAACTGGCCAATATCGATGCCTTCGCGGACGCTTATGCCACTGGGAGAGAGGGAGAGAGAGATAACGGTTCGCTGGGCGTGATTCTGACCAACTGGGTGCCCAGCCGGTACATCCAGAACTCTATCTGGGATGGGTTTGCTTACGCCGCAGTTGCGTTTAACGAGGGGACGGACACTGCTCAGAAAGCTGCTTTTCGGCGCTTCGTTGAGAGGCACTACGGCGCATCGTGGAGCCATGAGTGGGATGAAGTCTTCCGGCTGATGTATCGACTTGCGCCGCAGGTGCATGAACAGGGCACTGCGCCTGAAGCCGTCGCTCTGCGGGCGCCATGGAGCAACGATGAACAGCTTTCTGCTTCGACGAGGATTCCATCGGTGAAGTCGAATCCTTTCACGCCGCTTCGGAGTCTTCTGGAGCAGGTGGAGAAGCAGGTGACGAAGAACGTCGGGGACTTCAAGGCGTTTTCGCTTTCGGCCGCATATCTGGAATACATCATCTGGCGCGACGGGATTGTCGGGAACCTGCCACACGGGCACGAAGACATTGCTGCCCTGATAAGGGAAATTGCGGAACGGGATCGTGTCCTGGCTGAAGCGCTTTCAAAGGACTGGGATCAGGGACGCTTCGCGGGCTCCACCGCAAAGCAGGACCAACTATTTGGATTTGAGCCTAAGGACCAGTTGTTGTATCAATTCAAACGCGCGGCGGATTATTCCGCGTCGCTGGCTTCGCGTCCTGGGCGGTTCTTGGAACTGTTGTCTGGATCGGCAGTCCTCAAAGGCCGGGTTGACCTCTGACTTCGCTCAGGGCAGGTTAAGGGGCGACAGCGTGGGATCTTGACCGGGGGTTATTTTCAAGCTGACAACGGGAGAGGGCGCTGATACGGTATGTGGCATCCGTTGCCAGAGGTCTCAGCCTAGCGACATTTCTATTCGAAGATTCTCAGGAGGTCAGTCGTGTCTAAAGTTCTGATTACCGGAACAAGCAAAGGAATTGGATATGAAACGGCGCTGATGTTTGCGCGTGCCGGTCACGAGGTGTTTGCAACCATGCGCAACCCAGCGCAGTCGGACCTGGGCGAGGTAGCGGCGAGGGAGAAGCTGCCGATTACGATTTCGGTTCTCGATGTGGACTCGGACGAGTCAGTGCAGGGTGGGATCAGCAAGATCGTTGCAGAACATGGAAGGATCGATGCGTTGGTGAATAACGCGGGCGTTGAGGCGTCCGGAGCTGTAGAAGAGGTTCCGCTGTCGGCGTTTCGCTCGACGATGGAGACGAACTATTTTGGCTGCATCCGGACGATTCAGGCTGTGGTGGGGCAGATGCGCGAGCGTCGCAGCGGATGCATCGTAAATATTTCGTCCGTAGCAGGGCGGATCGCCAGTGCGCCACTGACGCCGTACATGGCTTCGAAGTGGGCGCTAGAGGCGCTAAGCGAAGGACTGGCCGGAGAGATGAAGTCATTCAACGTGCGGGTTGCGATTGTGGAGCCGGGCATTATCGACACGTCGATGGCGCGGCGCATCGGGATTGCGCCTGAAGGCTCGCCGTATCGGCAGACGGAACGTTTCGCAAGTTTGTTTGTTGCCTCACTGCAAAATCCGGTGCCGCCGACAGTGGTTGCGCAAAAGATCGTGGAGATTGTGGAGAGCGGCACCTGGCAGGTCCGGCATCCTGTGGGTCCGGACGCGGCTCCGTTCATTGGCTGGCGCAACTCGATGACGGACGAGCAGTGGGCCGATCTGTACGCGAGCGACGACGACACGTGGTACGAACGCATTCAGCGCGACTTTGGGCTGGACACGCGGCCGAAGACAGTGGCGGCTGATTGAGGCTGTTGTGTTGATCAGCCGTTTTCGATGCGAGCTTTGATGTCGGCCCAGGCTGATTCGATGAGTTGAGCCACGGCTTCGGCGTCTATTTTCTCTTCTGGGTTGAGTTTTATGTGGCGCATTCGCTTGCCTGAGCCTTGCAGGAGGCTGGCGGGATCGCGCAGGGATGCGCCGTGGAAGAAGCCTACATTGACGTGGGATGAGAAGACGTTGACGTAAGCGAAGGGCGCGTCCCCCAAGCAGGCGGTTGGTGAGCGGTCGTGGATGAGTTCGCGGACCTCGTCGCCGCAGTTGCGCATTCTCTGGAACCAGTGTTGGGCAATGGACCCGAGTGGGCCGTGGTGTTGCTTGAACCAGGCGTCGATGGCGGGATCGCGTAAAACAGCGCCGTTGAAACGGAGGATGTCGTTGTTCATGGAACCTCGGCATTCAGGTTACGAGATCTGGTCGACGAAACGGCCGCTCTGATTTCATTGTTTTCCAGGTGACCAAAGGCGACGTACCTGGGGCACCCGGCTCTCTAGACTCGTGCACGTGATTGAAGCGAAGTAGGAGACTCTAGCCTCACGCGGCCTGTCCTGGCGATTCTTCGCGGCCCCCCTTCGGGGCGAAATATTCCTAAGCGCTTGTAGGAGGCCTGCGGCGCATGAGGAGGATGGCGAGGAAGGCGCCGGCGACGATGTCGAACGAAAGGCAGAAGCCGGGCCACCATAGGGGTACGCCGGGATTGTGGATGATCATGTGGTGGAAGAAGTCGAAGACTCCGTGGCCGGCGAGGGCGGCGGCGATGATCCAAGGGTTGCTTTTGAAGCCGAGGACAGCGAAGACGATGAAGGCGGCAGCTGCCAGAGACTCTGTGAGGAGCACGCGTGAAGGCGCTCCCATGGCGGCGAAGAGGATGTAGTAGTGGGCGACGACGATGACGACCGTGGCATAGAAAGAGCGTTCGCGATCGAAGCCTGTGAGCAGGGCGAAGATGCAGACGGCGAACGCGAGGATGATGCCGATCATGTATTCCATACTTTTCTCTTGTCCTCTGCGCTAACGAGTTAAAACCGGGCAACCGGTGGCTCAGCTTGTCTGGAGCTTTGGCTTTAGCGCTACGACACGAGCAACGAGGTTGAAGAGGATGGGACGGAGGAGGTAGAGGATGACGACGAAGAACATGACCTCGAGAAATTCGCCGAAGGCCCACATTCCGCTGGAAGCGTTCTGCGTGGCGATGATTTGAGCGGTGGGAACGCCGGTGGTGACGGACTCGTATTTGATCATTAGATTGCGCTTGAGAACCATGACCTGCCAGCTCAGTTCCCAAATGATGCAGAAGCTGATGAGTTCGTAGCCGACGCGGAGGAACCAGTTCATGCTGTGCAGGAATCGGGAATAGCGGTCTGCCTGAGAAGGCGAGCGATCGTTGAGCACGGAGAGGATGGCGAAACCCAACGGCCCGAGGAGGGCGAGAAGCAGCCATAGACTGGATTGGCTTTTGGAGCGCAGGACGAGAAAACTGCCGAGAAAATATAGTGCAATGGCGACAGCGAAGGAGCCAAGGAGCAATGTTGTTTTGAGCGAACTGAGCAGGTGCCAATTGCGGACGTAGTTGGGGTGGCCGCCTGCGACTTCAGGATTGATGAGGTTGGACAGGAATCCTCCGCCCAGCATGACGGCAGGGATCAGAAGGAGCAGGAGAAGCGCGACGAGCAGTTGCTTCTTGATCATGCGTTTCTTTCCGGAAGGATTGTTGATTTACTTTACACCGAGTTTATGGATGGTGACGCATGCTTGGAAGTTATTCCCAAGTGCTAGGTACTGGGGCGTGGTCCGGGTGGCTTGGGGCGCAGCAGCTTAGGTGGCAGGAACGGCTCAAGTTGCATTGTGGGGGTGAAATCAATAGTTTGAACACATCTCGAGTACAGGAGAATGGTGTGAAACTGCATTCCCTTCGGTTGGCTGTTGGTGGTTGTGGCGTGGCGTTACTTTTCACTTTGGTTGGGCCGGGATTCGCATGGGCGCAGGAGCAGGATGGCGACAAGGTCGATCTCGGTGCGTTGACACAGATCAAGAACGAGGCGTTCAACCACTCGCAGGTGATGGAGAATCTGTTCTACATCTCCGAGGTGTATGGGCCGAGGGTGAACAACAGCCGGAATCATCGCGCGGCGGCAGAGTGGGCGATGCAGAAGATGAAGGAATGGGGACTCAAGAACGTTCACCTGGAGAAGTGGGGACCATTTGGCGATGGATGGCAGATCAAGAAGTATTACGGCGCGCTGGAGTCGCCGGCATATGCGTCGCTGATCGGGTTTCCGCTGGCGTGGACGCCGGGGACGAACGGGCCCGTGACCGCGGAAGCGGTGCTGGCGCCGATGCACTCACAGGAGGACTTCGCGAAGTACAAGGGCAAGCTGAAGGGCAAGATTGTCTTGATCTTCGATCCGCGGGAGTTGGCGTTGCATACGGAGGCTGAGGCCAAGAGGCTGACCGATGAAGAAGTGGCGGCGCGGACGAAGACGCCGGATCCCTCGCAGACTGGATTCTTCCCGAGAAGGCCGGGAGCTGCGGCGCCGCGGCCGGGCGAGTACACTCCTTCAACACTTTCCACCGCTGCTCCGACGGGGCGGGTGTTGCGCAACCAGGTGAATGCGTTTTTGAAAGAAGAAGGCGTGGCGGTGGCGTTGACACAGGGATACAACGGCGACGGCGGGACTGTCTTTGCATCGTATGGCGGGTCGCAGGACCCGAAAGATCCGGTGGGGCCGCCGATGGCGGCGATTACGCCGGAGCAGTACAACCGGATCTGCAGGCTGATTCAACATGGCATCGCGCCGAAGGTGACGTTCGATATCGAGACGGAATATCAGAAAGAGGACCAGATGGGCTTCAACGTGATCGGAGAGATTCCGGGCACGAGTAAGACTGATGAGATCGTGATGGTCGGCGGACACTTCGACAGCTGGCAGGGCGGAACGGGCGCGACGGACAACGGGACGGGGTCGTCGGTTGCGATGGAGGCGGTGCGGATTCTGGCGACGCTGAAGAAGCCGATGGCTCGAACGGTTCGCGTGGCGTTGTGGGGCGGGGAAGAAGAGGGGCTGTATGGATCGCTGGCGTATGTGCAGCAGCACTTCGCGCCGCGCGACACGATGAAGAAGACTCCGGAGTACGACAAGCTCGATGTCTACTTCAACGATGATTCGGGATCGGGGAAGTTTCGCGCGGTGTCGGCGCTGGGAAATGCGCAGCTGGCGGCGATTTTTCAGTCGTGGATTTCGCCGATCAAGGATCTCGGGATCGAGTCAGTGGTGGGTTTGACGGCGGGACCGACGACGGAGCCGGGTGGAACGGATTCGACGAGCTTCTCTTGGATTGGGCTGGATGGAATCGGGTTCATGCAGGATCCGCTGGAGTACGGCACGCGAACGCATCACTCGAATATGGATTTGTACGACCGCGTACAGAAGGGCGACGTGATGCAGGGGGCGATGATCGAAGCGTGGTTTGCGTATAACGCGGCGACGAGGGGAGAGATGCTGCCGCGGATCGAGACTCCGGGGGCGGCTGCGACGAAGGAATAGTTGCTTTTTCCCAGGTGCCTAAGTTCAAGGCACCTGGGGCATCCATTTCTTGTGGAGCTCACAGTGCGCGCTACGTGTCGATCAGTTTGCGAACGATGGGATAGCACTCACACGCGGCGTTCCGCAGTCCATCTCGATCGAGGATGTGGATACGTCCGCGGCGATATTCGATGAATCCACTTTGCTGCAGGCTGCCTGCGGCGAGGGTTACGCTGGTCCGGCGGGTGCCGAGCATGCCTGCCAGAAACTCCTGGGTGAGCTCGAACTTTGGACTCTCGAGGCGGTCCTGCACCATGAGCAACCAGCGGGCCAGCCTCTCTTCAATCTCGTGGAGTCCGTTGCAGGCAGCGAGTTGAGTGAGAGCGAAGTTGTGGCGCTGAACGAACTCCAAAACAAGACGAAGCAGAGGCTCTGATCGGAAGGTTTCATTTGCAAACTCCGGGAAGGGCATGCGCAGAGCGGTTCCGGCAACCTGGATGAAAACGGTTGTTGGAGAACTCGCCGAGCCAAGCAGGTGCATGGCTTCTACGATTCCCTCCCTGCCGATGAGTCCTACCTCTACAGCAGCGCCGTCCTTCATATAGGTGACAACGGACGCTATTCCTGAAGTCATGAAGTGGGCAAAGGTGGGAGCATCGCCTGGCCTGATGAGCATTTCGCCCACGGGCAAGATGACCGGCTCCATGCTGGCCAAGAGAGCTTTTCGCTGACCGGCGGGGAGCTGGTTAAGGATCGAATTCGCAGAGGTGCGCGGCATGACAGCCATCCTTTGGCATCAGGGCGCAAGGGATGGCCGCCTTTCGGCGAGGTAAATTGCGTAGGTCTGACGTGATCAGGGCCCGATGGGCCCGTGATCACTATAAGAACCGGGTACTACCTCAGTATGTTCCTTATCCGACATAGGCGGGAGCTTTATTTACGCGAATGGGCAGAGAAATGCGGAAAGCGGTTCCATTCCTTCCGTCGCGAGTGGTAGTGCGAGTGCGGATTCTACCGTGATTCTTTTCCACGATAGCTTTGGTGATCGCCAATCCTAATCCTTGCCCGCGTTCTTTGGTGGTGCTGAAGAACTCGAACATCCTGAGCCGGACTTCGTGAGCGATTCCATGGCCGTTGTCGGCAACCAGGAGATGCGCTTCTCCATTTGTGCAGCGGAGACGAAGATGGAGCGAGCCACTGACGGGCAGTGCTTCCAGGGCATTTTCAATCAAGCTTGAGAAGACATGGAGCATGGCTTTCGGATGGATTTCGACGATCACATCTCCGAGGAGCCTCTTCACAAGCCGAATCTTTTTGCGGATGATGTTGTGCCGGTGAATGTGAAGGGCGGCTTCGACGACGAGGTGTATCTCGCTCAATTCGGTCGTCGTCTCGGGCGGCTGATAAAAGCTGCGCGTCTGGCGCGAGATCCTGGCGAGGATCTGCAACTGCTTTTCGGTCAGCGCGGAATATCGACGAACTTGCAGGTCGTCGAGCGAACTGGTCTGGGTAAGGTAGTTGAGGTTTGTAATGGCTTCGAGAGGATCGTTGATGGCATGCATCATGGCGGCGGCGAATTGCCCGGCAGCGGCCATAGCCTGACTCTCGCGCAGCGCTTCTTCCAACTGCTGCAAACTGATCGATGTCGAGATTGGCATGGCCATGGCGCACCTCCGGTGAGGCTGGAGAGGATGCCATCGATTTGGCATCGCGTGCGTGGAGGGAAGATCCTCCTCGGGCCAGTTGTGTTCCTTCGCCGCAATCCGGCCGGAGCTGATCAAAACAGCCGATATGTACGGTATCGCACGTTAGGATGAAGATCCGGCGTGAATGGATGCCAGTTTGAGGAGTGGGCCGCCAAGAGCGCGGATGAAATTGGCACAAGGTTTGGAAAGGATGCGGGTCCCTCCACTTTGTGCATGGTGCTTAGATCCTGCAACGGACCGTTGCTTCCTAAGGACGAGGCGACCACGAAAGACGCGTCTCCCAGGTGCTCCCGGTGGCCGGTTCAGCCCAAAACCCTTCGTGGGTGTCCCCCCCGTATTCGGATGTAAATGGTCTTATCTTCATGGCGTTGCAACCCGATAGCGCTGCAACAACTGGCTTCGATTGAAGTTAAGCGCAAATCTCTGGAAGCATGATGGTTAGAACAGCTGATTTGCGCAGAGCGATCCGCCAGAGGACCGAAGACGGAGCTGTTTGCGGCTGGATTTCAAGGAAACGGAGTCAGGGCCGGATGAGATCGACAGGTGAACACGATTGAATGGTCAGCTACTTTGAGTATGACGGAATCGGAGAAATAGTCTGCAAACCTGGCTGTAATTTATTGAGCGATGACGCCAGGGATGGCGGGGATGTTCGTTCCCGCCCATGCCGCAAAGCGCGTCAAGGATTGGGCACCGGCATCCTCGAGATTGGAAGAACTTGGTGTCAGCGAATTCTGTAGTTTGGTTTTGGATCAATGGCCCATGGGGGCGGAGCCGGCTAGTTTTTTGGGGCGGGTCATCAGGAAGGGGAGAGGGACTAGCACCGCAGTGACGAAGACCATGACCCAGATGACGTCGACGTAAGCGAGGAGTCGGGCCTGGAGTTGTGCCATGCCGTACATCTGCGCGCTTGCGTTGTGCATGGCGTCGGGCATGGAGGAGCCGAAACGCTGCCATGCCCCGGCGAGTCCTCCGCGGAGGCGTTCGTAGGGCGGGTTGCCGGGCGAGGTGTTGTGCATCAGCAGAGCGAGATGACGCTGGCTCTGGCGTGCTAGCAGCGTGGTGATGAAGCTGATGCCGACCGAGCCGCCGAGATTGCGCATGAGCGCGGTGAGTCCGCTGACCTCGTTGTACTTCTCCTGCGGGATGCCGGAGTAGCAGAGCGTGTTGATGGGGATGAAGAGGAACGGAAGCCCAAGGACAATCCAGACGCGCCAGCTTACGGCGTGAATAAAGCTGATGTTCTGGTTGATGGTGGTCATGCGCCAGAGGCCGAATGTTGTGATGACGAATCCTATGGAGACAAGTTTGCGTGGATCGAATTTGGGCGCGAGGGCTCCGGCAACGGGAAAAAGGAACATGAGCACGAGTCCGCCGGATGATACGGCCATGCCCGCGAGGCGCGCGGAGTAGCCCATGACCTCCTGCAGGAATTGCGGGATGAGCACGGTGGAGGAGTAGAGGGCGACGCCGACCATGAACATGACGAGCTGCGTCATGCCGACGTTGCGACGCGCGAAGAGACGCAGATCGAGGACGGGGTGATCGATGGTGAGCTCGCGCCAGAAGAAGAGCGTGAGCCCGACGATGGCGACGATGAAGAGTGTGACGATGAAACGCGAGCCGAACCAGTCGTCCTCCTGGCCCTTGTCGAGCATGACTTGCAGCGCGCCGATGGAAACGATGAGGAGGCCGAGGCCCCAATAGTCGATGCCTTCTTTGCGCTTGCGGATTTCGGCGAGGTAGGGCGGATCCTCTACGAGTCGGTTGGAGAGGATGAGCGAGATGATGCCGAC
>Ga0157374_10002982_pt1 | contig 14172 bp, 17 predicted proteins | sample M25metaG_FD_115308 | JGI IMG/M metagenome (GOLD analysis project Ga0157374, IMG submission 115308) | Miscanthus rhizosphere microbial communities from Kellogg Biological Station, Michigan, USA - M2-5 metaG | ecosystem: Host-associated > Plants > Roots > Rhizosphere > Soil | place: USA: Michigan...
ACGTAAATATCTTCACCCTCGCCAAAAACGCCGGCACATCTGTCGATCAGATTGAACGCTTCTACGCGAAGCATCTGCCGATGGTGCCCGCGTTATGGAAAAATTTGCAAAGCTTTGGCGAAACGTCCTAGCTGTTTCGATTATACCAATGTTACCAATGGCTTATTGTCAATAACCCGGTGGACGAGGCCCGGGTTGCGCTCAGCTACGGGTGACCCATGTTTTGGAATGGGTGAACCGAGAAGGGGCCACCGCCAAGTCCGTTTAACGACAAACACTTTCACGTCGGGGATATTACAATGAAGTCATTGAAGAAGAAAAATCGTCGAGCTGGTCAAAGCAAGCGTAATGGAAACAAAGGTACGACAGAGAGTAAATGTCGTTCCTTGGTTCCGTACGACGGAAACTCAAACTCGGTGGTCGTCGGAGGACAGGAAGCTGAAAAAAGTTTCCTCGAGGAAACTCCCGTCGATGTGATCCTTGCCGAGCCGAAACCGTCCGTCGAGATGCTGGCTAAGCAGATAGGCCTTAGATGGCATAGAACCCTGGAGGGAATTTTTGAAACGGCCCGCATCGTAGCGCACGCTGATGCAACATTGAAATCACCGGACAAAAAACTCTTGATGCAGCAACTTAACATGAAGAAATCGTATTTCAGCAAGCTTGCTCGAATTGGCCGAGACGAGCGAATCCAAAGATCGAATGTGATTAAAGCTTTGCTGCCGAACATTTCTGTTATGTACGCGATGACCTACTGGACCGATGAAAAGGTTGCGGAATATGTTGCACGTGAAAGCAAACCAACAACCTCTTCGAAAAAGGAAAATTCGCTTCAGCTTGAACTGTCAACCAAAAGAATTCCTAGAGCGGCTGATAGGGTATTAACATTTTTGAACAACATGACTGTGGAACAAGCTCGCGAAATTGATGAAGTTTTGAATCAGTTGGAAGGCAAGTACCCCCTTCAGGTGGATAGCTATTCGGGCAAATTTTACGGCCGCGTGTTCGCGCTTGTCGACGATTTTCCGAGATTCCCGTCTCCGCTGGATTCAATAGATCCCGACTTAGCCCTTCTCCCGGCTCGCGCAGAAGCCGCTGAATAAAGAATCCAATTTGTCGGTTTATTTCTCTCATCTCATGTCTATAATGGATCGTCCTCACATCAACCGATGGAGGACAACATGACTATCCTTAAATCGCTAACGCTCACTACCCTGCCGACGATTGGCGCAAATCCTACGCTTGATCGCCGCGCCAGAATTATCGCCCGACTGGAAGAACAAAAGTTGCTGCTTGCTGACCCAGGTTACACTCGCACTGTCCGCAGCTGGGTCAAACAGAACGGCGAGAAGACCCAAGTCGAAAAACAGCAACGCGTAACGCCTTCGTGGCGGCTTGCGGCGAATGGCTCATACGTCTTCTTCATTCGCGTCGGGCAAAAGGCTTTGGAATTCGACAAGGGCAAAGCGGCTATCGCTGTGCCCTCACTCGACAAACTACCACCGGTCATCGACGCGCTCATTTCGGCGGTTCGTGGTGGTGAGTTAGACGAGCAGTTGGCGCAGGCGAGTAAGGCGGCAACTGTCGGCGGCTCAAAGCGGCGAGCTGCCTAAAAAAACAACGGCGGGCATGGTGTGATTGCCATGTCCGCTTTTTCGGTCGCTATTGGGGGTAAAGCGGACACGCCATTTTGCATTGCACATGTCAGCTAATGACCCAAAGCGGACATAGTTCAGTTTGGTAATGAACGCTATGATGTCAGCCGACCTTCAGGGGTTGCACATGAGGCGGCGTGAATTCATTACTTTCGCCGGTGCCGCGACTGTATTGCCGTTCGCGGCAATGGCTCAACTTAAAAGCATTCCGCGGCTCGGTGTGCTGCTTTACAGCAATCCTCAAAGCGACCCCCAGATGGCTGCGATCCGTCGTGGGCTCGGCGACTTAGGTTACGTCGAGGGGCGGAACATCATCATCGAATACCGATATGCTGAAGGTCAACTTGACCGTCTTCCGATTTTGGCAGGTCAAGTGGTAGGGCTTCAGCCGAATGTGATTTTGGCTATCGGAGGAGATGTCTCTCCGATTGCAAAGAAGGTTGATGAAAGAATCCCACTTGTATTCGTCAGTAGCGCTGATCCCGAGCAGCTTGGTCTCGTCGAAAGTCTTCGTCGGCCAGGAGGAATCGCAACAGGGGTTACACTTTTGCAAGATGCGCTTGCTTCGAAGCGGCTTGAGCTTCTTAAAGAGGCTGCGCCAAAAATCTCCAAAGTAGCCTTTCTTTGGAATCCGGATCACCCGGACAATGAACAACGCGCCGCCCAGCTTGCTGTACAAACGCTTGGTTTGGAACTTCAATCGATTGAAGTCCGCAGTACCAATGATTTTGAGTCAGCATTTCGTACAGCTAATAGTACGGGAGCCGATTCCATCTACGTCGTGTCTTCCCGTCAAACTGTGCTGAACATAAAAAGAATCATTCAATTTGCGACAACAAGTCGAATCCCATTGGCCGGAGGATGGGGAGCTTGGGCAAAAGAAGGCGGGCTTTTTTCGTACGGACCGGACGCCATTGCAATGGCCGGTCGCGCAGCCAACTACATCGATAAGATATTCAAAGGCGCAAACCCAGCTGACCTTCCTGTCGAACAACCTTCTAAGTTTGAATTGATAATCAATCTCAGGACAGCCAAGGCTTTGGGTCTTACCGTCCCATATTCGCTTCTCTCGCGGGCCGACGAACTGATCGAGTGACTGGCCCAATGTCCGCTATTGGCCCTTAGCAGACATCGCTAGCTGCGCTGCACATGTCCGCCTGTGACCCAAAGCGGACATTGACGGGCCTTCCCCCGTGCAGGTTTGAGCCGCTACGATGCCGTGTCCTGAGCATCAGAGGGCGATAATGAGGCGGCGCGAGTTCATCACATTGCTCGGCGGCGCGGCTACATGGCCGCTCGCGGCGCGTGCGCAGCAATCTGCGCCGCCAGTAGTCGGGTTTCTTCATAGTGGTCTGGAGGCACAATCTGTTCCGTTGATCGGATTTAGAAAGGGATTGAACGAAGCCGGCTTCGTGGAAGGTCGGAATATTGAGATCCAAAAACGCTTTGCTGAAGGTCACTATGATCGGCTGCCCGCAATCGCTGCTGACCTCGTAAAACGACAAGTTGCCCTAATCTTCACGGCGGGCGGTGTGCAGGCGCCCCTCGCAGCCAAATCCGCCACCGTCACGATTCCGGTGGTTTTTGCAATCGGCAGCGACCCCATACAGTTTGGATTAGTTGAGAGCCTCACCCGCCCCGGTGGCAACATGACGGGCGTGACCTTCTTTTCGACAACATTGGAGACAAAGCGACTTGGCTTGCTTTCCGAACTTGTACCCACTGCGCGTACGTTCGGAATTCTAGTCAATCCAAAAAACCCAACTGCCGAAAATCAACTGAAAGATATTGCACAAGGAGCGCTCGCGCTGGGTCGACCCATTACTATTCTCAAAGCTAGCAACGAACTTGAGATCGAGGCTGCGTTCGTGTCTTTTGAGCAGCAGAAAATAGAGGCGCTCTTGGTGGCTTCGGATCCCTACTTCAACAGCCAACGAACGAAGATCGTGACGCTTGCGGCGCGTTACAATTTGCCGGCAATCTATGAAGGGCGCGAGTTTGCAGAAGCAGGCGGGCTAGCGAGTTATGGAACCAATCTTTTGGACGTCAATCGCTTGGCCGGCATCTATGCCGGACGTATTCTCAAAGGCGAGAGGCCAGCAGACCTACCCATTGTGCAGGCAACCAAGTTTGAATTTGTCATCAATTTAAAAACTGCAAAAACCCTTGGTCTATCCGTGCCGCCGGGCCCGCTATCGGCCGTCGATGAGGTGATCGAGTGAGGTGATGTCCGCTATTGGCACTTAGCAGACATTCCGAATTGCACTGCACATGTCCGCTCTTGGGGGTAAAGCGGACATGCCTTTTGCACTGCAAATGTCTGCTGTTGACCCAAAGCGGACATTGGCCGGACGCCGCCTGAAGGCGTAATCCACCCTCTTTTAGTGTGCTAGTTTTAGCCCGCACGGTGCCTTGTCCTGAGCCTCGGGGAGGCAAAATGAGACGGCGCGATTTCATAACGTTTCTTAGCGGTGCGGCGGTCGCCTGGCCGCTCGGGGCGCGGGCACAGCAGCCGAGTCGGATGCGACGGATCGGCATCCTGATGCCCTTCCCGAAAAGTGATGTCGGATCTCAAGCCAACGTTCGGGATTTCCGACAGGAATTGGCAAGGCTGGGATGGACCGAGGGCGGCAATGTTCAATTCGACGAGCGTTGGTCCACGGCCAACATGGATTTGGTGAGGGCCGATGCTGCGAATCTCGTCGCGCTGAATCCGGACGTCATTGTTATCGTTAGTGATCGGGTCATTCCGGTCATGACGAAATTGACTCGTTCGATCCCGATCGTAGTCGCGGTGACCAGCGATCCGATCGCGTCTGGTGGGGGTGCGGTGGAAAGTCTCGCTCGGCCTGGCCACAACGTGACTGGATTTTCGCTCATCGAGTTCTCGATCTTCGGAAAGATGCTGGAGATATTGAAGAGTCTTGCTCCGGGCATCTCCCGCGTCGGCATGATATATAATCCGGACAATCCCGTTTGGGCCGCCTTTCTGCGTGCGTTTGAGACGGCTGCAGAGCAGCTTGCGGTTCAACCGATCAATTTGCCCATTCACGATCTTTCTGATGTCGAACGCGCCATCGCAAGCTTGGCAGAGCAACCGAATGGTGGCGTTCTTTTTCCGCCCGACGCTACGATCTTGTCGCTTCACGCGCAGGTGGCGGCCCTATTGGCACGCCATCGTGTGCCCGCAGTCTCGGCATTAACGCTGTTTACAGCAGCCGGAGGATTGGTCTCCTACGGTCCGGATAGAGGCGTGATGTTTCGTCAATCTGCTTCCTACGTCGACCGTATTTTGCGCGGCGAAAAACCGGGCGATTTGCCATTTCAGCAGCCTACGACATACCGGCTTGTCATCAACCTCAAAGCCGCCAAGGCGCTCAGTCTCAAAATTCCAGAGACGTTGCTGCTGCGCGCCGACGAGGTGATTGAATAAAGATCCTTTTTGCTGCGCCGCATGAGTCCGCTTTTGGCACTTAGCGGACATCGCCTGGTGCACTGCACATGTCCGCTTTTGACCCAAAGCGGACATTGGCCACTTTTCCCATTAGCTGTTCCGCAAACTGAATCTAGCTAGTTCGAAAAGGGGTCAATTTTGAACAGATTCGGATTCCAGATGGGCTCAGGCTTATGTTGGGCGTTTTTCATACCCCTTAGCGTAGCGCCCAAAGACTCTCAGCCCCGCCTGCATTGCGGGGTTTTTTCTAGGTCGGTTCAGTACGCTTGGGAGGTGACAATGGAAAAATTCGTCCACCGGCGTCCGCTGGCCCAATCGTATCAGCAGAGCTGACCCATTGATCTGCATCAGTGCGGTATAAGATCTATCGTGGCTTTGATCGGCGCGCGTGAGTGCTCCCGGCATAAAGGTTGGAGGATGTCATGATCTCTTTGGAGGACTGCATCGCCTTTTGCGGATTGGACAAAGACGAAGTCGCCGCGATCAGCGAGCACGAGCACATTCCAGAAATCGCGGCCACCGCTTTGGCAGACTATCTGCTAAAGCAACCGCATGGCGGAGAAGCCATTCGGACCATGATCACTGACGACATTCACGCCGCGCTTTGCGCTGGCCGTGTGAAGCATGCGCAAGAATTATTCATGGCACTGCGTCATTTTCTCGACGAGCATCCTGAAGCGCGCGCCGGTATGGAGGTATGATGCGCAACACTCAAGTAACAACGAAGATTTCTGCGGTTATCTAACATGGATACGGACCACCGGGAGCATAGCGTTATGGTGTGGGGCGAGCCGCACATTGTGACCGTCTGTCGCAAATCTGAAACCGTCTACGAGGCGATCGGCAACTACATGTGCGAAACGATATGCGTCAATGATCAAAGTGAAGGCGCAGCTATAAAGCGTTGGCGGGAGGCAGCAGCAGGTATCTCGTCGGGAGAACAGCTCACGCACACTGCGGAATGATCCGACACTCCTTGTTCGGTTGCAGCGTGGACCAATTAGCGCCGCGCGCCATTTCTTATTGGCAGCCCTGCTCAGTGATCAGACGAGTACAGCCACACAAATTAGATCAGGAAAAGCGGACATCAAGAAATGCCCGCTAATGACCCAAAGCGGACACTCGGGTCGTCCTTTAACGAGCCTCGTTGGAGCGTTACGATGCTTTAATGCGCCGCTGCCTGAGCAATTGCCGGGCGAGCCGCTCAACCTCGGTCGCGCCTCTCTAAAATCGCGCGGGCGCGAGCATTAGCGGCATTTCGCAGTTTGAGGCTGTTCGTTTCAGTCATCCCGTGCACAAGCTTGACAACCCTTGCGTAATCACCCGCAACAGTGGTTGTGCGTCGGCCAATCAAACAACGACTGTGCGCCGACCCCGGCAACGCAAAGCGCGATCTGATCAATGAGCGGCAAGTGATGGGCCGAGCCTATATCAGTCCTACCTTTTGCGTCATCACCGTCGACGCCGATTGCTATCTCGCCCACCGTCAAACCGAACTCGCGCGCCACAATGACGCCCGCCGGGTTATCGTTGGTCTTCATCGCCATATGTCATCTAGTTCTCCTCTGCGCCAAGCAATCGTCGGCCTGACATATCGTACCGCTTATGGCCCTACGCGGATATTCCAGTGTCGCCGCGAAAGTCCGCTTTTAGGGTAAGAGCGGACTCCACTCAGGCCTATAACAATGTCTGACGAGCCGCTCGCGTCGCTCGGAATGGCTCGGGGAATTCGGCCGCGTCGCAACGCAACAGCACACGGATGCCCCGTCCCGGACGGACGAAATTCGTTGTAACACCTGCGGATAACGATTTTATGGAACGGTCCGGCTCGAAACACCATCCAGAAGAAGGCGTTGGGTTGATGTCAGAGACAATTCGCGAACTCAGTTTGCGCCAACGCTGGTTTGAGATCGCCGTCATTGTTATCACCGGCTCCGCCGCTCTGCTCTATTGGCTGGGCTTGCTGGCGCTGCCCTTGCTTTATAGCGCGGTCGCCTTGGGATTGGTGCCACTCGTAAGGACTGCCGTCCGCGATCTCGTGCGCGAGCGCAAAATTGGAACGGAACTCTTCATTTCGATCGCCACCGCAATCGCCATGGTGGGTGGGGAGTATGTCGCGGGCGCCGTCATGCTCAGCATCATTCTGATCGCCGAGCTTATTGCGGACCTCAATTCGGAGAGGGCTCGAGCCTCGATCAAGTCGCTTATCGCGGCCATTCCTCAAACCGCTCTCGTTCGCCGCGATGGACGCGAGGCCAGCATAGCGATCGACGACGTCAAGATCGGTGAGATTGTCATTGTACGGGCGGGCGAACGCATTCCCGTCGACGGTACGGTAGCATCAGGCAATGCGAGCGTTAATCAAGCGCCGATAACCGGGGAGAGTGTTCCAGTAGAGAAACGAACTGACGACCAGGTGTTTGCAGGCACGGTTGTCGATCTTGGCGCGCTGGACGTGCGCGTGAACAAGCGTGGCAAGGACACGCTCTACTCGCGGATAATCACGCTCGTGGAGAGCGCGCAAGCGAGTCAGGCGCCGGTTCAGAAGCTTACCGACCGCGTGGCCGCGTGGCTTATCCCAGTCGTGTTGATTTTCTTGGTCGTGGCCTTCGCCGTCACCCGCGACCTGAAGCTCATCATTACCCTGATGATATTCACCTCGCCGGCCGAACTCGGTCTTGCTACTCCGCTCGTCATAATCGCAGCAGTAGCGCGCGCCGCGCAAAGCGGCATCTTGCTGAAAGGCGGAGTTGTTTTGGAGCAACTTGCAAAGGTTGATGTCGTAGCTGTGGACAAGACCGGTACCCTTACATTTGGGCGACCCGAGGTGGTTCGGATCGAATGCTTCGCGGCGGACATCGAAGAAAACGAGTTGCTCCGTCTCGGAGCAAGCCTGGAGAGTCGTTCCAATCATCCGTTGGCAAAGGCGATCATCGATCGATCAACAGAGCGCGGGCTTTCGATCGGCAAACCGGAGGACTTTGAAGTGGTTGTCGGTCGTGGCGTTATGGGAACAGTTTCGGGCCGCCGAATTCTGGCGGGCAATGCGGCATTTGTGCGGGAGAAAGGTGCCCCACCTCCGGGCAATATTGGCCATGGGATGGGGTCCGCGGTTTACATAGCGGCGGATGGTCGCGCGCTCGGTGTGATTATTCTTGCTGATCGCGTCAGACCGGACGCAAAGACAGCGATAGAGCGCCTGAAGGCGAGTGGCGTGAAACGGGTGATCATGCTGACTGGAGACAATGAGACAACGGCGCAGTCGGTCGCGGCAGAAACGGGGATCGACGAAGTGCGGGCCAATCTGCTGCCAGAAGATAAGCTCCGTGTCATTAAGGCGCTGCAGCATAAGGGATGCACCGTCGCCATGATCGGTGATGGGATTAATGATGCTCCGGCACTTGCGCAAGCCGACGTCGGGATCGCGATGGGTGTTGCTGGAACGCAGGCGGCCCTTGAAGCCGCCGACGTCGCCCTAATGAATGACGACATCGGCAAGATCGCAGAAGCGAGAGTGCTTGCCGCCCGTGCTTACCTCACGATCAAGCAAAACCTCATTTTCGGAGTTGGCGTTGTTCACCTTCTTGGAATCACAGCTGCTATTCTTCGGTACATCGGGCCCGTGGAGGCAGCAATGCTTCACCTCGGACCGGACGTGCTGGTATTCCTGAATTCGGTTCGGTTACTGCGCGCAAAGCTGGCTTAATCTCCATGATTAACGCGCTGCCGGCCGAATCGCGCGATATGATCGACGGGCCACGAATGTCCGAATGTGGCACAAAGCGGGCGTGCTAACGGGCGCATTGCAATTCGCCCGCTCGCTGTGCGATCCCAAAGTACGCTTTGCCAATTTGACAAGGGATATCGAATGAGCCGTCTTCGGCTGCATCCCGAGCACCACCTCGTCGGCCGTATCGGGTGGCTGCGAGCCGCAGTGCTTGGGGCCAACGATGGTATCGTCTCGACTGCAAGTTTGATTGTCGGCGTCGCCGCGGCGGCCACAACGCCGAATGCTGTTCTGATCGCCGGCGTCGCAGGACTGGTGGCTGGCGCCATGTCGATGGCAGCAGGCGAGTATGTGTCCGTGAGTTCGCAATCCGATACCGAACTGGCGGATCTTGCGCGCGAACGCAAGGAGCTAAGCGATAATGTCGAGTTCGAGAGGGAAGAGCTTACCGAAATCTATATCAAACGCGGCCTCGAACCGTATCTTGCGCGGCAAGTTGCTCAGCAGCTGATGGCGAAAGATGCCTTGACCGCTCACGCACGCGATGAGTTAGGGATTTCGGAAATCACCACCGCGCGTCCCGTGCAGGCCGCATTGACCTCGGCTGCAACATTTTCGGTCGGTGCGGCCATGCCCTTGCTCATGGTCGTCATAACGCCTCCGGGGGCGGTTGTTCCGATAGTGTCCGGTGCGTCTCTGGGGTTTCTCGCCGTTCTAGGTGCGATCGGGGCAAGAGCAGGTGGTGCAAATGTTCCGCGCGCGACAGCTCGAGTGACATTCTGGGGGGCTTTGGCGATGGCACTTACCGCCGGTATTGGGAAGATTTTCGGAACAGTTGTCTGACGACTAAGACATCCTTCACATTAGACATCAAAGTATTTCTGTGTCACGTCTCCTCTGGAAGGTTAGATATGCATTGTGCCACTGGGCTATTTTCTATGGCATTTGTCGCCGCTCTGGCAACGAACGCGGCGGCCGCCGACGCGCGCAAAGGCGAAACGTTGGCCAAGCGCTGGTGCGCGACGTGCCATGTCGTGGCGGCGGATCAACAGGTAGGCACTACGCAATCGCCCGCATTTTCGACGATTGCCCGCAACCCAGACTTCAACGAGGCAACGCTCGCGTTATTTTTATTAAACCCGCACCCCCGAATGCCGGATATGAATTTGTCACGAAGCGAAGCGGCTGATTTAGCAGCGTATATCAAAACGCAGAAGTAACGCGGCTAAAGAAGGGTTTCGTTGAGCGACCTCTTCTAATAAATGGCCGCGATTCCCGCTCATGGCACGTAACGCTGATGTCTCATTGACCGAACACCACGTCCTCCTACGCGATGGAACGCCGGTTCTGATCCGTCCGCTTGTCGTGGAGGATGCTGGCTTATATCCCGATTTTCTTAGTGACGTGAGCAGAGAGGACTTACGGCTGCGTTTCTTTGCGCGGATACGCGAAGTGAACCCCGACTTGCTCGACAAACTCATTCACTACGATCCTGCCCACGCTATGGCTTTCATCGCCCTCGACGAGCGAACCAAGAGGATGCTGGGCGTAGTGCGTCTGCACGATGACGCAGACGAAGCGAACGCCGAATTTGCCATTCTGGTGCGTTCGCGGCTTAAGGGTCACGGAATTGGCTGGCTACTAATGAAACAAGTAGTCGAATTTTCACGGGACAAGGGTCTAAAGAACATACGGGGCCAAGTGCTGTGCGAAAACACGATGATGCTCACCATGTGCACTGAGCTTGGTTTTCACATCACCGATGATCCGGACGATCGCGGCGTCAAGTTAGTGACACTGCCAGTGCGGCCCGCGGACAGGGCCATGGCTGTCACCTGCTGAGGGCGTTTGGCGCGCTCGGGTCACCGTCAATTAATGGATTGATGTGCGCTTGTGGCACTTAGCGGACATACGAGCGCAAATGTCCGCCTTTGGGTGTAAAGCGGACATCTACTGAGGGTTGTTGAGGCCAAATTTACGCGCCACCGCACTCAAGACTGAGTAGGATTCCCTTGAGGATCGTGGGGGGCGACAATGAACCGGCGCGAAGTCATTACACTTGTTGTAGGCGCAGCGGCGCAGTGGTCGCGAGCCGCACGTGCCGAAGTTCTACCGGTCATCGGCTTTGTGAGCAGCAGATCATCTGCGGACTCCAGGTACGCAGTGTTGGCGTTTCGCAAAGGCCTGACCGAAAGTGGTTATACCGAGGGTCAAAACGTGAAGATCGAATTTCGTTGGGCAGAAGGAAAATATGACCGTCTGCCGGCACTAGTGGGCGATCTGATAGCGCACGGAATTGATGTGCTTGTGGCGGTCGGCGGCGAACCTTCTGCTTTTGCGGCAAAGGCCGCCACCTCCACGGTCCCTATTGTTTTCACTACCGGTGGTGACCCGGTTAAAACCGGATTGGTGGCAAGCCTTAACCGTCCGGGCGGAAATGCTACGGGCATTAGTCTGTTGACCACTGCGCCTGAAACGAAACGTCTTGGATTACTGCATGAGATCGTACCGAAGGCGGTCCTGATAGGGGTGCTCATTAATCCAAACTATGCCGAAGCGGAGAACCAGACTCGTGAAGTGCAGGATGCCGCACATAGCATTGGTCAGGGAATTCGAATTTCTAAAGCAGGCACCGACGGGGAATTGGAGTCCGCTTTTGCTGCGTTTATCGAACAACGAATTGAAGCGCTTCTAGTTTGCTCCGATCCATTCTTCGATACCCGACGTGACCGGATCATAGCCTTCGCGGCTCAATCGCGAATACCCGCGATTTACCAGTTTAGCGAATATGCCGTGGCCGGCGGGCTGATGAGTTACGGGATTAGCCTCACGGAGGGATACCGACAGGTGGGTATCTACGCGGGGCAAATTCTTAAAGGCACCAAGCCAGCAGAGTTGCCAATTCAGCAATCGATTAAATTCGAGTTTGTAATCAATGCGAAAACTGCAAAGGCTCTCGGCCTTGAACTACCGCCTACCGTGTCGGCTCGTGCAGATGAGGTGATTGAATAGTGTGCGATGTCCGCTAATGACCCAAAGCGGACATTAGTGCGGTCGGCGCGACAGAACGCAACGTATTCCACCGCTTGAGTCTTGAACGTCACCAACGTAACGCGGGATCAGGTGTACGTGGACGTGCACGCGTGATTGACCACCCGCCTCCCCGATATTGACACCGACGTTGTAGCCGTCCGGTGAGTGTTCTTGTGAAATGTGCGCCTTCGCCCGATCCAGCAAGGCAATAATTGACATTTTTTCAGCCCACGTCATTTCGAAGAAGTCAGCAACGTGCCTTCGTGGAACAACCAAAATGTGCCCCTTGCTGAGACTGTTATTGTCGTAACGGACAAAAGCGTTGTCGTCACCGAACAACGCCTTTTCGGCATTACATAGTTCGCAGTCCATCAACATGGCCCTCCGCTTTCGTCATCCATCAACCATCGAATAGTTTCGGTTAAGGTTCCACACAAATGATGTAGGATGTCCGCTAGTGGCCCATAGCCGACATCGGCTTTTGCGTTGCACATGTCTGCTTTTGACCCAAAGCGGACGTGGCTTGTATGCCGCACCCTTCTGCTTCTCACCCAAAGCGGCCGCGAATTTTGATCCGGCGCAAGGTCGCGTCCGCAAAAACCGACCAATACAACATTGGCCGCGCTTAGACTGGACCTGGGATGGCGGGGCTTCACTGAAAAAATGCCAACGGCAACGTCATGATCGAAGCGCTGAGACCTCCGAATGCGCTGCATTGAAGCCCATGATGATGACATTCACCGGGCGCTCAACGCCGGTCGTGTCAAGCATGCGCAGGAATTGTTCATGGTGCTGCGTCATTTTCTCACTAACATCCTGAAGCGCGCACCGGCGTGGAGGCATAATGGCGGGGCAGCGAATCTGGCAACGATGGTGATTGCGCCGTTTTGGTTCAGCTACTCATCGTTTTAATGTGATTGGGTTTTCTGTTCGAGTAACTCATCGATCGACACCGCATTTGGGCAAAATTCGTGAAAATGCTCGGTGGCCGTGCCCTTGGCAAGTTCATGCTTACATCGCTTCTTGTTGCCACACGTAATGCACAGCCAGTTCATCTCGCGCATGACGAGCGGGTCTATATCGGCGATGATTTTTGGATCAACGTCCAAAGCAACTAACATACGCTTCAGTAAATTTGCGCTGTCGGGCCCAATGCGGACAAGCTCTTGGAGTTGACTTGGAGTCACCCCAATATCTTTCGCCATACGCGCGACTTCTTCAGGCCCGCACATGCCAAATTCCTTCTTTAGGCCAATGGCATTTCGATAGCTGGTTACCCAATCAGCGATGGCTGAAAGAGCCGCTTCCACAAACGGATAGCTCGGAAGTTCGTTTTCGCGTTGGGTCATGGCGCTCTCTCCGATCGCGGGACTTCGAGAGAAAGCTTGCCAGAATCGAGAATGCTGTCATTGCGTTGGATCAATTCCATTGGGGGCTACCTGCAACGATGGCCGTGAACTTCGGCTACATACCGACCCGTTTCACTTGATCGTGTGGATAGTCCGCTTCCGGCCCTTAGCGGACATTCCTAGGCCGCAGATGTCCGCTTTAATCAGGCGCCGATTGAGCCAAATCAATTACCAGAGCCAATTTTCGTGCGATCTTTTGCGCGTGGGATTCTAAAACGTGCGAAAGGGGCAATCCATGACAACCGTAATGCCGAAATCTTTGATTCTGTATTTTCGTTTCGTCATGGCGTGGACATTCCTCTACGCCGCATCCCACCAAGTTTTTGTCCCTGGCTGGACAGTTGTCGGCTTCCTGAACCATACAAAGACTTTCCACGACTTCTTCGCCATTTTTACAACTCCAACTATGGCACCGGTCACCACCTTTCTCGTCGAGTACGGCCATCTATTGATCGGTCTTTCGTTGCTTACGGGTCTAATGGTGCGCATCAGCGCCACCTTTGGGATATTTCTGATGATCATCTACTGGTTCGCACACATGGATTGGCCGTTCATCGAGAATACAAATAATTTCGTGATTGATTATCATCTGGTGTATGCCGGCGTGCTTGCGACGCTGATCGTGACGCGTGCTGGCCATGTTTTTGGCCTCGATGCTTGGGCGGAGAGGCTCAGCTTTGTGAAACAGCATCCTGCGCTCAAACCGCTGGTCGCCTGACGAGAGTTCGTTCGACAAATGCAAAGGCCCGGCAGAGAGGCATTTGGCGATGCTCCAATTCCAGCTTCAACGTTGCTGAACGTGCCCGTACATGATGCTCGAAGTTGACGTGACGGCGATGCTGGCAAAATGAGTAATCTGAATATTTGAGGAGCCAGTTGGTCAGTGTGACCGAC
>Ga0157374_10002983_pt1 | contig 14164 bp, 12 predicted proteins | sample M25metaG_FD_115308 | JGI IMG/M metagenome (GOLD analysis project Ga0157374, IMG submission 115308) | Miscanthus rhizosphere microbial communities from Kellogg Biological Station, Michigan, USA - M2-5 metaG | ecosystem: Host-associated > Plants > Roots > Rhizosphere > Soil | place: USA: Michigan...
TACGAACCTGAGCTGGGATAACGCCGCGATTGTTTCCGGCGCGACTTTGGTCAAGCTCGGTCTTGAAGAAGACGACATCGTTGAGATTTCGGTTGGCGATGGCAGGGTGAAGGCGCCGGTGATTGTGGCTCCGGGGCATCCTGACAACTCGGTCACGGTTTATCTGGGCTATGGTCGGGAGTTTGCCGGACGCGTTGGCTCTGGCGCGGGCTTCAACGCCAACTTGATTCGCAATACCTGGGCGCCGCTGAACGCGACAGGGTCGCTGAAGAAGGTTGAAGGCAAGTGGGGCGTTGCAATCACCAAAAGCCACTACCAGGACCATCGTGATGCCAAAGTCAGCGGCGAAGGCAACGGCAACAACTCGATGGAAGGTAACGAGGCGCTCGGGCCACGCGGCATTATCCGTTACGCAACGCTCGAAGAGTTCAAGGCGAATCCGAACTTCGCTCACGAGGGCGAAGGGCGCGAGACGCCGACTCGCGATACCACGCTGTTTCCCAACTGGAATTACAACGAAGCAAACGCCTGGGCCATGTCCATCGACATGAACAGCTGCACGGGCTGCAATGCCTGCATTGTCAGCTGCTACGCGGAGAACAATATCCCGGTAGTCGGCAAGCAGCAGGTGCGCATCGGCCGCAACATGCAGTGGATTCGCATCGACACCTACTTTGAAGGCGACCTGTCCACGCCCCGCGCGCATTTCCAGCCGATGACCTGCCAACACTGCGAGAATGCACCGTGCGAACAGGTTTGCCCGGTCGGCGCTACCGTGCATACGCCCGAAGGCCTGAACACGATGGTCTACAACCGCTGCGTTGGAACACGTTATTGTTCCAACAACTGCCCGTATAAGGTACGGCGGTTCAACTTCCTTCTCTTCTCTGACTTTGAGACGGAGAGCTTGAAGCTGATGCGCAATCCTGACGTGTCGGTTCGTTCGCGCGGAGTGATGGAGAAGTGCTCCTACTGCGTACAGCGCATCAACGCGGCCAAAATCGATGCCGACAAGGAAAACCGCAACGTCCGCGACGGCGAAGTGGTAACGGCTTGCCAGCAGGCGTGCCCGGCTTCTGCCATCACTTTCGGAAACATGAACGACAAGAAGAGCAGGTTGAGCGCCGAACGCGATCAGATACGCACCTACCAGGTAATCGCCGATATCAACACGCGTCCTCGCACCACGTATGTGGCCGCGGTACTGAACATGAATCAGGAACTCGAAGAAGCTCCGGTTGAACATGCGCCGGCAAAAGGTTGAAATCGAAGATGGCAACCAGCGATATCAAAACCAGCGACCCCGGTGTTGATCCAAAAACCGGAGAATATCGGGTCTTAGGACAGGGCCAGACCTTCAGGTCGGTGACCGAAAAGATCACGCGCATTGTGCTCACGCCACACACGCCGCTAGGCTGGTTTGCGCTGTTTGCGATTGCGGGTGGCGTGGCCACTGTGCTGTTAGTCGCGGTCGTATGGCTCTTCCTGAAAGGCGTCGGTATCTGGGCAATCACGCAACCCGTTGCCTGGGGCTTCGCAATCATCAACTTTGTCTGGTGGATCGGTATCGGCCACGCAGGCACCTTGATCTCAGCCATTCTGCTTCTTTTCAAGCAAGGCTGGCGCAATTCGATCAACCGCTTTGCTGAGGCGATGACGATCTTTGCCGTCGTCTGCGCGGGCCTGTTCCCGCTGATTCACGTCGGCCGTCCGTGGCTTGGATACTGGCTGCTTCCACTTCCTTACACCATGACCGTCTGGCCGCAGTTCCGTTCGCCACTGTTGTGGGACGTGTTCGCGGTTTCGACGTACGCAACGATTTCGGTGGTGTTCTGGTACATGGGCATGATCCCCGATTTCGGCACCATGCGCGACCGCGCACAGACGAAACTCGCTCAGTACATTTACGGATTGCTTTCGATGGGGTGGCGCGGATCCACCCGCCACTGGATGCGCTACGAGACAGCTTCGCTGTTGCTGGCAGGCTTGGCGACGCCGCTGGTGCTCTCAGTGCACACCGTCATCAGCTTCGACTTTGCTGTGGCTGTGTTGCCAGGCTGGCACACAACCATCTTCCCTCCATACTTTGTCGCAGGCGCCATCTACTCCGGCTTTGCAATGGTTCTGACGCTGGCGATTCCGTTGCGCAAGTACTACCACCTTGAAGCGCTGGTTACTGAGCGCCACATCGACAACATGGGCAAGGTGATGTTGGCCACCGGGTTTATTGTGGCCTACGGCTATGGCATGGAAGCATTCATGGCATGGTATTCGGCTGATCACTGGGAAGCGTTCACGTTCTGGAATCGCGCTTTTGGTCCAATGGGGTGGTCATATTGGGTGCTGATTTTCTGCAACCTGGTGTTCCCGCTTACGACTCTCTGGTCGCGCAAGTTGCGCACCAACATCAGCTTCATGTTCCTCATTTCGATTGTGGTGAATACGGGCATGTGGTTTGAGCGATTCGTTATCGTCGTCACCAGCTTGTATCGCGATTACCTGCCTTCATCGTGGGGTACGTATCGCGCGACGAAGTGGGACTACATGACCTACGTGGGAACCTTGGGGCTGTTTACAGCGCTATTCATGCTGTTCGTGCGCTTCCTGCCCATGATTCCCATGAACGAAATACGCATGATGCTGCCGTCCGCGAAGATCACTCCAAAGACGACGACAAAGGCAGGTGACTAATGCCGGCACGCGAAGGAACGTACGGACTGTTGGCCGAATTCGATAACCCCAGCGACCTGGTGCGGGCTGCTACCAAGGCGCGCCACGACGGTTGGCGGCGCATGGAATGCTACACGCCCTATCCGGTCGAGGAAGTGGCGGAGGCTATCGGCTTTCACCGCAACAAGGTACCACTCATCACGTTGATTGGCGGACTGATGGGTTTGGCTGCAATGTTTTCTCTTGAGACATGGATTAACGTGCTCGCCTATCCGCTGAATATTGCCGGGCGCCCGCTTTACTCTTGGCCCGCATTCATTGTGCCGGCATACGAGTGGACCATCTTGTGGGCTGGCCTTTCGGCATGCTTCGGCATGCTGGCGCTTAACGGACTGCCGTCGCTCTACCATCCACTGTTCAATGCGCCCAACTTTCGTGACGGCGCAACGACTGACAAGTTCTTTCTCTGCCTTGAGGCGCTCGATCCCAAGTTCGAACCACAAGCAGCGAAGGCTTACCTGGAGGGCTTTCAGCCGCTTTCAGTTGTGGAGGTGCAGTACTAATGCAAGACAGCCGACACAACAGGGAACAGGGAACAAGGAGCAGGGTGCATCGCTTCGTAGCGGCAGCCAGTTTGGCTGCGCTTCTTCTGGTTGCCGGATGCCGCCAGGACATGCATGACCAGCCAAAGATGGTTCCGCAGCGTGGCAGCGATTTCTTCGCCGATCATCGCGGTGCACGTCCACAGGTTTTGAATACGGTGGCTCGTGGCCAGTTACGCGAAGACAGCTATTTCTATACGGGCGTCGTGCAGGGAGCCAACGGGTATCGCGAAGAGCAGAATGTAATGCCCTTCCCGGTGACGATGGAAGTTTTAAAGCGCGGGCAGGAGCGGTTCAACATTTACTGCACACCTTGTCACTCGCGCGTGGGCAACGGCCTGGGTGAGATTGTGCAGCGCGGTTATAAGCCCGCCGCAAATCTGCATGACCAGGTGCGGTTGTCGCAGCCAATCTCGCACTACTTCTATGTAATGACGCATGGCTACGGCGCAATGCCTGACTACTCCGCACAACTCGCTCCTGAAGATCGCTGGGCAGTGGCGGCATATATCCGCGCGCTGCAGTACAGTCAGGCGGCAAGTGCGCAAGATGTTCCGCAGGGCGTTCAGGTCCAGAACCTTAGTGATCTAGCTGCCGCCGAGGGACATCCCGAATACGCGAAACCATGGGACATGCCGTCCACTGCTGTGGAGCCTTACCACCACATTACAAGTGAAGGAACTCCGGGAATGGCTCCGGCGAATCCGGCCAGCCCCAAGATTTCTATTCCCTTAAGCAAACCCCCGGCCCCATCGGCCGCGAAGTGAGGATTTGAACGGAATGGCTCACGAATCGCACACCAAGACGCTTCCCGCCGATCTCAGCGCGCCGGCTTTTGTCGACGGCTGGAGAAGGTTCGCCGTGCTGGTGGGAGGAATCTTCTCGGTTGTTGCCGCGCTGCTCGCATTTGCCGACGGCTCAATCAATCACTTCATGCGCGCATGGGTCCTTGGCCTGATGCTCACTTTCGGCTGGGCGGTTGGCGGCCTGGCGTTGCTGATGGTGCAATATTGCTCTGGCGGCAAGTGGGGACTGCTTCTGCGTCGTCCGCTGGAAGCAATGAGCCGTACCCTGCCACTAGTGTTTATTTACTGGGTAGTAGTTGCGTTCCAAATGAAGCGGCTCTACCTGTGGGCAGCAGTCAGCGATCCGATCGCCGCACTCAAGGCGGGCTTCATTAATGATGCGCAGGCGCACTGCATTGAATTCAAGCGCCCCATGCTGAATCCTGCGGCGTTCATCATTGTAGGTGTGATTTGTTTCGCGATCTGGGGTTTCTACTCATGGCGTTTGAACGCGTTGGCAGCGAAGCGCGATACGGAATCACTCGACACCACACCTTACTGGATCAAGAAGCTTGAGAACATCAGCGGACCCGGTATTGTTGTCTACTCTCTGACCATGACGGCAGCTGTAATTTACTGGGTGATGTCGATGGACGTCACTTGGTTCTCGAGCGTATACGGACTCCTGTTCCTCGTCGGACAAGGCTACTCGGTGCTCGCGCTCTCAATCATTGTGGCGATCTCGCTTTCGAAGGCCGAGCCTTTCAAGACCATCCTGCGGCAGACGGAACAGCACGATTTGGGCAAGCTGACGTTTGCGTTCGTCATGCTGAATATCTATCTGGCCTTCGGACAGTTCCTCATTATCTGGTCAGGTAACTTGCCGAACGAAATCAGCTGGTATCTTGACCGCATCCGTGGGCATTGGGGCATCGTAATCACGCTGGACTTCATCTTTCATTGGTTGATTCCGTTCTCGATGCTGCTCTCGCGCGACATCAAGCGGAACAAGAAGCGCCTGGTGCGTGTTTGCCAGTGGATGATTTTTGCGAAGGCATGGGATTTGTGGTGGTTAATCGAGCCGAACTTTAGGGACTCTGCGCGCAACCTTCACTTCAGCTGGGGAATGCTGGAGTACATAGCTGTCCCGGTTGCAATGGTGTCTTTCTGGGTGGCTTTCTTCTGTATGCAACTTAGGACCCGCCCTGTGGTGCAGGTAAATGATCCGCACCTGGCGGAAATTCTGGAGCCTGAACATGCACAAGCCTGAGAACCAGGAATTACATCCCGATCGCGAACATATTGATATCGAGGCTGGCTTTGAGCAGTCCGACGTCAAGATCACGGGCATTATCGTGTTTCTGGCGTCCCTGGGAATCTTTGTTGCGGTGACCGGCGTGCTTTGCTTCGGCATCGGCAAAGTCATTAATGCGCGTATGAACCGTGAAGACGGGCCGAATAACAAGTGGACACAGACCGTCAATATCCGCCAGCTGGGTAATATGCCAAACAGCCCGGATATGCAGAACAAGGTAGCGGAGCTTGCACAGCAGTTTCCGACGCCGCGCGTGCAGACAGACGACGGCAATCAGGACGTGGCCGATCTTCATGCGCGCGAGAATCTGCTGCTGGATAACTACACGTGGGTTGATGCCGGGCACACCAAGGTGCGGATTCCGGTTGAACGTGCGATGGAATTGATCTCTAAAGGCGGAATCCAGGTAGCTCCTTCGGTTCAGCACGCTCCACAGATGCTTGGTGATGAGCAGCCTACAATCCATGCGCCGCTGACCAGCGGATTTGCGCCGACAGCATTTGAGCAGGAAGAGGCGCGGAATGCAGCGGCAGAAGCTCGGCAGCGCGAAGAAGGTAAGTAAACAACACAACATCTTGGCCGCGATCGAAATGGCCGGGAGAGGGAGAACAAGCAGAATGCTGCACACGAGCACAATCCGGAATAGATGGCACCGAACGGCAATTGCCGCGGCGGGCATTCTTCTGGTGTGCATTGCATCTGCTGCTCCGGCACTCGTTGCGCAGGTCTCAAGTTATGGCGACAAGCAGTTGGGATCGTCGAACGAAATGCCTGCGTTACTGAATGGGATTGGAATTTCGCAGCATCTCAATGGACAGTTGCCCTTGAACGTGATGGTGGCCGACGACGAAGGGAACCAGGTTGCGCTTGGCAAATACTTTGGCAAGCACCCAGCGATCTTTGCGCTGGTTTATTATCGCTGCCCGATGCTGTGCTCAGAAGAACTCAATGGGCTGACCAGCGCATTACAAATGGTCAAGTACGTTCCCGGCAAAGATTTCAACGTCATAGTGGTCAGCATTGACCCGACCGAAGGCACTGATCTGGCAGCGGCCAAGAAGCGCGAATCCATCAAGCGTTACGGTCATCCGGAGAGCGCGAACGGATTTCACTTTTTGACGACCACTCAGCCGGTTGTCGATGCGCTGACCCAGGCTGTGGGCTTCAAATACGTGAAGATCGACGTGCCGGGCAGCAAGCAGCTTCAGTTTGCACACGCAAGTTCAATTCAGATTGTTACTCCGGAAGGCAAACTCGCGCAGTACTACATGGGCGTTGAGTACTCTCCCAAGGATTTGCTGCTTGGCCTGAACGAAGCTTCTTCAAACCGCATTGGGTCTCCTGTCGATAACATTTTGACCTACTGCTACCACTACGATCCCCAGACAAATAAGCATTCGCTGGTTGTGGCTCGCGTAATGCAGATGGGGGGCGGCCTGACCGTAGTGCTGTTGGGTGGATTCATGTTTCTGATGTTCCGCCGCGATCTTCATCACGAGGGATTGCAGGATAACGAAGAAGACGCGGAGTGGGGCTCGGATGCAGCGGGTACAGGGAAGCGGAAACCGCAGACCGGGAAATCGGGAACAGGGAACAAGGTGAACGGATAAAGGAATGAATGACATCAGTCCAGTAATGTGGCAGTTTCTCGTCAAGTGGTTGACGAACTTCTCGCTCTATCCGCCTGAAGCGTCCAAGATCGCGCCCCAGATGGATGCCTTGTATTTCTTCATGGTCCTGGTCAGCTTGATCGGCCTGACGATCGTCATCTTGCTTGTGACTGGCTTCTCCATCCTCTATCGGAAGGAGCGCCATCCGCAGGCGGTGCAGATCGAAGGATCGACGCTGCTTGAAGCCACATGGACGATCATCCCGCTCGGCCTATTTTTGATTATGTTTGTGTGGGGCGCTCTCATCTACTTCCGCGTGTACACGCCTCCGGCCAACGCCATGAACATCTACGTCGTGGGCAAGCAGTGGATGTGGAAGGCGGAGCACCCAGGCGGCCAGCACGAGATCAATTCGTTGCATATTCCCACCGGCCAGCCGGTACAGCTCACGCTTATTTCGCAGGATGTGTTCCATAGTTTTTCGATTCCGGCATTCCGCGTGAAGCGCGAAGCGATTCCGGGACGTTACACGACGGTGTGGTTTGAGCCCACCACACCGGGAACCTATCACCTGTTCTGCACGCAGTATTGCGGTACCGATCACTCGCAGATGGTGGGCGACATTGTTGTGCTTTCGCCTGACGACTTCAAGAAGTGGCTCGCCAGTTCGACAAGCGGCAACTCACTGGCTCAGGAAGGTGAGCGGCTTTTCGCAAGTCTCAGCTGCACATCCTGCCACAATGCAAATCCCGCAGCGCGTGCACCGAATCTTGCAGGCATTTACGGCTCGAAGGTTACGCTGTCCAATGGCGAAACCATAACGGCTGACGACGCATTTATCCGCGAATCGATTTTGCAGCCGACCGCACAAATCTCGCAGGGATACGCGCCGATTATGCCCACGTTCCAAGGGCAGATCAGTGAAGAGGGCGTGATTGCGCTGGTCGAGTACATCAAGCATCTCGACTCGTACTATCGTGTCCAACAGATTACCAACACAACCCAGCTGCTTCCAGACAGCGAACGCACTGCTACTCCGGCTCAAACCCAGCCGGCATCGCAGGGAAAGGTGAAACCATGAGTACCACCACAATCGTGACCCTTCCTGATCAATCGACCGCCAGGATTCCCAAGATGAACTTTATGTCGAAGGAGAATGGCCTGCTTAGCTGGTTGCTGACCGGCGACCATAAGCGGATCGCAATTCTGTATCTCATTTCGATCACATTCTTCTTCTTTATTGGTGGAGCGCTGGCGGGCCTGATTCGCCTTGAACTGCTGACGCCACAAAGCGACCTGATGGCGTCTGACACCTATAACAAGGTGTTCACGATGCACGGCATCATAATGATCTTTCTTTTCCTGGTTCCATCGGTTCCAGCCACTCTCGGAAATTTCTTCATTCCGATGATGATTGGCGCCAAAGATCTGGCACTGCCAAAGATCAACCTTCTGAGCTGGTACCTGTACGTAGTCGGCGGCATCCTGGTGATCTACACGATGGTGGCAGGTGGGGTAGATACCGGTTGGACATTTACAACGCCGCTCTCGACGCACTACGTGAATACAAACGTCATGTCGACGGGCTTGGCGATCTTCATTGCAGGCTTCAGCTCGATATTTACTGGCCTCAATTTCATCGTAACGATTCACAAGATGCGCTGCCCGGGCATGACGTGGTTCCGCCTGCCGCTGTTTGTGTGGTCGAACTACGCTGCGAGCATCCTTATGGTGCTGGGCACGCCGGTTTTGGCTATCACAATTATTCTGGTCGCTCTGGAGCGTACGGTTGGCATTGGTGTATTCGATCCGACGAAGGGCGGAGATCCAATTCTGTTCCAGCACCTGTTCTGGTTCTATTCGCACCCCGCCGTGTACATCATGATTTTGCCCGGCATGGGAGTGATATCAGAAACAATCTCTACGTTTAGTAGAAAGCGTGTATTCGGTTACACCGCTGTCGCATTTTCGTCGGTGGCCATTGCAGTGTTCGGATTCTTTGTCTGGGCGCATCACATGTTCATCATGGGCATTTCGAACTACTCTGTGCTGATCTTCTCGTTGCTCACAATGCTGGTTGCGGTTCCATCGGCCATCAAGATCTTCAACTGGACGTTTACCCTGTACAAGGGCTCCATCACATTCGAAACTCCGATGCTCTACTCATTCGGCTTCATGGGCCTGTTTACGATAGGCGGGCTTACGGGCGTATTCCTGGGCAGCTCGGGCACGGATATTCACCTGACCGAGACCTACTTCATCGTGGCGCACTTCCACTTCGTAATGGTGGGTGGCATGTTGATGGCGTTCCTGGCCGGTATTCACTTCTGGTGGCCAAAAATGACAGGCCGCATGTATCCCGAAAAGATTTCGCAGCTAGCCGCATTGGTTACCTTCATCGGATTCAACCTCACGTTCTTCCCGCAATTCATTCTGGGAACACTGGGCATGCCCCGACGCTATGCGGCGTATCCGGCTGAGTTCCAGATCTTGAATGTCTTCTCGACCGCGGGCGCAACAGTTCTGGGCGTGGGCTACATTCTGCCGGTCCTCTATCTTGTGTGGTCGCTAAAGTACGGCGAAATAGCAGGTAGCAATCCGTGGCAGGCAACAGGTTTGGAATGGCAGACGCAGTCGCCGCCGCTGACTGAGAATTTCCCAGTCACTCCGATAATGGATCACGAAGCCTACGACTACGACTGGCTGGAGAATCAAGAAGCGAAAGAGGTGGCAAGTGTCGGATAGCACCGCAGTGAGACATGCCGCGGAGGCCGAAGCGCACGAGCACCCGGCTTACCAGCGCCACCACTTTGAAACCGTAGCTCAGCAGTTTGACGCCACCAATTTCGCCATGTGGCTGTTCCTGCTGACCGAAGTGATGTTCTTCGGCGGGCTGTTTACCGCTTACCTCGTAATGCGCAACTGGTACTATCCAGCATTCGTTGAGGCATCTCACCAGTTGAATATAGGCTGGGGCACTGCCAATACAGGAGTGCTGATTCTGTCGAGCTTTACGATGGCCATGGGCGTGTGGAATGCGCAGATGCGTCGCAAGAGCGGCCTGGTGCTTTGCCTGATTTTGACCTTCATCCTGGGTCTCGGGTTCCTTGGCATCAAGTCGATTGAATACACCGAGAAATTCGAGAAGCATCACATCCCCGGTTTTCACTACAGCTTGTCGTCGTTTCTTAATCCGGCTTCAGATGAAGAAGTTCACAAAGCCTATCCGGCGGACAAGCCACTGCCGCTCGATATGGCGCGTCACACCGAGCTTTACTTTTTCCTCTATTTCGCAATGACCGGAATGCACGCGCTGCACATGATCATCGGTATTGCGATACTTGGGTACCTCATCGTAAGGGCGCAAGCCGGAGATTTTACAACCGGTCACGTAACTTACATTGAGAATTTCGGGTTGTACTGGCACTTCGTCGACATCATCTGGATATTCCTATTCCCACTGCTGTATCTGATCAGCAGGTACTAGAAGGCAGGCAATATGAGCGGTAAAGAAGAAATGTATGAGCAGGAACACCACATCGTCAGCCCGATGATCTACATGGCGATCCTAGGTGCATTGCTCGTGGGTACGGCGATCACTGTCTGGGCATCCTATATCGATCTGGGCGAGTGGCACATCGCTCCCGGGCTTACGCTCTTCTGGAATCCGGTTGTAGCGCTGGCGATTGCCTGCAGTAAAGCGATTCTGGTGGTGCTGTTCTTTATGCACGTTAAGTACAGCACGAAGCTGACGAAGCTCACGCTGATTTCGGGTCTGTTTACATTTATTGCGTTGATCGGGATGACGCTGACAGACTACTTCTCTCGCGCTTGGGGCCGCTGGTAAGCTGCCACTGGTTTCAACAAAAGGGCCGCCCCGCAGGCGGCCTTTTTATTTGGTGATCAGCAAGCGCCTAGAGTCGAAACCGCCGGTGTTGGTGCGCTTTATGCAGGTACATCGCACCGGACAAACAAACTAAAGCAGCTGTTTTGGTGATACGAAAAGCGAAACCGATTCCGTGCTCCTGCCCGTGCAAAATGGAAACAGAGCGCTTTGTCGAATGAGTCCCATAGATTTCCAGCTTCCCTCGGAATTCGCACAATTAGCCGATCAGCCGCGCGTGCTGGTGCGCCGCAGTGGCCTGCCACGCAAGGGCGCGAAATGTGTCGTGTACTGGATGCAACGTGCAATGCGCATTAGCGACAATCCGGCACTTGATGTTGCGACAGATGTGGCGAACCTGCTGGGCTTGCCAGTGGTGGTTTATTTTCAGGTGATTCCGAACTACCCTAACGCCAACCTGCGGCACTACCACTTCCTGCAGCAAGGTTTGCGCGATGTTGCCGCCGACGCTGCTGAACGCGGAGTGGGATTTGTAGTGCGCCGCGCGCCTGCGAAGCTCGAAGAGTTTATTGAAGAAGTAAAGGCCGCAATTCTAGTCGGTGATGAGAATCCGTGCAGAGAGCCGGAGCGGTGGCGCAATGTTCTTGCGAGCCGGTTGCGGATTCCGTTCTGGACGGTGGACGCAGATGTGGTGGTGCCTTCGCGCGTGTTTGGCCGCAGTTTTGTTCTGCTGCATCACTTCAGGCCGAAGCTCAACGCGCAGTTGGCGAAGTTCCTCGTTGCTCCTCTGAGTCAGAGACCACGTGTGGCCTGGGAGCCGCGCAAAACAGTTGAAAGCTTTCCACTGTCCGACGATATAACGAGCGGCTTCGCAAAACTCGATCGCAGTGTTGGTCCCGTGGACTCATTCACGGGCGGCACCCATGCGGCGCTGAAACGGCTTGATGAGTTCATCAGGCACGATCTTGCTGAATACGAGGAGAAACACAATCATCCGGAGACGCAGGGGACAAGCCGGTTGTCGCCCTATCTGCACTTCGGCAACATTGGGCCGCTGACAATAGCTCTGGCCGTACAGGCAGCGATGAAGAAGAGAAACGTGCCTACTGCAACGGGCGAGAGGTTTCTGGAGCAGGTGATTGGCTGGCGCGAACTTGCAGTGCTGTTCGTTCGCTACGAGCCCAACTACGACAACTGGGAATGCGCTGCGCCGTGGGCGCGCAAAACGCTGATCGAGCATGCCGGCGATGCTCGCCCGCACCGCTACACACTGAAGCAGATGGAGCGCGCCGAGACCTATGACGAACTCTGGAACGCTGCACAAACTCAGATGGTAACGGCAGGATGGATGCACAACTACATGCGGATGTATTGGGCAAAGAAGATTTTGGAGTGGGCGCCCGATCCGGCGACGGCATTTGACTGGGCTGTGACGCTGAACGACCATTACGAACTCGATGGACGCGATCCGAATGGCTATGCGGGGATAGCGTGGGCCATCGTGGGCAAGCTTGATCGCCCTTGGTTCAATCGGCCGGTCTTCGGCCTAGTTCGCCCAATGACAGGCTCTTCGATTGCGAAGAAGTTCGATGTGAAGTCATACATTGCGCAGAACCCCTCTCAATGACTCGGCATTTCAAAATAGCCCACTCTCAAGGTTGTGACCGAGAAGCTTTACGCGGTGGCGGGCGCAATATCCAGCTGTGGCGGTTCCAGCGGAGGATCAACGAAAGGCGGAGAGACGGGCAACAGAGGTACTGCGAATCCCGCCGGAACTTATCAGATTCCAGTAACGGGTACGTCCACAGGAATTTCGCATGCAGTAACGCTGACGCTGACTCTCACTTGAGACTGCAGTGGCGAGGAGCAAACGACCGACCAGCTATACTTTAACTTCAGGTGACGCGCAGTTTTCCTACCGTTCAGTTTCACTCGAGTAGGTCTGTCGCTCCTGTGCAACATCGAAATTCCAGTGGTGGATGAAGCGAGAATGAGCGCCAAAGTAACCGTAGAACATGTGCAGCGAGTGGCAGAACTGGCTCACCTGGAGCTAACGCCCGATGAGTCCGGGCGCATGCTCACAGACCTGAACGCCATTCTGGACTACGTGGCAGAACTTAATCAGTTGGACACCGCAGGCGTTGCTCCGCTGGCCCAGGTTAGTGAACTGGGTGATGCGGTAGGAGCGAGTACACCTCGTGCCGACCAGGTGACGCAATCGCTGGATCGTGCGGCCGTGATGCCGCAAGCGCCTGAGAGCGATGGCACCTTCTTTAAAGTTCCGAAAGTGATTGAACGCTGAGGCGAACACCAACATCGACCGAGGGATTGCGATTGGCTAGCGAAACTAAAAGCGTGGAAGCCTTTGTTGAGAAGCCGCTGACTCTGGCAGCTTTGCGGGAAGACATTGCCGCACGCAATTTAAAGGCATCTGATCTGGCCGACGGCTATTACGACCGGATTGAGGCCAAGAATCCGCGGCTGAACGTCTACCTGAGCCTCACCAAAGAGCGCGCGCTCGAACAGGCGTCGCGCATCGATGCAATCGCAGCCAAGGGCGATCCGCTTCCGGCACTCGCCGGAATTCCGGTGGGCATCAAGGATGTGCTTGTGGTCAAGGGCGCTCCGTCCACAGCTGGATCGAAAATTCTTGAAGGCTATTATCCGCCGTACGATGCAACTGTAGTTTCAAAGCTTGAGGCGGCGGGTGCAGTGCTGCTCGGCAAGATCAATTGCGATGAGTTTGCAATGGGCTCCTCGAACGAGAACTCGGCCTATGGCCCTGTGCGCAATCCTGTAGACACTGAGCGGGTTCCAGGCGGATCCAGCGGCGGTTCGGCTGCCGCGGTTGCGGCCAATATGGCGGTGGCAACACTCGGTACTGATACAGGCGGTTCGATTCGCCAGCCGGCCAGCTTTTGCGGCGTCGTGGGCGTGCTTCCTACCTATGGCCGCGTTTCGCGTTACGGTCTGATTGCATTCGCGTCATCTCTCGACCGCGTGGGACCATTTGCAGCGAATGTGCGCGATGCTGCAACGCTCCTGGGCGTCATTGCCGGACAGGACCCGATGGATGCGACAAGTTCTCCGGCGCCGGTGCCTGATTTTGCCGCCGAGTGCGACAAGTGCGCAAAGGGCCTGCGCATTGGTCTGCCGGAAGAATACTTCGCCGAAGGTCTCGACTCGGAAGTGCGGGCGGCAATCGAAAAGGGAATTGAAGCGCTCGAGGAGGCCGGCTGCAGCATAAAGAAGATATCGCTGCCGCACACAAAATACGCCATTCCCACTTACTACTTAGTCGCCACAGCTGAAGCTAGTGCAAATCTGGCGCGGTTCGA
>Ga0157374_10002986_pt1 | contig 14164 bp, 13 predicted proteins | sample M25metaG_FD_115308 | JGI IMG/M metagenome (GOLD analysis project Ga0157374, IMG submission 115308) | Miscanthus rhizosphere microbial communities from Kellogg Biological Station, Michigan, USA - M2-5 metaG | ecosystem: Host-associated > Plants > Roots > Rhizosphere > Soil | place: USA: Michigan...
CATCCTACAGGGTTTCCATCATTCCAGCGTGATTTGCCATCAATCCAGGCTTTATCAGTTTCCGTATGGATCACGTGGGTAGTTCCATTTGATACATTACCTACAAATATTTTGCTCTCGTTTTGTGCACGGTTCAGTTGCTCTAAAATGATGTTATTTGAATTGGTTGTCCACTCCATACGCGGGATATAGTGCTGCACGTTATCGCCGGGAACATCGATCCAGGTGGTTTTAGCTGTGTTGATGTCCACCACGCCCACTTTGCACGAGCTTGGATCTTCGCCCGCAACCGGGTACTCAACAGGAACTGTGAAAGGATAGATCGAATCCGTCGTATTCAGCATCAGGTAATTTTTGATCTTGCGTGCATCTATCTGCCAGTAAGCGATCGACTTGCTGTCCGGCGACCAGCGGAAACCGTCGCGGCAATCCAATTCCTCTTCGTAGGCCCAGTCAAAGGTGCCATTGATCAGCCTTTTGTCGCCATCGGTGGTCAAAGGTTTAATGCTGCCCGATGCCAGGTCTTCAACATACAGGTTGTGCTCGCTCACATAAGCCGCTTTGCTGCCGTCGGGTGAAAGTTTTGCGAACATCAGCGATGATTCCGGCTTACCCAAGCCGATCTGTTTCAACGCTTTGGTATTCAAGTCATAAACCCAATAATCGCCGCGGGTGTTGTAGCGCCAAACGCGTTTGGTGTTGGTAAAGATCAGCACCTTATTGCCGTCTTCAGAAAAAGCAAAGCCGCTTACCGTTAAAGCTTTCTTGCCCGAAGGCGTCAGCATTTCTTTGGTGATAATGGGCTTTTTTGCAGCCGAATCGCGGGTGTCGTATTCGAATATCGCGCTGCCGCCGCGTTCAGTTTGATAATACTGGTAGCCGTCCCTGGCCCAGTTGATGCCGCCGCGCTGGGCGCTTACTTTGGCCGTTAGGCCGAACAGGAATACGAGGGTGAGTAAAGCGACCCCATAGTGATAAAACCTGGTTTTCATTTGGTTAAGTTTAATAGTTCAGTTAATTGAGAATTTGTGCCCGGTCAATAGTTTTTTGGCTTATTTTTGAACGAACAGCCCCGCAAATTAATCAATCCGACATGAAACCATCATAAGCTGCCACTAAAAAGTTACAATTCAGCTTATGATAACTTCATCACCTGTAAAAATAAATCACCTCGATGAAAAAACTACACATCCTGTTTATTAGTACCATAATCGTTGCAACGGCTTCGGCACAGCATATCGACCGTGCAAAGTTCATTAAGGACAGCCTGGATAACTACATCAACCGTTCCATGACCAACTGGCGCATACCCGGCGTGGCGGTGTGCATTGTGAAGGACAATAAGGTGGTACTGATGAAAGGCTACGGCATCAAGGAGCTTGGGCTGAATGGTAAGGTGGACGACAATACGTTGTTCATGATCGGCAGTAATACAAAGCTGTTTACGGCCACCACGCTCGCCATGCTGCAGGAAGAGAAAAAGCTTTCTTTGGATGAAAAAGTGACTAAATACCTGCCCCAATGGAAGCTGGACGATCCGCTGGCCACGCAAATGGCTATCGTGCGCGACCTGCTGTGCCACCGTATCGGTTTCCGCACCTTCCAGGGCGATTTTACTTTTTACAACACCGACCTTACCCGCGACCAGGTGATGGAAAAGATGAGCCATGTAAAGGCCACCTATCCGTTCCGCACCAAATGGGGTTATACCAATTCGGCTTTTTTGACAGCCGGGCAGGTCATCCCGGTAGTAACCGGAAAACCATGGGAGACTTATCTTAAAGAAAACATCTTCGCGCCACTGGGCATGGGCAATACGCTTGCGCTTACCGGCGATATTACCAAATCGCTTAACCGTACCGTACCGCATACCTTGGTTAACGGACAGCTCACCGCTATCCCTTATTGCAATATTGACGGCTTAGCCCCGGCAGGCGCTATTAGTTCATCCGTAAATGATATGAGCAAATGGGTATTGGCCCAACTGAACGACGGCAAAGTTGGCCAGCACCAGGTGATCCCGGCAGCGGCAATACAAGCCACCCGCCAGGCGCAGGATGTGGAAGGCAGCGAAACCCATTTGAACGGCGAAACCAATTATGCGCTTTACGGCCTTGGTGTGGAACTGGAAGATTACCACAACCATCGCATAGTGATGCATACCGGCGGTGTCAACGGCTACTTATCGTCTGTTACCATGATACCAAAGGATCACTTGGGTATCATCATCCTGACCAATACCGATCAGAACAGCTTCTTCGAGGCTTTAAAATGGGAAATACTGGATGCCTACCTGGGTTTGCCCTTCAGCGACTACAGCGGAAAGTACCTTGCCTCGTTCAAAGCACAACAGGATGCCGACCGGGCAAAGGATAAGAAATTGCGCGATACCATCGCCACAAACCCGCTGCCTGCCCTGCCGGCATCGGCCTACACCGGCAAATATAACAACGATCTGTACGGCAGCATGACCGTCACCCAGGGCGCCAACAACGACCTTGAAATGCGCTTTGAACATCACCCAAGGATGTTCGCTCGTTTACAACCGCTCGGCGGGAACAGGTTTTATGTCACTTTCTCCGATCCTGTTTTAGGTAAAGCCATATTCCCTTTCACAGTCGCCGATGGAAAAGTAACCGCAGTACGTGTGAAAGTGGCCGACTTTGTGGAGTATAATCCGTATGACTTTGTTAAGCAATAGGATGTCAGAGGGCGGAAGTCAGAAGTCTGATCAGCGCTTCCGGCTTAGAAGCGGTTTGTTCATAACAAAATAAAAGAAAAATCCTCCCACAACATACAACCCTGCGTCTATCCAATCACTCGTATAGGTTTTGGATATCAAAGGCAGTAAGACCTCGAACACCAGGGTCAGGTAAACCACGATGAAGGTCACCTTCCAGGCCGAAAGCACGTAATAATTGCTGCCGATGACAAACACCCGCATATAGCATAGCGAAAGATTAGCAATAACGGGTATAGCGAACGCATCATCCACATAGCCGTTGATCAAAGGCGGCATTGGGTGGCCGAGCTTACGCACAGTTATCACCATGGCCCATATAACGCATCCCGCTACGAACCACGGATTCAGAAGGGTTTTCATTTAGCCTGCGAGAAACCCTAATATCGCGATCACCGAGATAACGCCGACGTAAAACGCCACTTCCGAATAAAATACGATCCAGCCCATGGCATTCACGAAGCCTTTCAGCTCGCGCGCAACAGGGCCGTCGGTTTTCTTCAACGGAAGAAATTCGGCCTTCCTGGCTTTCTTTGGTTTTGAAATGTTCTTTTCAGCCTCGCGCGAGAAACGGTGAGGGTCGAGATAGCCGCTACAATTGCTGCACGTTTCGTCAACGCGGCTGCTCCACTTGGTCCATTGCCCGCAATGCGGGCATTTGATTTCGCTGATCCCGCTCATATGAATAATTGGTTATAACCAAATTTAACATAAAAAAGGATTAGCAACCGGAAATCTTTTGATAATTATTCTATAGTTTCCAGTGCGCAGTTGGCGGTTTGCTGTAATATATAATCAAACTACGCCAACTGCCAACTCATAACTGCCAACTGACCTACCCCGCCAGCATGCTCAATACAAACATCAGTATCGTCACGAAGGTAAATATGGCGAGCTGAACATAATAAGCGCTCCAGCGCACGGTATTGAAAAAGCCCTTGAATATGCGCGTTAGCTGGCTATCGGTAGGTTTTATAGCGAAATAGTCATCTTCCTGTTTCAGTTCCTTATTGATCCGTTTCTCCACCTCCCGCGAAAACGTGCGCGAATCCAGGAACTCGCCGCAATTGATGCAGCGGTCATCCACTCCACCCTGCCACATGGTCCACTCGCCGCAATGCGGGCACTTGATCTCGCTCGTACTCATCGGGCGCAAATGTACGCTAAAAACCTTTTGTCATGCTGAACGATAGTGAAGCATCTATTGATAATTATCGGTTAATGCGTCCAGATTGTATTCTGCTGGGGTTAAGAATTTTTGTTCGAAGCGATGATCTGCGATAGATTTTTCGCTCGCACTGTCCGGACTCAGGGCCCGCTCAAGAGATCGTTCTTCGCTATCGCTCAGAATGACAAAGTAGATAAAGTCGGTTACAAATAAATTAGCCGGGCCTTGGACCCCGGCTAACCTGAAATTTAATCAAACCAAACTAACAATAGAAAGTAACTTGTAACTGACATAATAAAGTTACTACAGTACGAAAGCGGGGTCAATAGAATTCTATTAACATATTAACATTCAGGGAGGTTATGCCAGGTAATCTGTAAGAGCCGTTCTCAATATCCCTATCAGCTCTTCATCACCAAATTGATAATCGTCCTCTATTTCCAGTACAATGAGTCGCTGGTCGTCAATTCGAAAATATTCTTTAACAATGTCCCTGTGCCGTTTTTCCATAAAAAATATCACATCGGCCCAATTAATAAGTTTTTGGCTGACTTTGATCCGTGCTTTATCACTTATCCCTGCCGAACGGGCATGATGAGTAGGATGATTTTTAAACAATAATTCAGCAGTGGGGCTGCGCCACTGATTTTTGCTGCAGATGAAAAGTAGATTAGCCAAACCTTAAGACTTAGAACTTTTGACTCAAGACTCCTGACTCAACTCACAACCCCTTCCGCGGCATCCAAACCTGGCTTTTAATTAGCCAGCGGCCGTTCACCAGGCGGAATACGAAGGTAAATGCGCCCTGCTCCTCAAAGGGGTCGCCGTGGGCATCGCCGCTATAGGTGGCAGGCACGATAACATACACGCTTTCGTCGGTTTGCAAATAAACGCTGATATGGCCTGCGCGGCCTTTCAGCTTACGTATTTTCAGCTCCTTGCAGGTTTTTTCGATGCTCTCGATCCATTGTGCGCCGGCTGTGGGGCCGTTCCACGAGAATGGCGGCTGCTCATCAGCCACCAATGCATTGGGTGTATACAGGTCGCCAACCGCGCTGAGATCAAAATTGCCCGAGGCATCGATCACCTTATTGATAATAGCAACAAGCTCTTTGCGTGTATTTGCCGAATCGGGACGAGCCAGCGTTGTACTTGCAGAGGAGTTCTGCCAAAAAAACATTGCTATTAAAAATGAGCAAGCAGCTATCGATAACCGGCGAATCATAATCTTCAGAACGGTAAATTTAGTTATTTATTTACTTTTTCTCAGCCATGTAATCCAACGTGAGGTTGCAGAGGGTTTTTACACCCAGCGGAAAGACGCTCTCGTCAATAAAGAAATCGGCCGAATGGTTAGAAGGTACCGTTTTCGGGTCGCCGCCTTTTGGCATCCCGCCCAGGAATACATCCAGCCCGGGCACCTTCTGCTGGAAAAAGCTCATGTCCTCAGCACCGGTCATCGGCGCACCGAATATCACATTGTCCTTCCCCGCAGTCTGCTGCAAAGTGGGCAGCATGTGCGCGGTTAACGACGGATCGTTATAAGTTACCGGGTAGTGCACGCTGAACGGTATGTAAACTTCAGCCGTGGCACCGTTGGCATCGGCAGTATTGATGGCGATCTTTTTCACCCGGCTGATCAGCGTTTGCTCGTCCGCTTCGCTCATGGCGCGCAGCGTGCCTACCATTTCCACTTTCTCCGGAATGATATTGTGCCGTGTACCGCCATTGATAGCGCCGATGGTTACCACCGCCGGGTTTTCCTTCAGGTTGATATTCCGGCTCACAATGGTCTGCAGGTTGGTGATGATCTGCGCCGAGGTCACGATCGGATCAACCGAAAACCAGGGTTCGGCCCCATGCGACGACTTGCCTTTCACAATGATCTTCATATCGTTAACTGATGCCATAGCACCGCCCGGACGGTAAGTGATCGTCCCGGCAGGCATATAGGAGAATATATGCTGTGCGAAGATCACATCCACTTTCGGATTCTCAAGCACTCCCTCTTTGATCATTTCCTCCGCGCCGCCTTTTTCGCCCGACGGCGCACCTTCCTCAGCCGGCTGGAAGATGAACTTCACCGTACCATGCAACTCGTTTTTCATGGACGATAAAATAGTTGCCGCCGAAAGCAGCATGGCCATGTGCGAATCATGCCCGCAAGCGTGCATTACGCCCACCTGCTGCCCGTTGTAAGTTGTGGTAACCTTTGAGGCAAAAGGGACCGGCGTGCGCTCGGTAACCGGCAACGCATCGATCTCGGAACGCAGGGCCACAACCGGGCCGGGATGCCCGCCTTTTAAAACAGCAACCACACCAGTGGTGGCAATACCTGTCTTCACATCCATTCCCAGCGATTTTAAATAATCAGCTATGATCTTTGCCGTGCGCACCTCACGATTACCCAGCTCCGGATGCTCATGAAAATCGCGGCGCCAGGCCACCGTTTGCTTGAACATGGAGTCGGCCCTCCGGGCAGCTACGGCTTTCAGATCGGGCGATTGTGCCCATGCTTGCACAGTGACAATTGAAAATGCGAGAACGGCGAGTTTTTTCATTTACTGGATTTTTCACCGAATATAAAAATAAAGCGCGATTTTAGGCATCAGCTTTATGCCTGATTCGTGTTTACAGTCGTAACTTTAGTGTTCGTTCCGCCTAAATGAAAAGATCAATATTCACACTGTTGTTGCCATGTGCCGTTCTGGCACTGGTCGGCGCTACGGTTATTACCCGCTGGCAGGATAGCCCCATTATGTTTCCCGGGCATGAGGTGCGTGTGTGCGGTGAGGTCCCGTCAGACCTAAGTCCGGATGCTAATGGCAAATTTATCCCGCTGATCCCAGGTTTGGGTATGCACCATTACCAGGTGCATACCGGTTCCGATAGTGCGCAGACCTATTTCAACCAGGGCCTGGCCTTCTATTACAGCTATCATTTTACCGAGGCGCTGGCATCGTTCAGAGAAGCCGCGCGCTTCGATGCAAACTGTACCATGGCCTGGTGGGGGCAGGCGTTGGCACTGGGACCGTATTATAATGTCTATACTTATAAAATGACCAGGCAGGTGCCGGGCGCGTTAATGTCCATGCAAAGGACAAATACCGGCGCGGAAGCTAAAGAAAGCGACCTGGTAAATGCGATGCTGCAGCGATATTCTTCTGACACAACCAATGCCGACCGAAAGGACCTGGATATACATTATGCCGAAGCCATGCATAAGCTGGTAACCAAATACCCGGCAGATAATGACATCAAAGCGCTATATGTCGATGCGGTAATGCTGTGCCACAAATGGGATTTCTGGAACAACGATGGCTCCCCAAAAACCTGGACACCCGAACTGGTAAAACTAACGGAAGGCATTTTAAAGGCCGATTCCCTGCACCCGGCCGCGCTGCATTATTATATCCATCTTACAGAAGCATCCCGGCATCCTGAGGTTGCCCTTCGCTATGCTGATATTTTGAAAAGCGAGATGACCGGGGCAGGCCACATGGTCCACATGGCTACGCATTCCTACCAGCGCAACGGGCTGTTTGCAAAGGGCGTTGAAGTGAACGAAGACGCAAATACAGTGTATAACCGTACCGACTCCATAGCCCCCAACCTGCATATGGGGAAAAACAACATCGTTCATATTTTCGCGGTGCAATCCTACTGCGCCATGAGCGCGGCGCTGTACGGCAAAGGCACCCCGGTCTATATGCGTGCAAGGGAAAGGATGCTGGCCCAAAAACCGTTTTTCATCAAAGATCCCTATGCGCAGTTTGTTTATACCATACCTGAAATTGCCTGGGTTAGGTTGGGAAAATGGCAGGAAATATTAGACGAACCAAAGCCCAACGCCCAATGGAAATACGCCCGGATCATGGATGATTTTGCAAAAGGTATGGCCTTTGTGCACAACGCAAAAATTGACGATGCAAAGCGCTGCCTTACTGATCTTCAAAGCAATTTATCCGACAGTTTGCTTATCGTCCGCCGCATGCCATTCAATAAACCGCAGCAATCCTGCCAGATAGCGGCCGATATTCTTTCCGGCGAAATACTTTATGCTGAAGGCAAAACCGCTGAAGCAATTGCCATGTTAAAAAATGCCGTTAACGAGGAGGATGCCTTAGTTTACAGGGAGCCGCAGGAATGGTTTATACCGGCCAGGCAATATCTCGGTTACTATTTGCTGAAAGCCAACCGTGTTTCCGAGGCGGCAAAAGTTTATAGCGATGACCTGTTAGCAAACCCGGGTAACGGATGGTCATTGCGGGGAATGTACAATTGTATGAACGCGCAAAACAAGCCTGGCGAAGCAGCCATTTACAAAGCACGCTACGACAAGGCGTTCGCCAAAGCTGATAATAAACCCGCTAATTCCGTGTTTTGATCAATTGCTGAACCCAAGCAGGTCGACCGTAAAGATCAGCACCGAGTTTTTAGGTATGCCCTGCTGGCTTTGGTTTCCATAGCCCTGCGCCGATGGGATCATCAATAAGATCCTGCCACCCGTATTGATATGCTGTAAGCCGTTGCGCCATCCCACGATCACATTTCCCAGCGGCACCTTAAGCCCCGCTTCAGTATCGAACACCGTTCCGTCGAGCAGCTTACCGACCGAATTGACAGTCACAGTTGAGCTGGCTGTAGGATAGGAACCGCTGCCTGCTGTGATGATTGAATAGTAAAGTCCTGAAGGGTCCTTGGTCGCGGTAATATGGTTAGCGCTGATGTAATTCTGTATCGCCGCATCATCAGTTGCGGCCTGCTTCACAGGGTCGAAACTATCCTTTTTACAGGATGATAGCGTGGCTATGAATAATGAAAAGAGCAGTAAATATTTCTTCATTCGTAAATCTTTTAATTGTTTAACTCCCTTTTCTCAGGAAAATTGCATTATAGATTTGACAACTTTCGGAAAGTTGTCAAATCTGGCAGAAATTATATTGTTGTCTTAATTTTCAATTCGTTCATCTGGTCGGGCGATATGGTCGACGGCGTGTCGATCATCAGGTCGCGACCCGAATTGTTTTTCGGGAAGGCCATCATATCGCGTATCGAATCCAGCCCGGCAAAGATGGAACACAGCCGGTCGAAGCCGAATGCGATACCACCATGCGGTGGCGCACCGTATTCAAAAGCATCCATCAAAAAGCCGAATTGCTTTTGCGCTTCTTCCTTGCTGAAGCCAAGATGTTTGAACATCAGGCTTTGCAATTCCCTGTCATGGATACGGATAGAACCACCGCCTATCTCGGTGCCGTTGATCACCAGGTCATACGCATTTGCGCGAACATTTTTCGGATCGGTATCCAATAGCGCAATATCTTCCGGTTTCGGCGAAGTGAATGGGTGATGCATCGCGTGGAAGCGCCCGGTTTCTTCGTCCCATTCCAGCAACGGGAAGTCGAGCACCCAAAGCGGTGCAAACTCGTCTTTATTGCGCAGGCCCAGGCGGTTGCCCATTTCCAGGCGCAGTTCGTTCAGCTGCTTGCGCACCCTGTCCGCCGTGCCCGAAAGAACCAGCATCAGGTCGCCCGGTTCTGCATTGAAAGCCGCTGCCCAATTGGTCAGGTCGGCCTCATTATAAAATTTATCTACCGATGATTTCAGCGTGCCATCCACGCTGTAACGGCAATAGATCAGGCCGCCGGCGCCTATCTGCGGGCGCTTCAGCCACTCGGTCAATTCGTCAATTTGCTTGCGGGTATAATCGGCGCAGCCCTTGGCATTGATACCAACCACCAGTTCGGCGTTATCAAAAATGCCGAAGCCTTTACCTTTTGCCACGTCATTCAATTCCACAAACTCCATCCCGAAACGGATATCCGGTTTATCGGAACCATATTTGCGCATCGCATCTGCATAATGCATACGCGGGAACGGGCCAAAGTGAATGTCCTTCACCGTTTTGAACAGGTGGCGGGTCATCCCTTCAAAAATGTGCAGTATATCTTCCTGCGTAATGAACGCCATCTCGCAGTCGATCTGCGTAAATTCCGGCTGACGGTCGGCACGCAGGTCCTCGTCCCTAAAGCACTTTACGATCTGGAAATAACGGTCGAAACCACTCACCATCAGCAACTGCTTAAATGTTTGCGGCGATTGCGGCAGGGCATAGAATTCGCCCGGGTTCATGCGGCTTGGCACCACGAAATCGCGTGCGCCTTCCGGGGTGGATTTAATAAGGACCGGGGTCTCTACCTCGATAAAGCCTAACCCGTCCAAATACTTGCGCACTTCCTGCGCCATCTTATGGCGCAGCACCAGGTTATTGCGTATCGGGTTGCGGCGCAGGTCAAGGTAACGGTATTTGGCGCGCAGCTCTTCGCCGCCGTCGGTATCATCTTCTATCAGGAACGGCGGTATCTTAGCCGCATTCAATATCTCCAATTCTTCAACAGCGATCTCGATATCGCCGGTTGCCATTTTAGGGTTCTTGCTGGTACGCTCTATCACCTTGCCGCTGGCTTTGATCACAAACTCGCGGCCCAGGTCGCGGGCATGGTTGCGTAACGCATCATCACTGTCCGTATTAAATACCAATTGGGTTAAACCATAACGGTCGCGCACGTCGATGAAGGTCATTCCCCCCAGGTCGCGCGATTTCTGGACCCATCCGCAAAGTGTAACATGCTGGCCTAAATGGCTGATATTTAATTCGCCGCAAGTGTGTGTACGTAGCATAACAAAGTATTCTAAAGGACTGCAAAAGTACGGTTTTGAGGTGAAAGGAGAAAGGTTGGGTTATTTATACCTGCAAGTTGAACTTCTTTGGATTGCGGCGGCTATCCCAAATGGTCAAAACTTCGATCGTAACAGAAGCGTTAATTTGTTAATAAATCAGGTAATCCCTGATAATTTTGATTCTTACATCCGGAATTGCCGTTGGAATTCCAGACTCGGGCATTTCGGCTACTTTTTTCATTCCTGCCCGAAATAGTTGATAAAGCTTCCGGCTATATGTTTTGGATTTATTACGGTTGGCCCAATATTCAAGAATTTCGAATCGTTCGCGTTGGGCGCGGGTAGACCATACTATTTTCGCAGCCATTCTTCTGCCCGGCGATTTGCTTCTTCATCCGATATCCACTGGCCATTCTTTATTTGATTTAAGCCGTCCTCAACTGCGTCACGCTCAGCTTGACTCATTTGATAAACACCATCTATCGACTTTGATTCAATATGGAGCATAGTTGATATTTCAATTAATAATTCATCATTATCTGTTTTATTAATTTGCGCTATCAATTTTTCCTTTAATTCCGCGGTGCTCATAACCTATCCCTTTTACCCAAAGTTACGTAGAAGAAGCCTGAACATAAAATTCACCAGATTTTATTTGAGAAAATTCTGGGATTTTAATTAAAAAGAAATATCTTCGAAACGGATAATGAAAAGATCCCTGGCCCTGACAGTTGTTTTGTTTTTATGCGTGCTTGCAGCCGGAACGGCCTATGCGCACAAAACGAAGCGCGCCCATAAGTTCAGGCCAAAGTCATCGCTCGCCCGTTTCGTGCTGAATACCGATACCATATCCCCATACAATCTCCTGTATTTTGCGCAGTCGCTGCTTGGTACGCCTTACCGTGATGCCTCGTCCGACCCGTTGCATGGCTTTGATTGCTCGGGTTTTGTAACTTATGTTTTCAAGAGTTTCAACGCTGATGTGCCGCGTTCTTCCGAAGAATATGCCAGCGCAGGCCGCGAGGTCCGCATCGAAGATGCCCGCCCCGGCGACGTTATTATTTTTAAAGGAACCAAAAGCTATCACCCGCATTCGATCGGCCATGTAGGCATTGTGTACAGCAACGACAATAATGAACTCCGGTTTATCCACTCCACCTCCGGCAAAGAATACGGCGTTACTATCAGCGGCATGGATGATAATTACAAACGCCGCTTTGTAAAAGTTGTGCGCCTCCTCACGCAAAACGACGTCTTCCAAAACCAAAGCCTCTTGCAGGCCCAGGCGAAATAATCGCTCTCTTAACCAATACAAATCTTTCGAACTTCCGGACCTCTGCGGACTTTCGGACTAAAAACATATATTTGCTCCATAATTCTCAAGGGGTGCCTTGCTTTGAGCGATCAAACTGAAAGACAGGCTGAGATCAAACCCATTGTTTAAGTACTAAGTCTTGAGTCGAAAGTCTTAAGTCCGCAAACCGGACTAAAGACCAATGACCACTGACCAATGACTAAAACATACACCTGATCCGGGTAATGCCGGCGTAGGGAGAGGTAATAAGTTAAGTGTACTGCGTATTTACCCTGATGCGGAGATGGTTTAACTCAATTAATTTTATTCATTTTGAAAAATTTTGTCCTGGCGGTATCCGCCTTGCTGCTGCCATTTTTGGCTGCGGCGCAATTCTCCGTTTCGGGGAAAGTAACCGATCTGCAAACCGGCGCTGCCTTGCCCGGTGCAACGGTAAGCATCGATCAACGCGCCATGAGTACCGATGCAAAAGGCAATTACAGCATCAACGGGCTTAACAACGGCCCATGCTCCATCCGGGTATCCTACATCGGGTACCAAACCATCACCCAAACCTTTGTGCTGAGAGCTGACACGGCGGCCAATTTTCAACTGCAGGTCGGTACCATCATGAGCGAAGAAGTAACCGTAAGCGCTACCCGTGCTTCAAAAAATTCGCCCACGGCTTACACCAATTTAAGTAAGGCCGACATCGACAAAAACAATTCGGGCAGGGGTTTCGAATATCTGCTGGAGCAAACGCCGTCAACCGTGGTTACCTCCAATGCCGGCGCAGGTGTTGGGTATACCGGTATCCGTATCCGCGGATCGGATGCAACCCGAACTAATGTTACGGTAAACGGTATTCCGTTGAATGATGCCGAAGACCAGGGCGTATATTTTGTCGACCTGCCCGACCTGGCTTCGTCCGTCGATAATATCCAGATGCAGCGCGGTGTCGGCACCTCCACCAATGGCGCAGGCGCATTCGGAGCGAGCATCAACATACAAACGACAACGCGGCATGACACCGCTTATGCCGAACTGAATAACGCAGCAGGATCTTACGGAACCGTAAAAAATACCGTAGGCGTAGGCACCGGTTTACTCGGCGGGCATTTTAGTTTCGACGGCCGTTTATCCAGGATCAACTCTGATGGCTACATAGATCGGGCTTTCTCTCGCCTCAAATCATATTTTTTGAGCGGGGCCTATTACGGTAAAAACAGTGTGCTTCGGCTCAACGTGTTTTCGGGTTACGAACAAACTTACCAGAGCTGGGATGGCGTGCCCGAAGACAGCGTCAAAGCCGGGAACCGCAGGTATAACGAATTGGGTCACATCAATTCGAGCAACAGCTATTACAAAAACCAAACCGATAATTACACACAGAACTATTACCAGTTACTTTACGATAACCAGATCAGCAGTAAGCTTTCCTTCAGCGGCGCCTTGCACTACACCAAAGGTTCGGGCTACTACGAAGAATATGCAAATGCCGATTCGCTCAAAAATTACGGCGTTACGCCGGTAGTTGTCGGAGGTACCGCTATTGAAGCTACCGACCTGGTGCGCCGCCTGTGGCTCAACAACGACTTTTACGGGCTTACCTATAACCTGAATTATAAGCAGGATGACAAATTGGGCCTGACATTGGGCGGAGCATATAATGAATATAAAGGCGTGCATTACGACAGGATCGAATGGACACAGGAAAGCACCAATATTCCGCCGGATTATGAATACAACCGCGATAATGCCAAAAAGACCGACTTTAATGTTTTCGGCCGGGCAGAATATCACGCCGGAAAGTTATTATTTTATGGCGACCTGCAGTACCGCCATATTTATTACAACTTCCTGGGCTTTGATGCGGACCTTAACCCCGCGCAACAATCGGTCGAACTTAACTTCTTCAACCCTAAAGCGGGCATCACTTACCAGTTAAACCCGAACAGCAATGTATATGCGTCCATCGCGGTAGCTAACCACGAACCCAACCGCAGCGACTATACCGGATCAGCTCCGCAGGACCGGCCGAAACCTGAGAATCTGAAGGACCTGGAGATAGGTTATCGTTATGCCCAGCAGGGTTTCAGCGCCAGTATCAACGGCTTTTATATGCTGTATAAAAATCAGCTGGTATTGACAGGCAAGCTGGACACCGTCGGCGAGGCCATACGCACCAACGTGCCCGATAGCTACCGGGCCGGCATTGAGGCCAGCGCCCGCATAAAAGTAGCCGAACCGCTTAGTTGGTCGGTTAACGCCACCGTAA
>Ga0157374_10002989_pt1 | contig 14152 bp, 11 predicted proteins | sample M25metaG_FD_115308 | JGI IMG/M metagenome (GOLD analysis project Ga0157374, IMG submission 115308) | Miscanthus rhizosphere microbial communities from Kellogg Biological Station, Michigan, USA - M2-5 metaG | ecosystem: Host-associated > Plants > Roots > Rhizosphere > Soil | place: USA: Michigan...
AATAAAGCAACAGGGGTAAGGATCATTGACAGCGAGACAAAAGACACGATCGAATTTTATGCAACCATCATTTTTGTAAATGCGTCTGCATTGAACAGTAATGCGATCCTTTTGAATTCAACATCGGGCAGGTTCCCGAATGGTTTGGGAAATGATAGTGGCCTGTTGGGAAAATATGTGGCCTGGCATAATTACCGTGGAAAAGGAAATGCACAATATGAAGGCTTCAAAGACAAAAAAACGGATGGCCGCAATCCCAGCAACGCCTATATACCGAGATTCAGAAATGTATTTAAACAGGAAATGGATTTTCTCAGGGGCTATGCGATTGGTATCGGGGGAGGAAGAGGAACATTTGTTAATGAAGACCTGGTAGGGGATGAGTTAAGAGAAAATTTATTACATCCGCAATTGGGCAACTGGAATATCAGTAGCTGGATGATGGGAGAAACAGTACCAATTGAAAAGAATCATGTTCGTTTACATAAAGAGCTGAAAGATAAATATGGAATTCCTCAGTTGATCGTCTCCTGTGAGTGGAGTGAAAACGATGATAAGATGGTTGCCGATTATATCGGGCAATCAAAACTGATGTTTGAGAAGGCAGGCTTTATTAATATAAAAGTAGAAGATACCAAGTCCCCACCGGGATCTGATATTCATGAAATGGGTGGAGTGAGAATGGGCAATGATCCAAAGACTTCATTGCTGAACAAATGGAACCAGCTTCATGAATGTAAAAATGTATTTGTCACCGATGGAGCATGCATGACATCAACCGGTACACAGAATCCGACATTGACCTTCATGGCTATTACGGCAAGAGCGGCTAACTATGCAGTTGACGAATTAAAGAAAGGAGATATCTGAGTTCTTCGCAGGATAAGTTAAAAGAGATGAACTCTGTATTGTCTCCATGATTTCTGTGTCTCCGTGGTCAAAAATTTTACCACAGAGGCTCGGAGAACACGAAGGACCACGAAGTTCTTTTACGATTAATCATCTAATGAATAATGAATAATTAATAACTAATAATTAAAATGAAAAAAGAACTCTCCATCCTATTCGTAACTGCAATTTTATTTTTTGGTGAAATCGGTTTAGCGCAGAAGCCGTTGTATACTGCACCATTTGGAGTGCAGACCTACACGTTCCGGAGAAGCATCGGTAATGATCCGGCTAAGACACTCGATACAATAAAGGCTATGGGCTTTACTGAAATAGAAGGCGGAGGCGGTCGTATCGCTCCTGAAGATTTTAAAAAACTATGTGATGAAAGAGGGATAAGTATCCCATCTACCGGGGCAGATTACGGGCAATTGGTGAGAGCACCTGATTCAATAGTTATGAGAGCAAAGGCGCTGGGTTCAAAATATGTGATGTGTGCGTGGATACCTCATGAAAATGGGGTGCTGACACTTGAAAATGCAAAGAGGGCTGTCGAAGATTTTAATAAAGCGGGAAAGTATTTAAAAGAAAATGGTCTCATCTTTTGTTATCATGCACATGGGTACGAGTTTCAGCCATATGAAGATGGAACCCTGCTCGATTACATTTTTAAAAATACCAACCCTGAGTATGTTTCTTTTGAAATGGATATTTTCTGGATACAGTTTGGTGGTGGTGATCCCGTCGCCTTATTAAAAAAATATGGTGATCGGTGGAAACTGATGCATTTAAAAGATATGCGAAAAGGGATAAAGAAAGATCTTACCGGTGGTACTTCTCAGGAAAATGATGTGGCATTTGGAACCGGGCAGATGGATATTCCTGCCATATTGAAGGAGGCAAAAAATATAGGCATCAAACATTACTTCATTGAAGATGAAAGCAGTAATATTATTGAACAGTTGCCGATAAGTATTGCCTATTTAAAAAGCCTGAAGGAATAAGAGGTAATCATTGTTCACTTACCAATGGCAATGTAAAGGAAAAAACAGATCCCTTATTGAGCTTACTCTTTACTCTTATCTCGCCTTGATGCTCCTTAATGATCTCAGAGGCTATATACAAACCCATACCAAGCCCGGGTGTTAAAAAATTACTTCCGTTTACCCGGTAAAAACGTTCGAATACAAATTTTTGTTCGAGCTCCGACATACCTACTCCAAAATCAGTCACCGATACAATAGCTGAAAGGTCATCCTTTTCTGTACGAACAAAAATATCTCTGTTTTCCGGTGAATATTTTACAGCATTATTGATAAGATTCATAAATACCTGTTCAATGCGTTCTTCATTTCCCATGACCATGATGTCTTCCCCAAATTCTTTTTTTATTGTGTATAGAGGATACATGATGCTGCTATTTTCAACACATTGATTCACTAATTCGGTAAGGTTGAAAATATGTTTGGAGAACTCCAGTTTGCCTGCTTTTATCCTGCTGACATCAAGAAGTTCATCCACCAGGCGCTGCAGCTTTGTAAGTGAGATATTGGCTTTCGAAATATATGATTTTACCGAGGCAGGCAAGTTTTCCTGGATTCCCATTAGCTGCAGATAACCTTTCAAACTGGTTAGAGGTGTTTTTAATTCGTGACTGGCCACTCCAATAAATTCATCTTTTCTTTCCAGCTGCTTCTTCTGATCATCAATATCAATACATGTTCCGATCCATGCAGTAATATTGCCTTGTTCATCTTTAAAAGGTATCGCTTGTGAGTAATGCCACCTGTATGCTCCGTCAGAGTTTCTTTTAAACCGAAACTCCTGTTCATATTTCTGCTTGTTTTCCAGAGCCTGTCTCCAGGCCATTGAACTGATTTCAAGATCATCGGGGTGTACTAATTCTGTTTGTTTTGTTTTTGAATCTTCAAGATCAAAACCTGTGTATTCATACCATCGGCGATTAACATAATCAAGTTTTCCATTCATATCTGCGGTCCAAATAAGAACCGGGATATTGTTAGCCAAATATTTAAAGTACTCCCTGCTTAGTAAAAGATCTTTTGTTCTTTCCTTAACCATATCCTCCAGCTCTTCATTCATTTTTGCCACACTTCCCCGGGCTTCCTCTAACTGCTCGTTTTTTGTTTTTAGCTGGTTTTGGGTTTCTTTTTGATCAGAAAGATCAGTAAGTATTATACTCAGTGATGTTCCTTCATCAAGCTCCAGTGAGGTAAAGGATAACAGGACAGGAATGATCCTGTCTTTGTTATTCTTTAAAAGTATCTCTCCCTTGCGGTCAGAGTTCCAGGCGCTGTTCATTAATTTCTTAAAAGCAGCTTTGCATCCTTCCGGTATAAACTTACCGAACGGGATCCCGATAACTTCAGATAATGGCAGGTCAACCATTGATGCAAACTGTGAATTACTGTATAAGATGATCTCATCCTGGTTCAGTGTGACTGCACCCTCCTTCATTTTCTCGATGAATATCCGGTAAGTATGGTCCGCGCTTTTTAAAGTATATAGCTGCGGTCCTGTCTCAGTGGTTACCATAAGGGCATCGATCTGCCCCGTTCTGATAGCATGAATAGTTTCATTCGCTTCCTGCAATTGCAAGCGTAACTCTTCGAGTTCTTTTATAAGTTGCGTTTGGTTTGCGGTCAATGGTTTCATTGTGCCAGGTTAAGAATACCCAAATTTTTTATCACTTTTTCCCGATCTGATAAATCACCGATCAATCTTCTTTCAGGCAAAGGCAATTTTCTTACCAATAATGGCAAGGCAATTATATCTACACCCTTTGCAATATGAGGCTGTTGGTATACGTCAATAATGTTTAATTCATAGTTGTCCTTCAGACAACTTTCGCATAAGGTTTTAAAATTAGTAATGGCTCTTGCAGAATTTGGAGAGGCGCCAGTAATATAAAGATGAAATATATAAGGGAAGTTTTGACCTTTCTTTTTACCAGCACCCACTTTTTTTTCCATGGTCATTTTTGTTTTACAGGCCGGATGTCTAATCCTACTAATACCTTTTCCTCATTTGAAAGGTCACCAATGATCTTACGTATAGGTTCAGGCACTTTTCGTACCAAAGTAGGGATGGCAAATATCTGGTCCCCTTCGGCCAGTTGTGGCTGGATCAAAAGATCAATTACTTCAATCCTGTACTGGCCCTTTAAGTGAGTTTCGCAATATTTTTTCAGGTTCGTTAATGCCGTGACTGATTTAGGCGTTTTGCCTGCTACATATAGTCGTAATTCCCATTTTTTTTCCCCGGGCATATATTTATCTCGGAATCTTTTTTGCAGGTTTATTAAAATGTTTGCGTTGATTCTTTTTTGCAAAGGCCATCCCTTCTCTCATTTTCGCCTTGCGCGCAGAACCTACCAGCACCCCATTCGGCCCTCTATAAACTTCAACAAGGTCAAGCCCCTTTGAAGTAATAAGAAATTCCCGCACCTCGTTGCTATGCTGCATGCCCCTTGATTTCATGATGTAAATAGCACGGTTACGTTCGCCATCTGACTCAAGATCCCTGACCAATATCCAGGCATCTACCAGTGATGAAACATTTTCATCAATGTGCTCCGATGAACCGCTGTTTAACGCTGTCAGCATAAGAGTAATTCCTTCCGATTGCATAAAATCAATAAGACGCAAAAGCATAGCATTCACCTCTGTAATCAAGCCCACGGTCACCAGGTTAGTGATAGGATCCACCACCACACTTTGTGGCTTAAATTTCCTAACCATTTTATACAGGCTGGCCAAATGCATCTCAAGTCCGTGCAAGCCTGGACGAAATGACTGAAACTCCAACAACCCGCTTTTTACGTGGCGGTCAAGATCAAGACCAATGGATCTCATATTCCGGATGATCTGTTTCGGAGATTCTTCGAGAGCGACGAAAAGACATTTTTCTTTTCTTCTGCATGTTGCATCAGCAAAATGAGCAGCGATACTCGTTTTACCTGTACCGGCTGTACCTGATACTAAAATGCTACTGCCCTTAAAAAACCCTTTGCCATTCAACATTTTATCGAGAGCAAAAACCCCCGTAGAAATTCTTTTGGTAGAAACATCTTTATCCAGCTTTAGTGATGTAACGGGAAAAACAGTGATGCCTTCCTCATCGATCAAAAAAGGATATTCATTCGTTCCATGAATGGAGCCACGGTATTTAACGATCCTCATTCTCCTGGTTGACACCTGGTTGATGATCCGATGATCCAGTAGTATCACACAGTCAGAAACATATTCTTCAAGACCGTGCCGTGTCAGTGTACCATCGCCTTTCTCGCCTGTTATGATCGCAGTTACTCCTTTAGTCTTTAGCCATTGGAAAAGACGGCGCAACTCCGCTCTTAGGATACCCTGGTTCGTTAGTCCTGCAAAAAGATTTTCAATGGTATCCAGCACTACTCTTTTTGCTCCTATACTGTCAATAGCATGTTCCAGCCGGATAAATAAACCATCAAGATCATATTCACCTGTTTCATCAATTTCAGTTCGGGCAATCTGAACATAATCAAGCCTGAGCCTTTTATTTTTTACTAATTTATCAAGATCAAATCCAAGTGAGGCAACGTTATGGGTTAACTCTTCGGCCTTTTCTTCAAACGTCATAAATACGCCTGGCTCATTATATAATGTAGCACCTTTAACAATGAATTCGATGGCGAGCAGTGTTTTGCCACAACCAGGCCCTCCACAAACTAATGTAGGTCTTCCGGCGGGCAGGCCACCGTCGGTGATCTCATCCAGGCCATCGATTCCCGTTTTAGTTTTAGCTATCGATTTCATTTGTTTTGTTGAAGCGGGCTCATTAGGAGGAATTATAAAAATAATCTTTATGAAGTTGCAAAAAAAATTAATACTCAAAGAAAATCTCTGTAGCCCCATAACCGAATGCGGGATGATACTGATTGACGAAGGTTTTTACCTCTTTCCTGTGTTTTAATTGTTCATGAATTTCTTCACGTAATCGTCCTGTACCGACACCATGTATAACAATGAGGGATGGCTGCATGTGGGCCACGGCAAGGTCATAGTATTTTTCAAATGTTTTTAATTGCAGTGTAACGATCTCATGATTCCTTAAACCATTCCAGTCATCAGTAATTTTTTCGATATGAAGATCAACAACTGAGCGTGGTGGTTCTAAATGCTGCTTTGCCTTTGTAGCATCATATACTTTATAACCCTTCGCTGTAAGACCTCCTGATTCAACCTCATCATCAATCAATTTATCAGGATAGGTTTCAAATAAGCGATGAGAAAAAGTCGCCTCGCCTCTCAGCCTTATCCCTTCAATTTTTGCAAAAAGTTGTTTTGGTTTTAACCGCAATGATGCTTCGAAGTGATCAGCTTTATTTTTTTGAGCCTGGAATAATGAAAATTCAAATTCAAATGTGGGACTGTCATTCAAATTTTCAAACAGTATATCGTGTAAATAAAAATCCTGGAAGGGGAGGACCTCATTCTTCAGATCAAAATCGGCTTTACCAAAATAGTTGAGTGTGTAAATAAATTTATAAGCAGTATCAGTTCTGTTGATCAAATGGATCTTTAACTCTTCTACTACCTCATCACCAAACTCGTCCGTTTCCATTACCGGCAGAAATGTGATCCATACTCCGTCTGCAATTTTAGGAGCGTCTTTTTCTTTCCTGACATCATCAATATATTTTTTGCCTTGCCTGCCGGCAGGCAGGTCTTTCTTTTTGGAAAACAATTTGTTCTCAGAGAACTTCTTGAAGTAGGGAAAATCAAGTTGGTCAATGTAGGCAGGGAACTTTACACCCCTTACATCCACCATCACCATTTTGTTATTGATGATATCGATCACCTCACCCTCTTCGTTGGAATGAAGTATCAAAACTCTGTCACCGATCTGGAATTTCATGCCCCTGGCCCCTAAAGGGGAATTTTGAAAATTTAAAATGAAAGCAAAGTTACTGAGAGATGAGGTTTGTTAATCAATTCAAATGATAGTTGCCTAATGGCGATATGTCGTAGAAGAGTGCGACGCCCGCCTGAACGGACGGGCAGGCAAGGAACGATGCCATGAAAAACTGAAGCTGGTTACGAAAGCATTAAAACTACTTTATAAAAAATGACTTTGTCTTTAATGAAGATTCGACCTAAGCCCCTCTTTGCGCCGACGCTGAAGCTTGCGCCACCGCTATAGCTTTAGCGCACGCGGTTAGCGCAAGCGTTAGGGGACAGGGGCATCTCTTGTTTCAACTTCCCGTATAGCCGCAGCGGCAAGTGCTAATTTGCTTTTCTTATAGCCGTATAAGAAGTAGAAAATAACTCCTAATAACAGCCAGCTGAGAAACCATGCCCAGTTACTCTTGGTCATTCCGGTAAGTAAGTACAAACAGGTGATAAGTCCCATTAACGGTATGAGAGAAAATTTTTTTATGAACGCAAAAACAGACAGAATGATAGCGCTTAGCCAGAAAATTACCAGGGAAATATTAGGCGTGGCAGCATCCATGAAACTGATCTTGTTGTTTACGTAATCTTCATTGTTGCTGAAATCAAAATTGAAAAGATCAGCAAAATAGTTTTTTGATAGTAATTGGGCTGTCAAAATAGCGCCAATAACGATCAATGGGAAAATAAATCGCCCATTGATATAAGGTATGTGAAATCTTCCGGGTTCTTTTTTCCTGGGAGGTATCAGCAATACACCTCCGCAAACCAGTACGAAAGCAAATAATGTGGCAATGCTTGTAAAATCAAGAACAAATGTTTTGTCGGTAAATAAGATGGGAACACCTACTACCAATCCTGTGACTAGTGTAGCAAATGACGGCGTTTTATATTTTGGATGAATTTTCTGAAAAATGGGAGGCAATAATCCATCGCGGCTCATGCTCATCCAAATGCGCGGTTGACCCATCTGGAATACAAGCAATACACTTGTCATGGCGATGACAGCAGCTATGGCAATAGAAAACTGCATCCACCCGACATCCAGGTTTTGTTTTTCGAAGATAAACGCCAATGGATCGCCGACCCCGTCAAATTTTCTGTAATTAACGGCGCCGGTAAGAACAAGTGCTAACAGGATATAAATGACGGTGCAGATCACCAATGACAGGATCATTCCTTTTGGCAGATCTCTCTGGGGATTCTTACTTTCTTCTGCCAACACACTGACTGCATCAAATCCTATGTATGCGAAGAATACACCACTAACGGCTGCCATTACACCGCTAAAACCGTTGGGCATGAAAGATCGAACCCCATCATCATTTGCAGGTGTCCAGTTAAATGTAAGACCGTGTGAAAAAACCAGGTAGCCACCCACAACTATGATCAATGCTACGACTGCTAATTTTAAAACCACCATTATATTGCTAAAGTTGCGGCTCTCTCTCACCCCCCTAAAAACTAAATAGCTGATGAGAACATTAATAATGAAAGCAGGCAAGTCAAAAATTATTTTAAGTCCTCCAATGACGGGTGCATGGCTCCAGGCTGCCAGCTCATCCGGGTTAGTGCTGCCTCTTTCAACCGCGTGCTTAGCCTCCATATAACTCGTGCTTAGATATTCGGGAATATGAAAGCCTGCTTTTTCAAAAAAGGAGGTAAAATAATCGCTCCAGCTATAGGCCACGTAAATATTGCCGATCGAATATTCCATGATCAATGCCCACCCGATGATCCAGGCAAACAATTCTCCGAAAGAAGCATACGCGTAAGTGTAGGCGCTGCCTGCCACCGGAATACGGCTGGCAAATTCTGAATAGCAAAAAGCTGTAAATCCACAAGCGATGGCTGTGATAACAAACAATAATACCACACCAGGGCCACCGTGAAACACGGCTCCTCCCAAACTGCTGAAACTTCCGGCTCCCAGGATCGCTGCGATCCCAAAAAAAGTGAGATCACGTGCACTCAATACTCTTTTCAAACCTCCTTTGTCATGATGCTCGTCACTTTGAGAAAGAATTGACTCAATTTTTTTCGTTCTGAATAGTGAATTCGACATTGGCAGTTTCTATTTGAGATTTGATATTTGAGATTTGGGATTTGATATTATGGAGTCTTCCCACTCACCACTCACCATTCACCACTCACTTAATGTTCTCTCTGTACAAGAAATTTTGCCATCTCCTGGAGCGCTTCTTTTCTTTTTGAAAGCACAGCCACATCTTCCAGGTGCGCAAATGCTTCATCAAGATATTTATTTTTCAATTGCAATGCCCATTCATTCACCTTGCAGTCATGAAATAGTTGTAACACCTTTTCTGTCTTGTCTTTCGCGTTGCCATCCATTAATTTTTTTAATTCTTTTTTCTGAGCCTCGCTGGCAATAGATTGTGCCTGGACAAGCAAAAAAGTTTTCTTATTTGCCTTTATATCTCCCCCGGGCAGTTTGCCAAATTTTTTTGGATCGCCAAAAGCATCAAGATAGTCATCCTGTATTTGAAAAGCGATCCCCAGCTTCTTTCCAAACTCATACAGGAGATTTTGATTTCGTTGTGAAGCTCCTCCCAATATGGAACCCATCTTTAAACTGGCCGCCAGTAACACAGATGTTTTCAGCTCGATCATGTGCAGGTAATCATCCAGGCTCACATTATCTGTTTTCTCAAAATCCATATCCAGTTGCTGGCCCTCACAAACTTCGCTTGCCGTTTTATTAAATAAACCAATAATAGAGCGTATGTAAGAAGTATTGATCTTGTTTAGACAATCATAAGCAGCAACAAGCATCACATCTCCCGCAAGCAGTGCGGTGTTTTCTCCGAATTTAGCGTGAACGGTCTCGTTCCCCCGCCGCAGGGGGGCCTTGTCCATTATGTCATCGTGTATCAGTGTAAAATTGTGGAACAACTCAATTGCCGTAGCCACATGCCAGGCATCAGGGTTTATTTCGTCAAAAAGTTCATTTCCCATCAGGCACAATACAGGCCGGATCCTTTTACCACCTAATTGAAGAAAATACTGGTTGGGTTGATATAAGGACGATGGCTCATTCGGGAAATGCGGTTGTTCAAAGTGTAGGGCAAATTTCTGCGATAGCAGTTCGAATGATTGCATGCAATAAAGTTAAATAAGTGAAAAGATAAAAATTAAAAACTAGGTGAACAACTATGATCAATTTTATCTGTTCACTATTATTTATCGACTGACCATCCGTTTGGGCAACCTTTGTGTTCTTTGTGACTTCTTTGTGAGCTTTGTGACCATATTTTATTCGGGAAGGAGGTCACGAAGTGCACAAAGGACCACAAAGGGCACTACGCATTTTAATGAAAATAGTTTGGGTTTTATATCCCGTCCAGCCATTATTTATTTCTTTCTTTTTTCTTTCTTAGCTCCGCGTGTGAGCACCCATTCATAATCAAGCTGCCTTTTTGTAAGGTTAGCCGCTACTACCTTTATCCAAACTTTATCACCCATTCTGAATTTTCTTCCGGAACGTTGGCCAACAAGGCAATAATCGCTCTCCACATGTCGGAAGTCATCAAAATCCAGCAAACTGTTCAGGGTTACGAGACCTTCACATTTATGTTCTACCGTCTCCACCCAAAACCCAAATGAAGCAACCCCGCTGATCACGCCTTCAAATTCTTCACCCAGAAAATTCTGCATATATTCTACCTGCTTATATTTATTCGCAGCCCTTTCGGCGTCCATCGCTGCCCTTTCCCTTTCACTGCAATGTTTGCATTTTTCATCCATTTTTTTATCAATAAGAATATTCTGTTCAATTACCTGTTGCAGTACACGATGGACCATTACATCAGGATAGCGACGAATGGGTGAAGTAAAATGGCAATAATTTTCGAATCCCAGCCCATAGTGCCCGATATTTTCCGTAGCATATTTTGCTTTTGCCATCGTCCGGATGCCCAGTTGCTCCAATACGTGTTGCTCAGGTTTTCCATGAACATCGATCAACATTTGATTAAAGGAAGAAGCAATAGCATCGGGGGAAGAGGTGTCGAATTTATGTCCAAACTTTCTTGCAAATGCAACAAACGGGAGCAATTTCTCTTCATCGGGATTGTCGTGCACGCGATAGGGGAAGGGCAGGGGCTTGCTTTTGATTTTTATTTTTGACAGATCACCGGCTACTGTTCTGTTCGCGAGTAACATAAATTCTTCGATCAACTGGTGGGCCTCTTTGCTTTCTTTAATGATAATGCCAACAGGCTTTTTATTTTCGTCAAGCTTGAACCTGACTTCCTGTGAAGAAAAATTAATAGCTCCATTTTTAAAGCGCTGTTTACGGAATCTTTGAGCAAGATCATTCAGGATCAGGAGTTGCTCAGCATATATTCCTTCCTTTGCTTCGATTATCTCCTGCACTTCTTCGTAAGTAAAGCGGTGATCGGAATGAATGATCGTTTTGCCCAGCCAGTGCTGTTTTACCTGTCCCTTTGGAGAGATTTGAAAAATTGCAGAAAATGTGAGCTTGTCTTCATTGGGGCGCAACGAGCATAATACATTTGAAATATGTTCCGGGAGCATTGGATTCACCCTGTCGGGCAGGTACACAGAGGTTGCTTTTCCATAGGCTGTTTTATCCAGCACTGTATCTTCTTCCACATAGTGAGCCACGTCGGCAATATGAATACCTATTTCATAATTTCCATTTTTCAATAAGCGAAATGAAACGGCATCATCAAAATCTTTTGCATCAACAGGATCAATTGTGAATGTAAGAACATCACGGACGTCCTTTCTTTTTTTGATCTCCGAATTTGAGATCGCGTCAGGAATTCTTGCAGCTTCTTCCATTGCGTCTTCGGGAAATTCGAGAGGAAAACCATTCTCCAATAAAATTTCTTTCATCGCTACGTCATTCGTGTCTTCTTTGTCCAATACCGATACAACTTCACCCAGGGGTCGCTTACCACCCTGTTCCCATTCAAGCATTCGTACGATCACCCGGTCGTTATCTTTTGCTCCGTTTAAATTTTGTTTTGGAACATAAATATCAGGCATTGGCTTGTCCGATTCAGCAATAAAAAATCCAAAACCTTTTCCGTCACCGTTATCATTGATCTCCATCTTACCCATAAATTCTGTTTGCTTCCTGCGCAGCACATCGCTTACTATTCCCTGCATACGCCTGCCGCCTTTTTTTTCTTCCTTTATCTTTACGCGAACCAGGTCACCCTGGAGGGCGGTGTTAAGATCGCCGGGCCGCACGATCACATCTACAGGCAAATTTTCTACGATCACGAAGCCCATTCCGGAACGGGTAATATCGATAACACCCTTTAATGTCTGCTCATGCGCGGAATGTCTTTCTTTCTTTTTTTTCTTTGAGTTCTTTCTTCCCATGAATTATTTTTTGTTTATAAACTTTATATCTCTATTCAGTCCCGCCCAGGCGGGATTGTGTCACTCCCGCCCGAACGTACCCGTTCAGTACGGGCGGGCACTTGTGCTTCCGGTAATCCTGCTCCGCTTTCTTTCATACCGGACGGTTTGAACTCTTTAATAAATTTTGTTACGGCATCTATAAATTGCATTTCCTGTTCGAATAAAAAATGATGGCTGATAGGGATCACGTACACAGGCAATCTTTCCAGTTCATTTCTGAACTTCATTAATCTCATGGCATCTTTTTCCGTGGTAAGAATGATCTTCTTTTGGGCCTCAACCCGATCGAATCTTCTCCTGATGTCCCTCAGGTCATCAATGCGAAAAATATAATGGTCCCTGAACGACATTAGCTGGTAGGTGCGGCATTTTTCTTCCAGTAATTTTTTTAGCGGCTGCGGGCTGGCAATGCCTGTTACAAGCAACACTTCTGTGTCCTGATCTAATTCAAATGGAGTGTGATTGATAATATGGTATGGATTTCCATATTGAATAGAAGAGAAATACAATTGTTGTTTCGACGATGGCTGTATTTCATTTCTTATTTTATCAGCCTCCTCTCCCGTCATTTCAAACTTACATTTTGTAACCACAATGATGTCGGCTCTTTTATAGCCCGATTTCAGATCACGGAGATCGCCTGTCGGCAAATAAAAATCCCTGGTAAATAGATTACCGCAGTCAGTAAGCAAAATATTTAACCCGGCATTGACGGCGCGATGTTGAAATGCATCATCGAGAACAATGACTTGTGTACCGGGCCTGTCATGTAATAACTGCGGAATAGCAACCAGTCTTTCTTCTCCAACGGCTACAGGCACACCAGGAAATTTCTGATGAAACAGCATCGGCTCATCACCAATATCCAATGAAGTTGTGTGTTCATTTGCCAACACATAACCTGTTGTCTTCCGTTTGTATCCGCGGCTGAGCGTAGCCGGTTTAAACTTATCTTTTAAGTGACCGATCAAAAATTCAACCATCGGTGATTTCCCGGTGCCACCCACGGATAGGTTTCCAACACAGATAATGGGCAGGCCAAATGAAGACGAACGAAGGATCTTTGTATCGTAAAAGAAATTACGAATCCATACAGTGAGCCAATAGATAATTGAAAACGGTAAAAGAAGAATGCGGAAGGATTTTAAAAACCAGTTAGAAAACATAGGCGTTATTCGGCGTGATACAAAGGTTTAAAGGTACGTCAAATTCACGGGTGCCTTCTATTGCGTCGATAGGTTCGAAATAACAAAAGCCAACTTTCAAACAGTCAGGTCTGCATCCTTTAAGATACTTATCATAGAAACCCTTGCCGTATCCAATACGATAACCATGTTTATCAAAAATAATAAGTGGAACAAATATCATATCAATGGTCATGGCATCAGTGACAGTTCCGTCCAGCGGCTCATGGATATTCCAGCCGTTCTTTTGAAACGCTGTATCTGCATTTACTTCTATAGCCTCCATGTGCAGCTTTTCAAAATCAGTTTTTGGATACAAAAATTTTATCGCAGGATTTTTAAACTCAACATAGTCATTGAAAAGATGGGTGTTGGGTTCGTTATTTTCCTCAATCGGCCAATAGGAAAGCAGGTGATGAATAGGTGGTAATTCAATTGTTTGAAATTGTATCAGCATCAAGTCATCTGCTTTTGCTCTTTCCGCATCAGAAAGTTCTTTTCGTTTTTGCCTGTATAATTCTCTTGCTTCCGCTTTATGCATTTTATTACTCTGTCATGTCCTAACAAAGTTGACACTATTTTATTTACCAGTGATCTTTTAGACAATAAAACGTAGTGATCTTTGTGAATCCGTTGTGTCCTTTGTGACAAAAAAGATTTCGCTATGGCAAGCAGATAAGGTCACTAAGAACACCAGGTGTACACAAAGAACAC